>JACCDG010671101.1_pt1 | contig 56413 bp, 79 predicted proteins | sample 7442471 | NCBI WGS metagenome assembly JACCDG01 (sample SAMN15323444, study PRJNA562643) | freshwater metagenome | isolation source: river surface water | place: USA:Blue River Watershed | collected 2017-08-17 | reverse complement strand
GCCGTGTGTTTCGTTGAATGTAGGGAGGTTGTGAGTGTTAATACAGGAGTGCCGATTGTTTGCGGTTTGTTGGGCTGTTGGTTTGTTTTGTTGATAGGGGATGTAGGGAAGTGGGGAAGATGTGAGGGAGGAAGTGAGATAGTGTTGTTAAAGGGGAAGGATAGAGAAGGGAGAAGGGAAGATGTAGACATATTAATAAAATAGCAAATAATAAGTATAAATACTTATAAAAATTAAGTATAAATACGTAATTTTTAAAAAAGTTTAAAAAAAATTTGGAAAGTATTATTTTATCCCTTACATTTGCATAAGTTAATCATTTTAAATAACCACTAAAACAAAAAGCCATGAACAAAAAAAAATTAGTAACAGACCTCAAGCACGTAGCAGGAACAACCGCAAAGGCATTGATATTTGAAGGGAAACCAGCGGGGCGAATTATTGCAAATTGGAGTGATAACCCAGCGGGGACAGTTTGTAAAGCATCCGTAATAATTTGGGCGGGGGCGTTGAGGGATGCAAAGAACGAAAAAACGGGTATTTCGTTTAATTACGGAAATATAGGGACTGCGGGCGGATACGGATACGAAAAATTAAGCCAAGCAATTTGGCAATGCTTTAATAATGTAGGAATAGAAACAAAGGAAGTGAAGCCAGCGAACGGCAAAACAAATGAAGAATTTGAGGCATGGGGCTATATTGTTGTAGATGTTTGCTAATAGGTTAACTGATGAGCTGTTAATCAGCGAAACGGGGATATTTTCCCCGTATTAACCAAAAAAATTAAAACATGTCAAAGTACAATTATTTTAAAGTTATTCAACAAAACTACGGGCAGGGATGGGAAGATGTATCTTTTTATGATGCAAACAGCAACGGAAGTACAAAAGATTATCCTTTGCTCAAACATGATGTAAAAGAGTACAGAATGATGCAATACCCTACCCGCGTAATATTTAGAAGGGAATTAAAAGGGGAAATACTACCCGCACAATGCGAAACAATTTAATAAACCACTAAAACAAAAACAACCGTAGGCGATATCCTAAGAGAAAACAAGGAAACGCAACGGGGAACGCTTTACTCCGCTTTATTAGGGCATGGATGCAGTATGAATCAGTATGAAGTTATTGAAAGAATCTTTGTAGAATCAGGAAGGGTAAAAGTAAAGAATCATTTACTTATATGGCAAGATTAAAAAAGTAATTTAACGGGGAAGATATGATACTGATATCTTCCCTTCATTCAAAAACAAACCTAAAAAATTAACATCATGAAACTACCTGAAATAGAAATATCAATAAAGTACAAGGGAAGTAAAAAAACAGAATTAAAAAAAGTAACATCCAGCCGTGATGCCTACGAAGTATGCAAATTATTGTATAATGAGAATACGATTGATTGGCTAGAAGAAATGATACTTATTTGCTTAAACAGAGCAAATAAGGTAATAGGATACTATAAAGTAAGTAGGGGAGGGATGACAAGTACAATGTGCGACCCAAAAGTGGTGTTTACAATAGCTTTAAATTGTGCGGGAACTACTGCTATAATCTTATCCCATAATCATCCATCAGGTAATACTTCTCCTTCAGACCCTGACAGGCAATTAACAAGTAAAGTAAAGGATGCGGGGAAGTTATTGGATATAACGCTACTAGACCATATAATCGTAACAGAAGATAGTTATTATTCTTTTGCAGATGAAGGATTGATATAAGCTATGCCAAGAAAAACAGATACTATAAAAATAGGAGACCCGTTTCTAAAAAGAAGCAGTAAGCTACTTCCATGTCAAGAGCAAGGGATATTCAGGTCTTTAATTGGTATAGATATATCCGAAGAACAACATGAAAAGGATTGGTACGAAGCTAATATAAGATATTGGGGAACTAAGTGGGACGTGTATATTGAGGATGCTTCACGATTTAGCGAAGATGAAAAAATATTTTTATCATTTTCTACCGCATGGAGTCCACCTTTGAACTTTTGCAAGGTACTATCTGATAAGTACAAGGTGAATGTTAGGATAGAATTTAATGAATCTGGATGCGATTTTGCAGGGATATATTCTTTTGAAAACGGGGAAGAAGTAGAAGCCGAAGATTATCCGTACATGTAGGGATTATACTACATAGATAACGAATATTTTTGGAATGAAGTAGAATATCGAATTACTTATGCCCATGAAGAAGAACAAGGCATTGATGAATTTATAGAATCTTACATCTATGTATCTGAATCTGATAAAGAAAGGATAAAAAATATGTTTGAATCTGAAGAAACAAAATTATAAACCATTAAATCCAAAAAAATGAAAGTAAAATTCATGTTTAACAAAGAAGAAAACGACCTATTTGCTTACTTCCCTGAATCAATAAGAAGTGGAGTATTCGGAACTATGTTTGAATGTTATGGACAAGGACAACACTCATTATGCGATAGGAATTATATCATGGAAAGTAGGGAAGTAGATGCAGAAATTTACAAACCATTACTACATGAACTTCAGAATCTTTACAAGGATATAGAAATAATTTGAAAAAAATTTTGCAGTTCAGTTAATCATCTTTATTTTTACAAAAATATTTTAAACACTAAAAACAAAAATCATGACAACGACAAATTTATTTGCAACCACTAAGGTAAAAGAAACCGCAACCACCAAGAAGAACGACAAAAAAATGTTCAAGGCTAATTTAGGAGATAAGATTTCCAAGTTCAATGAATTGAAGGCTAAGATAGATGCATTAACAGGGGAATTGAAAATGATTGAAGGAGACATCAAGCAAACGGGTAAAACTCTATTCATAGAGGAATATAGGGCAATTAAACGTACTCCCGATACATTCAAGATACAAGACGAATCAGGGAATGTATGTACGTTCATTGTAGCAGATAGATATACTTCAGTAGATGAAAATAAAGCTGAAATTCTAAGGGAGTATGACTTACTGAATGAAAATGTAACATATAAATTCAATACGGAATTGGTAGAAAAGTACGGGGAAGTTCTATCCGACCTTATTTGCGGATGCGGATTAATTGCTGATGAAGATAAAGGTAACCTAATATCAGGGGAAAAGGCATATTCAGTACAAAAAGGTGCAATAGACCGCCTAATTCAATACGGGAACATGGAGGAATTATTTGAACTTATCAACCCTATCTGTTCACTTAAAAAATAATCTGCCATGATGAAATACGACAAATACAAATACCTGTTTCCGCCACGTCCTGAAGTTAAGATACCCGCAGACGATTTACATAAATTTGATAACGGGGAATATATTGCACAGCCCAAGTACAATGGTTCATGTTACCTTGTTTTCACCAACGGGGATGAATTGCACGTAACAAACAGGCATAAGGAAGAAATAGCCGTGTACAACCCGTACATAGATTGGAGAGGATTAGCACTGACAAATGAATGGTATGTATATTGTGGGGAATATCTGAATAAAGGTAAGTTCGGAGAAAACAACACACGGGAGAATGATAAATTTATAATCTGGGATGTACTTGTATGGAAAGATACTTACCTAACAGGCACAACAACCTTTGATAGAATTTCCCTTCTTGAGAGAGAATTTCCCTGCCATAGAGCAATAGTAAACGGAAATAAGCTAGAAATGTACAAACATCTATGCACTACCAACATAAAGGGAATATATAAAGCCCCTACATACCTAAGCAATTTTGCAAAGCTGTACCGGGAAATAGTCAAAACGGATTTATACGAAGGATTGCTACTCAAAAAAATAGATAGCAAACTAACCTTCGGATTTCAAGAAAAAAACAATACCGATTGGCAATTAAAATGCAGAAAAGAAACTAAAATCTATAATTTTTAAAACAACAAACCATGAAAGAAAAAATAGAAGCCTTATACAAGCTATCTGAATTAGGAATGATTGAGGAAGATTATTACTCAATAAGTATTCATCTAAACAACTACATACATCTTCAGGGGAAAGCCACCGAGCCGTTACTTAGGAAATTATCTGATTTTTCAGCACAAATTAGCTATGATGCACAAAGTAGGTACATCAGAGGATATTTCTACTTTGAGGAAACGCGTGTAGAAATTACATTATCATTACCTAAAGAATAGAACAATGGAAGTAAGAAAGATAGAATCACAAATATACGCCCTTGAAAAGATGCTGAATGAAGGGAAATGCAAGAACAAGTACGCTGTTCAAAACAAGATACGCAACCTTAGAACTTCCCTTCAAGAAAAGCAAAAACAAAAAGCTTGGGAAGATTATTTATCAAAATAACACTAAAACATGGAAATACTAATCTTAATCTTCGGCATATTGTCAATAACCTGTGTTGCTGGAGTAACCTACTTCCTTCTTATGATAAGGGAAGATGAACAAATTAAATAACCGCAAAAATCAGAATCATGCTTTGTAAAAACTACAACGACCTATCACATTACGATAAGGTAAAGTACATAGGTGAACTTATCCATGCCTGTCAAACCGATAACTATTTTTTTGAACTTGGGGAAAATATTATACAGTCAGCAAAAGATGCTGGAGTATTCAACGGAGTGGTAATTCTTCCCGAACAAACCGAAAGCTATGAATCCACTAAAAAAGTATCATAAAAATATAGAGTTAATCATCTTTATCTTATCTTTGTTAATAACCATTAAAAAACTAAAAAACTAATCATGGAAGAAGTAACGTACAAAATATCATTCGCTGTAAATTTCGAGGTAAAAAAAAGAAAAGAAAATTCAGGAATAGGTGGGTATGAATTTTGGGGATTTCAAGGATATGATAAAGGGGAGGATTATTGGGATATAGATGATATAAATTGGGATAAATCGAAATACACAGACATTGAAAACAAGTTCATCGCTAAGTATCTAGAGGACAATTACGATGAGATTTATGAAGAAATTTTAGACAAAATTAATTAACCAAAAAAACAAACAACATGAAAAGACAATTTCAAATCAAAACGTACAAATCAGGGATGTTAAATTCTGCACTTATGGATATCATATCCAAGCACAATGAAAATCCAGAATCTTATCCTATTGACTTAGAGGATATTCATGGATACGTTAAATGTAGAAGAACGGAACTTCCCACATCCTTGCAGAAAATGATAACAGAAATAGTCATGGATGAATTGATTATTATGGAGGACGGGAAAAATGTAACTATGATAGTAGAAGAAAAAGTAATTGTAGAATTAAAGGAAGAGGAGGTAGAAGCAATATGAAAGGAGCTCGCATCAAATATCCATCAGTAAAACAACTTCCCGAAAATGCTAAATCAATATCTAACTATGCAAAAGAAATGAAGATATCAGTAGCTTATGTTTACAAATTGCATAAAAAAGGAGAGATACAGATAATAGATTTTCAGGGATATAACTTCGTTTCGTGAAAACAGAGGTTAATAATGTGGGACGCAGGGGGTTTCTACTCCCTGCTTTTTTAATCTTCCTCATTCTCAAATAACTCATCATGCATTTCTTTCACACAATCATCTAAGATACGAAGGCACATTCTACGGATTCTTCTAATCCTATTTTGTTCTACTTTATTCATTAATCCAGCATCTAAATCGCTGACTGCCACCAAAGCACTATACGCACACCCGATATATTCTTCCCTTGTGGTAAATTCTACTTCTACTTCAGACGATTCTTCCCCTACAATATTTTCTTTTTCTTCACTCATAATATCTTGCCGTTTATTATTTGATAATTCTTGACCGTATAATCCCCGCTATCTTCGATAAGGATATGAGCAAAGCCGTGTTGAGAATTGCTCACCATCGGGCTGTAATTAGGCTTTAATTCGCACAGACAACCAGTTGACCAACAACCTATGACCTTTCCATCCAAATCAACTTCGGGATGGTAGGAAGCACGGTGTAAATGTCCAACAATAACCGATTGCTTAGATCGTAAGAAAGCACCCCTTGCTGGGTTAACTGGACTAAATACGCCCTTAAAAATATGATGTCCATGAGTAATTGACAATTTCCCTGCCTTTACAAGTGTCTTATCATCAATCATTACTACCTTTTCCTCATTCAATCTTAACCGTTCCTCTAAGGTGAAATAAGGATCATCCCATATCTCGTGAACCTTAGCCAATAGAAACTTCTCCCAACGGATGCAGTTGCCACTAAATGCAGTTGCTGTTTTATATCTCGTTATAATAGTTCCTAGTGGCATTTCTAAACAATGGACTATTCCATTATATTCAAATTGAGTTATTGATTTAGGGGAATTGGCGGAATAATCTTTTCTAATTTTAATTTTATATTGGACTTTAGGGTTTTTAAATCCTGATTTATTATAATACTCTCCATAGTTTTTAAAATACATACTATTGAGCGTAGCCATTTCTTGAATTACATCAACATCTGATTTTGAAGTAGTAGTCCAAAATATACCATTATCTTTTATGTGACCATCGGTGATGCTCAATTCATCATATACTATATCTGCCTGTCTTTTTGATAATTTTCTAAAGAAAGAAGGAAGCTCCTTTTTGCCATTTAAAATATTATATACCTCTTTGGCTTTTTCCCCATAAAATCTAATATAGTAAGGCTGAAGTACATTTACTCCCGTTTTTTTACATTCTTTTAGGCTAAATTTATAACCTAAATTATTTAATATGCTTACTAAATTATCTATCTTTCTCTGCTTTGATATTTTAAATTGAATACGCATCTTATTTTCTGCATATTTCTTGTCAAGAACCAAGCTCCCATCGCATACAACATTGACTATTAATTTTAATAAATCATCGGATATATCATAATCAGTCAAAGATAAACTCCCCGTAATTGGTATATTTTTCAAATCGCTTGTAGTGACATTTTCCGCATGTACAAAATCGCTATTGACAAGAACTCTATGTTTATTTGTTACAACCTGCCTTGAATATCCTGTGTTTATATCATACATCATTCCTGAATAATCCCTCTTTAATGTAGACGTTGGCTTGGCATAGGATATGTTCATATTCATATCAAATTGAGCCACTAAGTCATTTTCATTTAAATCATTAAAGTCAACAAATCCTCTTTCTGTAAGAACTTCTGTTCCATCAATATAGCAGTGGTTCCCTTTTAGCCAGTAGATAGAGGCATCAGGGAACGCAGAACGAAGGGAAACTAAAAAGGCTTTAGTAGCATCAAATTCTTGCTTAACTGACCGCTTGCGTGGATCTGATTCAAACTTACTTACCTGATGATTATCGATTAAGTCACCGTTTATCAATATGGTATTTACTTTGTTCTCTTTGCCATAGTCCAAAGCCAAAGTAATAGCATCAATATCATGGTATGGGATATGTAAGTCAGAAATCAAAAGAATGTTATTGCATCCTTTGGGCAGGATTAACGGCTCTCTTTTCTCCTGATAGCTTTCAGGTAGGTTGTAGGGGTTGTATGGACGTGCTTCTTTCATATAAAATTTTGATTCTTTTACGCATTTCCTGATACCTCCTGTACCGCCTTTACCCTCGATATACCTTAACCTATCCCTCGCATCTTCAACACTTTTGAACATCAAGGTATTCTGTGAGTACATTATCCTTGCCAGTTTCAAAGTTGGCAAATCGGGGAACTTCTCCCGGTACTCCCTTGCTATTTTAGTTTTACTCATTATCCCTGCCCTCTGTATTTAGATGTTGGTTTTTCTTTTGGACTTTTATGCTTTTTAGCCTTACCACCTTTGCGCTTTCCAAAAGAAACTTTTATAGCTGAAGATGTTGACTTAGCCATTACTTTAATTTTATTTTAGTATAGTATTTAATTCCGTAGATAAATTGGGTATTTGTTACGCCCGCTGATATCCCAAACATATTATCTTTTTTATTCTTTAGCAATAATTCCGCATTGAATATGTTAATTGAGGTCTGATTTCCCATAACAGAAAATCCAGCATAAAGCTGATTTCTTTTTTGTTCTGGTAATGTTATTGTCTCTTTTATTTTAGGGTATTTTAGGGAATATCTTGCACTACGTCCTGATATAAGATTTCGGGTAATAGTATCATTGATAAATACCTTGCCTAGTGAATCTATCTGTATGCTATCTTGGTATATGTTCTTAGATAATAATTGAGCAACTACTTCCCTATATTGTAATAATAGTTTTTGATAATTAGTATCGGGAAAATATTCTTTAGTGTAATACTCTTTTGTAGATGTAGCAGGAATCACCTTAGTTACCTGTGGCTTATGGTAAACTATTGAATCCTTAATTATCCAAGTAGTATCTCTGATTATTTTAGGGGAAGATATAGGGTACGGATTACTTTTGCAACTTCTAAATAGTAGAACGCAAAGAAGAAACAATATAATTATATTCGTCAAGTTCTTGAATATATCATTGGGCTTCATCAGCAAAAAAATTAGAAATGAATTTAGCAACACCGCTTATGAGCATTATGTATAAAGCAAATTCTTTGTAATCACTAAAGAACGAAAAGGTAGCCATGCACATAGCAGAAGCCAAAAAAGCATCTGCAATTTTTCTAATTTTCTTGGGAGTAGGTTTCCAGTAATTCGATAATGAAAATTTCATTATTTTATGTTTTTATAAATAGAAGATATATATTGAATGAAAAGAACAAATCCTACTACAAATCCAAGTGTCCAATAAACTCTTTTTTTAAAATCATCTAATTCAGATTGCTTTTTTTCAATATCGGCTATTTTGCTATTAATAATTTCTATATCATGCACAAATCCGCCTTGCTTAGTTAAGGGATTGCCTAAGATAGCGTCAACAACTTGTGTTAGTTTCTTATCGATTACGTCTATTTTATCTTCCATGTCGGATAATCTTACTTCCATTGATTGAATCTCTATTGACATTTCCATTTTAAAACCAATTATATTGTAAATATAAAATTGAAATTTTAAATACCTCTACCTGATAGATATATTATTTTGTTCAAATTGCCGTTGTTTATTATCAAATCACCTTTTATGTTTCCGAGCGATTGTGGCTGGAATCTAACATATACTCTAGATAGAATTATGTTGTCGTTTACTTGAATGTCAAAACTACTCCCCCAGTCTATGCCATTGGATGATATTTGAAAATCTGATCGAATAGAACTGAATGTTAAGTTAATACCACCATCCAAATTAGAAGATACTACATTAAATATCTTCGTATTTGAGTATGTATTATATTGGATATTCCCGAAGTTATAAATATTAGAATCTTTTATTAGGGAAATCTTTGGCTTCAAAACATCTTCGGCAGTTTTGCCATACTTACCACACAAAGCTTTTAGGTATTTTGAGGTACCGTATATAGCTTCCGAATCTGGATAATGAGTTTTCCCTCCCGAAAATTGCGTTACTGTTACTTGCATTTTTTATATTTTATAAAGATACCCAAGTAGTTCCGTTGTAATAATTCAGAGTATTTGTGGTTGTATTATAAATAATTTCTCCTTTTGTTGGGGAAGCTATTGCGTTTCTTTGTGTTGTAGTCAAAGATGCAGGAACTGTTCCTCTTGTAGCAAAGCTTTGATTAAGCATGCCGTAGCAGTTCAATGAATTAGTTCTTGCGCTTAAAACTCCCTTGCCCGAAAACGTACCGCTTGTTGCTACTTCAGCTACTAATTTAGACGACTTCTGATCTTCTGGTATGTAGGGAAAATCTCCCTCAACTGTAGAGCCATTTGTCCATGTAGCAGGTTGCGTTCCGTTGCTAGTGAACGTCCAAGGTGGTGTTGTCGCAGAGCCTGTTGTTCCCGGATATGTTGTACCCAAGCCGTTATTAAAGTTATCTCCCCCTGCTAATGTTGCCAATGTATAAACCTGCCCATTTACCAAAGCAGTTGAGCCAGAGTAACGATTTCCCGAAGAATCAGTAATGATAGAGCCGTTTGTCCAAGTTGTAGGGGAACCGCTTGTGTAGGTAAATACCCAGCCTGATGTATTTATAGTACCGCTGATGGTAGTAACAGTCATACCGCTAAAATTATCCCCTGCATTATAATAGGACAATGTGTAAGTCTGACCTCCAGTAAGCGAAGAAACCCCTTTGTTATTGTACGTTTCTTGCCAATTAGGATTTCCCACTCTTTCATCTAAATATCTTGACACAGATGATCCGTCTTTTGTAGTTGAAACAATTGCATCGTATATCTGAAAAGAATGAGCATCGTCAATTGTTACCCAAGGGTGGTCGGCGACATATCTAGCTGCGGCTTCGTAAGCGTAACTGCTATAATCATTAGTCCACATTCCAGAGGTGGACTTAAATGCTATTACCCTTGACTTAGCTCCTGTTGCTGTTCCTACAGGTAAATTAGGCAAATCGCCTGCTTCAATGTATGTGTAAAATCTATCTGAATATAACTGGGAATATCTAGTAGGCGTAGTATCTTGAAAGAAATACTGGATGTAACCAGTTCCCGAATCGGTGAAATTATAAAATTTAGGAACTAAATCTGCATCCGCAATACCTGACCTATACCAATATTCTACTGCCGGAGTTCCTACCAAAACTGTTAATCCTACATATCTTTTCCCTGATGGAATAAATGAGTTAGCTGATGATGCACTAGCATAAGATGTAAATGGAAGGGCAGAACCGTTACCATATCTACCATCTATCGGTAGCGGAGCTGATACATTAAAGTTATCGTTTACGTTTATTGACATAGTTTATTAAATATTTGACATTATGTAATCTCCAAATTGCTCCGACTTATAGTTTGTTATGTAAATATAGTAATCTTTACTTGCCCAATATCCTTGCTGGGAAGATACGGATTGAAGAGTTGGGCTACCGAACAAATCTACAGAACCGCCTATAGACCCTTGATTAATATTACTATTATACCATTTTGTCTTTACTGTATTGTATCTATAAACAGCAAACCACATCCATTTTTGAGTACTATTAATTCCAAAAGGAATGGTAATATTCCCCGCTGATGAACCTATTGCTAATTTAGATGCACCTACTCCAGTATTTATAGCCGTTGCAATACTAGCTGTTGTTGGTTTGGTTGACGCTGTTGATGTCCCGTAATAAACAGGATAATAGCCCGTGAAGGTTATTGTATTGCCCGGAGCAAAGCTTGAATCAGCTTGCTGTGGTGCATTTACAGAACGAATAGCGGCTGTTCGCGAATCTAGAACACCGTTACTTTTGTAGTTAGGGTTGCCTGCTGCATAATTTCCCGTCATTGAATAAACTATCGCTATTGACGTATTGCTTGCTGATGGCAAAGGGAAACCTCCGCTATAACTTGTATCTGCCTTTGTACCTGTATATGTGAAGTTTGGATTATTCTGATTAGAAAGTCCCGTAAATTGATTTGGGATAGCCGTTGCCGAACTAGAGCTTGGCGAAACTACTGGAGACATAAATGTAGCTCCACCTCCATCTACGTTTTTGAAGAATGAAAAACTATTGTAAGCTCCAGCATCATTTTTAGTACCACTTCCCGTCAATGATATAGAAGCAATAGGCGATCCTACTTCAACAACAAGCGGGGAAGTCGGCGTACTGAATGATATAGTAGGAATAACGTAAGTAGGATTTTGGGTAGGAAACAATATCTCATCTAGTACTTGCACTATTGTCTTGTTTTGCCAATAACTTGCGTTTTGGGAAGATAATGCACCTATAGCTTGAGATGTTCCCGTAGTTATAGTAGAATTATAAATAGTAGTCAATTCGTCTGACATGTTGAAATTTACCCCACCATTTGGAGCAAAATCAAGATTGTCTATCGCTAAATTAGCTACATTTTGTGTTGTGGTTTTTACAGTTACCCCATTCTGAACAACAGGCAAAGGCTCGGAGCCCGTTAAGGGCGCCGCTGTAGGTAATTGAGATATTTTTACTTTTGACATTTATTTATATTTTATTTTATAGTCCACCCCATTGCAATATTTGCCATCCACTACTTCTATAAACATATACTCCTTCTCCATCTCCACCGCTATCTGTTTGATAAACTATCAATCCTATAGCAGGGGAAGATATTGATGTTCTTTCAGATTCGGTCATTCTAGGAGGGAGAAAACCTTGATTTGTGCTATCTATTTGCGTTACTGCCGAGGCGTGTACGCTTCCTGATATATTAACCCCTAAATAACCATCATTAGTAACAATGTTACCTAGAAGAACATTAATATTACCGTTGTTTATATTAAGTCCACTCGCATATAAGCTGAAAGAAGTAGTGATATCGGCATTTAAGACCAATGCGGTAGACCCTCCCGTATATGGAACATACGTAGCTGTCGCGCTTGCTGTTGTAAGATATGGCGCTAGGTCACTTGTTAATGCAATAGTTCCATTAGCGTTAGGTAGTGTATATGTCTTATTCCCTGTAATTAAAGAAGAATTAAAAGTTAATTGATTTGTTGCGCTACCTATTGTAGGTTGAAGAACTATGTCTTTAGCTACTAATCTTCCCGTTGACAATAGGGAAGATCCGACAGCTGTAGCTAATTGATTAACTACTAAATTTGAAGTGGTTGTAGCTCCAGCCGTAGTTACTTGCTGTAGAGTAGGAGTAGGCGCGCTTATGCTGTTTACGTATGTTCTTACCGCCTTTTGGCTTGGATAAAGGGTATCAGAGTTAGCCGAAAGCGTTCCATCTGTAGATTTATTGGCTACATTTTCGGGAACGTATCCTAATCCTACATTAAGTATTCCCCAATTAGCAGCGTTTTGCTGTGGGTTATTAACTAGTGCACGAATTGAGTATCCGGCTAAAACAGGAGTTCCTCCAAGAGTTCCACCTACTGAAATATACCACAAATCGCCTTTTGTAATTGGTTGATTTTGTGAATTTACGTTAGGGAACAAGTTCCCCGATGCATCCCAATTGCCGTTATCCTTAATAGCTGACACTACTGTACCATCTACATATGCTTTAATAGCTTTTTGTGATGGGTATAATGTATCTGAATTTGCAGAAAGGGTTGTATCTGTTGATTTATTCGCTACGTTTTCTGGAGTGTAATTTATTCCAAGTAAATTAGCTATATTTTGCGTAGTTGTTTTTACGGTAGCATTTCCCTGTACTATAGGCAATACCTCTGTACCATTTAAGGCTCCCGCATTTGATAATTCTGATATTTTTATATTAGCCACGTTGGGAAGTTTTAAGGTTCTACTACTAAACTATTGTTATTTTCTGTATCAATGATACTATCGTTTTCCGTTATTAAAAAATCTCCTGCACTATCTAACTGCACAAATAAATGCGTATCTCCATTTATATCTTCCCCTAAGCCATCCCTAGCTATTATCGTAATTACATTACATTGAGATATGACCGTATATCCGTATGGCATTAGTTTATTTTTTATGGGTAAACTCTGATTTCTACAGAATAATTAGTAAAACTAGGAGTCGATGAAATAGTTCCATCATGAAGATAAAACCTGAAGTTTACAATTATATTGCCAGCAGCCAAATCCCCTGTTACAAAATAAGGAGTACCGCCGATATTAGCGGCTCCGCTTGAAATCCAAGTCTTTGATGTAGTAAATGGAGTTCCAGATGCTGCTGTTATTCTAGCTATACCGTTTGATGGATTAGTCCAGTTGAATGAAACGCCAAGCGTATTTTTCAATACTGTGGCATTTACAACACCAGCTCCTGCGTAAGTGATTAAAGCTGTATATACTAGATAATCTTCTGTTGCTAATGTTCCGTCTTTATCGGGAAGTTGCAATGTTCTGCTAGTTGTTATATTGGCGCATCTTAAATCTACTTGAGACGAAACATTTTGATTCATTAAAACCAATCTACCCGTATTGGATATTTTATCCAATTGGACATAATTCAAATTGCTTGATCTTATTCTATATCTAAGTTGAGCATCTACGCTACCGTCAGTTTTAAGTCGCAACCCTTCAAAATTGCTTGATTTTAAAATAAAATCTTGCGCATCCGTAGTACCAATAAAATTGGCGGAAGTTGTTCCCGAATTACCAAGCAAACCCCATCCCGAATTTCCGAGACTATTATCCACATAAGTTTTTACCGCAAGTTGGCTAGGGTAATTAAGATCCGTTGCCCCCGCAAAAGAACTATCCGTTGATTTATTAGCTACATTTTCTGCTGTATATCCAAGAGAAAATAAGCTAGATATGCTCTGTGTGGTTGCCTTTACGGTATTGCCATTTTGAACTATTGGTAACGTTTCTGTTCCGCTAAGCGGGGTGACTGCTGGTAATAATTCCGAGATTTTAATATCTGCCATTTTATTTTAATTTTCTGTTGTTAATCTAATTGAGGTTTCTGTGGTAATTTTGTCGCTTGCTTCTGTTGTTATGTATTTTACGTTGCAGGGAAGATGTATCGTACTACCTAAAGCATTTGCTATATTTTCTGCTAATGTATTTACGTTAGTATCTAAAGCTGTAACCTCATAACTTCCCAAAAGTAAAAACCCTAATTCAGGGTCGTTTACATAAACACTTATGGTATCACCTATTTGACCTACATCGTTTATAGTAATATAACCTACTGCATTTGTGTAGGTTATGTCTGGATCTGTTATAGCTTTCTGTAAATTCTTCCTTACGCAATATATTTTTGAGGGAAGTTTTTGGTCAATCCCTTTAGAATATAAACCGCCATTAGCAATATCATTATCTACAAGATACTGACTTACTTCGGCTATCTTTATTATGTCCTTTATTGTAGGCATTAAGCGTTTATATTAAAATAGTATTGGGAATTAGATCTTAAATTAGTCGCACGGTCATAACATTGTTGCGCCGCAAATAAATCCCCAGCTAAATCAAAAGCTTGATTTCCAGAATCAATACTAATTCTCAACTCCTCCTTATAATCAAAAAAATCGTTGTCGTTTATCAATACCGGGTTAGCGGTCAACATTTGTGTTAAACCGTAGTCAAATTTCTCATTAAAATTTGTAAATGCAAAAATATTCGCAGAAGTATATAAAACATTCCCGTTTTGATCTAGCCAATTTACTGTTATCGTAACAGCGTAATCCTTATCTAGTATATCAAATGTGGCTGTGGTATCATTTACATACCATGTGGTATAATTATTGGTATTCCCCGAAATTACAATATAGTCGCCATTCGCTTGCTCTATATAAATACTACGGGAAGCAATATTTACATCGCTTCCCGTAGAGGTATCTGTAAAAGTCAAGTTACTTGGAGAATTAAAAGATTGCGTTACGGTGAACTTTGGAACTATTGGCATTTTTTTCTTTTTTACTGCTCGATTTTAAAAAAAAGGGCGATAATACAAAGGTATCCAATCACCGAACCAATTTTCAAATCAAAGCTACTTTAATAAATCTTTTATTTTTTTATAAGCCGCATCTGCTTTATCTCCACCTGACTGCAAGAAATCAGCAAACTTTTCTACGTGGCTTTTTTCGCCTAATGGAGAAAGTGTTGCGATTATCTGCTTATTCCCAGACCAGATAAACTTATACTCTGTTGGCTCAAATTCAACAATGCTTCTGTCAATGGCTTGCTTAATCGTTGATCTGTATTCTAACGACTTCCCTGACACCAAATCATTAAAGAACTCTGGGCTTGCATCTGCTAATTCTTCTACTTTGTTTCTCAAAATAATAATATCAACAGTTGAATCCCACAACATAGCATCTGCAAATGAAACCACTTGCTTATTCGTCATATCTTGAGCTGCATTGAGAGCTTTCAATCTTGCCGTTCTTTCTTTCTTCGCATCATCAGCTGCTTTGCGCTCATCTATTCTACTGAAAACCGAAATTTTGTTTTTGTCTTGGAACATACCGCCATTCATTTTTGGATGCAATTCCAAGAATATAGCCGTATGCCAATCTTCGGTTCCTTCGGTCAAATCTAAATCCAATATCCCACGCTGGGAAGATAATATTTTTATTTTCTTGAACTTGTTAGGGATACCCTTTTCATCAGTTCCCTGCACAAATGCAATTTTCTTAGACCTTGCTTTCCCCTTTTCTTCATGGGGGTCTATAATATCAAAGATCGAAGGGTCTAGTGTATATACCGAAGGGTAAATAACATCTCCGTTATATTTTGACGGGTCTGGGTTCTGTCTTTCTAAATTAAACTTATACCTTACTCTGCTTCCAAATCCCGTTAATCTTTCGTAAAGCTCATCTCTAAGCTTTGGTGATAGCCCGTTGTAATGGGCAACTTGTTCTAATGACATTTTACTTTGATTTTGAATTGGTTATAAAAAAAATAAGCAGGGAAGATGCGACTTCCCTGCTATTAAATTAATCAGTACGAGCTGCGAGGGTAGCCAAAGTATCAGCTGTAAAATACTCTGTGCCTGTTGCTAGCATTGTAATTTTTGTTACGCAAGTCGTAGCTCCGTAAACTCTACCAGATATAGTTTCTAACAATACCTCTGTAGAAGGGAAGCCTGTTACAGATGTAGCAGGTAAAGCATTTTCATTTACTCCAGCGATTGTAGAGGTGAAAGATACTGTTGTGCTACCTGCGTATTCGCTTGACGTATAAATACTTGAAGCTACTGTTGATGTAAAATATTGATCTCCCGTAGGGATAACGGTAATTCTTGTAACGCAAGCGGTAGATCCGATAGTTCTTGATGGGATTTGCTGTATTAAGCAATTGGCTATTGGGAATCCAATAGTTCTTACTGCACCAAAAACAACATCATTCTTACCTGCAACGTTTGCTACCGATATGATATTTGCTGCCATTTTTTTTCTTTATTATATTATTTTAAAATAGGGAAGTCGTTATTACACGACTTCCCCGATTTCTAATTAGACAACACGGAACTTCTGGAAGTGCTTCACAGCGATACATTCCAAACCTTGTCCTGTTTCCCAGTCAGTATGCAATTGCATAGTACTGTTTGTTGGGATTTCAGCAAGTGCACCTGTTCTCCACTCGGTGATGATACCGTTAGCAGACTTGTTAGCTGCGTTACCCATGAAAGGAGTAGGAGTGTGGCGAATTTGCATACGAGGCTGACGACCATTGTCAACTGTATCTACTTGGTCTTTTGGTACGAAGTACAAAGAACCATTTACGTCAGGACGTAAGGTAGTAGAGAATAATTGTGGATGATCGAAGATAGGTACGTGTACGAAGTCGAACTCATATCCACCATAAGACAAGTGCTCAACATTGAAATCCAATGTCTTCCCATCAACCATAAGACGGCGAGAGTCAACGCTAGAAGATCCCAATTGCTTTAAGAACTTGCTAAGGATACGATAGGCTTTAGAACCCATGAATACCATGTGGTCTGTAGGCGCTTTGTTAGCGATAAAGTTGTCGATGATTTCATCCAATTCTGTAAAACCGAATGAACCGAGAACTGTAGATTGGTCAGAGATACCGTAAGTAGTTACGTACCAGTCAAGACCACCTGTAGTTTGAACAGGCAAACCATTACTACCTACCAATGTCATTGTACTTGTACCGGGAGGGGTTGTAGATGGGTTGTTGAACAAAGTGGTTGATTGAGTACCAGACAGCATCTGTACAGAGATATCACCCTGCAATTTGATGTACTTTTGTACTACTTGGTAAGGGAGAATGTGATAGTCGCCACCTACATTAACTTCGATTTTTGCTACTTTCTGAATGTCAGAAATTTCATCAACCTCACGGAAGATTTGAATCAAGTTGTAGTACTTAGTCAAACCGTAACGGCGGTTAACAGGTGCACTTGATTGCTCTTCGAAAGCATTTGATACAGCAGAAATCTTATTTGTTGCAGCAACAGTCAAGCTTGTGCCATCAACAGAAACTGCGGTAATTGTAGCAGTAACTCCTGAAGGGTAAGTGATTGCGGTGATGCGAGCTTGCTTACCTGCATTACCACCTGAAGGCAACCATGTAGAGTTTGAGCATGTAATCAAATCTCCTACACGGAAAAATCCGTAAGCAGAATCAACTGTAAATACAACTGTAACGCCTGAAGCGGTAGTAGTTGCACTAATGTTACCAACCTCATAAACATCGTTATTAACGAAGTTATGATAGTTAAACATTGTTGCTGGCTTGTAGCGATTTACCATTTTCATGATGTCGGTAAATGCTTTATCACGACTTTGGTCGTAGATGTTAGGGTCGATATCCCTTTGATCGAGAAAGTCAATCGCAGATACGAACGACTTAATCATTGTTCCTTGTGTTACTGGCATTTTTAAAAAATTTAAACTTGGTTAGTAATTGTTTTTTTTCTTATCCAATCAACCTACCTGATTTAGCCATCCATTCGGCAGGAGATTTAGGCTCCATACCAGTTTTAGAAGGCGCATAGTTTCCTGACTGACTTGGGTTGTCCAATGAGTCAACTAAAGCTTTACCGCCTAAAGATTTATAATGTTTTGCCATTTCTTTAATGAATCCATTATGGTCTTCAAGGATAGCTGATATGAGTAATTGTTTTTCCACGTTGGGAACAAATTGCTCATTACCATCTTTGTCAACCTGAATGTCAAACATTTTGTTTGCCCAAGAATTACTATCAAATAAATTGTTTACTACTTGCTCTGGATTAGATAATGAATAATTGAATTTGTCATCTCCTTCTCCTATTGACAGATACTTATTTTGCATAAGACCTTTTGTCAATTCGCTTGATAGTAAGTTTGTTCTGTAATTCTCAAACTCTTTTTGCGCTAAGGCTTCTTGCTCTTGTTGTTCCTTGACGTACTTGGGAAGTTGTATCTCTTGTTGCTTTTCGATTAGTTTACCTCTGTACTTTTCGGCTACTGCATCTAGCAACAATTTCCCTTCTTCTACCAAATCATCATCAACGGAATCAAGATTGTACTTGTCAACGACTTCCCTTTTAAAAATTGCCTCTAATTGCTTCTCCGATGCTTTTGGATATTCCTCTCTAAGCTGACGTCTCATCACTTCTTCGGAAGGAATTTTTTCATAATCGGTAGAAATTTCTGTTAGGTAATCTTTCAATGCATTTTCATCATTTTTCCATAAGTTAATAAATTGTAGAATTTTAGGATCTACATCTTTAACTTCGTTAATGAAACGCAAGGATTCGTCACTGTACCCAAGCTCTTTCAGAATTTCTTCTGGCTGTTGATTTCTAAGAACTTCTTGCCATTTTACTGGCTCTTTATTATCACTTTTTGTTTCGGGAACTTGTGGCTGTGATTGAACTTCATTTGCTGGCTCAGCACTTTTCGGTTCTACCGCAGGGGAGCTCTGCTCGTCTGCTTTTACTTCACTTCTTCCCGATACATTAGGAATAATCACTTTTTCATTTTCTGTCATCCTGCCCTCTTTAGCCATTAAAGATGCGATACTTGGCTCGCCACCTCCGGCTGATTCTTGAGCAGAATCATACATTTTTCTTATCATAGCTTTGACTTTTAGATTGGTTAGGTAAAATTATGTTTTTTTATTTATTCTGCGATTATTTTATTGAACTTTTTTACCTTTTTTGATTTGCTATTTTTTGCTTCTCTATCATAGCGTTTCCTTGCAACATATGAGAATTTACTTTAGAGCTTCCAGATTCCTCTGCTACAGCTAATTTAGTCTGGCTGTTCATCATGGCAATTCTCTCCATAGATTCTATTTTCATTCTTTCTTTTTCAAGTTCGGCTTGAAGACGCATCTGCTCTTTTTGGAGCTCAAACTGCATTTCTGTCTGTCTTTGCTCGGATGTCATTTGTTGAGCCATCATAGCCGACTGCTGCTGACCTTCGTTATTTGCTTGGATTTTAGCAAGCTCTTGTTGCTGTTGCTTTTCTTTAGCCTTTTTAACTCGATGAGCCCATATCATTTGAGCTTGCTTTACGTTCTTTGTGTTAACCAAAAGAACCGCATCGGATGTATCTAGCCATCCATTTTGAATATCCATTTGCATTTGCTGTAAAAGCCATGCTTTTTGGTCGCTAGATGTTCTTCTTTCTATCTCGATACCGTAATCTCTGTATGCTACATCGGGAGCTATCTCGATAAAGCGCAAAGTATTTGAGTTTAAGGCAGGAGCATATCCCGATATATTGCTTCCTTTTTTAATACCTTGTTGCATACGAGATAAGCAATTCTCTGCCAATTGCAATGTAATTATTTCTTCTGCGTAAGCTAAAGGATATAGCGCATCGTTTGTTGACTGTTCTGCCATTTGATAGCCGGGAACAAGTGTCTTTGGGTTTGGATTCCCAGATGTAACTTCATTGTATCCTGTAATTCTCTCAATCATTGAGATTGAATTTATTAGGTCATTGAAGAACATGGCTAATTCACCCGCGGCTGTATTTTCAATAGGGATAATAGGTTTCCAGTTGGGAGATTGTGGCTCTCCGTTTTCTGTGGTACTCCTTCCCACAAGTACGCCCGTTTCAAAGAACATTTGCAAAAGCTCCTTCGGTTGCATGTTAGCGCCGCCTTTATTTAAGGCTACTTTTTCCAATGAATCCAAGTCTATCCACCATCCTGAAGGTACTGCTCTATTCTTGAAGTTCTGAATTTTCAGCATCGTAAGCTGATAATCGTCAATGTAGGGAATAAGTTTCTCCATAAATGACTGCGCCTTCATTTCATAGAAATTGTACGCGCAGAAAGAGTAAGATAATCTTGTCTTTGCTTTTTTCTTTGGGTCGTTCTTACGCTTCTGATCATAAGCCATACCCCAATCATAGCATTTATCTGTACCTACAATCCACTTGCACTTATAGACATACTGTATTCTTTTGCGTTTGTACTTCTCTGACTTCTTCCCTCTATTGTAATCAGCTTTTCTAAAGTCAATATTACCGCTTTCATCTATTGATTCTCTATATACGTTATCATTATAAGTAAAAAACTCAACGTCTAATACCTTACATTTGAACCTATCATATGTTTTAAACCATCCTGTTCCCTTTCCAAGCTGTGCTGGATTCCCGAACTTACCCGCAACACTACCCGCAAATTCTTGCATCTCCTCTTCTGTAAATAAAGGATTCCCATCTTCATCTTTAACAGTCGCAAGTTCAACAAGGCTAACATCTATGACTTCCCCCGCATGAACAATATCGCTAAATGTTCCATTTTTACAATAGCTTGTAATTACGCATTCAGGGTTTACCCTCCTAAAATAAACCTTATTATCATCCCCAAGCCAATCCTTACATCCTGATACACCATAATCGAATAAATCCTCATATACAGAACGTCTGTACGCCTTGTAATTGTTCTCATAAAAAATTAAATCTAAAGCCAACTCCGCATCCTTACTTCTAACAAACTGCTCATCCATATCCAATCTCATTGACAATTCCTCAAGATCAATTGGGTCGTTTGGATTCAGTCCAAGTGCTGGGTGAGATGCTAGTTCAGGATTCATCTGCTCAAGCTGTTCCCTCATTACTAATTTGATTTTTAAATCATTGTAGTAATCTTGCATTTCGCTTTTAGCCAACATATCTACAGGAGTACATACAAAGCCAAAGTCATCTTTCATTAAACGACTTATTGCTTTATCTCTGTATAGGGAAACTACTGCTCTGTTAGTCCAGTCTACTGAAAGCCACGTATGGTTTGTTTGAGCATCTACTCCAAGTAATTTTTTGTATGGGGAAATAGGCTGTTTGCCAAGTGCGTACATTCTAAACTTCTCGTAGTCGCCATTGTTGTTCGCAAACACTCCTTTTGGGTAGGCAAAGGTGAAATCATAATAGGCGGCTTTAGCATAAGCCATGCACCACTCTCTCCCCTTTTTTGCTGGATCAATATCGTGCGGGGGATACGGGAAAGATGAACCTAATCCTATTTGTGTGTAACGCATTTATATAAAGTTTTATACAGCTATTAAATATGGTAGAAGGTGCTCTACGTTTTTATTCGTTTGTTGTTGTTTAATCATTCTTTTTTGCTTTGCAGCAATTAGGGAAAATCCACTAGCCATAGCTTCGTCAAATTTCTGCGTATTCCCTACATCAAAACCAAGCCATCCCGCTTCACTTTCTAATAATGACTTAAAATACACCTTGTGGATATTTTTTTCAATATACGCTTCAGTATAATCACAAATTTGCTGAAGTGTTCTGCCTTGCCCATCGGTATATATTCCCGGTTCTACTTCCCCGGATAGCCACATTAAAAATCCACCACATTTTTTACTGTTAAAATACTTTTTCCATCCATCTACGTTCCTTTCAAACAGAACTTGACAGCCACAATACCAAGCCATTTTTAATACTGCTTCGTACTGTAGATCTGTTGTCAATGGTCGGTCTACGTATTTTAATACAAACATATCATTAAATTCCCAATTTTCATCAGAAACGTCCTCTAATTGATATGCAAATGCGGCACAATCTGATTTTCTATTGTCTTTTGTTTTATCGTATTTAAAAGGGTCGCATCCTATCCTTATTGCGTATTTGGAATTAGGGAAGAAGTGCCCGTTACTCAAATAGACGTTGTTCTTTTCTTTTGGCTCCCAACCTATTACCTTTTCGTATTTTCCGTTCGGGTGCGGTACCCATATAACTTTACTTGGCTTGACTTCCACGACTTCCCCATTTACCCCTACTTTCTCTATGTATAGTTCATCTGCATTTTCCCATATTAAATTACCTCTTTCGGTAAGTTCATTATAGGATAGGAAGTCTAGTTGTTGGTTTATTTTAACACTATTATATAGGGAAGATGTAACTGCCGATTGGAACATTTCCTTTTCATCAAAGGGATTCATACGAATTTCTTCCTCAAGCATATTCCCCTCAAGCCCCTTTCTTTTGGATAGCAAATAATCTTTTGCCCCTAGCTTTATATCTTCTTCCGTAAGGTCACCAATTCCCACAAAATTCTCAACAAGATAATTGTACTGATCTTCTGTTGGCGGTTCTATTACAGACATTCCGTATTTATCTATAAAGCCCAAGAACCCGTCATAAGCAGGAGTAAAATATCTGACAAGCCTATTTGGAGTTCTACCTATTGTAGGGTCTGCGATTTCCCATAATCTCTTAAATTCAATACCTCCGCCCTTAGTCAGCTCATTCACGGTTGAGGGCAGTTCCATAAATCCGACCCTCTTAGCTCCCTTTACCATTGTCTTAGATACAATAGATATAAATTCTGAAAAGGGAACTTCTGGCGGGAATTTACCGCCTTCATCAAACAAGCCTCTAGTCAATCGACCTGAATCGTATGCGTTCTTTGTTGGGGCGCGATAATCTACTTTACTTCTATGTCCTGTATCGCTATCTATCGTTTTCCCTACTCCCCCTTTAACATCTACTGTTTTATGGGCAAATACTAATTCCGATACTGAATCTTTATTATTAAGCTGTTTAGGCTTCATAAATACGGGAAGTTGTCGGTATCCAAAGCTTACCATGTTAGTAAAAGCTGCCTTAGCATCTGTTTGTGTTTTACTTGTCAACCCGCAGATGCTATTCTTATAGAATATACACTCGTACACAAGATTAGATGTGCCTATTGATGTTTGTCCTTGTCTACGTTTTTTACCTATCATCACGCCTAAACACCAAGGGGTATTCTCCCAATGATTAAGATACAAAAAGTACCTTCTATCTAAATCCCTATAGTCAGGGTAGATATCATCTTCTAGTTTCCACCATTGTAGATAAAAGTAGTTCTTCCCTGTTATGTAAGTAGGAATACCTTTATTCATAAACCAAAACCCTTCCTTACATCGTCTTACTTCTTCTTTAGCGTATTCTCTTTGTCTGCTATCCAATAAAGCATCCCCATCTTTATTGTATTCTACTTGATTGAAAAATTCAGGGAGTTCCCTTCTTGACCAATATTGATCTAAATGATTATCAGTTCCCCAATTTTCTATCTCTTCAATAGATGGTTGTTCGGGAAGTTCTATCTCTGTATTGTATATGTGAATTCTATTGTTCACTATTACGCTAACTTTTTAAGTTTATGGTCGATTACCATACAGATATTTGGATTGTCTTTTTCACTTTCAAACATTGAGATAATATCTCCGTAGAATCCAACTGCTTCCCTTTGAGTATCTAAAAAGAAATTTAGATGAACTGCTACTTCTGGATATTCCATTACTTCTTCTTTATACATTTCACGATAGTATTCTAATAGTTCTAGTTCGTTGTTATAAGCCATTTCTATAGCTTTGTATAGGGAAGATATTGCTGTGTCTTTTTCGGGAGCAAGTATCGGTAACTTAGCTAACACCCCTTCATCGTTTAAGAAATCCACGTGCTTTTGATAGTGCGTCTCTTCTTCCCCACTTTCAGCAAGGAAATAAGCTTGCGCCCCAAAATACCCTAACATCTGACATTTGTTAGCAAGTAATTTATACATATAGAAATGAGTAAGCTCCCACTCTAATGCTTTTTCAAACAATTTTATGCAATCTGCATTTAATAGAGGTTTTTTCATTTTTTATTTTATTTTCTTGATTCTGCAATAGTTTCTACAAAAGGTTTCTTTTCTATGTCTTTCTTTTCATCGCCAGTTATACCTGCTAGTTCCCCTAAAGATTTCAATGCAAGTGCTATGTTCCCCGCATCAGCCCAAATAACTTTCAATCTTTCAAATGTCTTATCTTTTGGGTCGTCAATAGATAATGAAGCTAAGTCAACTCTATTCATCAAGTCAGCCATCTCATTCATTTTTTTATTTAATGAATAATATAATTTAGCTGATCCATTTTGCTCGTACTTCTTTAGTTTGTTCTCTAGTTCTTCTATTAGCTTTTGCATTAATTAATGTAATTTAAGTTTTGCTTTTGCTTCTTTGATTGCTTTTTGATGTAGAGTTTGCATATTATTTTCAATTTCCCTTTTATATTTATTGTATTCAGCCTGTTCACTAGGGGAAGTCGATTCTTTTATTTTACGCATCCTATCTATACGGCTTTTTTTGCTTAGCATTAATCTTTCATAATACTTATTAGAATATTCATTAGCCAACTTGGAAAATTTATCATATTCGCTTTCTGTCATTTTCCCATCTGGTCTATTTATAGTAATCTTTAATCTTAATGTTTTTCTCTCCCCCAATTTAGGTAAATCAATACCGATACCCAATAAAGGAGAGAATTTTTTTGTATCAGACTCACTTAATCCTGTTACAGATGGTACTCTTTGCCTTAACCCCGGTATCCCCATCTCAATTGTTTGAGTAAATTTCTCTAAATTAGTACCTTGAGGTTTTCTTTTTATTGGTTCTCCCATAGGTTGAATTCCTCCACCTTCTACATCAGTCCATTTGGCTAATTCTTTTGAAAATCCGGGTATAGCCATATCTGATATTTTTTTAGATACAGCATCGGATATTTTATCCATTCTTTTGTCTTCGCCTCTTTTATTTATCAATGCCGTAGCCACATTCGGCAAGAATCCATAATTAAGCATATTAAAAAATGGATTATTCTTGACAACATCCCAATCCGCATCCATCCATGATTTTAAAAACTCTTTGCTTTCGTTATATTTATTAGCCATCTCCGCCCCATTTAATATGACCTCAATTTCTGGAGAATGGACTAATTTTTTACTTACATGAACGCCATTTATTTCAAATGATCCATCATCGTTCTTTTTTATATTATTTCTATTTGCCCATCCTAGTGCAAAAAATGAAGCTCCTATAGTGCCCAACGTTAACGATTTGCCTAATAAATCTGCTTGTTCTGGGCTTAAATCTTTTGAGCCTTTAGCTATTATTTCAATAATCCCCGGCACTGGGGCTTCTCCTTTCTTGCCTATAATTGACCTTATTAGCCCATACTTATATGCAAAAACCCTACCAACATAATTTGTTGGAATTTTAACAATCGGAAGTTCTGATTTTATAATAGCTCCGCCAGCTCCACCAATACTATTAGTCCATTGTCTAAATTTTTCAACAAACTTGTTGTCATTCATCATAATAGACCATTTAGCATGATTTAATGACATTGAATTTATCTTATCCAAAACCTCTTCGCTTGTTACGTCATTTTTCTTGTATTCTTCTTCAAGTTTTTCTCTTCTTTCTTTTGATAAATTTGGATTTTCTAGCTCTTGGGATATTTTCTCCATTTTGTTCATATACCAAGACGTCAATTGCTCGTGCGCAAATTCAAATTCAGGGTTCTTAATAAAAGACTTTATGTACCCGTGAGATCTACCGGGTATTTCTAAAAAACCCTTAGCTGCCGCCCATTCGTCATACATAAATTGTTTACCATAAAGCATCTCTTTGGTATCTATCCCAGAAAATTGTTCTTTTAGATTTTTAGCAGAAAAATTTCTTATAAATGAAGAATAATATCTTGCCAAAGCTTTTGTAGATGGCTTGCCAAAAATTTGTTGTTTTTCTGCTGCTCCTTTATCTACCCCTTTTAAAATTAAATTCTGAAGGTATTGATAGCCAAATTTTAGAGGTTTTAATGCGATTTGATGACCTACGACTCCCGCAAGCTTTACCATTGTAGAAGGATACGATAATACCGCAAATCTTTGCCATCTAAGTATATTATCTATCATCCTTTCTTTAAAAGGCTTATTTTGCATTATATCAGATGCTCTGTCTTTTTGCCACTCAAACATCAATTTTGCATATTCGGATTGAGCTAGTTGGTATGCGTTTAATTTTTCCTTTACACTCTCGGCTGACTTAGGTAATACTTCTCTTCCTTCATAATATGCCTCGATGTCAACGTCTGGCAACAAGTGCTTCCTTACATCTTTCTCTGTCCATTCTGGGAAAATATCCTTAACGTCTTCGTATACATTTCTAACTAATTCATCAAATTTTACAATTCCTTGATAGACTTTTTCAGCAGCAATTTTACTTATTTCATAAGCCGTCTCTGGAACAACGCGAGTTATGTCATTCATATTGCTCCTGATTCTCCTAAGCCTTTCTCTTGCGTCCTCTATTCTTTTTTTAGATGCATCTATTCTTTCGGAAGTTTTTAAAATTCTTGCCTTTTTCTTTATTTCATTTGCTTTTTGGTTCAGCTCTTTTATTAATTGAGCTTCTTTTTTAGATTTTTCTTCTTTCTCTAAAGCATTATTAAGCTCTTGCTTTAATTTATTCATTTTAGCTTTAGCTTCCCTTAGTCTATCATAAGCGTTTTTTATTTCTTTTTCTTGTTGTTTTGAAAGCTCTTTAATGCCTTTTGATGATTTGTATTGTTGTTCCATTTGAGCCAAATCAGCATCTCTGTTAACCCAAGCTTGCCTTAATCTAAAAATTGTAGACGCGGTTCTGCCTAACATTCTATTAGCTTGCGCGTTATCCATCATTTCATTCCGAACGTTCATTAATTCAGACTGAAGGCGCGCTTTTTCTTTAGGATCATTTTCTTCGATTATTGATTTTTCCAACGCATCTTCTTTCCCTTTCAACTCCGCTAATTCATATAACAATACAGCTTGATCTCTTTCGGTACCGCGCTGGGATGTTATTATTGTCTCTTTTGTTTTCTTTACATCTATCTTGCCTGACTTAATATCTGACTTTACTTTTTCATATATATCTTTAATATCAGTCTCTTGCAATTTAGCTAAAATACTATCTAATGCATCAACTCCAAATTTACCTTCTATATATGCATCATTTATGGCGTTAGCCATTTTAGTCATATCGTTATTTGATTCTGGGCTTGTTTCTTTTTCGGGAATTGGCGGTTTTGGAGGTTCTGCGCCTTTTACTTCTTCGGCTTTGGCTCCTACATTTTCCCTATAGTAAGATTCAAATCCTTTTTCAATAGCTTCTCTATTTTCTTCACCTTGAGATTTTACAAGACCTTTTACTGCTGTTTTTAATGCTTGGGAAAACTCGACACCCTTATCCATTAACTTACCCATTGTAACAACTGCATCTGCTAACATTTCTTTTAATTCTTCTGCTGATGCACCTGCTTTTTTAGCTCCTTCTGTATCTGCTTTTAGAAAGCTGGGAAGTTCTGACTTACGTATCTTGTCAGCTATTACATTTGCTTTTTCTTCAAATCTTCCGGGCTGCCTTCTTTGCTTTGGTTTTTCTTCTTCTCTTGCTCGCTCTGTGGGTTTAGCTGGCTCAATGGGCTCAACTGCTCCTTCTTCTCGAACACCCTCTGCACCGCTAATCTCTTCAACACCTCTTCCTTTTTCTGCTTCGGTAACTTTTTCAGCACCGCCTTCAGCTTTTCTTGCGGGCTCAAATAATTCGGGATAGTCTCTTTCATATTCTTTTACTAATTGATTTACAAATTCTTTGTCTTGCAGTACCTCAAAATCGCTTTCGGCAATATCATTATACCAATCTTCGAGCGCCTTTTGCTCCCTTTCAAATTCCGCTTTATTCTCTTCTATATCTCTTTCGTAGAATTTTTTTGCTGCTTCCTCTGGGTCGTATTCCAATATATAATCCTTAGCTAAGTCTAATCTTTTAGAATAGCTTTGCATGAGATCTATTAAAGCGTTTCTTATATCTTGGTCTGTAATTGACTCTTGTTGATCTTCCCTCAAATCATCCCATATTTCATGCGCTGCTTTATCTATTGTTTTTTTAGATTTTGAGTCGGTAAATTCACTAGATGTAGCATCTTTTGTTGTTTTTATTTTAGCCTCTCCCTTGCTACGTATTCTTCCAGATACTTCATCGGAGAATGATTCTACACTAACTTTATTGCCATTTGCAAGCCATCTTTTAGCCATACCATAGGCATCCAATGGGTCGTCCATTGACCGCATGTGCTCGTATGTTTTTTTAGCATCGGCTCTTTTTATCCCTGCTGAAGAGAGAACGGGAGCGGTTCTTTCTGTTTCTCTTTCACCAACTCCTCTAGTACTTGGTTGTAATCCTTCTTCAATTTTTTGTCCTTCGGGAACTTCTGACACAGGTTGTACAGTTCCACTAACTTCTTTTCTAATTGGCTCATTTGCTTCTTTATATTTTGTTATTCTATCAAATACTTGCTTAGGGGCATTTAATCCAAGTTCTAATTGAGCTAAATTCTCTGCACCTTTATTACCTTGAACAGCTAATGTTTGTTCTTTAATCCAATCAATATACCCACCCTTTTTCATATCTATTCTTTCAACACCTAATGTGTCAGCTAAATAGTTCAAAAGTTTTTGAGTGGCTTCTGTTCTAACATTGCTTTGTTCTTCAGGGAAATCTTCTCTTACCGCTTCTTCCCCCGCTTTCTTACCCGCTTCTAATGGCTTTTCTGCTTGGGGAAGTTCTGCTTGTTGCTTTTCCTTCAATGCTTTTAGTTCTGCATCGTACTTGGCATTTATTTCTACCGCCTTGTCTGATGTAGCGATTAGGTTTCCTTTTTCATCAAATACTTCTATTGGTTGTGTTTGAATAAGCGCATCCAACTCCTCTTTTCTTCTTTTTTCTATATCAGCTTCTTCGGATGTTACTTCTTTCGGCTTTTCTCCTTCGCCTTCCTTTTGAATATCTCTACCACCGCTAATCTCTTGTGTGCCTCCGCCTTCGATAGGTTGGGCTTCGATAGGTTTTTCCCCGATTCCGACTTCACTTGGTATCCTTGTGATGTTTTCTGTATCATATGTTGTTATTTTTTCTTCTTTGGGAAGTTCTAACCCTTCTATCTTTCCACCCTCGTATTTCTCATAATATCCTGTGCTTCCAAATTTGTTTTGTTGTGAAGTTAGTGAGCTTTGGAATTGATCTCCTTCTGTTTTTGACGGGAATAGCTTGTGCGACATCTTCCCTAAATCAGTATCAAAATACTCTACTCTATATACTTTATCTATTGGTGCTTTTTCTGATAATCTTTCTCCTACTGCATTAACCTCATATTCAAAAGGATCGTTACTTTCTGTTATTCTTTTAATTTGCTCATCTAATGCTTCTATCTGTAATCTATACGATTCTACTTGCGTAGGGTCTTTAGAAGCCATCTCTGATGTTAGCTTATCTCTCTTTTGGATAAGTCCAGCTACAGATGTTTGTGTTACAGGGTCAAGTCCATCTGACGTTTTCCCTAACGCATTACTATATTCAAGTACATCTGTCATTACTCTTTCAGTTGTACCTTCAGGGATATTACCTATTACTTCATTATTCTTTAATATTTGCGTTAATGCAGCAGGATCTTCTTTTGCTAATACGTTTTTAAATGCTGATTTTATTTGTCCGGGAAGTTTTGGTAAAGTAGTTATTGCGTGTAAAATAAAGCCAACTGTAGCATTGTCTACAAATGACTTTGTAGCATTATCTAATAACTGCTCGTTAGATAACCTAAGTCTTTTGTCATCCATTCCCGCTTCGGCTTCCTTAACCGCTTCTGCCCCCGAAATGATTGCGCCCATCTTAACGCCGCTACCAATAGCTTCCCCTATATACGTTTTTTTGGCAGCTTCCATAGCCTTTACAGGCGCTGTTTTAGATACTTTTTCGCTTATTTTAGATACCTTTTCGCCTACTTTAGATGCAGTTCTTAATGTACTTTTTATGTACTGACCTACTACTGATTTAGATTCTTCTGAAAGCGCCTTTTTCCCTATATCACTAGTCAATTTGCCTACATCGCTAGCCAACCCGCCAACCAAAGCTTTCCCCGCTCCCATAAAAGCCATATTCGTTATACCTCCTACAATCTCTCCGCTAATTAATCCCTTTTCTGCTTCTTTTAGTATTTCTATATCGGGAACATTTGGGCTTTGTTTTTTTAGCAAATAAAATCTTCTCATTACCTCATCTCTTCCGCCTTGATTCGCCATATCCCCAACAGTTGTTGTAAAAGCGCCTACGGCTGGAGCTGTAGCTGCCATTAACGCAGGCACCCCAGCCAATGAAGCTCCCCCTGTAACAGGAGCTGCTGCAACAAGAGCCGCACCAGCTAATCCTCCAATAGTAGCTTTACCCATAAACGGAGCGACTCCGCCTGCTAATTTAGCCCCGCCACCAAGCACATACGCTACATCTTCGGGTATAGGTATTTCGATAGGACCAAACTTCCCACTTGCTTTTGCGACTTCCCCGACATAACCTTCTGGGCTAATTTTTACTTCTTTTTCTTTTTTATATATATACTCTAGCCTCTGCTCTGTAGTCATGTTATTGACAAAATCAGCTGCTTCTTCTTCGTTTTCTACTGCATACTTAGCGTTGTTCCACAATGACTCAAAGAACCCTGTAGTTTGAGCTAATACTGGTTCTCCTGTAACTGGGTTTTTAGAAACTACTGCATCTCCATCATCAATAGCTTGTAATACTTTTTTCCTTTCTGATTGATATAGCGGGGAATTCTTTGCAGCCTTTAATCCTTTATTTTTTAATCTTCTATCAACGGTACTTTCTATTGCTACGTCCTTAGTCGCTCTTGACTGCTCTACTTGTTTCATTGTTTCGGGAGTTCGTACCTTAGCTACTTCTGTAGATACAGGTTTGCTAGGTTGATAGAAATCCCTTGATTCGAATATTGAAACGTCAAATGCTGGTTTTTCTTTTTGCGCGGGAACTTGTTTCGGTGGCTGTTGAGGAGGGGCTTGTTTTATAGGCTTCTGTTCGCTTGAAAATGTTGTCAAAAACTCATTTTGATCGCCAAGTTCATCTTTAGTAAATCCCATGCCTACCAACCCATTATATATTTTAGTTGCGCTCTCTTTTTTAGATATTGCTCCCAAAAACTCATCTTGACTACCTAATTCGGTAGTAGTCAATCCAGCTTTTACTAAATTATTATACAGCTTTTTTGCCTTTTCAGGATCCCCTTCTATTTGTAAATTTTGCTCAACTTGCAAATTCTGATCAGTCATTAGTATAATTTTTTACTTTTTAGTCTTTTCTTGATTCTATCAAAATACTCCTTGACTTTTTCCCAAAATGGCTTATAATAAACGAATGTTTTATGAAATTCATCCCTACTACCTAATTCATATTCACTAAAGCCGATATCAACCAATGAATTGTATAACCTGTTTGCCGTATACGCACTAGATACAGCTTCTAAGAATTCATCAAATGAACCTAACTCTACTTCATCTAACCCTAATTTAAGTAAATTATTGTAAAGTTTTTTTGCTTTTCTAATATTGCGCATTAATACAATCTTTTACCTTTAGCTTTATTTATTTTTTTAACCTCCTTGTACTCTCCTTTAGCTGCTTGCTTCTGTTCTGCACTTATTTGCGCTCCATACGTTAAACTTTGCCCCTTACCTTCTTTATCTAATATTTTTTGATATCTAACAATATCATCTCTATTTACTAGCCCCTTGTCGGATTTCATTGCAACAGCCACGCCGTCTTTAAATACGAATTCATTTTTATCAGCTAATCTAATACCGCCAGCTTCTAGTACAGAAACCATACCGCTTGGTAAATTCTTTTTATCGACTGTTAAATTCCCGCTAAATGCAGTTCCATCTTCAAGTGTAGCCGAACCATTCTTTACTGACACGCTCTTGCCTTTAACAACACCAACCATAGGTTGCATTTCATCCCAAATAACACCAGTGGTTCTACCGCCCCCCGTAGGATCATAAGTTCTATCACCTCCGATATAAATATTTGGCATCCTTTCTGGTTGAGATACTTCTGATGTACCCTTTTTAAATGAACCGCCAGATACGGTATTTAGTCTATCCCAAGCGATAGCTTTTCTAATAGATTGAGCTTGTGGGCTATTAGGATCAATATCCTTTCCTGTTGCATCTTTATAATCTTTAGCATGTAAATTATACTGCCCTTGAATCCAAGCTTCTGCTCCGGGGTCGGTTTGAATTATACTTCTGTAATCTTCATCTGTAACTAATTTAACTGGGTTCCCATTAAGAGTTATCTTTTTGCCTGCATCAACAGCTAAATCATATCTCGGTTCCATTTCCCCAAATCCTTGATTATCTGTAACAAGCTTACCGTTTTCCATTTTTGGAATCATGTACGGTTTAGCTGATATTGTTATTTTTTCTTTTTTTAATTCCCCTCCAGCTCCTCTAACCCCAGTTTGAACTTCTACTTCTTTTGTTTCTTCTTTTTGCTTACTTGCCCAATCGTCAAAAGCGGATGATTTTACTACTAATTCTGGGTTATTTGCAATTACGTATGCTACTGGATTATCAAATTGGGAAGTCGGTATATTTATAACATCTTTAATAGATTTGTCAGCGTTTCTAAACGTTAAATTTACTGATTCATCATATACCTTTTGTTTGTCAACCCAATCTGGAACATTTTTCATGGATTCGTCAATTGTAGACTTGGCTGTTTTTGCTCCAACCGAATACGCAGATAAGTCTCTTAAATATGGAGCCATGTATGTATTTAATTGAACATCAGTAGCGTTTGGATTTTTTTCTATAAATTCATTGGCTTTGCTATAGGTGTCATAAAGCTTTTGATTTATTTGTGGATCGTATAGGGAACCTGTGAAGTAGTCTTTTGGATCCATCATATTTTTAAGGGCATCTTGCATAGCCTTTTTATTGGCAGATGCAGCCACTTTAGCTTCTCTAGCTTGCTTTTGTTTTTGTTCTTCGATTTCCCCTAATTTATATAACCCCTCAAACTTTTGTTCTGGAGTTACAAATCCTGATATATCTAAAGCCATTTTTAGTTTATTTTATATTGGTCTTACGGGATAATATGTTCCACCTAATTGAGGTTGTTCGGTTAAACTACCGCCAGTTCCCCACATTAAATTTTGCATACCTAAATTAGGATTAGGGATATATTGTTGCGGGGAAGTTATCGCCATCCTTGAAGCCATTGGCGTTTGAGCTATTGGTGTTCTATTGAAAACGCCTTGCCTTGCTAAATAAGCTCCCGCAAAACCTAGATTAGCGATATCCCCCCAAGTGTTTTGGCGATTTTCTTGCTGTGCTCCTTGAATTTGAGCCATTGTTTGATATCTACGCAATTGGTCTTCGTATTCTCTTTGTTGTTCGGCTATTTGCGCTTCTTGTGCAGAAGCTAGATTTCCGTATCTACGTTGATAATCTTGAGCTTCAGCTTGCGATAATTGTCCAAATGCTTGTTGAGCTTGACCTGTTGCTCCAGCTCCTGATAAAAGAAGCTGATTAGGGTCTGTTGCAGCTCTTTCCGCAGCAGCTATTTGATTGGCTTGGGATTGATAAATATTCTGTTCTGCACGTTGCGCACCGGGCATTCTTGCATTAAGAAGTGCTTGCGCTAACCCTAGTCTTTGAGCGACTAAAGGATTTGCTTGGTATTTTGGCATTTGGGAAGATAATGCTCTCAATTGTCTATTAGCAGAGCCTCTCCCGAACATTTTCCCTACACTACCAACTAAACCCATTCCTAGCGTAGCCAATGTAATAGGATCCATAACTTTAAATTTGTTGTAAATATAGTATTTTTCTACTTACGTAGTATGTCCATTTGATAAATCATATCCAATATCTACGAATTTTAATTCTATTGGACTAAACATATTCTTAGCTTGGTTAAACTCAAGCATGATTTTCATGGCATTGTTTCTCATTTTTTCAAATGTCAATAACCCGTCTGTAGTATATCCTGTATTTGTTGGAACTATTTTATTTCTGAACAAAGGAGCATAATAAACGCCCTCAAATTCCCTATAATCTGTATCTATTAAATCTGATGTTTGTAAGTACGGGAAGTCGTTATAGAAATAAGTAAAAGATGGCGTTCTGTCCGCTTGTACAGTTATATTGTTATAAACCTTTTGTTTTGTTGGATTCTCGTTTGAAATAAACATAATTCTTGATGGATATGTCAGATCATAGAACTTATTGTATTCGCTTGATTGGTTATGTTGCCATAAGCCGTTTCTGTTGTTTGAGTACAACAAGTTCCCTACGGTAGTAAACAAATCAGGGTTAAATGAATAAGAGCCTTGCCAATGAGCTTGTGGATGCAATCCTTCTAAGCAAAATACTATTGTTTTCCCTTGACCATCCCAAATATCAAAAGGATATGCAAAGTCATAGTCTGGAACATTTTTTATCGGGGAAGATGTAAGCTTAGGTATTGAAATTAAAAGCTCAAGATGGCTATTATCTACTGCTGTAAAAATATAAGGTCTTCCCCCTAAAGCTTCAATTTCTTCTTTAGTCATACTTAAATACTGTCTAAAGAAAGACTTCCAAAATCTTGTCATTTTATAGTTCGATATAGGAAACAAGCCATTAGAAGAATATTGCACCCAAACGCCCTTATTGGCATCTGGATAATATACTTGTCCTCTAAATTCTACTACAGCTTCTGGGTTTGTCGTACCAAAACTTCCCTTTAATGTATTAATAGTACCAACCACTTTTGTAGAGCCACTAAAGAATTGAGTAGCTCCCGTATTATCGGTAATTTGCGTTTCTCCTAAGTACAATGAATTGGTTTCATTTGAACTAATAGCAAGCATAATCATACCTTGACCTGCTTCTTGTACCTTAGAAGTAAATATTAATTTATTTATAGCTCCACTATCATCGGGAACAAAATCCCTATTCCCTAGCCTAAATGTACTTGTGCCGTTTATTTGCGTTCCCGTTGTAATTGCATCACTCCATGATATTGCTGTCGAGTTTTGCCTTTGACTTGTATTTGTAATGAAGTTCGTTTTCCCTGCATCCGTATCCCATCTTTTGAAATAAAAATCATTTGGGCACATAGCGTTTGCAAAATAAGTGCTATTTTGAAAGCTTCTAGATATTATATAAGTATCTGCACCAATAACGCCATTTATTGCGCTATATTCTCTTAGGCTTGAAGTCGGATTGTTTATTCTATAAAGCTCACCTATCTCATAATAAGGTTCTTGTATAGATGTCTTGTATGGAGTATATAATTCAAAAATGAACTTTCTATTTAATGTACTACCTATATTCGCTACTTTTATAATAACATACTCACCTTGCTGCCCTATTATAGGTAAGTCGTATGTTGCATTGTCATCTCTAATTAAAATACAAGAATCTCCTTCGCTATATACATACCCAAGACCAGCAAAAGAAAGCGAATTTATTTTAACTCCTATCGCTACCGATATTGGATTGTATGAATTATTTGTACTATTAAATACATATTGCCCATTTTGGTCTTTCGTAGCATAAACCAAAGAATCGCTATACCCTTGAACTAAAAATCTTGTTCTTAAATTCAAGGTGCTTACTATTGAATAGTAGTACGCCCAGTCTGGTATTTCGCTTATAGCATTAGTATTACTTAAATTCCATTGTATGCCCCCAAACGAATAAGAATAATTCCATGTTCTGCTTGGTGTTGATATTTCCAAAGAAGACAATCTTGTTATTTGTATGTCTCCATTAAATGATATATTTGATACAATAGTTTCATTTACCAAAAATTCATTAGCTATGCTTGTTGTATTTGATATTGAATACGAATACGATGTAGACGTTATTGGATCTATCAAAATAACAACATCCCCAACGCTTATAGATACAGCTACGTTTGATGGAACCTTCAGTTTATTTGTTGGTATTAATTGTATTGGTTGATTATTAAATATTGCAATAGTATTAAAATTATTTGACGATGTAGTATTAACAACCCCGCATTTCCTCATTGCGTAATCATAAAATACTATACCATATTTATATATTGATTTTTGCGGGAATGATACATAGGATGCGTTATTTATACCTGTTACCGTTGTGCTTGTATTTGGGAATACTGATTGTTCGGTAAATCTATATGAATTCGGGCTTGGGTATCCCGATGGTGTGATATATGTATTTATCTGATTGATATCATTTCCTCTAAAAACTAAGCTAGCTATGGATATATTCGCTGGCGGTATGGGAGCATCGTTTGGTACATTATTTTCGCCATAAGCATAATTGTTGTCTGGAAGATAGGCGTACCAACTGTTTAAAATATTGACATAATATCCTTGATAAGCCCATTGGTTAGGGTTCCCTAAGTCTCTAAAAGAAGCTCTAAATGAATAAACAAGGACATTTTGCGATGTCGTTTGTGTTTCAAAAAAATTTGTTAAAGAGCAAGAAAATGAGGTTTTATTTGGGGTGTCATATCCTTCGGTATTATTGCCTAAAAATTGTCTATATTTTGCCAACTCCATTGTTTGGGAAAATATAGGCACATTGTCAAATGGTCTCAAAACGTCATCTACCGATATTACCTCCCCGGTTATATTGTTATAAAAATCGTAAGACAACAATGATGTACTAGAGTTTTGATTTTCTATTTCTTGAAGGTCACTAGGAATAGATTTATCCCATATTTTTATTACAGTAGCATAGTCTCCTCCAGACACGGTTCCGTCTTGAATTCTAGCTATTAATTTAACTAATCTTACTGTGCTAGGTATAAATTGGCTATTCCCCATTACTACAGATATGTAATTGTATTTATCCGTAGAGAAATTAAGCTTAGTAGCTTTACTATATGTACCTATTACAGTAGTTTCATTATCGTAATAAACAAATTGATATGCAAACTGAAAAGATTGATTTGCTATAAAATTATTTACAAATGATTGATCTACTGCTTTTTGTATATTTGGGGAATACGGCGCCGTTGGCTTTATTAGCGTTATTTCGCTAAAATTAATTGGCAAAGAATACGGGCGCGTGTCTGTTTCAAAAAAAGGCTGGTATGCTTTTATGCCGGATTCTACATTTATCTTTCTTGGTTCATTATTAAACCCGTCCACCCATGATAATAAGTTAGAAATTATTGCTGAACTATGAATTGGTTCTTTTGTAAAATTCAACCCACCTACAACATCTTCGGATTTTAAAACCGTGTATATTTGATTTGATCCAGCATAACAACATTCTATTTTGTGATTTCCCAATGAAGAATAGTAAAACGTAAAAAATCTTTGATTTTCTTCATCAGAACAAGATCCAATTGATATGAATTCCTCATCTTGATATGTTACCAATGCGGTAGCGCCTATACTTTCTACTGTTCCAATAACTCCAGTATCGGTTGTTCCTGTTCTGAAGTTCTCCATGTTCACCCAAGCATTTTTGGGAACAACAAAGTCTGCGCTATCTGAATCAAGGTAGCTATCAGAAGATACAAAGTATTTTTTTTCAGACTGCATTATATTTCTTTAAATATTAAGTCACTTTCATTTACAATATAATATAGGGAAGTGCTTGTTTTTATTATTATGCAAGTACTTGGGTCAAATAAAACTATATCTCCTATGCTAGCATTTGTAACTAAATCATTCTTCCCAACGACTTCCCCAAATATATTAGTAGTATTCTCTACTATAATATTTAATTTGCTGCCGTTTTCTTGCAACAAAATTTGTTTTTTAAACAATACTATATTTGGGGCAGCCATTGGATAAAATTACGATTTTTCTTCTTCTTGTTTCACTTCTTGTGGTACTTGTTCCCCACTTTGTTGTAGTTTCATGTTAAGATAATTGATTAGGGGAAGTCCATACTTAGTAGGGATTTCATTCAAATAATCTTGAATCTCTTTGACTTCTTGTTGGTTTAATGTCAACATAAAAATTGGTTTTAAATTATGAAATAATGGTCAAATTTAAGGCAGTAGCTACATAGTTCCAAATAATACCATCATCTGCACCCCATTGATGAACTACCGATGCTGGCACATCTATTATACCTACAAAATGTTCTGTTGCTCCAAGCTCTGAATCTACGCTTATGAGCTTGTATTGAACTTTCCCCGCTCCGTCATCAAAATGGTAATCAAAAAAGTTGGACAAGGCTAAAACTGTAATAGTTTTCTCTCCTTCTGGAGTCCATGTTGTTATAGGTTGTATTTGCCTCGTATTGCTCATAGCCGTATTTTTAATAAACAAAAAGTCCGTGCGTAGCTACCGTAGCAGTTGTTACGCTTATTGTTATAGGAGTGGTTAGTGATGTTTGAGTGTTATAATGGGAATTTATCCTTGCGGAGTTTGTAAAATCTCCAATAATACCACTATTCTTAACAGTACCTGTACCTATCTGTGGGGCTGTAGTTTGGGCTGAAGTGCAATATATCGCCCCTATATAATAAACTCCAGCAGCTGCGGAATATGTTGAGCTAAACGCTTTTGTCTGCATGCTACCAGTTCCCCCCTTCCAAATATTACCATCATTGGTAGAGCTTGCGACTAATGTTAATGTTCCTCCAGAATAAGTATATAAACCAACACCATTATAATTGTTAGCCGTATAAACCCCTTGAACAACTTGCCACCACTTTACACCCGTAATTGTAGTAGCAAAAGGTATGTAAACAGAAGCAAGTATTAGCTGTTGGCTTGTCATACCAAATGAGCCTACTATATTTGTCCAGCTTCTGCACCCTAAGCCTACATTTTTAACGGTGCTTCCTAATCCTTGTTGTCCAAGAGTTACAAGATCGTCTGTAGTATAATTACCTGATGCTTGCTTGTTATTAAGTTGCGTTTGAAGGGAAGATGTAACGCCCTTAACATAACTTAACTCGGTTAGGGATGGATATGTGGCAGTAGATAAAGACCCTATTGAGTTTATCCCACTCCAATAAGTAATTTCATTTGTTACCCCCGTACCTATAGACGTGATATACGTAGAATTATCGTAGCTTATTGTTGTGCCAGTAGCTTTTACAAACCCCGTACCATTAAGCTGTGGTTGGGCATAAGATTTTACAGCCTTTTGTGAAGGAACAAGAAGATCGCTGTCATTTGTTAATGCAGGATCTGTATCAATAGGTACGCCTCTTGTTGTGCCTTGAGCCATAATTATCTAATTTCCCTAAATTTTATTGAAGAATAGCAATTTTGTGTTCCACTCAACGATGTGGCTTTTAGAGTTAAAGTACCTAGCAACCTGTGAGCTCCCGCAGCATCCAATGTAACTGGATAACGAGATATAATCGCAGTATTTGTTACACCTTTTGCGCCACCAAAAGATTCTATATAACCCCCATCTATAACAATAGCAGGCGAACCGCTAAGGGTTCCTAATACATTATATTCGGTGCTAGAATAAGTGGAATTCACATCATTATACGTAGTCGTTCCGCTTATGGCTTGACCAATGCATAATTGCCACTGAATAGGCTGATTGCCTGCATTGTATATCTCTACGTCTATGTAAGCCACCCTTGTCCTATTGGGAATACTATTAAATGTCAATCTTGGTCGTAAGCTTAAGACATGAGTTCCTCCCGTACCCACAGCCACCGAGCCACTATCTTGCTGAAAGGTGTATCCGTATACGTTTATATCTTCAGAACCGCCTTCTGATATTACCGCGGCACATATAAAATTCATTGTAGTAGAAACGGTTCCTGTGCATGTCATACCGCATCTTACAGGTAGATTTGCCGTTTGTATATATGGGGAAGATATCAGATTTGCATGATTGAATTCATGGCAATATATTATTTGACCGCCTATATCAAAGCCTACCCTTACTCTCCCCACGTAAAGAGCTTGTATATCTATTATTAATATCTGGGTCTTTGTTATGTCTAGCGTTATCCCGCTAGCTCCCGTACCATCTAATTTATCTAAATTCCAAGAGGATTGCGTTACGGTTTCATTTCCAGCAGAACTTCCCGAATAAATAACAAATTGTCTAGTAGTTCCATTAAGCTGAAACTCTATACCATTAACTCCATCTGAATATCCGGCAAACTTTAAGGTATTAGCTACAGCCGATATCATGTTAAATGTAACAAATATAAGCTGTGATCTACCCGGTTGATATGGAAGATATTCGTAACTCTGCATATAAGCTTTACCTCCAGTGGGGGTTGAGCTAAATGTCATTAAAGCGCATCTATTTGTGGTATCGTGGGAAATTGTCGCACCCGTACCGTTTGTGATTTGCTCTACAATAATTGGAGCAAGATCATATGTGAATTGCGAATTAAATAAGATAAGCGGATTGGATACTCTTAATCTGTTAAATGCATCTAAGTTAGCACTATCTTTTATGCTAACATTGCTATTAAATATACTATACCCAGAATATCCTTGTGCCATAATTAACTTATTTCACTTCCAAAAGCTTGAAAACTCAAACTACTATTTCCCGAATAAACCCTTATTTTATCTGTTGTTGCTAATGTAATTCCTATTGTTGCAATAAATGTATCGTACCCAGCAAGAGCTACATCATAATAAATATAATCCTTGTTTGATGTAGATGCGCCTGCTTGGGAAATTGAAACCCTAAATGTTGTCTGACTTCCTCCCCTATTGCAAATAACAATAGAACTACAAACAGTAGATTTGGTAGAAGGAACGGTATATAAATCCGTTTCCGTTGTTGCGGATGGACTTACTTGACCTAATATTTTATAAACACTACCCATTATGCTCCCATTAATAATAAATGACTTAATGTGTTTGAAATAGTAACAGCTCCAGATGTTGTTATAGGATTTGTGCCAGTAATAGAAATCTCTGTTCCTTCTGTAAATCCTACACTAGTAACGGTACCACTTCCCCCGCCTCCGCCCGTAACCCACTCTACATCATAATCATCATTGGACGCTTTAGCTAAAACTTGCCCAGTTGTACCGCCATCGGGAACACCATTCCCCATTTGGTCATCTACGTACTTTCCGTTATTTAATTCTATCCTTGATGCGGGATTCATTTTTTAATCTATTGAGAAGTAATAGTTTATAGTTCCGCTACATGATATTTTTATATAATTGTTTTTATCTACATAGATGGGAGAATCTCGCACATACGCTTGATTTGCCTTTAACGTTAGATCTAGTGCTGTTATTAACCAGTCGTCAACCCCATTTGATATATATACCGTTGTGTTTATCGGAAAAGACTCTGCATTGGATATAATAAAAGACCTTACCGTGTATGGTACATTAAACGAATCCAAATTCGTAACCCCTCCTCCGGAAAATCCTTTTAATACAGCCATTAGTTTTTAATTGAAGCCATGTAGTTTTTACGAACAATATTCTTAATATCGGTTGGTGTTAAATCATTCAATTTTGCTCTCAATAATCTTCTTTCGCTAAAATACGTTCTTGCTTCTGGGCTTTCTCTTCTTGCTGCGTTTGGAGATGTTTTCCAATCTATGTAAGCTTGTATAGCCGAAAAAGCAAGCATATCGACCCTTGTGGCATTATCTATGCTTTGTCCATTTGATATATACATAAGCACAACGCTATTACCAGCAAAAGTTTCTGTAAGCTGAATTTGATTCCTTTCCTTTACAAGTTTGTATCCGTTTGCGCGTTCACCGCCACTTGCTCCATAAAATCTTCCCGTAGGTTCACCATAGTCATTTACATTCCAGTACCAAAGCCAGCTTGGATTGATTCCAAAGACTGTTTCTTGTTCATCTTTTGGTCTATTTCTGTATTGCTCAAACTGATAAGTGTTTTTATTAGTAACCCTCATTGGATTAAGAGCATCATTTTTTGGAACGGACTTTAAAAAACTGCCTATTGGTATAGACAAGGCTATGTCGTCCACGAAATCTTCTGGTAAATCTACCGCATAATATGAATTTATGGGAAGTCGTACCGTATTCACCATTTTCAACGTATCCGTACTTAGCTGACGTATGCAAGAAGATGCATGCAGTAAATACTCTGCGTAATAGTGTATAGGATATCCCTTCTCTAAAAGAGACCTCCTAACTATCATATCTAGATTCGCGTAGTTCATTAAGATTGATTTTGCTTGTCAATTGGAACGCCTTTCTGCTCTTTAGCTGTAGCAGAAACAACCTTGTCAGCAATAGGCTCTTGCATATACAACTTAAACACCTCTTGTACTACTTGCCATTCCATTTCTGGTGGTATAGGGAGAATGTCATAATCACCGTAAGTCGATACGTCTAGAATAGCTAATTCGATATTGACACTTGTTCCCGATGGTGTAGTAATGTCTTTTGTAAAATACACATCCAACCCTCTAACTTCATACCCTATTTGACCCAATAAGTCATTGACCAATAACTGCGATTTCAAAAGACTTGATTGCCCCATTTGCAAAGGAATAAATTCGACATCTGGATCGTCAGACAAATATATAGACCACACCCCCATATTCCTTGGCATAGATAGTGGCTTTACGGGTAGCGTGCATTTGCTTTTGCTTCCAACTCTTACAACAGGTATATTGTCGTATTTTGCTATTACTGAACTATTGGGAATTGCTTCCCCTAGCTTCAATGATGTATTAAAATAATCAATCCTAAGCAATTGATTTATTACTTGACAGCAAGATATTTTAATCTCATTTATAGTAATAGACGAAGCAGCTCCAGCCTTACCGCCCTCAATGAGGTTTAAGGCTTGTTCAGCTAATCTATATATTGTTTGAGCCATTAATAAGCAGGATTAGTATATGTATAAATGCTTAATTGGGCAACAAGAGCCGCCAAACAGTCAAGAACATCTCCCGGATATGTATCATTTACTTGCAATTCAGCGGCATTTGGTATTTCATAAACATCGCCGTTTATGCTAATGGTCAAGCCATCAAAAGCATCAAGGTCAGCATTATAATTTGATGGGTAAACAGCACCCCTAATTGCGCCATAATAAATTTTGTAATAAGTATTAATAACTGCTCCCTTTGTCATTATTTTAATTACACCCCCTTCAAAATTAATTATCATAATTTTATTTTTTTAAAGTTAAACCATATTTTGAGAGACAAAGTTAGATTGATTTTTCAATTCAGCGTATTGTAGGATATCCTGCTCGCCTATATTTATCCCAATGCTTGATAAGGCTTTCATTAAAAGGACGTTTTGCCAGTTTTCAGCCCATTCTAATTGCGTTGATGTAATAGGATTATAGACAATAACTCTACCACCTTGAACGGTATATCCAAAAACAGGCTTAACGGGTCGTCTAAAATATGTGACGGTTCCTGTGTATCCTACCTTTGGATATAATTGAAATTGACGTAATGATAGTACTTCCCCGATGGGAGAATCTGAATCAACAGGATTTATTTGAGACATCAATCTATTTGCTCTTTCATCCTCATTGTACATTTTGATGGGAATATAATTTACTCGACCTGCGCTATCTGTATAGGTTATTTGAACGTCAAGCAGGTTTATGTAATCTCCACTTGGTACTGTTATAACCCCGTTTGGTGTGTCTATTGGAAGAAAGTTGTACTTTGCCCTAAATGGAGATAATGCATCTTTTACTCTTTGGGAAATCGCATATTGGGGTTGCAAATCTTCATACAAAGACATTTGCCCTCTATCGACAATAAGTTCAAGCTCTGGTATTGTGTACCAAGCTCCCGTATATTTATTTATCCAAAAGTTAAGAAAATCAAATGCCTCTTGTAGATTCATTTGGGTATGATTTCCCCAAAACTAACATTTTTTTTTAACTCGATATTGATTTACCGAAAATTTTATTTTGTTGCAGTATAGAGAATTTCTTTCCGTTTACTTGATACTTTTGGGCTGAATTTCCGGGGAATAACACCGTATCTTCCATTTTAACGTCTATGCTTTTATGTGTAGTCTTGGGAAATCCTATGTGCATAACTTGCGTTTCTGAAGCCTTTTTTATCCTCTTTAAGCTCTGTGGGATAATTAGGCTAGATTCAGAAAATTCTCCTATCATTACAAATCCGTTAATCATGATAATATCTTCCCCTCGTATAACCCCAAAAACCTTTGTTATGTCTGCTACAAAGTACTCCTCTCCCTTATAGAAAAATCTGTTTCTGTAAACAGGCTCCGCATCTGGCTCTAGCATTTTAAAGTCATGGATGATATTGTAACTGAATATAGCTGTGTCTCCTACTTGTATATTTTCAGAAGAAAATCCCTTATATCCTACTTTTTCTGTTTGTATTTTACGGGGAAGTCCAACCACTTCCCCCATGATGTTTACCAAATCAACGCTATCTATTGAAGCCCCATCTTGTATTGAAGATAGCTTCATTATATTTGAGATATTCCCGATATACTTAGTCTTGACTTTGACTATTATATTATTTGTCGGAGCTTCTAATTTTATATTTTTCATATTCTTCTGTATTAATAATTAAGTTCTCTAATAGAAAACTCGCCATATCGGGAAGTACCATGTTTGTTTCTTGTAAAAAAAATCTATCAGATGTAGCATAATTTCCACGTAATACGCCGTCAAATACTACATATAGATGATATCCGGGAACTGCCGATTGTTCGGCTTCTTCTTTTTTGTGCGACAGCTTCCCTATTAAATGGGGAAAATCTCGTTGCAAAACATAATATTCTGCATTTTCCTTAAATAGAATGTACTTACTCCGCATCTTCCCTTATTGAAATATCAAACGTAGCATTTTTATGTATTAATATTTGGTCTGTCCTATAGTGCCTAACCACTCCTCCGTTACATAACACACAAGTCCAAATGTCATTTTCTAACATTCCACCGCTTTCAACGTAGATAGCGTAAGCTGGCTCGTTTGTATCCTTGATAATAACAGGAACAAATGTGCGGAATTGCATCATATTATTTGCTTTCTATTGCCCAAACATCTCCACTTGGATACCCTGCCCCGTTAATCCAAAGACATTTTTTGCCGTTGTAAATCTGTAATGAGCCTAACTTTTTAGGATACAACACAACATCGCCTACCTTATAAACATCAGAAAGCTCATCTGACACCTCCATTACCTTTGCTCTTTCTAATTCGGCTTCTACAAGCTCAATCTTAGATTCTGTTACATAATTTTCTGTCTCAAGGGGAAGAACTAACAGCTTGCTTCCTACTGGCTTTAATTTCATAATTTATTTTTTTACAAATTTATAGAAAATTTATTTTACTTTTTTACCTAATTCTAAATATTTAATAGAGCCGTAAATTTTCCTGTGCAAATTAACCGCCTTTGCGTAAACCTCATGATAAACATCGAAATAATTATTTATTGTATTTACAGCATGTATAACGGTTGAATGATCTCTATTCCCGAACATTCTCCCTATTGCTCGTAAGGTCATATCTAAATTCTTATCATGAAACAATATATGCATAGTCATTTGCCTAGCAAAAACTAGATTCCTATCTCTCCGTCTGCTAGAAATACTTTTTCTATCAACTTTTAAATATTCACAGCATATATCTATTATTTCATTTGGATCTTCTACAATCCTAACACTTCTTAATCCGTGTTCGTTACATGGGGAGCAATAAGTCATTTCTTTTGTTTTTTCAATTGTTCAATAATCATAAATGCGTTACAGCCGACAGCATATAAATGACCAAACTTCTGTTCATCGTCATATCTTCCCTGCATTATCTCAATTACATGTCTAAATAATGCTTGTTTTAGGGAAGTCGCATCTATCGGTTTTTGCCAATTCCCTACTGGATATTTATCACGATTCAGCTGCATACGTTCAGCCATTCCTTTGATATAATCAAAGTCAATGTCGTATATTAACTTGTCTTTTGTTTCTTTTATTCCTGACATGGTAAATCTTTTTTATCGTCAACAACTATTACTTCTTCACCACGCACCATACTATCAATTATATCTTCTATAAACAATCTTTGTTTGTTATCTAATCGGATAACTTTATCCATAATAGCATTTATATACAATGAGCCTTCTAGTTCTTTTGCAAGCATTTCCCTATTTTCTAGAGATAATCTATCTTTTAGGTTTTGTATTATCCAATTGCATTTATTTATGTATTGGGAAAATATGAGCTTTACATCTTTACTTGTGCCTAATTGCACGTCTTCAAAATACTGCCTTGCTAAATCTACAAAGTGAATTGCCTTTGCTAAAGAATAAGTGCTATCAGTAAAGCTCTGCGTTTCCGATGCTACTCTTTGAATTTTTTTCTTTTTCATGGATTTTAGTTTATTTGTTGTAATTGTTTTTCTATTCTTTTGATATAAGCGTCTGCTTCTTCGTATGTCTTAAATACTCCGATTAGTTTGTAGTCTGACGACTTCCCGAATTCAATATCTCTTAAATTACTCAAGATATATTCTTGTAAACTTTCTAAATGAAAACATCCTTGACTTTCTGAATAAAGTACCGCTTTGATTTCTTTTGTGTTCATGTTTTGTTTTTTAATTTGATAAAATTATTTTACCCCATTGTTGAGCCATAGCTTTTGCTATACCCGGAAATGTTTTACTTCTTATTGTGCTTCTTTCTTCCTTTGTTTTTGCATTTATTAATGCTTCATAATACCACATTTGTTGCCTTTTCGTTTTCCCTGTTTTTTTACAAACCCAAGTTTTATACTCTTGACTATTATTGACATGGGTAACTGTTTGATCAAAAAGATTTGGCTTATCGTTATGATATAATTTAGGTAAATTTTTTAACCATAAACAAGTTGTTTTCTGAAATGAATCTCCAAAATAATACGGTTGTATAATTTGGTCTGGTTTTCTATAAACCTTACTCATAATACCAATAGGGTTCTCAACGGCAATATATTTAATTGGCGCATTTATCATTGACATAAAAAAATCTATTCCTTGCTGTTGCCTTCCGTCTTTTCTTTTTTGCTCAAAGTGCATAGCTCCACTTACCGTTAAGTGTGTGCATGGAAAAAACGCTATCATCATTTCATACCCCCCCCCGTTTATTACATCTATAACATCTTTTTTTATATGCCATTGTGGGAAACCACCGCTACAATCAAGTATATCGCAAGAATATGCATCTATGCCTAATTTTCTAAACTCTATACAAACTGCTTGTGATTCCTCGCACGCTATAAGTACTTTTTTCATCAAAATGGCATTTCTGCGTTATCAATTTTATTATCGGGAAGAAGTCCGTTTTGCTCTTGAAACTTTATTTTTTCTGCTCTCTTTGGGTCGCAAAAACAAGTACCGAACATATCTTCATATCTTTTTGTTTTCCAGTTTAATCTCATTTCAAAAGCTCCCAGCTTTCCACCTGTTCTTTTTCTTTTTACTTTCTGCATAATAGCTTGAACATTTGGATCGTTTTTATCTGAATGATAATTTGGTCTGTAGTATGAGATAATTTGGTCTGACTTATTCCCAGTCATAGCTCCACCTGCTATATCATACATATCTGCGGGAGGAAGTGACTTATCTTGATTATACGTTGGGCTTTTTGGGTGCATTATGATGTTGTAAGATACCGCATTTAATAGCGCAAATCTTTTTACATCTTTTAGAGTATTGCTTATGTATTGGTCATCTCTTTCGTATGCCTTTTGTGTTTTATCGAGCTGATTAAATGGGTCTATTAAAACTCCATCAACACCTTTTTTCAAAATTAAATATCTGAACTTTTCATGTATGGATTCTAGGTCGTGCTCCCACTCTGGATAAACATAGAAAAAGTGCAAGTCAAGGAATAGACAAGCATCTATGTATTCTTCTTCGGTCATTTCATTTATCCACTTTCCTACATACATTTCTACAAGGTCATCATAGAAGTCATTTGCTGGATAATTTTCTGGGGAAAATATTGCCCACCGCCAACCATCATAAATACTTTTTGTCAACATCATTTGCAACCAAAATGTCGTTTTCCCCGCATTAGCATAACCAATAACTACATTTATATCTCCTTTCTTCCATCTAAAGTAATTATCAAATTCTCCAAATCTTGTTGTTTCTCCAAGCATTATTCCTTTGCGAAATCTATCTATCATTTGAGGGAAAACATCATCAAGATAGTAAATTCCATCAACAGGAATAGACTTTGATTCAAGTATTAAATTTATTACTTTTTCCTTACCGAAATAAATTAAAACCTCATTCGTGTCTTTGCATGGTCTGCCTAATTCTTGAATATTTTCTTTTGGGTATTCTACTATTCTACATTTTTCCGCACCCAATCTTCTTACTAATTCATCGCGCAGGGAAATACCTGCTTCATCGTTATCGGTTGCAATTACAAACTCGTCAATTCCCGCCATATAATCAGAGCAATTATCCAAATATTCTAACCGCTGACTTCCCTTACTTGCTCCATTGGGAACACTTAATGTAGCCCACCTTCCAAGATTATGTTCAACGACTTCCCCGTCTGCGTTAGCGACAGATTCATAATCATTACCAAATCCAGCTTCGTAAATAGCTAAGGCATCGCAATTACCGCTTACGCTTATGCAATTATCTTGTCTAACCAATAGCATACCGCTATCAACTGTAAGGCAATAAACTAATCCATTATAGTTTATTATTTTTTTAGACTTTGTTAATCCTTGAGAATTAGTATATGATTTGTTGAATAAAATAGAAACTTTATACCATTCTCCATAACTATTTTTTCTTTTCATTATTGTAGAACAGTAACCGCACAAATGAGATATAGTTTGTATAAAAGTAGCATTATGAAATTCTTTGCTTGAATATTCTATTTGAGATCTATTTGGAACACTATTGCCATCCCAATATAAAATCTCATCTAAAATCAATCTTTTCTGATCTTGAGTAGTATTAGCAATCCATTCGTTAGGAAATTTCTTAAAAACATATTTTGGAGCTACCTTTCTGCTTATAAAAAAACTATAATAACCTCTTTTGTCTATATTCAAACTATACGTTATTTTTAAAGAATCTAAAATACCGCAGAGCCTTTCTTTTTTTCTTTCTTTTTTTAATGCGCAATATAAATCACCTGAACTTCTAATGGTAAAATCTGCAGAAACAGCTATACAAAGTCTTATTTCGTCATTTGTTAAATTCAATCCATTGCCATAATGCAAACCTGTTCTTGGTATTGCATATCTTACATCATCAGGTATCTCTTTTGCCTTAAACTTTACAATGTTGCCTTGTTTTGAAAAAACTAAATTATGTTCTGGCGTTGTTAATGAATAATATCTTTGAGAATTTGAAATCTCAATCAATTCTCCATTGTATTCTTTTTTTATTAACGCTTTTGCTTTAACAAACTCTATTAATCCATTTTTGTATTGCGCAACTTTTTCCCCATTCCAATCTTCAAATGAAACCCATCCTTTTTCAGTTAAAACTTCCGCTAATGGATGAAAACATTCCCCTTCTGTAATTATAGCACAATGTCTCCCTTGTAAAGTTTGCATTCCGAAGAATATCAATTCCGCATCTTTAATCATGCGAAAGTTCTTTTTCCCGTCACGATACTTAGCATTTACAATTTCCGCATCTCGTAAATAAGGGAAAACGATACAACGCTCCTTCTTCCCTGTTTGAGGCATAAATTCTTCTTTACCATGAATCATGAATTTATCTAGCGTTTCACGTGAAATACCTCTAGCTTTAAAATAGGATTCAACTTTTTCCCCAAGCTCAATATGCTTTAACATTGACTGCTCTGGTTTAAAGAAATTTTTCTTTTGGGAAGATCTATCAAAGTGTTTTACATTTCCCTTCCATGAGCAGTTATGGCAGTTATAAACCCCTTCTGTGATATTGACCGATAAACAAGGGTCTTTTTTGTTTCTTCTACTTTCTGAACATTGCGGGCAAGTTGTCTTTTCGTTTCCACTTCTTCTTCGGAGCTTAATTCCGAGGTTTGTTAGCTTGTCATAATACATATTTTATTAATTTTAGTGTAGTGCGTTTAGAGGCGTTTTAAAGCATTTTATTTTTTGGCTGATAGTTTTATCATATTTGGGAAAATAATCGATTCTACCCACCTTAAAATCGTTTTTAAAGCCATTGATTAGTAAATGTGACCTCTTTTAATCAAATTTGGTTGCTTAAACGACCCTTGGTCGCTTCCAACCTCCTGCATGAAGCCATCTTCAAAAATCGCAAATTTTTTATCTTCCGAAAATCCAATTGCTGATTCCCCTTTTTTCGGATGCCCATTCGGAACAAGTTTTGAAATATTTTGTTTTGTGCCGATTTCTAAATTTTCCCCCAAACCCCCTTTAGAGTTTTTGAAATAGTTAGAGTCTTTATCCTTACTCTTATCCTTATCCTTATCCTTATCCTTAATCATTTGACAATGATTCTCAAATGATTCTTCTTTTATTTTGTAATTATTTCCAAATGATTCTGGTATTAAATGGGTACATTTATAATTAAAAAGCTCTCTAACAGCAGATAAAACAGCAGGCTTGCCGACATGTAAGGAAAGGTATTGAAACTTAATAAAATTAGGTATAAACCAATAATCATTGTGTATTATAATTCTGCCATTCATTATTAAAATAAGTTCATCTTCGCTTAATGTTGTTCTACACATTAAATTCAATAAACCAATAGATCTTTTACATAATCCAGCATGGCTACAATTATCCAATAACCATTGCCAAACTATTCTGTAATCATTCGATAATGATATATACCAATCGTCATTCCACTTTTTTGTGTCAGTTAGTCTTTTAGCCATTTTTTATATATTTGATATTTTAGAGTATAAAGTACCTATTTGAAGCATTAATTCTTGTACATCCTCAATATCAAGCCTAATATTTGCTACTGGCTGAATACCATCTGTCACATAAAAAGATAGATGATTATTCTCATCTAAATAAATTTCAAATTTCATTTCATTTGAAATGTCTACATAGTTTCTTTGTATAGGCATAAAATAAATTTTGGACTTCCCCTCGTTGTTGCAAAAGATTTATAGAATCGCCTATAGAAAGGCAGATATTAAATCACAACGAAGGGTTGTCCAGTATTTTGAATAGTTAGTAAGTGAAAACATTAATTCTATAAACTTTTGCGATACAAAGATAATGGGGAAATGAATTAATTACCAAATTTTTTTTGAATTAATTTTTGGGAAAATCTCATGCAGTAGATTATTTTCCCAAACGCCTTAACTATTTTGTAGGACATATCCAACAATCGTATTCGTTTACGTCAAAAAACTCTGATAGGTTTCTTTTGTATTTAAAGATTATTTTTCTGACTTGAGTGTTAGATATCCCAGTCATTTTATGAATGTGGTAGGGTCGATTTCCCTCTTTAAATAATTGAATTACTAGTTCTTTTTGTTGAGGGGAAATCATAGTGGTACGGATTAAATTTATAAATTTACTTCATCAGCTATTGATCTTCTAAGCCTGAAATATCCTTCATAATTAGGGTATTCAAGCATAAACATTCTTGAATAAAACGCAGCATAATCATTATTGATTTTAAAGTCACTATTCTTACTTACAACACCAGTTTCCCATCTAATCTTTTCAATAATCATTTGCGAGCCAAAATTCTTAAACCCACTTTGTATCACCCTTAATGTGTAGTATCTAAATTGATGATAAATGTATGGATTCTCTTTGTGATAAAGTTCGAATTTTTCTTTCAATGTCATATTAGTTTATTTTTAGTTTATAACCTACGCCCTTATGCGTTTTAATGTCTATTCTGTCTTTTATTTTTCTTTTTATCTTACAGATATGTACATCTATCGTTCTTTCACCTACGATTACCCCATCTTCCCAACAGTTACGAAGTAATTCAGTTCTGCTTATACATCTGTTTGGATTATTTACAATGTAATTAAGCATTTTGAATTCTTTTTTAGGGAAGATATACCTATCGCTATCTATAACTATTTCATACCTTTCCGGGTACAGAGTTACTCCGTTTATAGTTATAGGCTCATTTAATGAATTTCTCAAATCACTAAGGCACTTTTTAATCTGATCGTACCTTGATATTGTGATTAAATATTCGCTTGTGTTTGAGTTTAGTTTTTCAGATGCTAGCTTTAGGTTATCTAGCTCTTCTTCCCAATCCTGCATTGTTTTTTGTAGGTTCATCTTTTTCGATTTTTTCTGTTGACAATAGATTTTTATTAACCCCAAATTTTATTCCCTTTTCAGATTCAACAATGAAGCAATTATCAAAGTCTGATACAACTTTAACGACTTCCCCTTTTACTCCATAGGTAATATTTTTATTACCCGAAATCATGTTTTCTTTAAGATAATAACTCTTCTCTTTCATTTTCAAAAATTGTAAGTATTTCTTCGCCTAAATATCCATCAGCTATCTTTCCCATTAAATAGTTCCTTATAGTTGTTCCAGAAACACCGAGCTTATTGCCTACCAACCAAAGAACGCTAGATTGCTTTCTTTTCGGAATATTAAGTTGTAAAAGTTTACTTGACAACTCCTCTTTTCTTTTGATAACTTTTTCTTTGTACATGTGTTATAAATTTTGTTTGTGCAAAAGTAATTTATTTTTATTTTATTTTCCAAAATTATTTTACATTTGCATAAAATATATCAATGAGTATTATACCTAGAAGTAAAACTGGAGATTGTGTAGAATGTGGTAAGAGAGATACTGCTTGTGTGAAAGTAGGGAAGTCGCTGTATTGTATCTCATGCAGAAATGCCCAAAAAGCCCAACAGTACATGAAAAATGCTACAAATAAGGCTCAAAAAGACAAAGAACAAGTAGAGTATGATAGACAAGCTTTAGTTCATGATTTAGACTTCATATTTTCCCGATACATAAGAATAAGAGAAGCTGATTCAAAAGGAATTGTGTCATGTTTTACGTGCGGAAAAGTTGACAAATGGACTAATATGCAATGCGGTCATTTCATAAAAAGGGGGGAAACTTTATTAAGATGGGATAGCAGGAACTCTAGGTGCCAATGCAGTACATGTAATGTTTCCTTGTATGGAAACATGGATGTATATGAGAGTAAATTAAATGAAGAACATCCGGGACTTCCCGAACAATTAAGAGAAGAAAGCCGTGAAGTAAATAAGTTTACTAGGGAAGATATGAAACAGCTCTTAATTGAGTTAAGGGCAAAATTAAAATTTGTAGAAAGTAAACTAAACTAATGTAAACGTATCTATATCTGCATATATCTTTACAAGCTTGCGTATATCTTCCCCGCATTTTTTAGCCATTTCTTTTCTCACCTCAAGATCCATTTCTTCTTTATCTTGTAGCTCCCATATTCTATCCATAAGTACGCTAGTGAATATATTTACTACAGAGCGTAGAGCGTATTTGTCGTAATTTGGCTTCTTCCCTACTGCTGAATTATATTCTATAATTGCGCTTTCTACATCAAGCAGTATTGGGGACATTATTTTCCCAAATGATTCTATAATTTCCTGTTGCATAATTAGTTATTAGATATTGAGTTCTTTTCTTTTATTTCTTCGGATAAAGCAGATATTACCATATCCCATTGGGTGTCAGTAAAGCCAGCAGCAAATGTAGCCCCCTTGAACATGTCTATTATTTCCCACAGATCTACATCTTCATGATTACAGGATACTGATACTGTTATCCCTTCATGCTCAATCATTATAGTGGTTGGGTTATTCTTTTCCATAGTGTGTTTTTAATACAACAAATATAACTTTTTATCGGGGAAGATGCCGCATAATACTCCGCAATTATTCCCATCTTTTCCAATTAAACTTCAATTCGCCAGTAAAATACAGATGAGCTTCCGTTCTTCTTCTTCTTCCTAAGCCCCACAACTTATTTCCCATTCTATCCCAAAGTCCGGTTCCTATAATTTCATCTTTAATTTTAGGGTCATTCGGATTTGCGTTTATAAGTTCGTCTAGCTTTGTCTTTAACATATTCCCTATACCCCTATTGTAAACATAATCCATTAAGGCTGTAGATTGATTTTGATTTAATGGAACTTTTATGTACGTGTTTAATTCTTTTAAAAAAGAACTATCGGCTATACTAGCATACCTTATTGCTGTTCTTTTGGTAATAACATCACCCTTTTGAACTTTTCTGTTCATGTCATAATTAAAGGTATTCCCAAAGCCTATTGTCCACACTCCTCCAGTATCCTTATATGCTACATTTGAAAATCCTTCAAAGTGCTCTTTAATAGCGCACAATTTTTCGTAGTTTGGGTTAACGTTCATGTTTTGATTGTTTTTAAAAATTTATCTAATTTATTATTTCGTGAGAAGGTAAGATTTCGCTTTCTTTTATAAAATCAGTAGAAAAGTATTGAACTAGCGATTCCTTGACTTCCCCGCTTTTAATTTTATCAGCAGGGTAACACTTCCATGTGTCTGTAAATAACCCATGAGAACCTATTACAGTCCATTCTGTTACATTCCCTGATATTGCTTTAAATGATGCTCCTATCATAGTTTTTTATTTTTAAGGGAAGTCCACATTTTCCCTATCCTCATCTTTACACTTGTCTAATAAATAAGCCCATACTACACTAATTATCAAAACTACAATAAATTCAAATAAATACAATTTCCACATAACTTGTTATTTAATTTATAACTTATCGGTGTACTTTTCTTCCCAATATTTATAAAAGCTAGGATTCCCAGATTCGCAACTAAGTATTCCCATCTGCCACATTTTAAACATTTGCTCTTTTTCTTCTTCTAAATACACATTAAGTAAAGCGCAAACGAATTTAATATCTATCTGATCCGAGAATGTGCTATACCCATTTATATCTTCTATTGCTTTTTGTATTGCTGTTTTCATCTTTATAGTTGTTTTTGCATATAAAATCCATAATACTGTATATTTTATATGCTATTGCACCTAAATGCTATTAATATCGTAATAAAATGAATTCCCGTCAGAACTTACCCATTTATCGCTAAAGCTTTCTACGCTTAGAAGTTCGCTATCTACTTTCATTAACTTATAATCTATTGGGAAATCTTTTGTTACCCAATTTGAATCTTTCCAAAAAATCCTATTGTTTGGCTGACACAATAAGTAACCGTCATCAGCTACTAAAATATGCCCGCATTTGTAATCGGATGGCTCGTCTGAATAACAATTCTTAAACCAATCCAATGTAAATAAATAGGTTGCCCATATTTTAGTCTTATCTTTTAAAACAACTTGGCATCTTTTTTCATACAAATAATCATAGGTTATTACACTTACATTTTCAGAAAAACAATCCCATAACTGCTTAAAATGAGCTGGTATATCGTTTTTAGGCTCTTCTAAATATATTTCAGACAGCGGAACTCTTGAACGAAGCATACCGTAATCAGTCATTACATGGAAAGTTACTATCTTGCCCGCTACTGATTGAACTCCAAAAGCGTATGCCTTATGGAATGTATTATAATCTTTTTCGTTTTTAGTAAAATGACTTAATCTAACTAAACATTTTAGATTGTCAATATTTTCATTTAATACTTTCATTTTTTACTATTGCGCTCATTTTTTCTGTTTTTTCTTTTTCTTCCGCCATTTCAATTAATTCACTCAATAAAGCCAGTGGTATATTAAGTATAAATTGACTATCCTTAATCAATGCGTACTTTTCTAGAATTTTGTAAAATTTCATTGTCGATGTCATTGTCTTTGTTTTAATTGTTCCAAACACCATTTAACCCCTTGTTTAAACCCATAAATACCATTAGTGAATTCAAATGCATCAGCTTCTTTCTCTATATCTTCATCTGATATTTCTTGTTGGGGAAGTTCTAATGATAATTTAGTAATAGAAATTATATCATCCCAACTCATTTTCTCTCCTTCTGATTTTAGTTTTTCCCAACGAGAAATCAACCATTCTGATTGTGTCATAATTAATCTTTTTTAGGTTGTTTAAGTGATTGGATGATATTAAGTATAGCTATTTCAGGTAAATGTCCATTTACCTGATGATAATCAAATGCTTTAATTAT
>JACCDG011874199.1_pt1 | contig 56415 bp, 39 predicted proteins | sample 7442471 | NCBI WGS metagenome assembly JACCDG01 (sample SAMN15323444, study PRJNA562643) | freshwater metagenome | isolation source: river surface water | place: USA:Blue River Watershed | collected 2017-08-17 | reverse complement strand
GGACAAGTATGTCGTGTAGAGGTCCTTTATCAATGGACTGCAAGATTTCGTCTATCCAAGGATGTAGTAGTTCCTTAGGTAGGGCTAGCGGTGACATAACTATGTCCGGGCTAAAACTAAAAATTACTTTTGCAAGGACGTCGACTCCTTCTTGTTTTGCGAGTTCTGCAATTCGTGCAACTTCGAACATTCCGGGCAAAGTGAGCGTAAAGTCAATTCGCATTTGACGTCTGTGACGAGCAATCGCAGTTCCTTGACGGAAGTTATCAAGCCACGCATTGTAGTTAAGACCTGTTCTAATATACTCACCAATCGCGCCTGTTCCGTCGATACTTGCACAAATCTGCCAATCACGAAGCCCAGAAAGTATATCCCTATACAAATTAGTGCCTTTATAATTAACCCTTGATAAGTTAGTATTGTATCTAGCATAAACATTTTTACCATCTCCTAGTTCAATGATACGCTTCATGTAACGCCAATGTTGCTCATACATTAGAGGTTCACCACCGACCCAATATACTTCTTCAACGCGGTGTTCTTCGACGGCTTGAGCAAACTCCCGTTCTATCTGCGTATTTTGAAACAGTTCAATTTGGTGTTTGACTTCGGGCTTCATCCAATTATTCTTTGGATCATGCCAATTGATCATGTTATGTTGCCTTTGTTCAACTTCCCAACTGCTAGACAACATATCTCCGCACATGCGACATTTGAAATTACATAGATTGCTGAATCTGTAATCCCAGCTGACAGGTTGCATATCTGTAGACCCGTCGGGGCGAGTTTTCTCCATCGCCTCATTGTACTTATGCCCAAACAGCTGATTAAAATAGCTACGGTAAACGGAGGTATTCAACAGTTTGTCATTGCATACTTCGCACTCGGGCAGTGTTTCGCCGGCCATCATTCTACGTCTGACGGATCGCATATGCTCTCCGTTCCAATGTTCGTCCAAAGTTATAGGTATGTATTTGCCAGTGCCGGCGCTGGTGTCAATATACTGTTGAAAATTTTGTGCAGGCTCACGTGATGCACAACACATCCTGCGTTCAGTTTGCGGACTTAGATATGTGTGCGTCCACGGAGCCATGCAAAGTGTATCTGGTTTATTCATATCCCATAGCCTTTGCTATCTCAGGATGTGTGGTCATAAAATTCTGTTTACGGTATGCATCGGTGCGCTGCATATTTTCTAAAAAGTCTTTGCCATCGCTGCCAGGACCATTCTCGATAAACTTAATGACATTGTCTATTTCTTTAATATACTTTTCATTTCTCCAAAACGTTGTTTTTAATTTGTTCAAGACCAATTCTCTTGCAGCAGGTGTCATATACTGTATGCTCATATGCTGTGGATTGTGTAACATATTGAAATAGACGCTATCAAACGGTTTGGTGTCTGCCCATGCTAGTAACTCGTCTAAGTAATAAACGTTTTGAACATTGATAGTGAAACAAAGTTGTGTAGTGATATTAGGAGAATCTACATTTCTAGCAAAATGAATTGCGTCAATAATTTCATTTGCTTTATTCCAGTCTGCACCGTAACGTTCATACTCAAAACGTTCACCGACATTGTCTATGCTGAATGCAATATCAACACGGCTGAATTGATGCCAAATAGCCGAACGTTCTGGTCCCAGTGGATCTACTGTTGCATTAGTATTATAATGAATATCAATATTACGACTGTGGCCTGTCTCGGCTGCATACCTTAATAAGTCCCAGTGCTCTTCGATTAACCAAGGTTCGCCGCCAGTAAATTCAAAATACTTAATGTTAGGCAGCAACTCTTTTAAGTTTTCCCAAAAAGCAGGACTTTCCTCGGGCCAACGTCCTTGCTTTAACCATTGATAAGCTATGTGCGTTTTTTTGTTTACACTAGGCGGCAAGTAATCCATTTCTTCAGCGGCCCATTTACTGCTACTCCAGCTACCACAGATGCGACATTTGAGATTGCAAATATTACCCAGCTTTAAATCCACGAACCACAATTGATCAGGTGTGTTGTTATCCCAATCAACCTGTTCATACAACTCTTTTAATCGTATACGACTATTGATTCGTTTGCTTGTTCGACCTGCATCTTCTTCATCCCAGCATTGTTTACACGTTGCTGGTTTTTCTCCTGCACGAAACTGCTGCCTAAGATTTTGCATGTATTCGCTTTTGTATGCTTGCTCCAAAGTATGTGTGCGTAAATCAATCCCTGTAATTTCTTCTCTTGCAAGACAACAGGGTCTTGCAGTGCCAGTGGGACTCGACTCTATACTGACCCATGGTAACATACAAATAGTTTTTGGTAATGTCATGTTAATGCTTTATACTCAGAAAAAGTGTCCCAAAAATTTTCGTTACGTAAATTATCTAGTGTTGTTGTTTCTTTAAGAAATCTATCCCAGCTACCTGACTTGGCTGGTCCGTTAATAAAACTTAACATACTGGTATATCCGCCATATGCACGTTTTAAATCATCTTGTGGTTCTAGCCAAGCAATGTGTTGTTCATATGCAGGAACAATAACTTCTTGTTTGAACCAATCAGGAAAAATATCAGCCCTATACCAGTCTGGACCTTGGCATATATTTACATTCCAGTCTTTAGCTTTAATTAGACCCAACTCAGTCCATTCTTTATGAAAGTCCAATACATGTAGCGCATTCATGCTGGATATGGTGCTGCTAACATAAAAGTCCACATGCGGCACTTCATCCATCATACGACGTCTGTTGTCGACTGTTTGCTGCCAGTCTGTGCCTTTACGCATCAGTTCTGCCCTTGCACCACTTGCATCCAAACTAGCACCAACACTGACATTCTTAAAGTGTTTCCAATAGTCAAACACATGTTTGTCTTTATATCTAAGCTCACTAAAGTTAGTATTATACTGAATACGCACATCAGTCTTGCCATACTCAATTAACTTCTCAAGTAGGTAGTAATGTTCCTTCATGATCAAAGGTTCGCCGCCAGCAAAGTAAACTTGCTCGAGGTATGGAATATGTTCTTCCATTTGTTCGAGCATACCATCTTCATTGCCAGCGGTGTATTCTATGCGTTCCATGGGACGACCAAGAACATCAGGTTTTGTATTGTATAGTTTTACGTGATCGTTATACCAGTTACTGCTGAAAATAGGACCGCAAGATCGACAACGGAAGTTACAAAGATTGCTAAAGCGAACATCCCAATATCTAATTTTGAATTCGGGGTGCGTTCCATCTTCTTGTGTTGCATCCACTTCTGCAATGTGATGTCCGTAGTTGCGGTTAGCATCGTAACGCATACTGAATGCACCATGTTCTTCTTGCTCGTAACATTTGGTGCATTCCTTGCAAGGTTTATCTTGCAGCATGTTTACCCGCATCTGTTTATATGGATCTTGATTCCATACTTCTTTCATAGTATGTTTACGAAGATCGCCGACAGGATGCCAATAATCACTTAGACAACAGGGATAAGCACGACCATCTGGAAAAGCATGCATATGCATCCAAGGCAACATGCAGAAAGTTTTACTGGCTGTCAGTCGCTGCCACTGCTGTTCGTTTAACTTATCTCTGTCTATAAAGTAAGGTGCTCTGGCAGTGTAGTCGTATCCCTTTTTATAAAAGTCTTTACTCATAAAGAATTATACCAATCATTTAATTTAGAATTTCTGTAAGCATCTGCAAAACTTTTGCCTCTGCGCTGATCATACTGTTGATAAAATTCTTTGAAGTCGTGTCGTAATTTATCTAACTCAAATGCTTCACTATGCGGAGTTTTAACTATGTCCAAATAGTCAACTAATCTTTGTGCGTGATTGATTTCATGTTCATGCATATAGTTGTAGCCTTTGTGCTGCACCATGAAGTCTATCAGTTTTTGTTTATACAGTTCTCTCAGTTCGCTGCTTAATACTAACGGGCTTTGAAAGCTGGGGAAGCGTAAAATGTTCAAAGTAAAATTAACATACTCTCTGGTATATTTCTTTTTCCATTCAACTAACAAATTCAAATGGTCAGCCAAACTATCTAAGCACAATGCGTTAATGGTACACATACAGTGAACAACTACGCCAGCATCTAATAACTTAAGAACGTTTTGTTGCCATGCTTTGTAATCAAGTCCATCTCTTATATATTCAGCTTGCAAACCAGTAGCTTCCATACTGGTATAAATTTCAACGTCCAATCCTTTAACACTGTCTAACAATCTATCCAAGTCTACTTCAGCACCCAAATTGGAATTGATTGCCAATCGTGTTTTACTGCGCCCAGGATTGTTTTTAAACCAGTCAATTAGTTTCCAAGTGTATCCACTCATCAGTGGCTCACCGCCTGTGATACGCAGCTCTTGCAAAGTTCTATGCAAATCACTTTCCCACCAATCAAAGAACGCTTGAATGTAAGGATTTTCTTCGCCGAAGGTATACAGTTGCGAACTGTCGTGTGTATGGGTAAAGTGTCTACGACCGTCGCTTATTAAGTTTTGATATGGGCCATTGTTCTTAATATCCTTAACCCATGTGCTACTAAACGCTGGATTGCAGTAACTGCAAGCAAATTGACAAGTCCTGTCAAATGCAATTTCCAATGTTCGCAAATCAACGTCCTGATCAGAAGGCGTATTGAACGCATCGTTTAATTCTTTGTCGCTGTAAATTACAGTTTTGTAGACACGGTCGCTGATATTGTCTCGGCCCATGTCTTCGATTTTCCAACAATACTCACAGCCCTTAGGACGCTCGCCACGCTGCATCATATTGCGGTCAAGTTTCTTTTCAGGCGTATTGTGAATAAGTTTTGGATTCGCTTGCAGCAAGTCCACTGAAGGAATCTTGTGCGGCAACGGGTGGTGGCAGCTAGTAGTCATACCGCTGCCGAGCCAAATAGTTGCATTATACCATTTGGCTCCGCAAAACGATTCTGACTTGATATCGATTACCCTACGTTTGTATTCTTGTTCCGACTCATTGTTTATTCTGGGCATAGTGTTTACATTCTTTCCAAAATTCTACCATCTCGGGAAATGCCAAAATAAAGTTAGTGCCCCGACGTCTGTCGTGCTCGTTAAAGAAATGATAGAAGTTTGCTTTTTGCATTTTAACATAGTCAGGGTCCAACTTGCTACCTTCTCTCATCCAATCTATTACACGTTGCAGTCTTTGCAGTTCGTAGTCTTTGAATCCTTTGTAAGGGCGCTCGGGCTGTTCCAATTTCTTAAGCATAAATGCCCAAGTTGACTCTAACAAGTCTGCATAGCTTTCTGGTAGCAGCTGAATACTTTGCCAAGCAGGCTGGCGCAGTATAGGAGTATCAAACCAAACACGTTGATATGTTTTACTGTAGATTTCTCTAAGTCCTAGAATACAATTTATAATGTCCTGAAAGCCTGTAACATTCAATGTGTTCATAGTGACAATAAAAGTCAAACTGCTTCTATTGGGCACTTCATTTAAGAATCTGTTTACATTTTCCCAAAGTCGCTCAAAGTTTAAACCGTCTCTGGCATACTCTGCTTTGGCAAATACAGAATCCAAACTAACATATTGCATGAAATGTTCGACGTGTCTTGGTTCGTTAGTTGTTAGCTTTTTAACGTAGTCAAGATACTTTTCAAACAAGGCCGGTTCTACACTGAAGTTGCTAGTAACATCTAAGTGCAGTTTAGGACTAGGATTGGCCAGCACATAGTCGAACACCCGATAGGTATTCTTATCCATCAATGGCTCGCCGCCTGTCATCCTAAAATGTTCTAGTTCCGGATACAGCGTCGGCCACCAGTTCCAAAAAGCATCAACGTAAGGATTATCCTCTCGAGCGGGAATAGGTCGTCTATTACCTTGAAAGTGAGAGGGGTCATTATGAGGGGGAGTAGTTGGATATGCTCCATGCCTAGCAACTTCATCAGTCCAACTACTGCTAAACTGAGGGCTGCAATAGCTACAACGCAAGTTACAAGCGTGATTAAAATTGACTTCCACATAACTTGGAATTGCATCTTCGTCTCCGGTGCTGTTTACAATAGTTTCAAAATCTTTTGCCGCCCATGGTTCGCCCGAACGATAGTGCCTGTCACTTAAGTTGCCAAGATCTTCTTGATTCCAACAATAGCTGCACTCCTTGGGGCGCTCTTGTTTAAGCATAATCTTGCGCTGTTCTTTTTTGTAAGGTGTGTTATGTAGTGCGCCAGGATTTTCTGCTAACAGTTCTTTGGGTATAGGATGCAGCGGAGGATGGTAACAACTGTTAGTCTGTCCCGTTGTTAGATGCAGACTTACTTGTTTCCATTTGGCAAGACATAGTGCAGGACCCAGCTTTGACTTAGCATCTTCTGCCCCAGTTAGAAAAACACTTTTAGTCATTACCAGCCCTCGACTCGTCTAATGACATCCATTTCAGTCAATGTAGTTCCCATATTTTTATGTGCAGCCTTATAATGATGTTTAAAGAATGCACTTTGATCTGCATCCAATTCGACAATAGGTAACCCTAGTCTTTTTTGTAATTGTTCAGTTAAATTTTTAGGCGGATAATTTTCAAATTGTTCCCACAATGCTTTTAACTTGTCAAAGTCTTGAACTTCTGTATAGTTCCATTCTGTTAGCATAGTCAGATATGTCCCAAGTCTTGCGCCATATATAGCCCAATCACCGTTTTCAACATCTCGGCCTACACTTTGCCAAATGCACAAATGGTCGTAGTTGCGTTTATGCACTTGCTGTTCAAATTCTTGCAGCGTAGGTTTAGTGCCGCGATTCAAACACATCTTGACACCTTCACGGAATCCTGCACGCCATGCTTGGTATGAACTTTGATTGGGATAAGTCGTGCTGTAGCAATCGTGCATAGGAATGTATTTAGGATCAAAGCAGAACTCGACTGCGGTTTCATCGCTACCGTCACTGGCTTCGTGTGTTTTCATATTGTAAACAAAGTCTTTGGTCCAGCAACTGATACCACCATTGCCATACATTAGCCCATTGATACTGTTGCGGGCTTTCCATCTAAAAACACACTGATTATTGCTTTCATCCAAATGTAGTTGGAGATTAAAAAAATTCGGGTCTGGGATGTTATCCCCATCGATGAGGACAAAGCGATCTGTATCCGAGGCATCTGCGGCCGCCTTGTGAGCGGCATCGCTTCCCTTGACCCCGTCGACACGTTTAGCCCACGGCACCATGTTTTGAATCTTGATCCAAAACTCTTCTTTCTTAGGTTCGTCATAAGTTAAAAAAATAACATCAAGATCTGCAATATCAAGAATTTTTGTAGGCATAATGTTCAGTTACAGTATTGGTAAATTCGTTGTCTTCGACTAATATCCCTGCATTGTTTTTTATAACCCTGAATCCGCAATCGGCTTTCTGTAACGGACTACGAATTCCCATGTCTTGCTTTTTTATCATAGGCTTGCCGTTTACAACAGTATACTTGCTAATATCGTTATATATTTTTTCATCTACAACAATATAGTCGCCTGTGAATCCGTAAATTTCTGCATCTTTTGGATTAGAGCAAGAACCAGTGATTTGGCCCTTACTATTGTAATACCATCTATACTCAATTACAACAGGCTCAGGATGTTCAATCAGTCCAAGTTCTTCAAGTTGTCTGATTATTTCTTCTAGTGGTGTATCTTTATAAACTTTGATTGTAGGCTCGTTCATATTCTAATATCATTTCATCTGTTATGTAAGTTTTATCATGGTAATGAACGGGACTATATTGATTTAGATTATGTATTCTAATCATATGCTCATCCCGCTCAGTCATGACCATATCTTTAAAAGGTCTATCTGTGATTCCCCAATTATTAATGGAGGATTTCATATGCACAAAATTAACAAAGTCTACAGTAGGAATAGTGCAATTTTCTACTCCTATAACTTTAGCCGTAAGAGCATATAATACATCTGTGCTAGGAGTATCTTCTCTGCAATTAAGAAGAACGTTGGTTTTCAAATAGTCCCATTGGTTTAAAATCTTTTTTGCTTTTAGGAAAAAATCGCTGGCTTGCTTGCTGTATCTAAAATACATCAAGCCGCTGTAAATGTCAGGCAATTCGTTATCGTCAAAAAACTTTCTATACACTCTAGAGGTCGCAGTTTGTTGTCTATAATTTTTACATCCTGTGCTTAACAGTATGTCTTTAAGTTTAAATGTATTCCACCAATGGCCGATGCTGCGAGTAAACAATAAATCAGATTCTAACTTGATTGTTTCTTTAAATGGTGACAATACAAATACTTGATATTCGTTGGCCAGTTTCCAATTGCTATCACTTTTGTTTTCATCGTATGGCAACGGAATGATATAGTCAAATACACGACGATGACAATCTTCGACTACAGACATAGTAGCTTGATCAACAATCACTGCACATTTTTCACCTGGGTGCAGCAATTTAATATTCATTGCTTGATAATAAGCCAATCGAAGGTAATTGACTTCCTCGGTGTTTTGAGCAATAGTTAAAAATCCTCTGCCTTCTTTATTCATTGCAAATGCTTTCCACAAACAGTTTAAAATGATCTGACTGCAAATACTTCTTGTCCATAATGTGCAAATTTTGTCTTGCTATAACTTCTGCTCTATTTTCAAATCGTGCCACGATAAATTTATTTCTAGTAGACAGTCCTGTTAAATCATCTTCTAGGGTAGTCATTGGCCATGGTATACTTTGTTCAGGCACTAAACTATACCCATTCATGATAATGTTGGCTATGCTGAATGCATAGTCGTTTCTATAGCTGCCTTCTCTAATACCAAATAAGTTTCTGTAATAGTTGTAATTTCTCTGTATTCTACCAATCAGACCGAAAAATAATTTTGCACGTTCTGTTTTTCTAAACAGTGCCACAGTAGCCCATACCATCGGTAAACTTACTGGTCCCATTTCATCTTTATTTAACCCCTTGGGAGTTTGCATTTTATACATCAATCTATAATCAAACGGCTGTTCAAATAATTTAAGTAAGCTGTCGTCGAGCACCAAGTAATCTGTATCAATCAGTAATGTTTCATAGTATGGGCTAAGTTCATACGCACGATACCTATCAAAGTTTCTCCACTCGGTTGTTTTGTTATCTTTAGTAAAACGAAAATTACTGCCCTTGTTGTCAACTCTGATGATGGTATCGTATATACCCGACACTTCAACATCAGTATCTGTTACTAGTGTAATAGGCAAATTTAAGTTCTTTCGAATCAAACGACTTGTTTGTTCGGTTATACTAATATAGTCAGTTGTCTTGCTGTTAAAAGCAAATAAAAGAACACCCTTAGATTTTTCTAATTCGCTTGAGTTCTTCATGTTGTTGATGCCATTCATTCATGACCGCTTGATAGTGTTGTTGCGCCTTAACCAAAAATACTTGCTTGTCAATTTCAATTGGATTTTGATAAACATCCTCTAAGAAGATCTGATCTATAGGCCAAGTTTGAACAAATGCCAGTAGTTCGGGAGTAATTTTGAATAGCCCGTTATTGTAGGGCATGTGCAAATCGCTTAAGATTTTTTCTCTAAGAATACGTTTGTTTGTTTGGTATTCTGTCGCTTGTTTGATTTCTTTTGCTAGTTGATCAATTTCGCTCATAGTAATATATAGTCGTAAAAAAGGCAGAACTTGAATTCTGCCTTCAGTTTACATTCTTGTTCAATGATTGTCAATCAAGCAGAATCGTAAGTTACAGTGGGCGTTCCCCATGTATTGGTTAGGTATGTAGTTTCGGGGTTAACCACGTCAAGCCTTGATGTGATAGTAAGGTTAACTGCTCCGCCGAATGCATCATCGGCCAATGCCACAAGCCAAATTCTAAAAACTAGTGTAGCGCCGTTTGCTCCATTTGTTGTAACTGCATCTTGAGTAAATGCTCTAAGTTGACAGTTATAACCACTATATGCTGCATTAGTATCGTTGGATTGAATAATGGTTGTTTCAGAGTTGTTTATGTTGGTCCAATATCCCCATGACGTGTTATTGGTAACAATACTGCCGCCCGCGCCAGTTCTTCCAGAATTTGTATATCCTGCAAATGTGCCAATTCCTCCCAATGCATTTACTGCATCACGCAATGATTGGCTGCGAGTTGTGCCAGCATTGTCAACTGCGCTAAAGGTAAAGTTTAGATATCCGCCAGCGTTGAAGAACCATCTTGCTTGATCCACGCTTGCAAAAACTACGTTACAATCTCTAAAGTTACCAACATAATTGTTCAAACTTCCTGTTGCGGTACAACTGGGGTTCCAAGAATCGTTAGAGCCAGTAACTGTTGAACCGTTGGAAATTTTGTTTAATCGGTTTGTATAGATTGTAGATATTGAACTAGTCAATGTAGACAAATATGTGACTGTTCCGCCCGCAGAAGGTGCAGTTATTCCTGTGCCAGTGCCAGCTTGGTGGTTTCTGGCATTGTTCATTTTGTTAACAAGATCAGCCCAGCTTGATGCGGTAACAACACTACTGACAGAAACGTTACTGACCGTAGTTTGACCATAGCCTACGTTTCCAAAACCAGTTCCCCATATGGGGTTAAATTGGGTGCCACCGCCCGTCAATCCAGAAGAGCCGCCCAAGATGTTATTGAAATCGCTTGCCTCTATTAAGCCACCTGATGCGTATGTCATAATGGTTTATGCTATTGTGGGTGTGCCCCAGCTATTGGTTATATACGTAGTGTCAGGATAATAAACAGTTAATCGCATATTTACTGTGCAATTTATTGTATCGCTGTCAGCTGCCGAATATGCTGTGGCTGTTAGATAAACAGTATCGCCGTTGCCGCCATATGACCCGGCGCCGCCAGCAGTATAAGCGGTAATTCTAAAATAATCACCTGTGTAGTAGCTACTGCTGTTAATATTCAAATAAGTAGTAGACGAAGTTGCTACTCCATAAAACCCGTCTGCTGTGATATCTGTGCTAGCTGTTCCGCCTGAACCGGTCCTTGCAGTCCAGCTAGTTGCACGTAGTGTTTTTGATCCAAAGTTAGTTTGTGCCAATGTTCCAATGCTTGTAGATCTAGCAGTCGAATCGTTATTAGTAAAACCAACGCAAGATATCATCATTGATCCGCCGGCGTTGAAAAAATACCTAGCTTGATCTACACTAGCAAAAGTAACAGACCAAGAAGTTGACCCAGATGTTGCTACTCCGCCACTAGCATTCAACGTCATGTTTTTATTAGAAGTTGAAGTAGTAGTGGCAGCAACAGTTGTTCTATTTGTTGCAGCAGTGGTAATACCGCTAGTCAAAGTGCTACGATATGTAATTCTGGTTCCGACAGTGGGTGCAGTAAGTGCAGTTGCAGATCCAGTTTGATGTCTGGTAGCACTATTTAAATTGTTTATTAATCCTGCCCAACTAGTAGCTAAAACCGAAGTTCCAATTGTTACATTGCTTAATGCTGTTTGCCCATAACCGTAGCTACCATAACCAGTTGCCCACACGGGATTAAATTGGTTTCCGCCGCCAGTAGTGCCTGCGGCAGCTCCTAATAAGTTATTGAAGTCGCTTGCTTCAATTCGTCCGAGTGATGCGTATGTCATAGTATTATTTATTAAGTTATAGTTACAGTGCCCCAGGAGTTAGAAATATAATCTGTAGACGGAAATCCAATTGCAAGATTCATTTCTACCGTAACATCTAAATCATCATTGGACCCCGATGCTCCAACAGTAGACGAATATAATGTAATTGTAAAATTAATTGAATTACCATTTCCGCCATACGACCCGGTTCCACCTGATTGATAGCAATCCAATTGGATATAGTCGCCTGTATAAAAACTAGTGCTATTAATTCTGCAATATGTAGTACTAGTAGAGGGTATTCCGTAGTATCCGTTCTGGCCCACTAAATCAATTATCACATCGCCGCCGCCGTCTGAAGGAGTCCAATATTCAGCCCGAACAGCCTTTGCACCAAAGTCAGTTTGTGCCAAAGTGATTAAACTTGCAGATCTTGCAGTTCCATTGTGGTTAACCGAACTAAAAAAATCAACTCTAAATAGACCTCCTGCATTGAAAAAATATCTAGCTTGATCTACAGAAGCAAACGTCACAGTCCAGCTGTATGTGGCCGTGGCGGCCACCCCAGCAGCAGCGGTCAGTCTGACAGATTTGAGGGAATATAAATCACTACTACGCTTGCCATTAAGTCTATTTTCGGCAACATACGTTATGTTGCCCGCCATCGGCGACAAATATGTTATAGTGTTACCTGCGGTAGGCGGGGCCATTCCTGTATTACTGAAGCCAAGCGTTAAGTGCCGCTTTGCGTTATTTAAATTATTAATCAATGCAGCCCACTCGCTGGCCGACACTGTTCCGCCTATACTCACATTACTTAATGCAGTTTGTCCCCAGCCGTAGCTACCCAATCCTGTAGCCCAAACTGGATTAAACTGTATGTTGCCGCCCGTTGTGCCGGAAGCGGCTCCCAAAAAATTGTTGTAATCACTGGCTTCAATTGTGCCGCCTTGAGCGTATGTCATACTAGCCTATTAGTTGTTTAATTTAACAATAGCGTAGATAGTTCCCTCACCATCATCAAGTTTATTTTCCAATGCGCGACCAATTACATTGAACGGCGTCATTTCAGCTTTAGTAGCTGCGCGAGCTAGACCACCGCCAGCACTGACCAAACGTTGACCTTTCTTGATTTGTCCAGTGACACGAACCGGAACGCGACCGCTAACTGCGATTGGAGGATGTGTGTCTGCGCCGCCTGCTGCACTGTTCATTAGGTAAGCAGGCTTTGTGCTAACCACGCCAAACACTTCATCGCTCAACTCAGTATCCTCTAGTGTAACTTCTTTTTCACCGCCCATGGTCAATACCGTTCCAGGCTGATAGTATGCGTCAGCTTCAAAACGTTCTGCCAAGTCAGCGTATAATGCATTAACTGCGGCACCATTAAAGTTTAATGCATTAACGTTACCTACTGCAAATACTGAACCACCTAAGCTCATACCTCCAGTAATTCTAACTGCGCCAGATGTGTTGCTGGATGCGTTTTCGGTTCCGGTAACAACTAGATAGTTTGCTGTGGATACATTACCAGTGGCTGCTACGCGGCCTGAAACAATCACATTACCTTGTGCGACAACACTGTTCGAAGTGAACAAGTTGCCTGCCATACCGATACCACCGTTTGTTACACGAATGGCACCAGTTTGACTGCTTGTAGGATTGGCGAAAGCACCAGAATAATTAATACTTAAATTGCCATCAATCGACAATCCAGCAGTTGGAATCAAGTTAGCAATATAAACTGCGCCGTTACTTCCGTCAACTGTTAAAGAGTCAAATAGTGTGCCTGCTACGTTAGAGTATACAGTAAGGTTAGCGCCAGAAAGTCGATTAATTAACTGGGTTGTTGTTCCAGATACAGAAGTAACAAAGTTATTTGCTGCACCAACTGTCAATCCATTGTTATTATTGACCAACAGAGTATTTTGGAATGTTGTGGCTACATCTGTTCTTGCATAGTTGGAAGAACTAATTCCACCCAACTTTGAACTGTTATCAGCATTGCCATAGAATCCAACGTTGGCAATGGCCGTTGTCAAATTGAATCCAGGCTTAATAGTAGTAAAGCCAGTAATAACACTTTGTGGTGTGTATTCTGAATCTTTACTGATAATAGAAACTAGTGTGTTAGATACATAAACATTAACTGCCACGTGGCTGTTTGTGGCGTTATCTACAATAGTTCCTACAATGGTTCCAGACTGGCCGACGTTTGCAGTAAATGCAGGGCCAATCAATACCCATGTTGTTCCGTTGTAAATGTTAAGCTGCTGATTAACGGAATCCCACCAAGCATTTCCAGTAACACTGCCAGTTGGTGCAGTTCCGCTAGATGTCATGGTTCCCATTGTGCGCCAAGTAGAACCAGTATAAACTTTAAGATTGCCTAGTGTGTCCCACCACAACTGTCCTGTCAAAGGTTGTTGTAGTCTAGAAACAGTAGGCGATCCTGTAGTAGGGTTCCCTTGACTAGCAAAATTTTCCAGCAAATAAACATAGTTCTCGTTTAAAAACTCGCCGTATCCAGCATAGTTTTTACCGATTAATGTTAAGCTAGATGCTGTGCTATTAACGGTACCATCGGCAACTGTAGTTAGAATGTCACCGTTTGTTAAATTAATTGTATAAGCCATCGTTCATGTATCCATTTACTATATTTATTATAAGTTTGTGCTCAAATTGGTCAAGGACTGAATCCTGATTGTGTAATCAATTTGAATCAAACGATTCAATGCCTTTTGCACTGGGTGAAAAATTACGTGTGTTAGTAACTTTCCGCTTTCGCTAATGAGACCTAATTCATCAAAAACGTAAGTTCCCTGCATTGTTGCACTGTTGTCAAACGCTTGTTGCCCTGCAGGCTCAGTGTAATCTAACAAACAACTAACAAAAATATCAGTGTAAATTGTGCCAGGGGTATGTCTGACTTCAATATAGTTTCTGGTAGGGTCTGTATTCAAAACACTAGTATTGTCTACAATTTTACTGTAAGTTTGATTATACAAACTAGCGTTTTGTCCGTAAGTATTTGTGGGAAGGTATGTAATAACACCTGTGCTATCGACTGCGGTAGCTCCGTTGCCGAATGCCATATTTTGAATATATCCAGTGCCTTTATTTGCAATGCTTAGTGCAAGAGCTTCACTCATATTTTCATAATGGATGGCGTTGGATTTATCCTGTAACACTTCACCGGTCAGAGGGTCCCAAATTTTTACGTGCCCTTGAACCATTGTATTTTTCTTATCAAACATTGTTTAATCCATTAATTTGCTGTTTCTACGATAACTTCGCCAGATTCTGGATCTGTTATCTTTACAAAGCCTCGCACATAAATGCCGCTAGATTCGTTGGGCTTCTGTTCGATTGGAGCAGAAACCTCTTGTGGTTGTTCTTGAGAATCCATATGGTTATTTATCATGCTTTTTTGTACCATTTCATATATTTAGTAGTATACAACACTGGATCCTTGACGTATAAATGTGCTTTGGATTGTATTGGCTGCAAAAATTCCGCCGCCATTTGTTGCTGTTCCGGAGCCCAAAGTATACCACAAATTGCTTCTGACATAAGGAACATTTGCTGTAAACGTATAGTATCCTGTGATGTTACCCGAGATGTTAGCCAAGCTGTTCGCACTCAAGATAGCTTCTGTGTTGCTTACGATATTTGCAATGTTGCCCAATAATATTCCGTTGGCATCAAAGATATTGTTGCCCACATTAAATTCCAACAAGAACACAGAGTTTACGCCTGTGATAACGTTAGATTGTGTATTAGCAGAAACATTACCAGAGTAAGTAATAGTCCTTGCGCTAATATTGCTTGCAAACCAGTATGAAGCATTGTTGGCGCTGATGGTAGCGTAATTTTGAGGTATCTGACCAGTCGGATCTAGCGTTACTAGAGTTAACGATGTATCGCTTTCAATGCTGGCAACTGTTCCTAGATACTGTGTCGTAGTTGTTTGCAAGCTAGCAACATTTCCATTGTAAGTAGAGCTTACTGTGTTCAAGTAGTCGGTGCCCACAAACAGATCCATGCCTGCTGTTAGTTCAGTTGTAAACGCTGTCCCAAATCCAGTAATTGTGCTGGCACTAACATTAACGTTAGTATTTGCATATACAGTGATATTGCCTTGTCCTTGCTGTCTTGCAAACCAAGTGTAATTTGCGCTGTCGATAACAAGTTGATTTTGGCTTCCATCAACTACCGCTGTGCCCACATAGTGAACATTAGCACCTGTTCCGCCTGTTCCTCTGCGGAAATTTTTGATACTATTGTTGGCTACATCCTTTTGATAATAAGTGATTCTTTCGCCGTCGATAAACACTACACCAGGTTGTGCTCCAGCTGGAGCAGGTTCTGGAAGTAATTGAACGTTAGAAACAAATATCTCAGTATCAAGCAATCCTAAGTTGGCAGTTAATGTTGTTTGTGCTGAACTATCTAGTCTTAGATATGTATAGTTGTCATTCATATCCTTGAAAATTCTGTAACTCATTGAAGGGTATGGCTCGGATGATGAAGGAGCATCGGACAAGCCCATAATCGGACTTACTATCATTGGGACAGTATTGGCTCCAGTTACAATTACATTTGGAGTAGATGTATATGCAGCACCCCTATTAACCATGCTAAAGGACGCTGCGCTGCCATTCGGATTCAATGTTACCTGTGCAATGGCCTGTGTCTTATAACCGCCATTTTCAATAATAACAGACACTGTGCCATTTGAATAACCAAGTCCAGGATCGATAATATTAATACCTGTTACAAGAACACCTTGGTTCTCTAACCAGCCGATGTAAGTAGCATCTTGCGGGTCCGCAGCTAACGTAGACACTGTCATATCTAATGTGTCAAATACACGACCTGGCAGCAATTCTTCTGGTGCATGACTTGCATAAGGTCCAATATTGTAATTGGTCAAATATGTATCGTCAAATGTTGCGCCTGAAGTAAAGTTTTGCTCGATATACCAGAACTTGTTGTTATAGCTTAGGATGTCCCCTGCTTTGTAAGCAGTATACGCTGCCCACTCACGGAAATAATCATACACGTAAGGGCCGCCGTCAACAATAATATCTTCTGGCTTTATGCCTAAACTTGTATCGGTATAGTCTGCGGTAATAACTGAATCAAGAACTGTATCGTCGATTACATATGTTCCGTCTGTATCAATACTCAACGGATCATATGGGCTTGCATCAAACCCGGTGACATCAAATCCGCCAGATTCACTGAAAGGCAATCCTTCGACCTGCACTCCTGGGTAATCGATTCCTGTTTCAAGTAATCCAAAGTCTTTGCCAGGTTGCCCTAGCTCTGGTTGGTAGTATGCTTCGATTCTATCGTTTGCACTTGCTAACGATGTTACAGGATATACGGTCAGATTGTTCAACGAGAAGGTTGCACCCGAAGTAAACGTTTGATCCACAATATACGCAACACCGTTATATGCTATAATTGACCCTTGCGTATATACTGTATCAGGTGTCCATGGTAGAACGTCTGTACCGTAGGTATAACGGTTGTAAACTAGTGTTGTTTTGAGACTTCTAATTAACGGGTTTGTTACCACTGCTCTTGCAGTTGCACCAGTTCCGTTACCACCGACTAATGTGACTTGCGGAGTTGTGATGTAGTTTGTTCCGCCGTATTGCAATTCAATTCTAGTTACAACACCGTTGGTGATAAACGCCTTGGCTACTGCATTGTTACCAATTGAACTACCTGTGATAACTACTTGCGGTGCGACAGTGTATCCTGTGCCACCGTTAATAATTTGAATAGACTTGATAGTGTATGGATAGTTGTATAACCAGTCTCTGTATTCAGGTTTTTGCAGTGCGAGTGCATCATTCAAGAATTCGCCGCTAGGACTTCTGTATAAGTTCAGAATAGGATCATAATATGACGGGACGTCGAAGTCGGTTACGTAACCGTTAAAGTTGTCGTATGCTTCGTAGTCAACAACATATTCTCTGATTGTAGTCTTGTATGGCTTAACTTCATTGATGTAGTCAAGGTAGAATTCTTGATTCTCTTTGACATAAATCTGAGGCTGTGTAAGTCCTTTAATCTTTTGCAAGATATTAATAAAGCTGGTCTTAAATACCCAGTCAACGTAAGTCTGCTCAGTCAATACATAATTGACAAATACAAAGAACAACTTAATAAACTGATTGTTTAGTTGATTGACAAAAATGTTGTCCTGTAGTGCTCTGATAATTTCACGTGTTTCCAATGCAGGGTTTTGATCGAATCGTGTGGTACCAAACGAGCCAGCATCAAATCCCATACCATATGCTTCTAAGTCATATAGATTATCAGTAAACTCGATAGTTCCGTCTTGTATAGCTACAGTATTCACAACATTAGGGAATACTTGTAAAATATACCACTTACCCTGACCATTGTTGTTTACTTTAACGATATCACCGTTACGCAATCTTAGATTGGAAATATCAGCCGATGTTGCAATAGTATAGGTTGGTCTGACTGTTTTGTCAAACCCAGGTGCATACCAATCAATATATTGCCAATAGTCTGGTGTATAATAGCTTTCGACCCTAATTAGATTCCAAACATTTTGTGGATTATACAATCTTAGGTTATCAGTCGAAAAATCTGTTCCGCTTGTAAAGTTTTCAGTTACGATCCAAACTTTGGTTTGATAGTTAAACACTTGGCCTATTAGGTAAGCTGTGTTTGGTTCCCACGAGGTAACTTCAAAATCTTTGACGTAGATAGTCCACAAGTTGTCGACACTGGAATCGTTTTGCACCAAAACTTTATAGCCAACAGGTCTAATTAGAATGTTGATAAATTCTAATTCTTCCAAGTTTGCAACTACTGCATCATAAGCACCACTATTAGCAGAAGGATATGGTTCTCCGCTTTCTAGTAGTGTCAAGTCGTATCCTTGTGATACTACATTTAATTTCAATATGCTGTTTGCATAGTTGATCATTTCCCTGACTGCGGCATTTCTATCAACAACCATGCTTTGTCTTGGTCTAAAGTCAATGCCGTATCTGGTTTGTGGACTTAGTGTAGGATCAGGAACTGGGTTACCAAATACATCAATTCCTGACACACTATCTATCATCTTATTAAGAATGTTTCTAGGAATGCTGTTGGAATTTGTATTGTTTTCAGCCAACAATGCGAATTCGCTGTGAATTACATTCTCATTTAATTGAGTTCTGTAATCAATATGCATCACGCTATCTTTGCCTATGGTCTTGTTAACTGAATTGAAGATGGCAAAACTGTTAGCACTGATAGCTGCAAAATAATCCACCCCACTTGACTTAGGATTTCTAATTAATTCTGCAACAGTAACTGTAGGAATAGTGCGACCGAACTGGTTTACAGTTAGTGTGGTCTTGTCTTTGACCCAGAAATAATATTTTACAGTAGCATAATTAGTCTGAGGATCAATGTATTCTAAACTTACATACGCTTCGTTGTTAGGATACTTAGGAATACCATCCCCGCCATTGGCTATATACTGACTTGGCGGATAGATACTTTCTACCCATTCGTAAACGTCGATGCTACTGCCAGGGAATTCTTTACCCCAGTTAGCTGATCTATACTTGATACTGCCTTGTTCATAATCAATGTATCTTACAGTATTTAGATCCCACCACAATTGTCCTACTTGCTGGTCGCTCCAATACATTGATTGATTTTGACTTACTGTTGTCAGTGATGAAACATTGTAAACCGCTGGATCATAGTCAATCTTATAGCTAAGTTCCTGCTCTGCAAGTCCCAAAATCTTACCCTTTGCTGGATCGATGAAATCTAGATAGTAAGAAATAGTTTGGTTTGCTACACTATAAACGTAACCTTTAACAATGCCATTGATATCCACTGTCGGTTGTTGCTGTCTAATAATATCCCATCCCATCAGCTCTTCGGGGTCTGTGAATATATAAACTGTTCCTGTGTGGAAACCTTGTGTTCCTGTATTCTTAGAACCAATCAACATTGTGTAGTCAGAAATGTCAATACTGCTTCCGAATCCAGCATTGCTTACCAATGGTAAGCCTGCACTTGTAGGTGAAAGCTGTTGAACATAAGCAAACTCTCCAGGATAGACAATAGAATTTCTATTGTCTGGCAAGTAGGTGTATATCCAAACTGCACCGCTATTTGCTATTGGCTCTGCAAAGTTTGTTGACTTGGCATCAAACGTTGTTTGGCCTGTGCTGACATCAAACGTAGTGAATACAATCGTTGCAGCAATGTCACTGGCAACTGCTAGCAAGTCACTGTTTTGATTTATCTTAACAATTTTACCAAAGTAGTCGTATGACTTAGAAGAACTATTGTTAATAATTTCAACTTGCGTGAATACATCTAATCCTAGGTCAGTCAATGCTGTTCCGTTATTAGGCAGTATTCTTAACTTGTTAGCCACAATCACAGAATTACAATTAATTCTTAAGTAACCGTTTTCATTTACGGCAACAACTCCAGGAATATTAGTTCCTTGATTTGCTGTGTTGATAGCAGCAACAACAGAATCTAAATCGGTGTTGTTAAATGTAACTACAATGTCATTGATCCTGATGCTATCGCCGTTAGTGACAGTAGGATCCTGCACTGTGCCTTTGATTGTGCCGTAAACTCGACCTTGATTCAAGAACCTATAGACTGCGCCGTTAAACAAGTTAACTTCACTTTGATAAGGCGCACCAACATACACGCTACAATTGTAAGAGCAGATATCCACACTATAACCAAACTGCTGTCCTGTGTAAGGGACTGTTGGTGTATAGTCGGCTATCTTTCTAATAACATTTGTTTCTACAGTAACTGTGCTACTTGGAGGAGGTACAGTGATAAACTGCACGTAAGTAGAATTGTAAATGTAGTAATCAACTAAGTTAGTTTGTAATACACCATTTAAATAAACTTTATTGAAACTTGTTAGCCCTGCTCCAAAAGAATACAGAGACTGATTAATTCCAGCATATTGTGTTTCAATTGATCTATCGTAAATTGATATTTTACCTGCACTGTTTGCAGTAGTAGGACTACCGACAATTATTTGTGCACCATCTGTTGAAGTAGCGACACTGTAACCAAAATTAGTTCCGATATTTCCTGCAATATTTGCAAAATATGTGTAGCAAGGATTTTGACTTATAACAATTTGTCCTGCCGCAGGAACATCAGTGAACTGAATGGTATCAGCAATAATAGTATAGTCAATGAATGGCACAAAAGTTTGAACAGCAGATCTGACTAATACTGTTTCTGCAGAGTAAGGCTCAAATCCTAATACAAATGCACTTTCCACTCCGTCAGCTGAGATTGTTACATTTGCAACAGCCAAAGTGTCATTGAATGCATATATGTAAACTAAATCGTCGCCGGGTGCGCCAACATAAGCCCATTGGTCGTCTCTGCTCATTGCAATACTGTAACCAAATTTTCCTTGGCTTGCAATATTACCTGTTAAAATTTGTAGCTCGCTTATTGCACCCAATTCACCGCGTTGGTAAACAAATACGTAACCAGTATCGGTTGCACTTTGCGGTGTGCCTGCAAAAACATAATCTGTGCCGCTTGTTAGCACATCGCCTAGTCTTACAGTATTGTTGGCCTGTGTTGTTATAGTAATATCTTCTACTAATTGATTGTCGTAGTTACGAACATAATTAGTAATAGCACCGACATTGCTATTATAGCCAGGTATGCCTGCAACAACAAAGTTGCCGTCATTACTTAATTTTAATGCAGATCCAAATTGACTATTAGGTGTTAGTGCGCTCTTAGGTAATTTTAAATCTACTGACCATGGCTCCGATTTGTTATAAACTCCCCAGTCACCATTGTCGTTTACAGAGTTAACCCAAACTTTATCATTTGCTGTCCACTCACCGTATGGCTTAATAGAGTTAATGTCTGTAGGTCTTGCAACCTTCAAACTAATTAATTTCTGCACTGGGCCAGTTGCTGAGTCCTTACTGAATCCAGTTAAGTTGCCAGTGTATGTTATTATAAAGCTGGTCAGTGAGCTGACCGATTCAACTTTATAAAAACCATCAAATCTTCCTGTATTCTTAATCAAGACTATATCATTTGCAACTAAACCATGCTGGACATTTGTGTCTACTGATAGTTTTCCGTTCAATGCATTAGAGAACAATACAGTATTACATTGCGCTTCAGCAACACGATATACGTCCCACTGTTGAGTATAATTTTTTGCTACCCAAATTATACTGCTGGCGCCGATATTATTAATATCTGCGTTCAGAGTTGATAAGTTGGACAGGTCAAAGCAGGTAAAATTGACATCTTCAATGTTAACGTAACCAGCTGTCTTGATATCATCTGTGTAGTCACTATCAACTGTTCTTGTCAACAAGAATGGAGTTGTAAAATTAGTATTTGAAGTTTTATACAAACCATCTGTTGCAGTATACAAAGAGCTATACTGAATAGCCAAATTTGGCAATACTTCTAAGCTGGTTGGATTGCTTAGTGTGTATTGTTCGTCTAGTGTAATTTCAACATATTGATTGGTGTCCAGACTACCGTAGCTACCGACTCTGAATGCCCAATCTTCAGATATTGATACTTCGCCTGGTTGTCCTAAAACTGTAACTTGGCCCAGTGCGTCAATAGCATTGTAAGTGCCTTTTTGCTTGATAAAACCTTGATAGAATTTAACTTGCGAAGAATCATCTAAGCCAATTTGGTCTAAGTAGTCTCTGTTCTTATAACCAATCAATGACAATGCATATAGATCGAATTCGCTTTCTAAGTTTACTTTATCAACATTATAGAATGTTTCGCCTAATCCTGCATTTCTTGCAAAGTTGTTAACTAATCCTGTTTTAATTTTGTTCTTGTCGACGGGCAACCAATCACCGAAATTAAATGACGTAGCTCCTGGCAAGTTCTTGTTCGCAGAATAGTAGAATCCTTTGTATTCAACTAAATCACTCTTTAAATAATCTTTGTTAGCGACCCAGTTTGCAACATTAGGTGTATTGTAAACAAATCCAGGAGCACTTAGTAAACCAGTCCACTCGCCAGTTTTCGTGCCTACTAGCTTCAATCTATACTGACGTTGCCCCAGCACAGGATCATATATGATATCATTGAATTGTGTTTTGTTGTTAAACACAAGAACATGCTCATACTGAACCAAGTTAACATCAAGATATCCTATTAGGTCTGTAGTGTTAACCAGTTGCAGTCTAAATGTGTTGTTGTCTCTGATAACATCGTAGTTGTCAGTTGCCAATGCCTGGAAGTTTTGATTAATTACTTTACTACCCAAATAAGAATTTGTAATAGCATCAACAGTAGCATTTGCACTGACTAGCTTAATTCTATCAGCAGCAGGCCCAACTGCAAGAATATTTCCCTGACCCCAGCCTTGCTCGACCCAGAATAAAAATTCCTTAGTGCTTAGTTGCCAAGTTCTAATTTGACCCAATTGCTCGTCGAAGTAATCAAACCTAAATCCTAATGCATTCAAATATCTTTCATATCCCGAGAAGAAGCTGGCTACCTGTTGAATATCTGTTAGCACTGTTCCGTAAGGGATACTGACTTTAAAGTTAGCATATTCGGTATAATAGTTTACAGTAGATTTTAGAACTGTAATAGGAACGTATTCGCCTGACGGTTGTGGCGGAATAATTGTAAAGTAAGGATGTGCGGTATCGTATCCAGATAGCTTAAACCCGTTGTCTACTTTTTCAATAATTACTGCACTGTATCTAGCATTGATGATAGGACTAGATTTACCTAATACAATATCGAAGTCAGCATCAGGAATAATAATTGTTTCGTTGGTGCTGTTCGGGCTATTTTGTTCGGCAAGAATTTTTAAGTATTGCTTGCCGCTAAACCCAGCCATTCTATAAGCCAACTGGACTGTAAAATTGTTTACATAATTTTGTAAAGGTTGCTTATCAATGACACCCAAGGCTGTTTGATAATCTGTAATCCAGTTTAGGTATCCTGTGACTCTGCTGACTGTGCCTGCAGAAGATGTGTATCCGTTTACCTTAATATCTTCAGGGGTCAATCTATTGTTTGTGCCCACAACTACATACTGTTGTAATGCAGTATCGTATCTATAAGAGCTAGTGTTTAGTCCTAATGCAAAATACTTAGCAGGCTTAACCATAGCACATGCATATTGAACTGCGAATGGGTAGCTGCTGCTGTTCCTCCATGCAGTTTCAACAGGACTATATTGTCCAATTGCCCAGTTATTTTTGAATGTAGATGCATTATATGCCGCGGTTAGTAATCCAATTGGAGGTAGTAATTCTCCGTTAGGGCTCACAGGAATGATATTCAATAGACCTGGACGAGCAAACCTTGTGTCTATTCCCATGCGGTCGCCGCCTGCAATGTATCCGTTTTGCAAGTCAGTCCACAAAATGGTATTGCCGCTAGTGTAAGGTGCAGGGCCGTATGTAGCTTCCCACCAGTCTGGCATCTCACTAAAGCCCAGCATTTGCCATGGCTGAGTGTCGGGATATTGTGTATCGTAGAAATATTCATAGACCGCACGCCAGCTACCTTGTAACTTTTGTCCGTCAATTATGTCAGGGCTTTGGCCATAGTTATAAGTAAACGGCAACTGATCTTGATACGTATCGTTTGTTGTATAGTTTAGGTTGTTAGTCCCGACCCACTGCAAATAACCTCTGCCCAGTAAATTATTAAACTGGCCAATGGTTACTCCCGTATCCCTAAATTTTCCAGGAATACTGTCGTAGATGCTAACTAGTTTCTCACTATATTCAACTTTAATATTGTTATAGATACGTTTTTCTAACTCTAATAGAATTTGATCTCTAAAGTCACCGAATGTAGGAGTCAAGCTACCATCGTGGCCTCGCAACATTTCTGTAGGAGTTTGATAAGTGTAATCCAAATAAATTTCAGGAATAAACTTAGGGTATAGACCTAACTTGCTGGGTGTTTCTGGAACCCAGCAGCCATCTGTATCAGCATATTCGACAATTGTTAATAAGTCATCGATGTTCAGCGTAACTGTATCTTTAATTACAACACCAGGGCCTGTAGTGAGGAAAGCATATTCAAGACCGTATACTAGTTGAGTGTTGTTTAGATAAACTAGAACTGCTTGATTTGTTACAACATCATTATTGAATATTGTTGTAATTTCATAGTTCCTCTGAGCAGGATTGAAAATAGTATAGTTGATAGTGTTCTTATTAGCGCCGTAAGGAACTGTTCCGCTATAATACCATGGGAATGTCTTGTCTTTAACAGCATTGATTTGGCCTATGATGTAATCGACGCTGGCCACAGGATTGGCCTGATTTATTTGATTGCTAGAGCTTGCAATAGTAATAAACTTGTTTTTAAATTTTGTATATTCCTGTCCAGCGAATGCTAAACTGTCTGCAAAGTTGTAATCTGGATTGTTTAAGAACAGGCCTGCATAAATTACAGGTGCGCTTTGTTGCAACATTGTGCCTGGCTTATTGTCAATGTATAGATCTTTAAGGTTACTTACGCCAGGATAATTACCTACAAAGTTTAGATTGTTTTCAGCCAATACGCCAATGTGGTTACGCATTTCACCTAAGGTAGGATATTGTAGATCTGCGTTCTGTGCATTGTAGTTTAAATTATCGGGAATTTGATAGAATCCCAATTGGCTTATAGAGTTGCTGTAAATTAAAACATCAACTCTATCGTTAATCGTTAGCAATGATTGTTTAATTGTTAACAACAAATTGTTGTCAGGTAAGTTGAACAACTGATAGTCCACTGTTCTAATTTTCTTAGAATTAATGTAAACTAACAAGTTTGGTTCTGATGTTGCCAAATTTGGTATGATGTCAATTTGGAAACTATTGTTGATGCCATCGTAGGTAAACGCAAGATCTTGCATCTGTCTACTTAGAGAATTGACATTGGTCCAAACATTTAACTTAGTGCTAGTTCCGTCTGCATTGTTACGATACAAAAATCCTGTATGTATTTTTACGTTATTATAAATGACTTTGTCTTTTTCGTAACTAAACGTCTGAGTGTCGAAGTAATTGTTAAACTGGATGTCACCTACATTATTAAAATTCTTGTAAGTTAGCGGGAATCCCAATACAGGGTCTGGCACGCCTGTTCCTACACGATAATTGAAAATAGGAGTTCCGATAAATTTTGTTTCGTTATTAACTGCTGGATATTTGGTGTTATCACTAAAGCTGATGCCTTCATTGTCGAAAACATCAAAATAAGGGAATTGGTTTAGTTCAGTCTTTTGCTGCCCAGATATCCAATTAATTCCGTCATACCAGAAACATTTTCCGTTATTGTTTATACCATTGAATACGCTAACTGTGTCGTATGCAACTACGTTGCCGTCGGTAGCTTCTGTTAGGTGAATAACTTGAGGATCAGTTGGGCTACCTACACTAACAAAATTAACGACCCAAATTTTATTGCGTGTCGTTGGGTCCACATCTGCTGAGAATACAACTCGCATACCACTTACTAGTGAGATGCCGTCTATAAAGATCCCCTGTGATCCTTCTACACTCAAGAAAGGATTAGTAAAGTAAGTGTCATATAAGTCAATTGGTGCCTTGGCTGCTTTACCAAAATTTAGCAATTGAACGTCTGGATCGTATTCAATGATAGGACGCTTTGCCCTGTTTTCGGCTTCGAATACCTGAGGTGTATTGTTGTATAAGCTAGTTTGCTCAATTATAGACTTGTGGAACCAGCGATTTCTTCTAGACCATGGATTCAAGTCTCTGCTAGCCCTATTAATTACAATATAGTCGGGGGTAGAAAGACTTGTGTTAGTATCAACGGTTCTGCTTCCATAAAGTGCAGATCCGACAATATACGGAAAGACTGGACCGTCATCTAACGTTTCGGTAACAAAATATGCATAAGTTCCGTTAGGGAATTCTGGTGTGACACAGAATCTACCATTATACTGATCCAAACTTCCAGCACCCTCGAAGTAAGAATAATCTTCAATAAATGCACCAGCTAAGAATTCAAAAGTTAATTGACTTCCTGCAGGAACTGTAATCGGTAAGTTAAGCTGTAGCTGTCTGGCTGTGCCAGCAAACTCTGGTAGTCCCACGGCTGTTTTTAATCCGTTGTTCACAATCCAAACTGATCCAGGTGTGATACCCAAACTATTTGTAGTGAGTCGCATACCTGGATTGATACCCAATGTTGTGCCTACAGTGATAACATTACTTGCAACGGCATCTACTGTTACTGTAACAGTTTGGGCAGCAGGTCTGTATAGACCGTTAGTATTTGCCTGATATGAACTAGTCATCCTGGCAATAGGACTAGTAGAATCTGCTGGATTACTATAACCAAACGGTCCGTAAATAGGATAGCCGTCTGCCGCAAAGCCTACAACTTTACTGTGTCCTGAATCACTTGTGTAACCAGTAGTAAAACCCGAAACGTTGCCCCATGCATTGGCGGAGATAAAATTACTGTTTGTATAAACGTATCTTCCATCGTCTAATACTACACCACCATATTGATCGTTGCCGTTAACTAATGCTTGGTTGGTATCGTAGTGCCATGCTGTGCCGCTATCCCCAGGAATATAAGCACCATTGCTCATACCATTAATAACAATACCAGGCAATGTCACACCAATTGGATCTAGGGAAGTTAGTATGATATTATGATCGCCAGGTACGTTTTGCCCTGCTCTAAACGGATAAGTGAAAGTTAAGTCTTGATCTACAACGTAATGAGGATTTTCGCTATTAGGAAATTGTCCTATTAGGACATTTGCACCGTCGGGAAAATCTGAAGTTTGTATTGTTAACTGATCCTTAGCTGAATTTAATTGTGCTGTTGAATATAGAACATAAGTCTGAGAAGGATCGTAATTAGTTTTGTTCTGCGCTCTGTTAATTACAAGATCGTCAACAGATGTTAGTGTGATTGCTTCACCGACGCCATCTACATAAAATTGTTTGTTTTGATATTTGGCAGGTAATACACCAGTGTCAAATTCAATTTTTAAACCGTTAGTGAAGTTTACGCCGTTGGGACTTACATATGCAGATTTTCCAAGGATCTCTGTTTCGACGTTAATAGTAACAGTGCCTTGATCAACTAATCTGATAACACCATACTCACTCGCATCTACACTGTCTTGATAATACAACGTATCCAATGGCGCTGTAATTGGGGGTATTTCAATCAATTCCCCTAATGAATTAGTAAACCATTGTGTATTACCGTAGTCGATTCCGGACATGACATAGACTTTATTATTCTGCGGAATTGCAGTATAGTAATTCAAATTAATAATAAAGTCGCCAGTGGTAGGAGTTAGTGTAATTAGCCAAACACCATAACGTTGACTAGTTGGCACTGTTACGCTGTTATATGTCCAATCGGCTGCACTGCTGTATGGTGTTCCAAAAATTAGATACTTGTTGTTTATATTACTTTTTTGTCCGTCAATTCCACCGTATGTGCCATTGATTGTGCTTAATAGTTGCCCTTGCAAGTCAGCATAAGTCAAATTAGTTACTAGATCAACTTGCTGAACAACTGGCATATTGATATAAAAATCTTGGGCAGTAGATAACGGAACATTAAATGTAACTGTGCCAACATCTGCACCATTGTTGTTTACGCCAAGGACTTGACGAATGTTAATATTTGTTTCTACGCTTTTGTCATTGATTCCAGGCTCAGTCTGAATGTAAAACTTTTTACCAGGCTGATTGACTACAAAAGAATAATTGCCTCCGCGAGCCAACACCAAATCGGGATTGGGTGCTTTGCTGTAACCGCTTATGTTATAGACTCGTGCACCAGCATCTGGGTAGATATAGTAAGTTCTTTCAAGATCTGCTTGGCCTGCAAATACTTGCACTGGGTCCGGGCCGTTAGGCAACCAGTAATATTGTCCAAAGTTAATAAATGCATCAGCATTGATACGTGGGTTGTAGCTATAATATTCGCTATGCCATAAGCTGTCCTGGTCTTCTACTCGACCACCATAGTAAGAAATCTTTTGCAAAATTTCTGGATAGGTAGTCTGAAACTCAACTTCGTCAGTAACTGGATTCTTGTAAACTATACTGGGCTCAAGTTGATAGTCGGCACGCAGTGCGCTAGGCTCTTTAACATAGGTGCTGATACCTTTGAATCCAGGTGCAAACTTTCTGCCCACATAACCATTGATAGGAACTAAATTTGGTTCTGTTACCAGCTGATCTAACGTAGCATTTAAGAACTTTTTGTTAGTATCAGACTGAAATACTGCTGGGAGAAAATTTATCGTTTTTGTAATTGGCATTGTTTTACAATCAGTTAATTATAGTATTTACCGCAGAATTTTGAAGGTTTAATTGTGCCGCGGTAATTGCAGTAATTACTTCAATGTTTTCTACTGTAGCTGCTGAAATTAAAATTTCATTAGGTGCGCTGCTGATTTGTTGTAGAGAACCATATGTTTGTGTAGTGCTATTGGGCACAATAATAATACTGCTGATATTAGGAGCCAGTGCTTGTTGAATATATGTTGCTAACTCAGTGAAGTAGAATGTTTCACCGAAGTCCCAATTGCCCACAGCAAAGAAGTTGTTAATGAAAGCCAATACTTGACTGCGAATTTCGCTGTCACTTAAGTTGATGTTAGGATTCTTCACAACTTTAAATGTTGCTTGCAATTCAGGTCTTGCTTTATTTCCAAATAAAGGCTTGAATCTGGCACTGTTATAAATGATAGCATCACTTACTGACTTATAGTTTTCTAAATCACTAAACAAAATCTTTAGTGCTTCGCTATCCGGTCTAGTAGGCTCCGAAACTTTATTAGAAGTATCAACAATCCAAGCTCTATAACTGTCCTCGTATTCCTTAGTAAGGATATACATGTCAATTAAGTTGCTTGGGCTAGGATCAATTCTTCTGCTGCCCGGTGCATTATGTCTATATTGGAAATACAAACTAGGTCTGCCCACACGAGCCAAATAATCATTACTTTGAACTAGCGACCTTGATCCATTAGTTACATTTAAGACATAGAACGTTTCTTCTTGATAAGCATAGAAAATTTGTCCTGCAACATAATTGTTTAAGAACGGACTAATTGCAACTTGTGTTGGATAATCAGAATTTACCGCTGCGGTTGGCACCGGCTCGAAGGTTACAAAACTATTATATCCGTATGTCTTAACAAAATAAACAAATTTATGAGTAGGATCAACATCGGGTTCCACGACGGTATTAAAAATATCTGGATCATCCGGAACGCCATCATTATTGGAATCACTATAAGTTACAAGAACTTTACTTGTATCAACATATCCGTCTGATTCTGCAATTTGATTATAAACATACCACAAGACGTTTTTAGTCAATGGCTCTCCGGTGTCTGGATTACCATTAACTTTTAATACGTTAACACTGTCGTTTACTGTGTAGCCTGTTACAGGATCAAAAATCTTTACACGGTCATCAAAATAAAACTTAGTTTCTCTAACACTTTCAAATACATAGCTCAATCCTCTGAACTGAACTGTATATATAGGTCCGTTAACCGTAAACGACATTAACCAGCTGGCATCTAAATTTTGTCCAATTGCCGAACCTTCATATGCTTGACTAAATTCGCTGTTTAAGTTTAAGTCTTGTGCTGCAATAATTGCCCAGTTTCTTGTAGCTTGATCGTATCTGATACCAAACTCTGTATAAGAACTAATTAACGCAATTAATCTGCTCTTGAACGAATTAGTAAATGTGTTACTAAATGCAGGTATTACTGTTATTGCTTCTGCGCCTGTTGGTAAATTAATACTTAAACTGACTGGGCCATATCCTGTAGTTAACACGCCTTGGTTTCCGTTGCCAATTAAGTTAGTAACAGTAACATACAAATAAGGCTGACCATTTTGCGGAATTTGTCCGTTTGCAGGCAAATCTATAATTTCATTTGCGCTGTTAAAGTATTTGCCCGCACCAGGACTGAATACCACAATACTGCCTTCTGTCATATATTTGGTATTACCAACTACGCCAGACCCAATTGCAATTTTATTACCGCTAGAATCAGTAAAATATCCAGTAGATGATCCGGCACCAACTGTAACACGTAACCATTTAGTATTAGTCAATGTAAATCTATTGAAATACTCATAATAGAATTGTTTCATTCCAACGCTGCGTATCTCTGGCTGGATTTGATTTTCAATTACACGATTAATATCTGTTGTTGTGCTCCAAGTAAAATTGAAGTTAGAAACATTATCTTCTTTATAAAGAATACCATCGTCAGCAAAAATATTTGTGGCGCTATATCTTCCTGTGGTATCGATAACGTCTAAGAATCTACTTACACCGCTACTAGTTCTATTAACAGATTTAACTTTGCTGATAGTAGAATAATTGGCATAAGGGAATGTATTGTAATCTTCCCCTGTAATCATTCTATTCTGTGTATAATATAGCTGTGGCGCTTTGTTTTTAATTTCTGTGGTGCTTTCCCTTGGGATAGCATTGGCCACAGTATATTTTAAACTGGCAGAGACATTAAGTGTTTCAACACGGCCAGCACGACTAACATAAGGAATACTGATTCTAATGCTGGTCATTTCATCTGGAGTAATCTTATAATTCAAACCTGTGCTGGTTCTAAAATAAGTTCTGAAAGTCCCAGTAGGAATAGCTGCAAATGTTCCATCACCAAATACAAAATCAATTTGGTCATTGTTTCTTGTTACAACTTGATAACTGTTTTTAGGAGCATTACTATTATAGATAATATTAACACCTGTAACAGAAGGAATTTGATTCCAATAAACGCTGAGTGCATTTAAGTTGTTTAGTTGGTATAACCAAACATCTGTATTGTTAATATTATCAACGTTGATACTGACTACGTTATTAGGAATACTTTCAGGTAATGTAAACGTTTGATTCTGTAATGTGCCTTGTTTAAAGTAAAAGAAGAAACCTGTGTTGTTGCTAGCATTACCTAGATTGTCATTTTTGTAAATGATGTTTAATGGTCTGCCTGGGCCAGGTGCTGCTTCGTAAATGTAATCCTCATTTGCGCTAGTTCCGCTAACTACTTCAAACGGCAAATTGGCATTTTCTACTTGTGTAGAGAATGGGAAAATGGGTATGGTATTAGGAATAATGTTAACGTTATATTCAGCATTCAATACTCCGCTAATATACTTGCTATTAGCAGGCTTACCAACTTGCTGATTCAATGGAAGTGTAGCATTGATAATGGTAACAAATTGCTCATACCAATTTGCATTGGTCGGATCATTCCATTTTACAATTAAGTTAGTTAAATCAATACCGTTACTGTCAATTAGCTGTTCACTAGTTTGAATACTGTCGAACTTTAAAAATCCAGTAGCTGTTTGGTTACGCTTAGGAGTATAGCTAATTAATCTTGCCAGCTTTAATACGCTATCCCTGCGCTCTGCTGTATCAATAAAGTTTTCACGAGCATTTAGGTCCGTGCGGAATGCAAGACTTTGACCTAGAAATGCAATCAAATCAATGATTGCAATATATTCGCTAGATTCAATGTAGTCGTTAAAATTTTCAGGATAGTAAAGACGCAGATAATCAATCATTGTCTTTCTCAGAGTCTGAAAATCATAGCTCTGAAAATCTGCGTTCTTGAAACTTTCGTAAATTTTTGTCCAGTCTTGATTTACAAGCAGACTGTTTTGTCGTGTAGTATTGGCCATACTGTCCTCGTTTTATGTATTTATTGAGAACAAAATATGGGATTTTAAAGGTTAAACAATTTATTTGCTGATTGATCGAATTGCAAGGACAAAGATTGAATTTGATTTGAACTGATATAAACTAGCTCCAGTTCAATTTGAATTCCCTTTTCGTATGCTGTAACTATAACGTTTCTAGCGGAAATTCTGGGATCATTTGCCACGATACGTTTAATGTCCTGCATTATAACATTTTTGGTATCTTCATTTAGGGGTTCAAATAACATATCCCAAATGACTGTGCCAAATTCGGGGTTCATCAGCTTCTCGCCCTTGCGAATAGCAAAGTGATTTTGCAAATCTTGCTTTACTAATTCAAAGTCCGTGACTCTGTATTTCTTTGTGCTGTTAGCTGTGCTGAATCCGCTGTATAGTGCCATAAAAATATTTATCTTGTAGTGGTGACGTTTTGTGCTGCATTGCTGGCTGCAATCGTAGGAACTTGCGTGATAGCATATCTTCCCTGATTGTAGTATTCAACTGCGGTAGATCCGTATGCATTAGATGTTGGTTGTCCTGTTTGATACCAGCGTGTTGTTGCAGCAGGATTTATTAAATGCGCTGTAGCCAACAATCCAGCAGCTTCTGCAGGATCTGTGCCGCTAGTTATAACACCGTTAGACTGTAATGTTGCGTAGTTGGACCTAGTCACGTCATACATAACTGTTTCTTGAACACTAGGATTAGTCTTAAAATCATCAGCACTATTGATTCCGTTTTTACCAGTCCAGTTGTTGGGATTGTTTATTGCTTCTTCTGTCTGCGGCGTGCCAGCAATTAAATAACCCTGCTCTTGCAAAGTTTTGCTGCTTAATTGATACTTGCCCATATAGCCCAAAGTGCTTTGATATGTATAATCGCCTTCGCTTTCACTGTGTCCCAGCTGAGCCAAATAAGCACGAACTTGATCTGTGCTAAGAACTCCAATTTCCCCTGTTGGAACTGGCTGTGTAATGAATGTCTGTGTCGGTGCTGGATCAGTTACTGTTACAGTTTGTGCTACTTCAGGACCTGCATTAGCAGTTATTTCTGGAGGGCTAATTGGATTACCTTCTACGTCTGTCGAGACTGTAACTGCTTGAGCTGTTTGTGTCTGCAACAATTGGCTCACACTACCCCTTACGTAAGGCTCATGAGTAGGGACTTTATAATTGCAAGTTACGATAGCGTCAGGAATCACGGTCCAATTGTTGTTAACAAACGCAGTGTCTGCTGTTCGAAAACGAGGCAACTGTTTCGGTGGGCTAACTGAACTGCCCCCTCCCCCGCCGTTAAGAGCAATAGCACTACCGTTAATTGCTATTGAACCTCCTGCTTTAATAGCCATCGACCCACCAGCATTTAACACCATTGTGCCCTGACTCTTAACTTGTGCTTGCTTACCATAAAAATTTAAACTTTGTGTGCCAGTTGCATTTACTGCGGTTGCTTCTAAATTGATAGTGCCTGCAGAATTTAAGTTGACGCCTCTTTTTGCATAAAAATTTATGCTATTGTCACTGGTAAACATTACATTACCTTGTGCTCTTACAGCAAAATCTTTAGCACCGTAAACAAGAATATCACCAGTCTTGGTTAGTTCTATCCAAGCAGTGCCTTCGCTATTGGCGATATACATAAAGCCATCTTTGTCATTCATCAGAATTTGATGACCTTGACTTGTCTTGATTCGAACTAAATTGCTGTTACCGTAAATGTCTCCATCATCCATTACAAACGAATGTCCGCCGATGCGGGTAGTTACTTTGAAATCTTCTGCGTTAAAATTGCCGGTAACGATTTTTTGTTGTATGTTTGGATAATTGGCTGGATCTTGTGCAGGAATAGGACGACCGGGTGTGCTGAAACCATATACTGCACTTATAGGATCTCGTTGTGCGCTGCTGCTAATCGCACCCCTAGTAGGATCTTTATCTAATCCTTGTGTAATTAAACGCAGCGTCTGTGGAATATGAATAGGCTTGGGGATATTAGGAAGATAATTTTCTCCAATTCCTTGAATATATCTATTAACTTCAGCCACAGGATAAGGTGTGCCTGGTTTTAAATAAGGCAACAAGTCCGACGGGATACTGTTTTTGTCAATCTTATCCCAAGGGACAGATCCTATTGCCGGCGTCATATTTCTATAGACGCTGGTATTGACGCAAGCAAACCAATAACCTTCCAGTGTGTTAGGCAAGAAGCAGCACAATACCTGACTGCCGATATCAGGCGGTGTCATCCAAAAACCATAAGTTTGCTGTGTTTGCTGAAAAGTATTTTGTTTATTAGTAGAACTAGAAATTTGATATTCAGTGCCCGGGCCGCTGGTTGTTCCACCGAATGGACTAGCATAAGATACTAGTTTCCAACTGCCTTGATCGTCTGGGTCTGCACTTCCAAATTTATCAATGTAAACAAACAATCTACCGCTACGTGTATTTGTGTCAATACGTTTAACAGTGCCAATATATATACCCGTAGGAACTGGAATATCTACTTTAGAAGTATCATTGAAACTGGCAGGCTTTGTGCCTGTATATGGTTTGTTATACATAAAAATTAATCGTTAAAAGCCAGAAAAATCTGCAAAGTTAAAGTCCCCGACATCCAATTCTATTTCTAGGCCTGCAATAACTTCTGCATCTGCTGCGTCCATTGCATCCCATGCTGCGGTATCTAACTCGGTGAGTCCTAGTTCACTAAATGCTTGATCTGAGTATATATCATAAGATTCTACTGGCACGCCAGAAGTTATTGAGCTAGTAGGATCTTCACCAAATGCACCGTAGTCAGATGACGTTGCATCAAACGATTTGTAGTCTGCAGGGTTAGTGCTAAAGGTAGGCTTGGAGAATATATCTTTGACTCCGGCAACTGCTTTATCTAATATAGGGCTCAGAGCCTTGTTAATTTCCTGAGATATACGACCAGTGACTGCCTGTAGTCCTTGATTCAATAGACCACTGGCCAAAGAACTGGCCCCGCCCCCTGCTACTGCCGAAGCCAATGCTAATGCAGTGGCTGCTTGTGGATTTAACAAGCTGGATAAATTATTTAAATTTACAGAAGGTCCACTAAATCTTACAAATTGATTTGGTATTAGTTGTCCCAATACATTTTGACCCGAGACATCTGCTCGCTGTGTCAAGGAAGTAGATAACAGTGGTTTGCCTTCTTGATCATACAAAACTTTGACAAGATCTAATGTTTGTTCAAATTGGCCTCTTGCAAACATATTGTCGATAGTAATTATTTTATAAACACCATTGAATTCACTATACTTGTATGGGCTATTAAGAACATCCGCAAATCCTTTAACTTCATTATAGTCAACTGGACTTTCAAAGTTTAAAAACACATAAAGCTCACCGCGGTCCATCCAAAGACTATTGTTAACAGTGAATTGACCTGATACATCTAAATATGTTTGTCCGAGAAACAAATCATCTTGTTTGATAAAGTGCGGATCACCTATAATTTTTAAACGTATATTAATCATATCGCCGCGGGCGCCAAGCGTTATACTTCTTGCTAAATCTGCAGCTGCTACTTGTTTCTGTCGTGCAGCACCGGTAGCATCTTGCACCTGACTGTTATCCGACGTGAAGTGTAATGCTACAGGACTTTCGTTTGTTCTATCTAAGTCGATTGGATTATTAACCAAGGTTGATTGTGTAGCAGGTATGTCAGGATTAGCTGCGGGACCCGATCCTTGTGTCTTTGCTGTTTCGTTTAAATTATGTTTAGTCCTAAAAGATGACAACTCTACTAGATACAGCATGTCAAAGTCTAAACTGACATCAATTACATCTTTGTTTTGACCTGTGTAAATGTAGTCATAGCGTTTAACGTAACCGGGCACACGACCTTTGGGAGCATACGGATATTTGGAAGCCATGTTAAATGGCTTGACAACATAAGTTATATCCAATGCATATGTATTTGTTTGGCTATCAAAACCTAAAATCTTGTTTACTCTGGGGATAATTCTATACCACTTCAATACTTGACTGAATAAATTTTCTGGGTTATCCTTTGGTAGTGTAGGATCATTGATCTGATTCTTAATGTAATCACTGTTTCTAACTGCCCAATCAATTAGCTGATCGATTTTAGTTCCAGCTGGAATATTAGCAGTTGTTCCATTAAAAGATAGTTGACCTTTTGCTTGCCCCGCTGCTTGCTGTGTTGTATTTTTTGCAGACCCTGTTCCGGGTGTGCTGGCCACGTTTACATATCCGCCAGAGAATAACGGGCTATTTCCTATTAGGGGGTGAAATTCAACGTTGATTGTATGACGCCACGATAGTTTGTTTTGTAATCTTACTTGTTCTAAGTGGGTATTCAAAGCATCAGTGAACCCCCTAGAGTTAGCATTAGAATAATTTGCTAATACTGCATTCAGGTTTGTCAATTGCGAATTCAATGAATAAAATTCAGTAGGGACTTGGCCCGTGACTGACTCGCGGCGATTTATCTCATCTATTCTTTGCACTACAGAGGCTTTTTCTGCTTCGATGGTTGATTTTTCTGCCAAAAATTTTGCAAAATTGGGATCCAATGCGCCAGTGCCAAATATTTCCTTTACTGTGCCGCCTGTTACATTCATTCCAATTGGGTTTACAACTATGGCCTGATTAAATGCTTGATGGTTGAACGGCACTGCTGAGAAACGATATTCAGTGCCTTTACTAGTTACTTTGCTACTACAGGTTACTAAAGTAATAGGGATACGTTTTGTTTGATTTTGAATCTGTGTTAACTGCCCGTCTTTGTATCCATAAAAATCTATTTGCAACAGATAAGGCATCTTTATGTAGTTGCCGTTACTACCATTAACTTCACCCGCTGCCAGCAGCAAACGATTTATTAAAGTAAAGCCTATAGGTTCGATTATCGTAAAATCAATCTCGATAAGGTTGGAATTTCTATTTCTAGTAGTTACGTTAACATACGTTTTAAATTTCATTTCATCAAAGTAAAAATCTTCTGAGAAAAACGTATTTCTTTTAAAAGTCGATCCGTATCTACCTGCACTAGTAACTAAAACGTTTTGGGGCACATAATTTTCTGCATTGTTTCCTTGCAACAAATAATTGAAATAGTTTATGCCCAGTAAGTGCAAACTAAGGCTGTATGTATAGGATTCGTAATCATGTAATGGGTTTGTTACCCAAGTTTGAGACGCAACTCCAGTTCCTTCAAATATAGCATTGTTAGCTCTAAAGCTGTTGGCTGTATCTATTAGAGCCGCATCTAATGCATCATTCGTTTGTGCATTGCTAACGCTATTTGCGGCACTGATCCACGTGGCATCTAAATCGTCATTGACTGTAGTCTGATTTTGATTTTGAACCGTTGCTAGGCCTGCCAACTCAGCATCGTTAATACCGTCAACTTGAGCATTTGGAACTATTGTTGCAACTGTTTGTGAATCTGCCATCGATTATCCTAATATACTTGTTAGTGTTTCTTTTTTCGGTAAGTAGATTTTTCTACCTGCCCTCATATCAAACACAGGATCTTGTATTGCGTTTGGATTTCGTATAGCAAACACCCACCACAAACTGCTGTCACCGTATAAGTCAAATGCTAATAAGTCTGGTCTATACTGATAAGTTTTGTTAATAGTAAACAAAATGTCATCTGGTATTTTAGGAATGGCAGGCAAAACTGCAACATCAAGATAATTGCCGTAAACAGATGTCTTGCTATATGGGCTGTATTTGCCGTATTGAACTGTGGCCATTATAAGAATCCCCCAATTGGGCTAGTGCCATTTTGTATCAGATCGCCTCTGCTGAATCCTTGAAGCGTAAATCTTGAAATATTGTTTCTGCTGTATACCGGTTGTAGCGACAACGATATGGTGCTATTGGTCGGTAATCTGACTGCACCACCTACATTTGTTGCTGCAATAGGTTGTAAATTATTAGCTGCTTCTATATCAAATCCTACTGGGATCGGAACATAGTCGACTTCTGCAGGCATTGTGTGACTAAATGATGTAACTACACAAGGAACGTGTGGCAAATAAGCAGGGCCGTAACCATCCAAAAATACCAATGGTGGAGGACTGCCAGCATTGATTTCATTACCAAAGAACATTTTAGTAACAGTTCTGAAGAAATGGACCACAGCCATCAAATATTGACCTTCAATCACGTTTTGAACTGTAAAGTCTGCGTTGATGTTAATTGCTGCGACTTCACTGCCTTCATAAAAATAACTGCTATAATTGCTATGTGTTAACGGCTGTGCGCCGTATCTTGCTGAATGTGCTACTGTAATGGATGGAGTGTAAGGAAATACAACTCCACTGGTTTTTCTTAGTGGGCCTAAAATAGCATTAGCAGGATTGCTGTAAAAATAGTTGGCCATTTGTGCAGACAAGCTAACACGAACACGCCAATCTAATTCCGGGGAAATAGGAGTTCCGTCCGCAGCGTTAAAATTGATGTTAAATACTTTGCCGGCCGCTTGACTAAACGCACTAACTGCTCCTGAGAACAGACCTGCTCCAGCTAATCTACTGCCACTGGCATCAGTTGCACTGAACCCGCCACCGTAAGTCGTTGCAGTGCCAGCATCAGTTTGCTGCACCCCGCCAGACTGGAAATTATTGGTATTATTACTTGCAGGCATTTTTGATCCTATTATTAGATATTTATCGAAGCAAAAATAGTATCATATTATAGGTTGACAGACTGCAAACGAAAATGTTAGTATTAACCAACTTTGTCCAAGGAGACACAAAATTAAGCACAATTATCTGAACAACAAGGATATTCTTAAAGAAATCCACAAGAGCAAAAATTCCTACTGTAGTTATGTTGACGCCAGTGTTGCAGACTATGACATGATTCTAGACAATGTCAAAAAAATTAATAAGAAAAACATCCTAGAAGCACGAAAAGCAAGGGCTGAACGCTTGACTAAGCTAGCACACGAAGCCGCAGTTGCTGCAACAGGGGAAAAGCAAAAACTAGACGACTTCGAAATCAAATACACAAAAATACCCCAAACTGAAGTTGTATTCCGTGTTATGACTTGGGAACACATCCCATTAGATGACGTTAAAACTCAAAAAGCTAAGAACGCTGCTAAAGAGCTGTTCGAGGATGAAGAAGAAACTGCTCATACAGAATACGACGAAGATGACCCAAAACATAACAAATATGTCAAAGTAAACTTCCCACCGTTTTATCATTATCGTGTAGACGAAGAAGGTGAGCCCGTCCTAGTGGGCAAAAGCCATTGGAAGGGCGATTTAGACTCAGGCGTATTCAGCAAGGACCATGGTTCAATGACCAACAAGTTAGCACTGATGTTTATGAAGCTGTGCGAACGCTATGCCACAAGAAGCAACTGGAGAGGCTATACTTACAACGACGAAATGCGTAGCCAAGCACTGCTTCAATTGAGCCAAATTGGATTGCAGTTCGACGAGTCTAAATCACAGAATCCATTTGCTTACTATACTGCTGCTATCACCAACAGTTTTACTCGTGTGTTGAATATTGAAAAACGCAATCAAAATATTAGAGATGACATTCTCGAAATGAACAATTTGAATCCCAGCTACACACGTCAGGGCATGTCGGGCGGTGGCGGACACTATGAAGAATAAAATTATTTTTACACAAGACGTTCCTGGGGAAAGGGAATTTTTACAAGCTCAATTCCCAGGGCATGCTTGTTTAGAAACGGTTCATTCAGGTAAATGGGCAACTGCTGCGTCTTTGCCCTATTTTAAAGAAATACCTTTTTCGGACAGTATAGATAAAACTGAAAAGTTCGATGATGAAACTTATGTCAGTCTGTTCGATAGTGCCGCAATGCAGAACCATTGGCTGCATGCAGACAACATCGTAAGCAACATAGATTTTTCAGTGTTTCAAAACAATAAAGAAGCATATCAAGTATTAACATTTGGCAGAGTCGGCACTGTATTTGTTGAATCGTTGTTCGACAAAACTTGTCAGCAACTATCGATTCATACTACTTCAGAACCCAGTCAAGTTGCTAGAACCAACAAACTACTGTCTGAAAATTCCGACGCATATGTTGTTTTAACTTATAGAAATAATTGGTGGGATTGGCTTACTAGCACCTTAATCAGCAATAATTTTGGATTTCATCATTATGATGACCAAATCGACTGGGACCAAGTAGAGCCGTTCAACATAACAGAAGAAGCTATACAAAGCAAAGAGGAACAAGTAATAAGCACTTGGAATTTTTTTCTGAACACTAGACTAAAATTTCCCAACCATTCATTTTATCTACTAGAGTTTTCCGAAGTTATTAAACGATATCAAACACACACTGCTCATCGAGCAATGTCATATGACAAAAGAAAAATAATTAAGAACTACGATCAAGCACAGGAAATGTTCAACCGGTCATATTTGTCATTATGGAAACTGTTTGAACATCGTGCAGTGAAGCATCTGATCAACTTGCAGTGTCGAACAGATTTAGACAACTTGTTTGACAATCAAACAGTTTGATCTTTACCGTTTAATCAAGTATAGTTACAAGTTATGTCTAACCTATTTAAAAAAGCCGCAATTTTTACAGATATCCACTTTGGTCTGAAGTCGAACAGTCAACTGCACAACGAAGACTGTTTAAATTTTGTAAAATGGGCCACAGCCAAAGCAAAGGAGGAAGGATGTGAAACCGCGTTATTTCTGGGCGACTGGCATAACAATCGTGCTAGCATTAATATTGTTACGCTTAATTATAGCCTTAGGGCTCTTGAGCATCTCAACGCCAATTTTTCCGATGTTTACTTTATTCCTGGTAATCACGATCTATACTATCGCGACAAGAGAGATATCCAAAGCGTTGAATGGGCAAGACATTTACCTAACGTCCATATTGTTAATGATTGGTTTAACAGTGGTGACGTTATTATTGCCCCGTGGCTGGTAGGAGACGACCACAAACGTATCCCCAAACTTAAGGGACGTTACTGTTTTGGACATTTTGAACTGCCCCACTTCTTTATGAATGCCATGGTGCAGATGCCAGATCACGGTGACTTGAAGCGTGAGCAGTTTGGACACTTTGACAGTGTGTTTACTGGCCACTTTCACAAACGACAAAGCCACAAAAATATTCATTACATTGGCAATTGCTTCCCCCACAACTATGCAGACGCAGGAGATGATGAGCGGGGACTTACTATTTTGGAATGGGGCAAAGAGCCTGAATTTCATGCTTGGCCCAATCAGCCAACTTATCGTGTGTTGGGACTAGGTGCAATTATCGATCATGCAGATACTTTGCTCAAAGAAGGTATGCATGTTCGAGTCAACATCGATATTCCTATCAGCTACGAAGAAGCAACGTTTATTAAAGAAACGTTTATGGAAAGTCACCGACTGCGTGAGATTACATTGATCCCACAAAAGAACGCAGACTTAAATGAGTTTGAAGTCCAAGGCAACGTAGCATTCGAAAGTGTAGATCAAATTGTTACTAATCAGTTAACTGCCATTACCAGTGACCATTACGATAATAAACTGCTATTGGATATCTATAGGAACTTGTAATGTCAGAATTACACAAGGCTGCTAGAAATGTTTTACGTTCAAAATATAATGTTCTATTAGAAATTAATTGTAGAGAGTTCGATTTAAAACTTGAAAATCTAATAGATCGATTGGATCAAATTAAAAAAGACAAGTTTGATGCAAATGATCGAATTGTATTGATCCACATGGATACCGATTACTACGACGAATTACTACCGTATGGGCTATTGATAATTAATTTAGTAAGAATCTTTAAGACAAAAAATATTCCTTTTTTTACACTGTTGTTTATTACGAATCATTACGGTATTCAAAAAGAATTTGACGGTTTATTGGTAAACCACGATATTAATGACAGGCCAACTATTATAGAAACATTGCTGTCTAATATTTTGTTGTCTGATAATATCAAAACAGATAACAATATGGACTTTGATAAAATTGAAAAGCCAGGGCTATGCATGATGGGTGCAAAAAGAAGTCATCGAATCCTCTTGGCAAATTATTTGAACAATAATAATTTGTTAGACAAAGTTGCGTTAAAAACGAATTTCAAATGAATATATTTAAATTAAGCAACCCGGTTCGAATTAATGATGTGTTTTGTCAATCTTTTGAGAGATTTGAAAACTTACTGGGGTTTAAGAAAAATTTTTCAGACCCTATCGTTCAAGGTTTGCCCAATATAGATTTCAGATTTCAAGCAGATTTTTATAAAAAAATTGGTGTAGATATTGTAGCAGAAACAGCTTTTCATTATCCTTACCCTTTCATTACTGAAAAAACATATAGGTCAATTGCATCGCTTAGACCATTTATAATATTAGGGCCCGTTGGTACATTGAGTTTTATCAGACAACTAGGTTTTAAAACATTTCCTAGTATAATAGACGAAAGCTACGATAATATTGAAAATCCTGAGGACAGGTTTTTTGCTGTGTGCAATACTATCACAAAATTTGTCGACAGGCCTATAGAAAATGTTCGAACAGATTTAATCAAAATAGAAAATGATTTGACGTATAATCAAACACATTTGTCAAACTTGTTTACTGTAGAACTAGAAAAATTTAAGAAAGCATTACCAGATGTTTAAAATAAAATCGCTGTCAGTTAAAAACTTTATGAGTGTAGGCAATGCCACACAGGGCATTGACTTTGATCGCAGGGACTTAACATTGGTCCTGGGCGAAAACCTAGACTTAGGTGGGGACGACAGTGGTGCCCGCAATGGCACAGGTAAGACAACTATTATCAACGCATTAAGCTATGCATTGTTTGGCAGTGCCCTAACTAATATTAAAAAAGACAACCTAATCAATAAAACCAACACAAAGCATATGTTGGTTACAATTGACTTTGATTTGAATGGCATTGCTTACAGAGTCGAGCGTGGCCGTAAGCCAAATGTGCTCAAGTTCTTTGTTAATGATGTAGAACAAGAAAGCAAGGACGATAACAGTCAGGGCGATAGCAGAGAAACACAACAAGAAATTGAACGCATGCTGGGCATGAGTCACGACATGTTCAAACACATTGTGGCTCTGAATACTTACACTGAGCCGTTTCTTAGTTTGAAAGCAAACGACCAACGTGCTATTATCGAACAGTTGTTGGGCATTACACTGCTAAGTGAAAAAGCAGAAAGTCTTAAAGAACAAGTCAAGTCCACTAAAGAAGCAATTCAGCAGGAAGAATTTCGCATCAAAGCTGTTACAGATGCTAACAAACGCATCCAGGATCAAATTGATGCGCTGATTAGACGTCAAACACTGTGGAACAACAAACATCAAACAGATGTTGGTACACTACAAACAGCATACGATCAATTAGCAAAACTTGATATCGAAGCTGAACTGGACGCACATAAGCGTTTGGCAGAATACAATCAGCGTTCGACTGACATCACAGCCAATCGAACTGCGCTAAAACGTGCAGAGCAAGACCGCGACAGAGAAATGCGGGCCATGCACAAGTTAGAAGAAGAAATTGATAGCTTGAAAAATCACAAGTGTCATAGCTGTGGACAAGAGTTTCATGACGAAAATCAAGAACGTGTGCTGGCAGAAAAGGTATCTGCATTGTCAGAATCCACAGAACAGTTTAATCAATTTTGTGAAGCTGTAGATCGTCTACTAGTTGCTAGCACTCAATTGGGTGCATTGGGCGAACGCCCCACAACGTTTTATCCTAGCGAAAGCGATGCATTCGAACATCGTAGCAGCATGGCTTCCGTATTGACCCAACTGACTGCCAAGCAAGCAGAACAAGATCCTTATGCAGAACAGATTCAGGATATGAAGGATACTGCTGTAGAAGAAGTTAGCTACGACACTATCAATGCGCTAACTAAAATTAAAGAGCATCAGGAGTTCTTGTTGAAGTTGTTGACTAACAAAGACAGTTTCATCCGTAAAAAGATTATTGACCAAAACTTGAATCACTTGAATGCACGGTTGGGCTACTATTTGGATAAGATTGGCTTGCCACATACTGTCAAGTTCAACAATGACTTGTCTGTTAGCATTGAAGAATACGGACGCGAGCTAGACTTTGACAACTTGAGTCGAGGCGAACGCAACAGACTTATTTTGTCACTGAGCTGGAGCTTTAGGGATGTTTGGGAAAGTCTGTATCAACCTATCAACTTGTTGTTTATCGACGAGCTTGTGGATAGCGGTATGGATGCTAGCGGTGTTGAAAATGCATTGGGTATCTTAAAGAAGATGAGTCGAGAAGGCAACCGTAGCGTTTGGCTAGTTAGCCATAAGGACGAGCTGGCTGGGCGTGTAAACAATATTCTAACGGTTGTAAAAGAAAACGGATTTACAAACTACAGCACAGACATTGAAGTTGTATAATGTTCAAATTTGATAAGATCGACGAATACCAAATTGAAGTTACAACCTATTGTAACGCTGCTTGCCCTCAATGTCCAAGGAACATCAATGGGGGCAAGCTAAATCCACATTTAAAGTTAGAGCATTTGCCCAGGGACGTAATTGACAAAGCATTCCCGTCTACATTGTGTAATCGTCTTAGACAAATCTTTTTTTGTGGCAGCTACGGCGATCCTATCATGCATCCAGAATTCCTGGATATATTGTATGACTTTAGACTCAAAAGCCCTAAGCTATGGCTATACACACATACCAATGGCGGAGCACATGACCCAGAGTATTGGGGCGAGTTCGCTCATATTCTAAACGGATTTGGGCAAGTTGACTTTAACATCGATGGGCTGGCTGATACAAATCATTTGTATAGAAAAAATACAAACTTCGATAAAATTATTGAAAATGCATCGGCATTTATAAATGCAGGAGGACGAGCTGTTTGGAACTTTATTGTATTTGAGCACAATCAACATCAAGTTGAGCAAGCAAGACAGTTAAGCAAAGATCTAGGGTTTAAAGACTTCACTTATCGCAGCACAGGGCGATTCCTAAATCACAAAACAATGGACACCTTTGACGAGTGGCCTGTAGAGGATCGTCAAGGCAAACGAGTCTATGTGTTAAAGCCCACTACGTCCACGTTTACTAATCAAAGTATCGATAAGCTGCCCAAGCTAAAAGAACAGTATCCTGACATGACAGAATACTTTCAAAACGTCGAAATTTGTTGCGATAGCTTGGAGCACAATCGTGTAGCAATTAATGCACACGGTTTGGTATTACCTTGCAATATGCTTAACCATAATCTCTATGATGCAAGGTTCTATGACACTACAATAATGCCGTGTAGCAACGATTTAAGCAGAGTCAATGGCGCCAATCAAGTTGCAGAATTCATAAAGAAGCACGACGAGAAAAGTTTAAACATTCATCATAATTCGTTGGACAATGTATTCAAAAGTTCTTTTTGGGATGCGTTAGTTGAAAGCTGGAGCAAAAACAGTTTTCCAGAAAGAATGTTTGAATGCAGCATGACTTGCGGCAAACAATTTAGAAAAGTTTGGGATCAAACAAAAATGAAGAAGAATTTTATTGTTACAGGCGGCAATAGAGGATTAGGTCTGGCGTTAGTCAATCATACCAAAGGCGTTAGCATCAGTAGGTCCGGTGGTTTTGACATTACAAAAGATATTGACCGCATTGTAGAAGCTAGCATGAGTTGTGACGTGTTTATAAACAATGCGTTTGACGGCCCACCACATGAAGCATGGGCTAACTTTGCCCAGACTAACTTGTATATGGCGCTTTATGATGCTTGGTCCAAAGCAGGTAAAAAGGGTTGGATTATTAACATCGGCAGCGTAGGCGAAAAAACAATCGTGGCGCCCGAGCCAAGGTTTGAAACTTACAGGGTAAGCAAAGCAGCGTTGGCACATGCTAGTAAGCAAGGAACACAAGCATTCAAACAAAATAAAGTTCCTTTCAAAACAACTTTAATTACACTAGACAGATTAGATACAGAATTGTCACGCACCAGAGCAAACTGGACGGGCAATGCTGTTAGTATGAACGACATCACAAATTTTATCGATTATGGGCTAACCTTGGCTGACAATTCAGTCATTGAAGAAATCACATTTTATTGCAATTTTGACTTTAAGGCATAACTATTAAGGCACACACAACAAAATGATTACATATGACTTGGTTATTCGAAGGCACGGAAGTTGAGAATTTACCCGAGGATTGTGTAGGTTTTGTTTATCAAATCACCAACAACATCACTGGACGCAAATACATAGGCAAAAAACTGGCAAAGTTTAGCAAAACTACGCAAAAAACAGTTAAATTAAAAAACGGCACAAAAAAGAAGAAAAAAATCCGCTCAAAGGTCGACAGTGACTGGAGAGAATATCATGGCTCAAGCGACGAATTGCTCAAGGACATTGAACAGCTAGGCGCAGAAAATTTTACAAGAGAAATACTTTATTACTGTAGGTCTAAGGCTGAATGCAGTTACATTGAAGCAAGGGAACAGTTTTCAAGACGTGTGTTAGAATCCAATGATTACTACAACGGACAAATCTCCGTCCGTGTTCATGGTAGTCATATATTAGGCAAAATTTAAATGTCGGAACAAACATTTTTCGTAGGTTGTTCATTTACCGCAGGTTCGGGATTTGAAAAAGAAAAATGTGAACCCAACATTTGGCCAATGCTGTTACACACTAACATTCCACAGTTATCTGTAACAGACTATGTTAATTTAGGTATCATTGGCGCTGGTAACGATCTTATTTTTATTACAGCAACAAATGCAATTTTAGATTACAGACCAAAATACATATTTGTTCAATGGTCTAGTTATCCTAGATTAAATTTGTTGTTAGGACTTGAAACTTATAATACTACACAAACATTTGGGTGGGATTGCAAGCTCAATGATCATAAATTAAACAATGTTAACTATTCTGCAGAATACCTATCAAAAGTAAGAGATCGATTTTTATCATTAGAACACCCGCACAATCAAATCAAAAATATAGTTAATTACACAAACATTCTTATAAAAATTGCCAATCAATTCAACTGTAAAATTTTCTTTGTCAACGGCTTATGTGCATGGGATCAAAATTATTTTAACAGGCTTGATAATGTGTCACCCAATCAGTTTACTCCGTATACTCAAAATTTACTAAACATCGAAACCAGAAACGATCAAGAAATTTTTGAGTTATATAACAACATACACAATAAATATCAAGAACTTGGCGGAATACAAGAAGATCACTGGCTCAATCTTTACAACTCTTTACTCAGCAATAGAATCGATACCAATTCAGACAACGTACATCCAGGCACAAAATCAAATCATTTGTTTTTTAAATTTCTCTCACAATCACTTCTGGAAAAATTAAGCAGTTAAGGCTCGCACAGGCCAACTTCGTGTGCTCTATACCTGGATCTCGGATCACAGGGATGAAAGTCTTGCCGCGCTAGCAAGCACTCAACCACTACCCGAAAGGATGAGGACTGCAAATGCCGCAGTTTGGTTGTTTGAATAGGAATTTTATGGCTGAAAAGACGTAGCAGTGATGCTACAAGTTTAGACAGGGTGTTAGCGTATTTTGTCTAAGCTGCCGTTGGGAAAGACGCAACTCGAGGTACAGGCCAACCGCCTCTGTAATGTTGTAACGCTAAGTGACTGTGCTACTCAGATGAAGTCAACTTTTGCCCTGTGCGGGCAAAGTGTGACCGATTAATCTAGATGAAGTTTATTATCGCTTCGCTCTTAGTAACATAACAAATCACTGAGCGATAGCGAAAGTGATAGATGTGCGTAGCACATCTTAAAAGTATGGAAGTCCTGTTTTATTAGTTACTTCTATGTTTTCTTTAACTAGCTTATTGATAATTTCTCTATCGTTATAGCTTATCATGAAGGCATCTTCGATGCTGAGTGCCCCTCTCATTGACCATGCCATTTTATAAATTAAGTTTCTAAGGGCTTTCGAGTCTTTATCGAACTGCTCTAGTAGCTGGCCGATAGATTGATTATCTAGACTCAAAAGCCTTAAGCGAAAAAACTTGATGCCTCAAATATTAATGGGGTAGTGTAGGGCTTTACGCATTCTTCGTTTTCGCAAACTACATCTAACTTTCTTAATGGGTTCTGCTCCCCAAGAGCTTCTAATTTTTGTTTGACTGCGTTCCAAATTTCTTTATCGCAGTTAACAAAGAATTCGTCAATGTATTCCCTTGAATCAACAACTGTGCCATCTGACATTTTAATCGCGCCCACGCTGTTACTAACTGTTTGAACTGTAAGAGACAGCAGTTTCTTAAACAATATATTGAACCTAGTAAGTTTATCTTCCTCACTTAGAGTAGTGTCGTTCACCACACTTAAAATGCGTTGCTGCTCATAATTTTCTAAGCTAGCTTGATTGAATTCGCGATAAGTTTGCGGCTTTAAAAATAACTCTAAGTCTTTTACTTTGATAGTTCCTTCTAAATCGGGCAGTTTGATTTGATCTGCCATAGCTGACAAATCGAGTGTATGTTCATTTCTACTATTGCAGTGGGGACATACACTGACCAAATCCATTTCATTACCATAAGTTGCTTGCCTAATAGCAATTAGCACAGCATCAATATCAACAGATGGCATTTGCCAAGCATCTTTAATATTGGGCAAACAGCTTTCTATAACTTCAATTGTTGCTTGGCCGTTTAACAATGCATCGGGGGTTTTTAGTGTAAGCTCGTCTTTGGCAGTCATTGCATACACAGGTAACTCACCTGTAGGGGGCATATCAATTGATCCCGCGGGATACCAACGTCCTTTACTGGGCAATTTTAAGTAAATTTGTGGCTGTCTAAAGTGCTTTGCTAGCGGGTTTGATGGATTTGTCATTTTCGAATCCCATAAATAAGAATATATTAATACTTATCTGAGCAGAAAACCTGATTGAAATATGGATGAACAAGAACTATCTCGTGTTTTACAAAGTGCAGTTAGTGGCATTGGGCAAAATGGCGCGGCTGCACAACAGCTGGCTCAGGCATTACAAAACTTATCAAAACAAACAAATAATCAAACTACTGCTTCTAGCGCAACTACTCAAGTTCTGCAGCAGATGCAATCTCGTGCTACTAATTTAGCAACGGGATTTAATCAAATAATCGGTGCAGCAGTTAGTGCCACTATGGCACTGACTACAGTGTCATCGAGTATTTACGGAACAGACAAAGCGTTCACTAGTGTTATCCCTACACTTGATGCTGTAAATGCTACGTTCGGCAAAATAATAACCGCTTTTGGAATGCTGGGTAGCGGTGCATCTATTGCAGGATTTAGCTTTGGAAAAGCGTCTGAAGCCGTTGCTGCATTTGCTTCTACAACATTAGATATCATAACTAATTTGGCCAGGTTCCAATTGGAAACTAGTCAAAAAATGGCAGATGCCAGTGTTGAAGTTGCAAAGTTTGGTGCTAGTTTTGGTGGTGGTATCACTACACTGGTCAATCGTTTAGCACAGACTGGTATACCGTTGCAAATGTTTAGCAAAATGGTTGCTAACAATGCAGAAGATTTGGGACGTATGGGCTTGGGTATGAAGAACTCGGCGCTCAAAGTTGCTGGATTTACACAAAAGTTAATTGAAACTGACGATAGATTTATTGCACTGTATGGATCGTTTGATGAAGTTGCTAAAGGTGTTGCACAGTATCAGGCACTGCAAACACAGTTAGGCAATGTGCAGTCTAAAGATATAGCACAGCAAGCAAAGGATACAGGCGAATATTTGTTGAGAATGCGAGAAATTTCTGCTATTACTGGTAAGCAAGCTGAAACTTTGAAAAAAGAAGAAGAAGGACGCCGCAGACAGTTAGACTATAATTTAAAACTTGGACGTCTAGGGGAAGATGCTCGCAAAAACGTAATGGAGGGCATGGCTGTTGCTGGTAAGATTTTTGGGGACCAAGGTGCAAAATATGCAGAAGAATACTTTGCAACTGGTGGTAAAATATTCAGCAAAGAAGCATTAACATTTCAAGCAATGAATCAAGAAGCGGCAAATGCCATTGCTCAGATGTTTAACCCCGACGAATTGAATAGAGATAGAGCCGGCTATAGAGAAGGCTACTCAAATATGCTGAAGCAATCAGCACCACAGCTAGAAGCATTTGCTAAGAGTATGGAAGATTTTGCAGAACTCAATAGATCTGCAAATAATCCTATACTTAAGAGCATGACAGAAACTGGATCTTCTATTGTCGAAAACCTTAAGAATTTGGATACTATTGTTAAGCAGGTTAGGGATTTAGAAGATAACAGAATGAAAGAGTACAGAACTGTTGTAGAAGAAAGAAAACGTTTAATAGACGGAGTCGAAGTTCTTGTAAAAGAAACAGTTATTGCGTCACTTGACCCTGCGGCAAAGGCATTTGCTACTGCTACAAGGGAAATGATATCTACTCAAACAATGATAGATCAAAATGTTTTGAAGAATATGCAGAGTATGACAGAGTTAGTCGTATTCCTTAATCAGATAACAAAAGGCATTGTAACTACACAACAAACTCTAATAGACACGATCAGAAGTATAACAAATGCATCTGTAGATACATTAAAAGAATCTACAACAAATTTGGCAAAAGAAATATTTACAAAAATCGGTTTTGACAACTTGTTTGGCAGAGACGGCGGGATAAGAATTGCAAACTTTGATGATTTAGTGAATAAGTGGAGAGGGATTAATATTCCTGGGGCAGGTGCTGCAACACCTGCGACCCCGGCAAACGCAACCCCAGCAGCTCCAACTCAACCTCCTACAAATGCACCAACAAGAGCAGATGGCGGTATAACAAGAGGTCCTACAATTGCAGGTGAAAATGGTGTAGAAGCTGTAATCCCATTGGCAGGCGGATCAATACCAATGCAGATAGATTTTGAACCAGTGATTCGGATCATGCAACAGAATAATGTATTGACAAAAGAAATGTTAGATACGCTAAGTGATATGACAGATGTCCAGCGTAGAATATTAGATGCTAGCTACTAATTTTAGGTAAATATCTTACCGGAGATACTGAATGGCGTGGAAAAAATATTTTAAAGTAGCAAATGTAGCTGGCGCAGTTAGCCCAATCAATGGGGGGACTGGTCAGAATTCGTTTGCTTATCGCAACTATCAAAGTAACTTACCAGAAGTTTACATTGGACATCCTAACCGTATTGAGCGTTACAATCAATACGAACAAATGGATATGGATAGTGAAGTTAACGCCGCTCTAGACATTTTAGCAGAGTTTAGCACACAGGCAAACGAAGAAAATGGCACTAGCTTTAAGTTCTACTGGAAAGAAAAACCAACAGATAATGAAGTTAAGATTATCCGTGAACAGCTAACACAGTGGGTCAGCTTAAACGAACTTAACAAGCGTATGTTCAAAATGTTCCGCAATACTATCAAGTATGGGGATCAAGTGTTTATTCGTGACCCGGAAACATTTAAACTGTTTTGGGTTGACATGAGTAAAGTTGTTAAAATCATTGTTAACGAAGCAGATGGCAAAAAGCCCGAGCAATATATTGTTAAAGAAATTGCTCCAAACTTTGAAAATTTAACAGCTACAACTATCAATACCAGTGATGTAAACGTTAATCACCCACAGGTAGGCGGCAGTAGCGGTGCTTACATCCAGCCAAAAACTCCATATAGTGGCGGTAGCCGCTTTAGTCATGCACAAAATGAAGTTGCAGTTAATGCTGAACACATTGTGCATTTGACACTGACAGAAGGACTAGACTTTAGCTGGCCTTTTGGTAACAGCGTATTAGAAAACGTATTCAAAGTTTTCAAGCAAAAAGAACTGCTTGAAGATGCTATCATTATCTACCGTGTGCAACGTGCTCCAGAACGTCGTATTTTCTATATTGACGTAGGTAGCATGCCTAGCCATATGGCCATGGCATTCGTCGAACGTGTCAAGAACGAAGTGCATCAACGTCGTATCCCTACACAAACTGGTGGCGGACAAAACATGATGGATGCTACTTACAATCCATTAAGCACAAACGAAGATTACTTCTTCCCGCAAACAGCAGATGGGCGTGGTAGTAAAGTTGATACATTGCCTGGCGGACAAAACTTAGGCGAAATTACAGACTTACACTTTTTTACTAATAAACTGTTCCGTGGTTTGCGTATTCCCAGCAGCTACTTGCCAACAGGACTAGATGACGGAACAAGCAATCCAAATACATTTAGTGATGGCCGTGTGGGAACAGCACTAATTCAAGAATGGCGTTTTAACCAATACTGTATGCGTTTGCAGCGTATGGTTGTTGAAAAGTTAGATCAAGAATTCAAGCTATTTTTGCGTTGGAGAGGCATTAACATTGACAGCAACTTGTTCGAGTTACAGTTCAATGAGCCGCAAAACTTTGCCAGCTATCGTCAAGCTGAAGTTGACCAAGCACGTATTGGTAGCTTTACACAGCTAGAACAATTCCCATATCTAGCAAAACGTTTCTTGTTGTCACGTTACTTAGGCTTAACTGAAGAAGAAATGGCCGACAACGAACGTATGTGGGCCGAAGAACAAGGTGATGTTGAAAAAGCACCTGCAGGCGAAGCTGGACTGCGTAGTGTAGGTATTAGCCCAGGTGGATTGGACCAAGACATTCAATCAGCTGAAATGCCAGCGCCCGCAGAAGGCGAAGCAGGTGCAGCCCCAGCAGCAGGTGGAGCATCAGTCGGTGCAGTACCTGCCCCTGGAGCAGCAGCCGCGGCAGCACCACCATTATAAACGATTTTGATTAAATAACAATATGCAGCTAAACGAATTACTAGAGCCCACTCCTACGGGCTATAGATCCGAGAAAGAAGATAATAGTGCCATCAATATTAAGGACACTAGAAAGACTCGCCTAACCTTAGATCGAATCAATAGACTGCGTATCATGAACGACACTCGTAAATTAGAACACGAGAAGAAGTTAGAAACAATTGCAGATCAATACAAGATACCTGCCGCTGCACCGGGCGGCCTGTAATTATTCTAACAAAAACAGTCAAAAAAAGCCCATTTAACCCATTAAACGCTCATATTCTGTAAATAACTATACAGAATTCACAAACATATTTTATAAGGAACAACAAATATGTCAAAATACGAGCAATTAATTGAATACATCATTAATGAAGACGAAGCTAAAGCTCGCGAACTTTTCCACCAAATCGTTGTTGAGAAAAGCCGTGAAATTTACGAGTCTGTCATTGATGAGCAAGACCTAGAAGAAGTTGGCGGCAATCAAGTTGACCAAATGGTTGACGAGATCACTGCTGACGAAGAAGGCATGGACGAGGGCGAAGAAGCCGATCTAGACGTCGAAATGGATGACGAGGGCGACGACGAAGGCATAGACATGGATATGGACATGGGCGACGACGAAGGCGATCATCACGCTGATGTTGGCGGAGACGAAGGACTAGAAGACCGTGTTATGGATCTAGAAGATGCATTGGACGAACTAAAGTCTGAATTTGATGCACTAATGGGTCAAGAAGCTGGCGGCGACGACATGGGCGGAATGGACGACATGGGCGGTGACGATGACATGGGTGGTGCAGACGATGACCAAGACCTAATGTACGAAGCTGAAGAAGATGACGACGAAAAAGATGACGACGAAAAAGAAGTTCAAGAGTCACGTCAACTAAGCCGCAAAATGACAGAAGCTGAATGGCTACGTGAATACGTAGACAAGATTGGCGACGTTTATAGCCAAGAGCCTGCTAAGGGCGAAGGCCACGAAGTTGGTAAGGGCGGTTCTGTATCTGTTGATACAAAGAGCATCGTTGCTGGTAAGAACGATATGGGCGGCACAACACAAAACATCGCTCGCGGTGGTGCTGAACAGAATCCAGATAACAAGGCTGTTCCACAACCAAATAACGAATATTCTAAGGGCAAGGGCAACCTACCAGGTGCAGGCCAATACAAGAATGTTCCAGGTGGCAATGCTGGCAAAACTTCTTACAAGACCAAAGAATCTGCTAAAGCAGCAGAAGGTTCTACAACTGACGGCAGCGTTAGCGTAGACAAGAAAAGCATTCTAAAGCGTATTGGTAAGTAAGGACTACTGCTGTGCGCGGATTAATACAGGAACACTTATCCTTTGACAATGCCAGAATGGAAGTTCTGGCAGAGTCCTCTGCTGACGGACAGGGTAAGAACCTTTACATGAAAGGCATATTCGTGCAAGGTGGCGTTAAGAACGCTAACCAGCGTGTTTATCCTGTTCAGGAAATCTCAGAAGCAGTAGATAGCGTTAACAAACAATTAAAGGAAGGTTATAGCGTCTTAGGCGAACTAGACCATCCTGATGATCTTAAAATTAACTTAGACCGTGTAAGTCATATGATCACAGAAATGTGGATGGATGGCCCAAACGGTTTTGGTAAGTTAAAGATTCTTCCAACACCAATGGGTAAGTTAGTGGAAGCTATGCTTACTTCTGGTGTGAAGTTAGGTGTGTCTAGTAGAGGTAGCGGCAACGTTAACGAAGCTAACGGACACGTAAGTGACTTTGAAATAGTCACAGTTGATATTGTTGCACAACCAAGTGCTCCTAATGCATATCCAAAGGCCGTTTACGAAGGGCTAATGAACATGCGTCATGGACACAGGGTAATCGATATGGCGAGGGATGCCGGTGCAAATCAAAAGGTACAAAAGTATTTGGCTGAGGAAGTAAAGCGCCTCATCAAAGACTTAAAAATTTAAGGGGAAATGATCCATGTTTGATGCTATCAAACCATTAGTTGACAGTGGTATCATTAACGAAGACACCAAGCAAGCTATCAGCGAAGCTTGGGAAGCTAAGTTAAATGAAGCACGTGAACAACTTCGCGCAGAAATTCGTGAAGAGTTCGCTCAACGTTACGAACACGATAAAGGTGTAATGGTCGAAGCTCTAGACAAAATGGTCACAGAACATCTCCAGTCTGAAATTCGCGAATTTGCAGAAGAAAAAGCACAACTAGCAGCAGACCGCGTTCGCTATAACAAGCGTATGCAAGAAGCCGCAGGTAAGTTTGATAAATTCCTAGTTGGAAAACTAGCAGAAGAAATCAAAGAATTGCGTAGTGACCGTAAAGTTCACAAGGAGAGCGTTGCTCGCCTAGAGAAGTTTGTTGTCCGTGCTTTGGCAGAGGAAATTCAAGAGTTTGCAAAAGACAAGCAAGACGTAGTAGAAACAAAAGTCAAACTTGTTCGTGAAGCTAAGTCTAAACTAGCTGAACTACAAAAGAATTTTGTTGCTAAATCTGCTGCACTTGTTAAAGAATCTGTAGCCCAAAAGCTAGAGTCAGAGTTGACTCAACTTAAGGAAGACATTCAAGTTGCTCGTGAGAACAATTTTGGACGTCGTCTGTTCGAAGCCTTTGCAAGCGAATTCGCTATTACTCACCTAAATGAGAATAAGGAAATTGCTAAACTACGCAATGCTGTTGAAACAAGAGAGCAAGCACTTGCAGAAGCTAAAAAAGCTGCTGCTGAGAAGGCTGCACTAGTTGAATCAAAAGACCGTGAAATTAAGATTATTAAAGAATCACAAGAGCGCCAGCAAACTCTAAACGAGTTGCTTAAGCCTCTGAACAAAGAGAAGCAGGGCGTAATGACCCAACTTCTTGAGAATGTGCAGACAGACCGATTAAAGTCTGCATTTGAAAAGTATCTACCAGCAGTTCTAAACAACTCTGTAGCTCCTAAGGCTGACAAGTCTAAGATGCTAGCAGAAAGTCGTGTAGAAGTAACTGGTGATAAATCTGCTAAGGTCAACGTTGAATCAGTCGACAATAATGTCGTTGAACTAAAACGTTTAGCAGGGCTTAACTAAACCCTAATAAGGAAAGAGAAAAATGACACAAGCACTATTAGAAGGCCGTTGGGGCGAAACAAAAGATGCCCTGCTTGAAGGTCTAAGCGGTTCTCGTAGAACCACAATGGGTGTTATCCTAGAAAACACTCGTAAGCACCTAGCTGAAAATGCAACTGCTGGCGCAACATCTGCAGGTAACGTAGCAACACTAAACCGTGTTATTCTACCAGTTATCCGTCGTGTTATGCCTACAGTTATTGCTAACGAAATCGTTGGTG
>JACCDG011724925.1_pt1 | contig 56430 bp, 48 predicted proteins | sample 7442471 | NCBI WGS metagenome assembly JACCDG01 (sample SAMN15323444, study PRJNA562643) | freshwater metagenome | isolation source: river surface water | place: USA:Blue River Watershed | collected 2017-08-17 | reverse complement strand
GGCAAAAGCGGTGCCTTCAGAAAGCGCATCAAGAATACAATCAACGTCATCTATAAATGGGGCATTGAAGAACGGCACATTACCGGCGTTCACGAAAGTCCAGTGTTCGGACTCGAAGTCCGAATGGAGCGCGAAGAGCGTCGTCCCGAGGTCCTATCCAGCGAGGAAATTAGGACCCTGCTTCGCAAGGCTAGAGAGCAAAAACACCCTTGGTATCCTGTCTGGGTTATTGCTGTCCTCACCGGCTGCCGCAGCGGTGAGCTTCACCAGCTCAAAAAAGGTGACGTAGAAGTAATCTCTAGGGAGGCGGCGCTCAAAGAGGACCAGAAGCCCTTTCATCAGAAAAGATACGGCTTCATTAGAGTGCGAAAAAGTTGGAATACCCGCTTCAAGCAGGCGGGTCCTACAAAAGCGGGCTATTGGCGAACCATCCCTGTCTCAAGTGAAGTCTATTGGTTTTTGATGTCCGAACTACAACTCGAGCGCTTGAGGCCAGAGGAGTTTCTACTGCCACGATTCTCCGACTGGAACAAAGGCGGTCAGGCTAGAACCTTGCGCGCTTTTTGCCTGGGCAATAGTTTGCCCTCGATTCGATTTCATACACTGCGCGCGTGTTTTGCAACGCAGCTCATCTCGACGGGCATACCGGCAACGGTGGTGATGAAGATTTGCGGCTGGCGGGATTTAAAGACCATGCAGCGCTACATCCGACTCGCTGGGATTGATGAGGCGGGAGCTACCGAAGTCTTACGCTTCATTCCAACCGAGGAGGCAGTGATGGAAAAGGTCGTAAGTCTTTACGACCATCGAAAAAAGGACACCTAAGCCCCTCAAAATCATTAACACTTATAGATAGGATTGATAATATATGAATAGGTATGATAAGCTATGCAAATGAAGGCCAAGGAGTTGGTAAAACACCTTGAGCGAGCAGGATATCAAGAGGCTCGGCAAAAGGGCAGCCATCGCCGGTTCGAATGCCCTGGCAAAGAACCACTTACAATCCCTTGGCATTCAAACGGAAATGATACCCTTCACCCTAAGATCGTGAAGGATTGTTTGAAGAAGGCAGGCCTCTTATGAAACGCGCGTCTTACAGCGACCTCAAGTACTCCATCCGAATCCTGAGCAATGGCGACGAAACCTACAGCGTCGAAGTCCCCAAGCTCCCTGGCTGCTACTCCACCGGACGCAGCAAGAATGAATGCATCGCCCATGTCGTCGAGGCGATCGAGCTGCATCTTGAAGGCCTCAAGAAGGCTCCGACCGAAGACCCCATGCCTGCGATCGAAGTGGTTGACGGAGAGCCTCGTGCGGACGACTATCTGATTTCTCTACCTGAGGCCTGCAAGTTTCTCGATGTTTCGGACGCAACTCTTCGGCGGTACATTAAGGACGGCAGGGTTCCAGCTTACAACTTTGGTAAAGAGTATAAGTTTAAGATTCAGGAGCTTTCAGCGTTTGTTGATTCAACACGAGTCAGCTCGAAGAAATCAGAAAAGCCGGCACGCCAAAGAAAAGTGAGCTGATATATCCGTACCCCGGAGGACTCCTTTTAAATGTCTAAAACAGATACGGATGTAACAGACGACAATTTTCCGATCAGTAATAGCCAAATCGCAGAATACCTCGATTTCTATGTCTCCATGATAGGATCCCCTAACTATGCCGTTCTTATAAACGGAGAGTGGGGCTCCGGAAAAACTTGGTTCATAAAACAGTTTCGCGACGACCAAGAAAAAAAAAGCAGACAATTCCTATACGCATCGCTTTACGGCGTTTCTTCTATATCCGAAATAGAAGATCAGTTCTTTCAACAGCTCCATCCAATCCTATCTTCTAAAGCTTTCAAAGTAGGCGCTAAAATACTTAAGGATACGATAAAGGGCGCGATAAAGGTCGATTTCCACTCTCTAGGACACCTATCCGGCGATGCTTCGGCGCAATTTCCAACCGTCGACCTAAAGAACATACTTGAAAGCTCTGAAAACAGAATCTTAATTTTTGATGATCTTGAGCGATGCAAGATGCCACCAGAAGAAATACTGGGATATATCAACACCTTTGTTGAACACCAAGGCCAGAAGGCCATCGTACTCGCTCACGAAAAGGAAATTAAGTCTTCAAAGGAATTCAAAAGGAAGAACGAGAAGTTTATTGGCCGAAGGTTCACTATCAACACAGACTTTCAAGGTGCTCTATCTTTCTTTTTAAACGAACTTGAAAACTCCGACGCAAAAAAACCATTAGAGGCCAACTCTAAAGAGATTCAGGAAGTCTTCAGAAAAGCCCAACACAAGAATCTAAGAACGCTCCGTCACGGCATCATTGAATACCAACGACTCTTTTCCACGCTTCCAGAAAAAGCCCAAAAGCACGAAGACTTTCAAACCTCTTGCATACAGACCTTCTTTACCGTCTGCGTAGAACTAAAGTCAGGGCGACTAGCGCCTACCGACCTTAAAGACCTTAGGCACAAGCAAGCAAAAATCCTAGCAGTGCGCGCCCTATCAAAAAATCTAAACAAGAAAGACAAGACAGAACCCCTTCCAATCGAAATTTCGATAGAAAGAATACATCGAAATTCCTTCGAGGAGATCATTCCGACTGAACTCTTTCTATACCACTTCTTCGAACACGGGTCGGTTCCTGAATCTGTCGTAAATAACTTCATTGAGGGGTGCCAATATTTTTTTAGCGACAACACTCCGGCATGGAAACGTCTTTGGCATATCTGGGACTTGGAAGAAGCCGAGTTCAAAGCATACATAGGTTCCGTTTGCAGTGACTTCTATAGCTACAAATTTGTCACCCCCGGAGAGCTCAAACACGTCGTCGCCTTGCTTCTCTTCTTTTCAAAAAACCGCATACTCCCCGCCTCACTCAGCAAGACCGTAAAGGCAGTGAACAAGGTAGTGTCATACATGGATAAGCATAACCTGATCAAAGCCGATGAAATTAACGACCGGATTCCCGTTTTTGATGACTCCTACGAAGGCTTAGCTTTTTTAGACTCCAGGTCCAACGAGTTTCAGAACGTTAGAAGGAAGATCAAAGCCTATCAAGAACGGAGAAACGAAGAGAAGGTCAAAGAAGAGTCTTCCAACCTCGCAGAGCTAATGATTAAAGACTCGAAGGCCTTTCTTTGGGAACTCACCATTTCAGGATCAAATTCGACAAAGTTTTACAGACTTCCTGTCTTGAAAAATGTTCCAATAGAATCTTTTTTAGACTCCTATTTAAGAATGGAGGCAAAGAAAAGAACTGATATCTACGGCGTCTTTTCCGAACGATATAAGCACCTCGGAGAGGAGTCACCTCTCATAGAAGAGCTGGCGTGGTTAAAAAAACTTAGAATTGCTGCGAAAACAAAACAGAGGAACCTTAAGCAACCAACCAGATTTCATCTGGAGCACCTGGAGCGAGAAGGAATATCCACCGCCATAAAGCTCATAGAGGAGCATAAAAAACGCCAGACAGTCTCAAAAGGAGCATCGAAGTGAACAATTTTGTAAAGCTAGGCTCTCCACAGCATAAGCTGAACCAGTAGAGAGAAAGAATAACTTGAAGAATTCGGAAGCATTTCCTACGATAGGAAAATCTGGGCCGCAAGTATGCGGAATGATTCTGTGGGAGCCGTCTCCACCAAATTAGTCAGTAAATTCGGTCTATTGAAAAAAAACATCGTCCGATTCGGACGGAGTGAACGAACTTCAACCCGATCTGGAAAGGACAATGCTTTTTATGGGCTATTACATTCGAAAGCTCCGTTGGAAAAAATTCTGCACCCCAATGGAAAGTTCAATTCCTCTCTTACCAGAAAAAAGGGCTCTCCCCATATCGAGGGGCATGAGGATTTTGCAGAGAATCAATTTCTGATCGCAAATACTCCATCACATCCACACAGTGCAATCACTCTGCGTCGATAGTTTTTGAAATTCCTAAAGCCATAGGCACGTCTTGAGATCATCGCCCTCCCACCAGAAGATCGCTGGAAACCTATTCCCATCCTCTTCGATGAGCAGCGTTTTACCCTCAAAATTCTCGAAACTCAGAAGTTTCGACGTCCGATCGTTCGTACGGTTCAAAAATACTTCGGCGCTGGCGTCAATCTCTACGGAGGAAGAAAAGGATTTTCAGATCTCATGCTTTCGAAGGGACACACCCTTGAGAAGATCAGCATCTGGATGGGACATTCAACTTTGGACCGCTCCTGGCGGAGCTATAAAAATAGGAAACCATTTCATCTTCCATAATCAGTCGATGTAGAATTCATGCCTCAATCCATTTACCTGTCCCTTGAGGTCAAAAGTGACCCAACGACGGTCATAGTCGGCGGTCCCCGTGTCTTGGTTCGAGTAAATCCAGCCACAACCCTTTTTTCCGCAGTCATTTCGTAGGGGATCTCCCAGGATCTCTGTCACCTGAGCCATGGGCATCCCAGACCCATCTACTCCCCAACCCGGAAGTCCTCAACCTAGCGGACCCTCCGGCGGATATTCCACTCCCGTCTCAACAAGTCTTGTAAAGGCCCTCCAGTTCGACGCCTCTGCCACCACCCTTCTTACTGGTACTGAAAAAGCGGCACTTGAAAGTGAGTTTTTAGAGTGCGGAGTATCCGACTCTTTGGTGCCTGCGTGCCAAGGATCGGGCTTCCTGGTTTCTAGCGCCATTATCTCGACATACGGAGGCTCAAACCATACCCAGCTAAGTGGAAAAGTAGCCCGATATAAAGACACTGGAAAGACCTTTTACTTATTCCGTATTGAAACACCAGCACAGGCTGGCAATCCTCGCACATCGACTGTTCAAGTCTATGTCGCGCCGAACTCATCTACGACAAGATTGGATGATCTTGCAGACCAAGCCGAAACGAAGCTTTCGGCGCTTGCTGCCGCTGAACGGATAGCCAAGCTAGAAGAAACGCTCGCAGTAAAACGGGTCGCAAGTCCACAAGAGTGGTCGTTCGCAAACGAAGCCCAGTTTGCCGCCGCTTACAGCACTCAAGCCAAGCCCCGCGCATTCTACCACTGGACGAGTGTTGGACTCTCTAATCGTTATAGAAGTTCCCGCATTTCTCAATACTTCATGGGCCATCTTGCAGAACAGCTTTCTGCTGCAAATGCAGATTATAAGACGCTGTTCGTTGACCTTGGCCTGAACGTAGCCAGCCTTTGGAATGGCAATGAGCCTGTAGCGGCGGCTTTCCGCTCCGAGTATTCGGCGTCCTCGGAAGCTTCGCTACGAGGCAAGCTCGCAATTTCTATTCTTTCGCTGGAGCCCACTCAAGAAGCAGCCACCGAGCACCTTATTGCAGCCAAAGACTTCCTCTTGGCTACTTCCGAAAGTCTCTGGATACGTCGTGGCGTCTCCCTTTTCACCAAATATGGTTCCGTCTTCGGGGCTAGTACCGACTTGGTTCAATTCGGAAATTACCAAGACTACTCTGTTCGAAAGGCAGTCGCCAAGGCGCTGGCCAACTACACTGATGAAGTTGCTAATCAGTGGATTCTTCGCCTTACCGCGGATGCTTATAGCTATGTCAGAGATGTTGCACTTTCAACAATTCAAGGGCGCAACTATGACTTTGGCAACTTCGATGTCTCTGGTCTCATCAACGGGAATGACTATACCTCGCGTGTCGGCCTCGCAAAGGGACTCCAATACGCGAAAGGCTTAGCAGTAAATATCGCGCTATTACGTCTCAGTGCGGATGCTTACAGCTATGTCCGTGACGCTGCACTGAACTCGATGAATGGCCGTGAGCTGGACATGGCAGGTTTCGACATCTCGAGCCTGATTAACGCGAATGACTACACGTCGAGGGTTGGGCTAGCCAAAGCTCTTAGATATGCAAAAAGCCAGGATGCGAACGAAGCATTACTTCGGCTCAATGCAGATGCCTATAGTTATGTCCGTGACGCTGCACTCGACGCCATCAAGGGCAGAAGCGCCGACATGGATACATTTGATGTATCTAGCCTCATCAACTCAAATGACTACACCTCACGGGTTGGGCTAGCCAAAGCTCTAAAGCATGTCGTCGGACAGAAGGCAAACGAAGCACTGCTTCGCTTAAGTGCTGATACTTACAGTTACGTTCGTGACGCTGCATACGATTCGGTCAATGGACGTAACTATGATTATGGGAACTTCAATATCCCAGGCTTAATCAACACTAATGATTACACTTCGCGGGTTGGGTTGGCCAAAGCTCTTCAATTTGCCAAAGGCGCAAAAGCAAACGCAGCGTTGCTCCAGCTAAACGCGGACACCTATAGCTACGTTCGTGATGCTGCACTTGTTTCGATTCAAGCCAATCCATTTGACGCTGGCTCGATGAATGTTTCAGGCTTTATCAATAGCAACGACTACACGTCACGAGTCGGGCTTTCGAAAGCACTACGGTATGTTACTGGCCAGGCATCAGTTAACGCCCTTATCACTCTAGTATCAGACTCGTACAGCTACGTTAGGGATGCAGCCAAGGACAGCCTACGGGCTCATGGTATTGGCGGGTAAACCGCCAGCTTCTTCAAAAGTGCCTGGCCTATTGGGCCGAACTTATCATATCGCTCAAACTGGCCTTTACCAGTTTCTTCACCAAGGATTTCGGAATGAGCTCATCGCAACTGAAACTAATCACGGCTTTAGATATCACATAGCCTTCGATATCGTTCTCATACCGCGCCAAAGCAGCAGGACGTACGTGTAATCGAACGTATGGCGCCTTAAAACTAAACCAAACGAACATGCCATTATAAGGATACCCCTCGTAAGAATACCCCGGTATGTCAAAGTAGCTCACCGTTTCTACTGCATCGGGTACCACCGACCGAATCACCGCTCGTATATCTTTCAAAGCTTTCTGAGCCTCTTTAGGACACTCAATCAAGTACTCGTCCACTCCACCCGCCTTGATTGTTCTCTTGCCTTTCGAATGCTTCGCAGTACGGGCTTTTTTCATCACTCAAGTCTAACAAACGAAGTACGCCCGGAAAAGTAAGTTAGTTCAGGTTATTGCTTGTGAGGTTCTTGTAAGAAGGTATTCATTCTGTAGATAAAACCAGAAGCCATCCTCCCATAACGCGCGCAAGATGAGCAGAATCTACCTCTGCCGGCTACTCTCCAAAAATTGACAACTTAAATCATTCCTCGATATAACAATTCAGATGACTCTACCAATCAAAGACTCTCTTACGGATGAGTAAACTCCACGATGTCGTGATTATTGGAGGCGGGCAATCGGCTCTATCGACTGCCTATTTTTTAAAGCGTAAGGAAGTGAATTTCGTCATTCTCGATAATCAAAAAACGCCTGGAGGCGCTTGGACACAAAGCTGGCAGTCTCTCAAACTCTTCTCGCCTGCCGACTATAGCTCGCTTCCAGGATGGCTTCTTCCGCGCGGGAAAGAATCCTATCCAACACGAGATGAAATCCTATCCTATTTAGCCGCTTACGAAGAGCGATATGAATTGCCTATAAAGCGTCCCTACTTTGTCAAGGCGGTCACCCCATCAGAAACAGGTTTCTCCGTAAAGACTCAAAATGAAGAGTTTCAGACCAAAGTAGTCGTAAGCGCCACAGGAACCTGGAGCAAACCTTACATCCCCACTTTTCCCGGGCAAGAAAAGTTCCGTCGCACGCAACTTCACTCTGCCTTATATTCGAGCCCCGCACCCTTCTCAGGTAAAAAGGTGATGATCGTCGGCGGCGGCAACTCAGGCGCTCAGATCTTAGCAGAAATTTTCGATGTAGCGACAGAGGTCACTTGGGTAACCAAAGAGGAGCCGACCTTCTTACCAGACGATGTGGACGGACGTTATTTGTTCTCGCTTGCGACTGAGCAGTACCGAGCACAACTAGAAGGGAGAAATCCAAACGTACCTGAAGCCTCGCTTGGAGACATTGTCATGGTAGAGTCCGTTAAGCGCGCAAGAGACAAAGACGTCCTCCAAAGCGTAAGACCCTTCTCGGAGTTAACGGAAACGGGAGCAGCTTGGCCAGACGGTACGACGAAAGAGCTTGATGCAATCATTTGGTGCACAGGGTTCCGTCCATCCCTCGATCACCTCCAACCCTTAGGTGTGATTGACGCCAAGAATAGAGTGTCAGTCCATGGAACTCGGAGCACTCAAGTGCCTGGGCTTTGGCTTGTGGGATACGGCGATTGGACGGGGTTTGGTTCTGCTACACTCATTGGAGTTCAGCGCTATGCTCGCTCTACTGCAGAAGAGATCACTAACTATCTTAAATCTTTATAATTGATTGCGCACCATAGCGGCTCGAGTACCACCTCAAACAAGACAATTTAAGCCGCACTATTGATCATATCAGCTTTAGGAAACCGTATCTCAAAGCAAGTGTTCGGAACCCCATCAAGAACGGCGATCGTGGCACCATGCTCGTCTAATATACCCTTAGCAATCGAAAGACCAAGACCCGTTCCCTCGCCCACCCTTTTGGTAGTGAAGAATGGATCAAATAATTTACTTCGAACATGCTCCGGAATTCCAGAACCTGAGTCCATCACCCTCAATACAACTGATGTATCATCTTCAAAAACTGAAACTTTAACCCACTTTTCTGGCTGTGATTTGACTGCGTCAATAGAATTATTAATGAGATTCACAAGTACTTGCTCAATCTCAATGTCATCACACCTCACTTTCGCGATGGATTTGCATTCGACTGAGACGGGTGTCGCATGACGTTTAGATTTTGACTCTGTTAAAACCAATGCCTCATCAACAATAGAACCCACGTCACTATTTTTAAAACTACTCCTATCTCCAGATCGAGAAAATTTGCGCAAGCCGTTCACGATGCGCGCAATCCGGTCGCAAGACTTTTTGATTGTCTGGATCTTTGAAGAGAACTTTTCCGGGTTATCGACAAACTTGGAAAGGAGTCCAACGGAGCCCGAAATAATCGCCAATGGATTATTGATCTCATGAGCAATACCTGCTGACATTTCACCAAGAGAGGCTAGCTTTGCATTTCGAATACTTTTTATCCGTTCAGCTTCAAACTTGGCTTCAGCTAAGATCTGCTTAGAAATATCAAAAGATATACCTGTAACAGCTACAACCTCGCCGTCTTCCCCAAAAATAGGAAATTTGTAGGTGTCATAGGTTCTCACACTGCCATCCGGATGCGGCACTGTCTCTCGATAGAACCTCTCTTTTCTATCTTTAATAATCAGGCAGTCATTCTCCGCAAGTGCGTCAGCGACTTTTTTCGGAAAGATATCCTTATCCGTCATCTGCGTAATATCACCATCCGGCACCGGAACAACTTCAAGAAACTTTTCGTTTACGAAAATGTACTTTCCGTCCGGAGTCTTTGAATATACAGGCCCAGGAACGTACTTTAGGATAGAAGCCAGCAAGCGCTGAGACTCTACGAGTATTCTATCTTTATTTTTTGTTTCGGTAATGTTCTCTGTAATACCAACTAGAATGTGAGGTTCTCCAATTTCATCACGTACAACAGTTTTTAACATTCTGAGAATAACATCCCCATGTTGAGTCTTGACGTGCTCTTCTGGAATATTAATAACACTTACCGCACGACTCGCTTCCAAGTCTTTCTTCTTAAAGAATTCGGCCTGCTCTTTTGGAAGAAATTCACTATCATACTTACCCAGGCAATCTTTGGCTTTTAACCCAAACATATCCTCAGCCGCTTTATTCCAAATCTTCCATTGAAAACCGTTTTTAATATCCTTACCAAAAACTGCTAATGGGAGTGCATCAAGAACTGTGGCCAGCAACTTCTGCCCTTCAACAAACCTCTCGTTTGCCTTCCTTTCAGAAGTAACATCCATGTTCACGCCATACATCATGATGGGATTTCCAAGGCTGTCACGCAATACTTTCCCTCGGCCGGAGATAGAACGCTTTCCCTTGCTTCGAGTGTTGATCTCAAAGACAGTTTCAAATTCCTTTTCTCCCCGAAGAGCCTGTCCCAATTCTTCAACTGCTTTAGCTTTTCCTTCCGCCGTAAGAGTACTCTCCCAGGCTTGATAATGCCCAGAAAACTCCCCTTCCTTAAGGTCAAACAGTTCGTACATACTTTTGTCCCAGAACAAAGATTGGTCAACAGGGTTAAATTTCCACAACCCAATCTTTAGGGCATCAAGTATAAATCTATTTTCCTCCTGTATACGAACTAATTCCGTAAGATCTTGGCAAGTACCAGAAATATAGACAGGCTGACCCCCGCCGTCTCGAGTTACTCTTCCGATTCCCTGGACAAATTTTACTCGCTTACCATTATCTAAACATACACGGTGATTAAATATGAAATCTTCTCCCATTTTTAGAGCGCGATCAATGACTCGGTCAAGCCCAGGAAGATCGTCCGGGTGAATTCTCTCACGATATAGCTTATGCAGCGACTCTTGACTTTGAGGTTTATCAATTTCAAATATTCTATAGTGCTCATCCGACCAAGTCTGGTGACCGTTACGTAAATTAAACTGCCAGCTTCCGGTCTTGGCAATGGCTTGCGCCTCATTTAATCGCTGCTCTGTTTGCTTTTGTTCCGTAACGTCAAACCGAATAGATACAAACTGCTCTATTTCGGAATTCTCATTTTTTATAGCCGATACTACCGTTCGTACAAAATAGTGCTCTCCTGTCTTCTTTCGATTCTCAATATCGCCTACCCAGCTCTTGCCAGACTTAATGGTTGACCACATCTCCTCAAAGAAGGCTTTAGAATGTCGCCCGGAGTTCAAGATACGATGATCTTTACCAATGAGTTCCTCTCGAGAATAGCCACTAATTTTGCAGAAATTATCGTTCACATCTGTAATTGCGCCCTTAACATCAGTAAAGGCAAAGATAGCCGTTCGATTAATCGCATCGAGAATTTGTTGATTTCTATATTCTGAATTCTTTAGATCGGTCACGTCTCGGCCAGTGGCATAAAGCATTCCTGTCTTAGTGTCTGGCTCGCACACCCAACTAATTCGACGGTATTTACCCGACTTAGTTCGGTAGCGATTCTCAAAGCCTACAACTGGAACGCCCAAAGAAAGTGATTCGACTATTTTTCTCGTGGCTTCGAGATCATCCGGATGAATAAAATTAGTAAACGGCTTTGCAATTAACTCTTTTTCTTCGAATCCGAGAATTCTATAAAAACTTGGGTTAACACGCTTAAAGATTCCAGCCGTGTTTGCGATACACATCAGATCCATGGTGTGACTGAAAATGTGCTTCAGCTCAGAGGTCATGCGTTGCACATCTGTAACATCGGTAAAAGTACACACTGCCCCTCGTCCTTGCGAGCTATCAAAAGGAGCAGCATTCACCTTAATCCAGCGATCTGTGCCGTCTTTAAGTTTTAGTTTCATGAGAACATCTCTAACGGGCAATCCTGTCGCAAGAGCCACTATCCCGGGGTGCTCCTCGGGGAGAAATGCAGATCCATCCTCTTTCACCATGCTCCATTGTGGATCTAATGGCGTGCGACCTTGTAGTTGATCTCCGGTTAGACCTAATAGCTCAAGAGCGGCGGGATTAAACTTTTTAACAGCTCCGTTACTATCTTGAATGACAAAACCATCGACTATTGAGTCTAGTACAACGTCGATCACTAGTTCTTTAGCTTGGGCTTGGGCTTGGGCTTCTAAAATCCTTGCAGTCTCATTGATCTTGTCAACAAGTGGCTTCAAATTTGGATCGTTACATGGAGGCAAAGTTTTTGAAAATATTCCCGACTGAAAGTCAGCCAGCATGCTGATTATGGACCTAAGATCTGCTGAAGAGTGTCTTTTTTTTCTTGCGCTCACTTTATGCGTTGCTCCCCATGCCCAAGCTCAATTGAACTCGTATCTAATTAATAAATAATCGGACAACACCTCTGATTTCTTTACGAATTCAACTAATTCCTGTCCAGTTCCTAAAGACCACCCCAGCTGTCACTATTGACTTCAATCACTGCAACTTGCTTGATCAGGCCCAATCCGTGCTGTCAATTTTCTGCCGATCTATATGAGCAAACCCAATGAACAAGACGCCTGACCTAGCCTCAAATCTTAGGTCAGTCGATACCCCGCGACCAACGTTGCTGAGACCGGCGTGTTGCGCGGAGCAAACCAAAGACAGGCTACCAAAAAGGAAAAAACAGGAATCCCGCCCGAGTCCGACGGTGCAGCTACCCGACTCGCACCACAACGAAGCCCGCAGCAAAAAATGACGATGAAACTGCACTCAAACACACGAGAAACCTCAATACCATTCGAGAGCTCATGTAGCGCCCCGAGATCATTTTTCAACAACGCGGGCGAACACACTCCGCACGTCGATTGCCACTCCTGCGCTCTCGAGCACATCGTACAACGAAATCAGCATCGCACCCAATAGCGCGAACTCCGGATGAATTCTCGAGTGATGCACTTCACATGCTTTGAAGATCTCTGAAAAAGACCGCTGAAGCTCTGCCAACGAAAACCGGACGGCTACCTGTTGAGCTAGACCAAAGTGCGAAAGTATCTGCACCTCTGCGGGCGCTATCCCCAACGTGCGCAAGCTGTCGCTAAAACCTCTTCGATCTTCCCTATAAAACCCACGGTAAAGACCTTTGACAGCTTCACGAAACCCGTCGGACGGAACGTGAAAATAGGTGCCCGGGCACCAAACGAGCTTATGATCTTGAAAAACCCACCGTTCTTTTCTGAAATCAAGCATCCACGTCTGCGATTCGAAAATCTGCTTAAAGTAGGCCCCCAGCACAAGCTCCGCCGCGCGAGCGGTTAAAGTCGGCATGGACTTTGGCGGACGATCTCCGATTTCGATATTCAAAGGAATCATGACGCTCTGAACGGCCTGGCGCGCTTGAATGCAAGCCGCCGAGTCTTTTGCCTGAAAAAAAACACGCGATACGACCTTCAAGCATTCGCCAACAGGAACCACCGCAAAAAAGTTCGGAGATACAAACTGTCCTAGCGACTTAAAGTCTGAATTTCTAATCAGTGCTTTTAACATAAAGTCCCACCTTTGCCTTTCTTTGCCTGAGCGCGAGTACCCACTTGGGTCTCAGTCAAAATTTGCTACTAGTTCATGATTTGCATAGCGAGCCTCGGGTCTTTTCGCAAAGTTACTCATGAAGTGTACCATTAGTTTTGATCCCCATCTCCTGCGGGGCGGACGGTTCTAGTCGAAGCTTTCTGACTTGCGAGCCATCTCGCAAAAGCATGCATGATCAGTTGATGCGCGTTTGCCTGCGTGAGCTTGTAGATGACCCAGGGCAACCGGGGGCGAAAACCATGAAGACCCACAAGTGCATAGGAGGCCGCCACCGAGACGCGAAACTCAAACGTGCCATTGCCGACTAAGTTGGAGTGAGAACTTTTGACGAGCCATCCATCCACGATGTCGAAAGACTCGACCTCAGAAGAACAGGCGGCCAATCTGCGGCGAAGTTCCAAAAGCACCCAGCGCAACCCAAAGATTCGAAGACGGAACTCAACTGCACCCGAGCTCTGTTCCTCGACCTGGATCCAGGGACTCAGCCTTGTGGAGAGCCATCGAAAATATTCGGAAGCTATCTGATGTGCGCTCCAGCTCGCAGGAGGCTCGAGGCGTTGAATGGATCTCACATCGGGCTCCTGCCCGCGGGCCTTGCGTCTTTTTCGCGTCTCGCCTCTCAACTGAGGAACCGCCTGCTCAATGCATCGAGCGAGTGCCTGTTGCGTGCTCTCGAGAGGCTTGCCAAAACTTTCCAGGAGTCGGCGATTCTTCACGACAATCGAATGGCTCATGCTCTGCACTAAAGGAGCGACTAAGCGTCGACTTGCACCTGTCACCAAACAGACCCAAAGCGTAGAAAGTCCTGGATTAAAAAACGGCGCATGGAACATCCGCCTCCGTAGTCCTTGGAGCTCGGCACACCCGAGCATCAGCTCGCGATAGGTGCTGATGTCGGGACCACCGATGTCATACGAGCCGGGCTTGATCTCGTCGTTATCGATGCAAAACTCAAGTAGTCGAACCACATCCGCCGAAGAGATCGGTTGCATTCGCGTCCAAGCCCACCGCGGACAGAGCATCCAGGGCAATCGTTTGACTAAAAGGTAGAGAATTTGAAACGACGAGCCTTGCGCGCCTAAAACCAGTCCCGCCCGGAGCGAAAAAACAGGGACGCCGGAGGAGCCGAGAGCGCCTTCGGTCTCCTTGCGACTCCGCAAATGCAGAGAAATCCGATCGGTATCGGGAATCAACCCCCCGAGATACACTATGCGCTGAACACCTACACGAGCCGCAGCCCGCGCGAAAGTGTCGGCCAGCCAAAGATCAGCGTCCTCGAAGCGGCTCTGATCCAAACGCGCGGTCGGCATCATTGAGTGAATTAGATAGATGGCAGTGCGACTGCCGCGAAGAGCCTCGCTCAAGGAATCGACCGAGAAAAAATCGGCCTGCCGCCATTCGACACCTGATTCAGGCCGCGAGCTTTGCACGCCGCGCCCAAGCGCCAGGAGTTTGCGATTTCCGCGCAAAGCAGCAATGAGTTCGCGCCCGACGAATCCGGTTGCACCAGCGATAGCGATTGGTTCTTTCATGATCTTACCCTACCGTCTCAGACAGGACACTGCAAAGCCTCTTCGCTTCGCGAACTGTCATTCACTTCGACCGGATCAATTGCCTACTTTGGAACGAACGGACATCGCATATTTTTGCGCTTTAATCAGTTGGTCTACGATTTGACTCATGATTTCTACTTCCGTTATTCGATAAGTCGTCGAAGCCTAGAAAACCCGCTCACCCTCTCCTTCGCTGAACCCACTTTTCAATTTCTACTGCCACAAAAACGCTACTTGAGACAACAGCACAGATCAGCAGCTCCTCCCACGAAAGAGGCTCTGTCTTGAAGATCCGATTAAAGAGGGGAACATAAAGAGTACAAAGCTGAAGCACGAGTGTAAAAGCTACGGCGCCCAGCAGCGGCAAGTTGGATCTGATTCCTAGCGCAAAGAGCGACTCTCGCTCCGAACGAATCGCCATCACATGCCCCATTTGCGTGAACGTGAGAACTGTGAAAGCCATGCTCTGCCAATGCGCGTGCCCTGTATGATAGGCCCACGCCAAAGTTCCTAAGGTCGCCGCTGCCGTGAGAATTCCCACCCAAAGGGCGTGCTGCCACAATCCGTTAGCGAAGATGCTTTCCTTAGGAAGCCGTGGGCTTCTTTGCATGATACTTCGCTCTTCGGGCTCGAGCGCAAGCGCCAGGCCAGGCAATCCATCGGTCACGAGATTCACCCACAAAATATGAATAGGAAGCAGTGGCACTGGCAGACCTACGAAGGGAGCAAGGAAAAGAGTCCAGATCTCGCCAGAATTTCCAGAGAGCGCGAATCGAACGAACTTCCGAATATTGTCGTAGATTCTGCGACCTTCGCGAACAGCTGCAACGATCGTGGCGAAGTTGTCGTCGAGAAGAATAACATGCGAAGCCTCGCGCGCCACATCCGTGCCGCCTTTTCCCATCGAAACACCGACATCTGAGCTCTTCAATGCAGGAGCATCATTCACTCCATCTCCTGTCATGGCTACGATCTCACCCGCTGCCTGCAGGGCATTCACGATGCGTATCTTTTGCTCCGGCGCAACTCGAGCATAGACCGCGATATCTCGTATCCGCCTGGCTAGCTCGACTTCTGTTGCTACCAAGAGCTCCCGCCCGGTCATCACTTCATTGGTTCTCGAATCCAGCAGGCCGAGCTGCTCTCCGATCGCTTTTGCAGTGGCAGGATGGTCTCCGGTGATCATCACCACGCGTATCCCGGCCGCTCGGCAAGCTTCGATTGCTGCTTTTGCCTCAGCTCGTGGTGGATCGATTAGTCCGACGAAACCGACCAGAGTTAGGTCGCACTCGAACTCCGTGAGCATTCGGGTAGCGGGCTGCTCACCCATTCGTCGATAAGCTAACGCTAGAACTCGGAACCCGCGTCCAGCCAACTTCTCGGAAGCACTGAGCTCAGCGGAGATATCCACGTCACGGCAAAGCGAGAGCACCTTTTCAGGCGCCCCTTTCACCAGAAGAAGACCCCCTTCTTGAGTCTGATGAAAGGTACTCATCATGCCGCGCTCGCTAGAAAACGCCACCTCCCCGGTACGCGGCGCTTTTTTCTCAAGATCGCTTTTGACAATTCCCGTGTCGAGTGCGGCTTGCAACAGTGCTATCTCCGTCGGGTCCCCTTGAAGGCTTCCGTCAGAGCCGGACGTGACGTCATTATTCAATGCAAGAACTTGAAGGACCTTTTCCCACGCACCCGTATAAGCATGGTCCCTGGGAATCTCCGCATAGAAGCCGCCATCGACCTGAAAGCCCCGTGCCTTCATCCGATTCTCGGTCAGAGTCCCCGTCTTATCCGAGCAGATGTAGGTCACCGACCCAAGGGCTTCGACCGCCGGTAGCTTTCGAACGAGCGCTTTTCTGCGGCTCATTGCGCGAGCACCAAGAGCAAGCGATACCGTCACGACGGCGGGGAGCGCTTCTGGAATTCCGGCTACCGCCAAACTGAGCGCCGTCAGAAACATCAGAACAGGCTCTTCTCCCCTGGCCAGGCCCACGAGAAAAATGACCCCGCAAAGTGCGATCACTATCAAAGCCAAACCCTTGGCAAACTTAGCTAGGCGGTTTTGAAGCGGAGTTCGGACCTCGACCTCTTGCTTCAGAAGCGTTGCGATCTGTCCCAGCTCCGTCGACATTCCTGTCCGCACGACGAGTCCCGTGGCGCGCCCAGCACTCACGGTAGTTCCTTTAAATGCCATGTTCTTCTGATCGGCGACAGGCAATCGCTCGGACGAAATAGGCTCACTCTCCTTGTCCACGACCTGGGACTCGCCCGTCAGCATCGACTCGTCCACGCGAAGCTCAAACGACTCGATGATTCGCAAATCGGCCGGAACGATGTTTCCAGCCTCAAGCAGCACGATATCTCCAGGAACAAGCTCGAAGGCAGGCAAAAGCACGACCTCTCCGCTCCTTCGGACCTGCGCTTGAGGTGCAGCGAGAGCCTTAAGCGCTTCGATCGCCTTCTCCGCTCGGTACTCCTGCGAAAACCCGAGTGCAGCATTGAGGGCAATGATCGCTACGATGGCGACGGTATCCTGGGGCTCGCCAAGAAATCCCGCGATGACCGCGGCCGCAATCAATACGACGACTAAGAGGTCCGTGAATTGGCTCAGCAGAATGCGCCAAGCGCTCCGGCGCTTAGCATCTTGAATGACATTGCGCCCGAACTCTGCACGTCGGCGAGCGCTTTCATCATGGGAAATGCCATACTCAAGAGCTGAGCGCTGCTCGGCTAAAGCTTCAGACTTTGACTTTCGATACCAGTCATTTACATGGGCCATGACCAACTCTTTCGAATAGCCAAATACGTGATCATTGTCTATCTTCATGATCTAGTAAGGTTTTTTGTCCAAAGGCATCATTCATTTTGGACGCGAGGCGCGATAGATTGTTTCTATGACCAAAACAAAGACTCATCAACCCCATCCTTCCCGTTACCGGAGCGACAGCGGCAAGATCTGCATCGAAGTCAGCCTCAGAAGTCCCAAACAACTATTTGACGCTCGCGACCCGGCGCCCTTTATCGACCGCGACCTCGACGACGATGCAGTCGATTACATCGTCAGTTCAACCGAAGAATTTCCGATCCGCGCCCCGCTCAAGCTGGTCCTTCATTTTTCTGAAAAAGAGGATTCATCACTGTCACCGCATGAGATTAGCGAGGCGATTCACTCGTATTTTTACTATCAGGACGCCCTTCTGGGAAAAAAGCTCGAACGAACTCTGAAGATAGGTCGCGTGTTCGCGGTGCTCGGATCCCTTTTCCTGATGGGCTGCCTCTTTGCAGCCGGATTGGCCACAAAAGTCATGAGTGGCACAATGGCAAAGATCGTTCACGAGGGCTTCACCATCACTGGATGGGTTGCCTTGTGGCGACCCGTTCAACTCTTCTTATATGACTGGATCCCGATGTTCGAGAAAAGACGCTATTACCGCAAACTCTCAGAGGTGGAAATAGAGGTCGTGAACCCACGATGACTTCGATCGACGGCTGGAGGTTCGCTGCAGGAATCGGCCTTTTTCTTTATGGCATGCTCAGGCTCGAGGAGTCGCTCCGGGAGCTTACGGGGAGACGCTTTAAGCTTTTCCTCCGGAGATACTCCGCCCACCGACCGCTGGCGATCCTGAACGGCACGCTGGCCACGATGGTACTTCAGAGCAGCTCCATCGTGCTCCTCATGGTCATCGCGTTCGCAGGCGCCGGTATAATCAGCCTTTCGAACGCCTTAGGCATCATCCTGGGGGCTAACCTTGGAACAACTGCCACCGGCTGGCTAGTCGCGATCTTTGGGTTCAGTGCAAAGCTTGACGACCTGGCTCTCCCCATGATCGCAATCGGAGCTCTGGGAACCGTTTTCTTGAGCCGGCGATTCCTCGGATATCACCTATTGGGATTCGTGATCGCGTTAGGCCTGCTTCTTATGGGCCTGGGATTCATGAAGGAGTCCAAGAGCGAATTCGCCACGCGAGCCGACATCAATTCGATCACGAGATATGGAACTTGGTCATTCTTTCTGTTCGGCTTTGTGATCACCGCGGCGATCCAGTCGAGCTCGGCTATGATCACGATCACCTTGAGCGCTCTCCACGCCGGTATCATCGAGCTTGTACCGGCGGCCTACATCGCGATCGGAGCCGACTTAGGAACGACGATCACAGCACTTTTGGCCTCGCTTCATGGGACACCGGTCAAGAAACGTGTCGGGATGGCTCATTTTTTGATCAATGTGGGCACCGCCCTTCTCGCCCTCGCGATCGCTCAGCCTGCGATCGCTCTGATCACGCGGGGTCTAAGCGTTACCGATCCTCTTTACGCGCTCGTCGCATTTCACAGCACCTTTAATGCCTTGGGCATCGCGCTTTTTTTCCCTTTTCTCGGAGTCTTCGAAAGATATCTCAATCGCCTTTTTCTCAATTCAACTGAGATGGCGTGCTCCTACATCCACAAGGTCAGTACAGATATTCCTGAAGCTGCCATCGAGGCGATTCGGCTCGAACTCAACCTCTTTGCCGAAAAAGTTTATCAGTTCAACTCAGGCCTGCTTGGATTCAAAAGCCAGGAGGAAAGCGGGCACGTTCTGGTTCGCTCCCTGCTCACAGAGGCCGATCCGACCCACGAGTATGAACGCATCAAAAGAGTCGAGGGCGAGCTCCTTGAATACTTCGTGCGGCTACAGCGAGAGAAGCTGGATGCCGACGAGTCAGCAGCCCTCAACCAATATGTACTCGCCCTCAGAAACGGCGTTCAGTCAGCCAAGGCGACCAAAGACATCCGTCACAATCTGTCTGAGTTTCGCGAGTCCGCGATCGACATTGTAGAGCGGATGATCGGAGAGAACCGAAAGCTCTATCTCCCCGTTAACAAACGGATCGAACGAACTCTCCATACTGCATCTAGTTCAATCGCTATCCAAGAGCTCGCGGGTACATGGATCGACAATGAATCGGCCCATCGGCGGGTCAACGAGTGGATTTACCATAACGCCCAGGCATCTTGGGGAGAAGGCATGATAGGCCAGGTGGCAACCTTCTTGAATGTCAATCGCGAGATCTATAACTCCAACAGCCTTCTCCTCGAAGCTCTCAAAAGCATCTTGCTCACGGCAAAGGAGGCAAGAAGTCTCCCATGATTTGTGAAGAAAGGCTGATCAAACGATGGCTGGCATCTTAATCGAGTTCTCGATATCAGCGCTTGTCATCATCGTGGCCGGCGGGTTTCTCACGAGGTTTGCAGATCGTATTGCAGACGAAACGGGCATGGGCCGCGTTATGGTAGGTAGCATTCTCTTGGCCGGAGCCACTTCACTTCCAGAGCTCATGGTTGACATCAATGCTGTCTGGCTCGATCAGCCCGATCTTGCCGTGGGCGACTTATTGGGAAGCAGCCTTTTTAACTTATTCATTCTTGCTGTAGTGGACTCGATCTTTCGGCATCCGAGACGTGCCTTCTCAAGTGATTTTGCACACCATGCGCAATCCGCCGTCCTCAGTATCAATCTGACTGGACTAGTAGGTGTTGGTATCCTTTCCCGCTTATCCACCTCCTTTGCCGGAATAGGAGTGTTTACTTGGATCGTGGGAGTCGCTTATTTGATCGGAGCCAGGTTCACATTCATTCACCATGACGAAAAAACAGACTCCAAGCCACCCGAGTCCGAACCATCAGGAACGAAAGGAGCACTCGCTAAAGCTATCCTTGGATTCGTGGCAGCAGCGATCATAATCTTGATCACAGCTCCTTTCCTCGTTCATGCAGCCGACCGGATTGCCGCATGGTCTGGACTTGGCCATACATTCGTCGGAACGACGCTCGTGGCGCTATCGACTTCACTTCCTGAGCTGGTGGCGACGATCGCGGCGTTTCGTATGGGCGCGCCCGATCTTGCCCTGGGAAATATTTTCGGGAGCAATACGTTCAACATGCTCCTTCTCTTTCCGCTCGACGCGCTTTATCCGGCCACACTTTTCAGCTCTGTGCGCACCACCCATGCGCTCACTGCTTTTTGCGTCATTGTCGTAAGCAGCATCGCCGTATTGGGCCAGATCTCCAGAAAGCGCGAGAAGACGCGGATGTGGGAGCCCAGTTCTCAGCTCATAGTGGTTTTGGTGCTTGGTTTTCTGTACCTACTCTATCGAAGCAAGACGATTTAAAATGAGTCCCTTGGCCTGTTGGTATTGATCGAATGAATAGAGTGATCACCACTCGAGGAATATTTTTTGGAACACCCAGCTTCGGGACTTCCGACTTTAAGAAAGTTCCTTGAACAAATGTTACGTTCTGGCTTGATGCTAGACGTGGGAAGGCGCGGGCTCGTGGTAACTGACGCCCTTCAAATCGACCCCATTCAGGCCGCCTTCTGGTCGTGGATGGCTTCTTCATCCATATGACTGAGGGGCGCCCTGAGATTCATTTGCGCGCCTAGACCTCCTCCAAGCATTGAGAACAAGGAGCCGAGCACTAAAGCTCCAAAGAGGGACCATCCCGCAATTGAGGCGACTTTAGCGGCAGTTGAGCCTACGTCCGTGAGAACCTTATCCATGTTCTGCCTGATCTGAGTGAGTCTCTGATCCGCTTCAGCGGGGCTGATGCCGGCTTGCCTGGCGAGATAATTTTTTGCCGACTCACCATTCCCACGCAAAAGCCGGACTGCGACTCCTTGGGCGACCACCTCAGGAGAAGCCCTAAGGTTCAGATCTCCAATGGCTTGATCAATCGTGTCTTGCACCTGAGGATTCTGAGAAAGATCACCTGCCGCTCCGCCCACAGCACCCACGATCGAACCTAAACCGCGACCCAAGAACCCCAGAGTCGAACCTATCTGCGAAAGCATGATCGCAAAGAAGAGTGCGGTAATCACACCTCCTTGAATTCGCCCGATGCGAGTTGTGATAGGACCACTGACTCGAGAAGCGCAATAGCTGCCCACAAACAATGAAGCCAACGCGGAGACGACAAACCAGATTCCTGACCCCCAACCCAAACCGCCTGCTGTATCTTGTCCGCGGATCACTTCTTCAAGCGCGGAGCTCCCTACCGCGACGCCCAGGGAGATCAGACTCAGGTAGGTCAAAAGGGCGATAAACATGCCTGCAAAAATCGCCCGCCAACTAACAGAAGAATCCTCGACAGCTTGAACCTGTGAAGCCTTAACTGTCCCAAAAGGTCTTCGACTTTGAGTGTCTGTTGCCATGAATCAATCTCCCTGTGATGCTTTTTCTATGGTCCTTACTTGAGGCAGCAAATAACGTGCCGTAACTCATTTTGTCACTTGCCAGATATTCTTTAAGGGCCTGCTCACGGAACGAGGTAACCCCTTGCTAGCCATCTTAACGGCCGAGCTTGGAGTGATTCAGCCATGCACTCAGCAATGCCCCCAACAAAGGGCAAGGCTATCGAATTCAATATCAGAACCAGAGTGTATCGATTGAGCCCCAGAACTCATGACCTGACTCAAGTGTTCAGGCGCAGAGCGAGCTCCTATCTATGTGGTCGCCCCGATAAAAAACACCTTCGACGCGTCACTCCTGCGGCTGAAGCGTCGTCTTCAACCTAGAAACATCAAAGCCAAGATCGCGCGCTTTCTCGAGCAGACGTCCATAAGTGACAGAGTCGAGTGTGCGTGTGCGCGCCAGAAACCAGAGGTAATCGCGATCGGGTGCGCCTACCATGACATACTCGTATTGATCGCCGAGATCGAGAATCCAGTAGTCGCCATAAAACGGCCAGAAAAAGGTAACCTTGAGCTTGGCGTTAGTAGTCTTGTCGTCGACGTACGCACTGCCTTTTGCGATTTTAAGTTCACCGTCGAGCGTCTTCAAGCGACAGCTGTTAACGACACTCACTCTTCCACCACTTTGCAACGAATACTCGGCCTGAGTTGCCGTACAATCCTTCTGAAAGCGCTGCGGAAAAGATGCTATTTCGTACCATTTTCCCATGTAGCGATTGAGATCAACATATGAAACGGTACCCAGTGGTTGGTCGGCTGCCTGAGCAGACATGCTGAGGAGAGCGAGTAACAAGACTTTCATTAAAGACTCCTAAGATTCTTGAGGCGGTTTTAATAAAAAGAGAAAACAATCAGTCAGGGCCTGCAAGAGCGGCGCTGACGCCGCATCATATGAGCAAACTCATCTTTTTGCACACCAAACAAACACACTCCTCCGACTACAAGTCCGCTGCCTGGCAGCAATCACCTTGCGCACCCCCATTCCGACTGCCGTGAGCATTACTCATATAGTCATTTTAGAAACCGTGTGTTTAAGCATTTCAGTATTTCAATCACATGCTCAACTCTCGCGCGAAGATTTCTAACCGCTTCTTGATCTCATCTCGCGTCGCCCGAAACCGGTTGAGCTGCTGCTCATCGCTTCCGCCTCCTCCGGCCGGATCAGGCAACGGCCAATGAAGCCTCTTTGCTTTTGAGACCAAGACTGGACACACCTCTTCGGCACAAAGCGTGACAACGTAGTCCATAGCGACAAGAAAACCTGGAGACAAATCGTCGACCGATTTTGAGTAGTGTTTCGAAATGTCGATTCCGACTTCGCTCAAAGCCTGTGCCGCAAATGGATTAACTTTGGACGGCTGCGACCCGGCGCTTTGGATCTCGGCGCGCTCCCCCAACAAGTGTCGCGCGAGGCCTTCGGCGAGTTGACTTCGGGCTGAGTTGGCAACGCACATAAATAGAATCTTCATCCTAGGTAGTCCCCTCAGTTACAAAATAACGTTCGCGAACCCAGAGCGAGACCCGCACCAGACCAATCAGAACCGGAACCTCAACAAGTGGACCGATTACCGCCGCAAAAGCTGCGCCATGATGCATTCCAAAAGTAGCAATCGCAACGGCGATGGCGAGCTCAAAATTATTAGACGCGGCAGTAAAGGAAAGGGTCGTCGACTGCTGATAGTCCGCACCCGCCTTTTTACTTAGATTGAACGACAAGACGAACATTAAGCCAAAGTATACAACAAGGGGCAAAGCGATCCGCAACACATCAAATGGCAAATGAACGATCTGATCTCCCTTGAGCGAAAACATCAAAATAATCGTCGCAAGAAGTGCCACAAGCGTGATGGGGCTGATCCTCGGAATAAACTTTTCCTGATACCAAGCGTCTCCCTTTGCTTTTATTAAAATCAGACGAGTCAGGAACCCTCCGATAAAGGGAATTCCAAGATAGATGAACACGGACTTCGCAATCTCTCCAATAGTGATCTGAACCTCGGCGCCTTGAACTCCGAGAAGACCAGGCAGCCAGGTCATAAAGATCCACGCGTAGACAGGAAAGAAAAGGATCTGAAAAATCGAATTAAAGGCGACGAGGCCGGCACAGTACTCATTACTTCCTTCGGCAAGCTCGTTCCAGACGATGACCATTGCAATACAGCGGGCAAGCCCGATCAGAATCAGCCCGGTCCTATACTCAGGTTGGTCTGGCAAAAACACGACGGCCAGCGTGAACATCAATGCTGGGCCAATGATCCAATTCTGAAGAAGCGATAGACCCAGTATCTTTTTGTTGCGAAAAACCTCTCCCATCTCCTCGTACTTCACCTTTGCAAGCGGTGGGTACATCATAAGAATCAGGCCGATAGCGATGGGGATCGATGTCGTCCCAATACTCATAGCGTTGAGCGCCGGAACTACATCTGGGGTGACAACCCCCAAAGCAACTCCGGCTCCCATCGCAAAAAATATCCAAAGAGTCAGATAACGATCAAGAAAAGTGAGCTCTCTTCTTGGACACGCTGCTACGCCCACCACGCTGTTTTGCACTCTGGATCTCTCTCAGCAACAGCTTGGCTGAGACTTCTCATCCGACTCACCACAGGACAACTCATCCTCTTTGGCATCCATCGGACAGCATGCGGACCTATTAACGCTCTCATCCGCACCCTTAAAAACCTCAACGTCCGCCATTGTGCGATAAGCCTCCCAAGCGATGCCAGCAGGATCCTGTACCCAAGCCTTCTTCGATTCAGCGTAACAACATGTCGTCTCACCCTCACTATAAACGCCAAGGTCAGCATTTTTGAGCCGCTCGGTGATCTCCGTTAACTCTGAGTCCAGATCAACCTGAATCCCAAGGTGATCAACGCCGTCTTCTCCGACTCGAGTCGAGATCGCAAAGTTGACACGAGGATCCTCTAACATCCACTTGGCGTAGTCATTCTTGAGCTTTGCTGGCGCTTGACCAAAGAGGGTTGAATAAAATTGAATGGATTTATCGAGATCTTTCACTCCGACGTGAATGTGAAATCGTTTCATATTAGCATTTCCTTTCGTTACAGTTCTTTTTCTTGGTTTTTGACGTTTCTCGGGCGCAGCAGTTGGATTGAAGAAAGCCGATCAACTCCTCAATCAAATCAGTGTTCGCATAGTAGGTGATTGAGCGTCCATGGCGCTTCGAAGTCACCAGGGCCGCCTTACTCATGTGCGAGAGATGAAACGAGAGAGTGTTAGCGGGGATGCCCAACTCCTCAGCAATCCTCCCTGGCTCAGTCCCATCCCTGCCGTACTCAATCAGGATCTTAAAAACCTGCAGCCTCGTTTCTTGCGACAGAGAGGAGAAAGCTTCTGTGACCTCATATGTTTCCATATTTCTAGAATAATAGAATTATATCAAACTGTCAAGCCAGGCAGTGCGTTAACCTTGTCAATTCGGAACCAAGGAATTATCTTTGCAATCCAGTAAGTTACTATCGACCCTGAGTTAAGGATAAAGAATGACAATTCCAGGCTTCATCGAAATTGTAGCGACCGTCTGTTTCGCAGTAGCGATCATTCACACCTTCTCAGTCAAGCGCTTTCAGTCTCTTGGGCAGCGCTACCCCGAAGGCTCAGCAGGTGAGAATTTCTTTCACCTCCTCGGAGAAATCGAGGTGGTGTTTGGATTATGGGCCGGAGTCTTTCTCATCTTTTTGGCCACTACCCAGGGCGGCCAGGAGACAATCCAATACCTCGAAGGCAGAAACTTCACAGAACCAGCTTTTGTTTTTGTGATCATGACCATCTGCTCGACTCGCCCAATTTTAAGACTCGCCGGAATGCTGATTGCAACCGTCTCCCGCCTCGCTCCACTCAAACCCTCAGTGGCATTTTATGCGACTGCACTCATCATTGGACCCATTCTCGGCAGCTTCATTACGGAGCCTGCCGCCATGACAGTCACTGCACTCATTCTTCTAGAAAACTTTTATTCAAAAAAAATATCCCCAAAGCTCCAATACACGACACTGGCTCTACTTTTCGTCAACATCTCCATTGGTGGAACACTGACTCCCTACGCTGCCCCTCCCGTTCTCATGGTTGCCCCCAAGTGGGGATGGGACATCAGCTTCATGTTCTCCAACTTTGGATGGAAGGCCGTAGTCGCAATCCTCGCCTCGACTGCGCTTGTGACCTACAGAATGAGAAAAGAGATCGGATCCATTGAATGGAACCGAACCGAGAACAAGGAACCTCAACTTCCACTCTGGGTGATTGCGACTCACCTATTTTTACTTGCCGCAGTGGTGTTATCTTCTCACTACCTCGTCGTTTTCTCTGGGATCTTTCTATTCTTCTTAGGACTCGTAACTGTTACTAAAGAACATCAATCCGAACTCAAGCTGCGCGAAGGCCTGCTCGTGGCTTTCTTCTTGGGCGGGCTTGTCGTTTTGGGTGGGCCGCAAAGATGGTGGTTAGAACCCATTCTCACCCAACTTCAGGCTCTGCCTCTCTACTTAGGAGCACTGTCTCTTACCGCAATCACTGATAATGCGGCACTAACCTACCTAGGATCCCAGGTTCCGTCGCTCGAAGACTCCTCAAAATACGCGCTTGTCGCAGGAAGCGTGGTTGGAGGTGGCCTGACTGTGATTGCCAACGCGCCAAATCCAGCAGGATACGGAATTTTGAACACCTCATTTGGAAAAGACGGAATTAGCCCACTACTGCTCTTCACGAATGCCTTGATCCCAACGGCTATTGCTGCGATCGCCTTCTGGTTTCTATAAGAGAAGATCAAGCTCCTCCTCAGCCTGCATAGCTATCACCTTCACTCGTTATAGACAGCCCCAAGTAGCAGGCGACAATACTCGTAATAGTTCTCTTCGCAATCTTCTGAAAACTCTGCCAGATACACAGCAGCAAAAGCGGGATTTTTCCCCTTGGAGGGGAGCATCAAAGTAGGTCGAGCCCTGATAAAAAGATTTTCCTTAGTCTTTGGATTGATAATGGTTAAGCAGTAATGAAACGCAATGCCCGCTCTCTCTGCTGCGAACTGATTCTTTAGAAGCCCCTTCAAATCGGGCGGAAAAACATCCATTAGATCAAACGGGCCCTTGTCCAAATGACTTAACCCAAAAAGCCGCTCAGTTTTTTTGTTAGACCAAAGAGCAACTCCACTAAGCGTACGCAAACTGGCACCTACTTTTGCATCTTTGAATTTCGCTCTAAATGAACTTTGAAAATCTCCATCTTTTCCATTTAATCGCAGATGAGAAAGCTCCAACAGCGAAGCTGCGGTTACTTTAAAAGCCACCGATATTGCATGCATAGTCTCAATCGTGGGATTGCCGGATCCTGACTCGAGATCTTGGATGAGCCTGTAACTCAAACCCGTCTTCTTCGCGATCTCCTTTTGGGACAAATCACTTTCTGAGCGATGATACTTCAAATTATTCGCTAAAACCGCGCGAAGCCACTGACTTTTCATGTTCATATCTCTTTATAGGTAACACACAATATAACACCGCACTAGATGCACTATAGTGCGCCTCTCCTCCCATGAGAAACCCAGAACAAAATAAAGTGCGTCAATAATTCATTATTTTTTGTCTTATTTTCTTATGTTTTTAGACTATTCGAGGTAAAAGCCATTTCTTGACTTCTTAATATATGACACATTATAATACGTCTATGAAGAAAAGTGACCGCCTTGACTCCTAAACGACTACTCAGCCAATTGGCGTGGTCGGAAGATTTGTCAACAAATGACTCTATGGTGGATCAGCTCCACCAAGAGCTTCTCCTTCAAATCAGAGGCCTCTTAGAATCTAAGGCAAAAGATCAATCTCAAAGCGAACTTGCTTCGGCAGTGTCAGAGATGATCGGAATACTCAAAGCCCACTTTAGCGCCGAAGAGAGAATAGGAAGCCACAATGAGGACTCAGTCTTCTTTTCTGCTCATCACGCAAGTCACCACCAAGCCTACCTTGAGAAGATAAAGAGCTATGAAAGAGACCTAGCAGCTGGAGCTGCCGTGTACTCCTTAACTATGCTTAGCATTCTCGCCCGAGATCTGATCAGCCATATTCAGTTTGAAGCAAATCTTCTCAAGGGAGAGGCCGGCGAATCCAAGTCAGCTGGTTATGACTTTTTTGGAAAACACATTCTCGCCGTCGACGACGAAGAAGAACTTCGCCACATCATCAAAGAAGAACTCGAAGAGCGCGGCGCAAAAGTAAAGTTAGCAGGAGGGGGAAACGAAGCTATTTTACTTTTCAAAGCTCATACTTTTGATTTTGTTTTAACCGACATCAAGATGCCCGATGGTGACGGCCTGGAACTATTGAGGCACATTCGCGCACTGGATCCCACGAGACCACCCGTCGCTTTGATTTCTGCACATTTTCCTCACCCAGAAGAACACCTACTGTCCATGGGCGCCCAAGCGCTACTCACCAAGCCGGTGAAGTTTGATCATCTCGTAACCCAGCTTCTGACCTTGATGTAAAGCCCTAAGCCACTAGACAGCCTTTAGTACATCGCTCCCTATTCTTTGGTAAAAGACAGGACTCAGGCATCAGACTTTGACTTCAGAAAGGCATCAAGAACTTTCTGAATGTCTTCTGGCTTATAGGGTTTATTAAAAACCGCCTTGAACTTGTACTCCGTACTTATAGAAATGTCGCCCGTAACGAGGTACTTGGGTATTGTAGCAGCCATAGTCATTGCCACCTCATCACCCGTTGCACCTGCCAGACGGTAGTCAATAAAGAGCACATCCGGCGGACTGATCTTTGCAGCAGCGAGTGCCATGCTGGAGTCAGTAAAAGCCGTGACCTCGATCTCGCTCGATGAAAAATAATCTACAAAATTATCACCCAGATCTTTTTCATCATCGAGATAATACACTTTAAGCGACATATGTGAGGGCCTCCAACTTTCACGATTCTAACAATGAAATCACACGACTTTTGAATCGCGCCTATCTTAGAAACACACTCCTGAAGATTGCTCTTAAAATAAGACAAAGGTGCAATTGACTCTGAGACATTTGCGCGAAAATAATCAATCTCATGAGCAATTCCAGCGAATACTTCTTCCATTGATACAAATTTATAATGATGAACTACTCCACTCTTTCGAGCTTGTCTTACTCAGGAGTTTGCAACTTGTAAGTTCTCGGCCCGTCACGCGACTCTCAGAATTGAAGTGCTGCTCGAGTACGGCTCTTCGTGGTATTCTTTGAGAGCTCCGAGTTTTTTGAGAGTTTCTTCCATTCGTTCCAGATTTCTTTTAATGGAAATAAGTGACTCATCTGATCCCAGCTGCGGGTGGGTTCGTTCGAGCTTTCTTACCTTTCCATCCAGAATCGCCAACACGTTTCCAAATTCATGTTTATAGGTACTCACCATAGTCTTAATGGCCGTAAACTGCTTAAGACGAATCACTTCTTGATAGAGCAGTCGAACTCTCGCGAGTGTGATGAGTTTCGCAACCAGCACATCCCGTACACAGGACTTACTTGCGAAAGAGTCTGCACCCATAAGCATCGTAGAAATCAGAACTTCAGGCTCATCTCGACTTGTAAGAACAAGGATAGGAACCGTATGCAGATCCTGATTGCTGCGCACTGCCCGAATCACGTCAATCCCGCTCAACGCGCCCATTTCGTAGTCAGTAATAATGATATCGGGCTTGTTTTTCATTACTTCAACTATAGCTAGCTTAGGATCGTTGTAGACCTGAACCAGACATTTCACAGACTCCAAAAGCTCCGAAATACCAGCCGAAAAAGAACGACTGTCATCAATAACGCACACCACTAGGCCATTTAGAAGACCTTCAACATGATTTGCCGAATCGGGAGCATCTACCGCAGTCAAGCGATCCTCTTCTTCGACGAATCAAACTTAGACTGCAGTAAGTCGCCTTCTTCACGAATCGCTTGCGCCAGTACATTGCTGGCTTTCTTCCTAGCCACCCTCATAAACTCACCATCCATCTCGTCTTCCAAGGCTTTAAACAAGATGCTCCGGGCAATCTGCCGAGCCACATGAGATAGATCATGCGTCTCTGGCTTCCGGGATACGTTGTCGATAGGGGTCATGCCATGCAAAGCAGACGGAGCAGGTCGAGGCCCAGCTTCTTTGACTACCTTCTTGCTTGCCTGCTTTGCCCCCTCCAACATGTGATCTGCAATAAATCCGATTGCAAGAATCCATTGATCCTCTAACTCGGGTGTCCAGCTTTCCTTAAAGAAGTGCCGAAAAGTCCCAATGAGAGTCTGACCAACCATCGCGTAGTGCTTCTCTTCAACGCCGTAATCGACGTGCCGACCACCCAATGAACGCAAATAGGCCCCCAACGAGTCAAGGTTCTCTAAACCATCGACAACTCTGACTAGTGAAGCAATCAGAACATTTTTCTGCATGTCCATGTCGACATTCTCAAAAAGAGGCTTCGACTCTGGAAAGCTAGAGAACAGGGTATCGTAGAAGTGGGAGACCACTTCTACCGCAATGGGCTTTACGCTCTCGAACGAAGACTTGATCAAACCAATATCTAAACTCATGTATTGCCCCTCCGATTGGACAAAACTCATTCTCAAGTATCTATCGTGACAAAAGGGCCAATTCTTTAGACATTGTGCCCAGTTGTTTGTCAGCAGCTTGCTGAGAAAGTGACCGCCGCTGCAGTAGCGCGAAACCGATGCTAAAGCAGGCCCCACATAAATTCTCTGTCAAAGAAATGCCAGTCACCTATGCCGAAATGCCCAACACGACGTGCCGTATCAACTCTTCAATATTTCTAGCTTCCTGGCGATAAGTCGAAGTGAGATCCGCAAAGCAAGAAAGATCACTAAGGAAGTCTGATTATGAACAGCACTGACCAAATTGCGATGACACTCAAGCAGTTAGAAACTGAAGGAGTCTCTCCTTCTCACGGCACTGAATCACTTTACATTATCTACGTTGATGATGAGTCAGACCTTCTTGAGTCTGTATCTGAAACTGTTGTAGAGTTTGGGTTCAAGTCACATTGCACGACCTCGATCGAAGCTGCTCTGACTTTTATTGAACAGCACCAGCACGAAATTGCATACATTTTATCTGACTACAAAATGGGCACGATGAGTGGCTTTAGCTTTCGCGAGAAGGTATTGACACTCGCTCCAGAAATTCCGTTTGTCATTCTGTCGGCAAACATCACAAAAGAACTGGCACTCAAGGGACTTGACCTCAAAATATCAGGATTTGTCGATAAACCCATTAATGCCGAGAAATTCTCAGGCATCATGCTCAGGGATGGTGTTTCGAGAATCAAGGCGCTGAAAGAAGACCGAGAGCTACTGCTCGGCTTTGTCGACGAAGCCACCACAAATCTAGAACAGGCAGAGGATCTTGCTTTAGCATTTGAGCGCAATCCAGGCGACCTTGAAGCCGTAAACAAATGCTTTGGACTCGTACATACCCTAAAAGGCGCTAGCGGCTACTTTAAGCCAAAAACTCTCCATCACTTTGTGCACCGCTTCGAGGACCTACTCAAGAAGCTTCAGCGCGGAGAAACTGCCCTCAGCCCTGATGTGGTATCTACCATCCTAAAGAGCTTTGATCTCGTCAAATGCCTACTGGAAGAATTTAGAACCCGCGAACACAAGGTCTATGACCTAGAAGCAATCTTTAGAGAGTATTTTGAGCTCACAAATGAATCCACTGGTTCAAATGGAGAAACTCATTCAAAGAAGATTGACGACTCAGCGTCTAACTCAAAGAGTCAACTAGCTAAAGACACTCACAAGGATAAACCCAATGACCTGAAGGTCCCTGTAAAGCTGCTCGACAGTTTCATGCAGACATCTGGCGAGATGACTGTCATTCGAAACATGATCAATAAGTGCGTGAAATCCATCGAAACACAGCTACCGCTCAATAAAGATGTCAGCATGCTTTCTGAACTTTTGGAAGAGCTACACGAGATCAATGCTTCCGTGCAATCGCAAATCACTAATTTGAGAAAGGTTCCTATCCATAATATTCTAAAGCCCATCCACAGAGCAGCTCGAGACGTTTCTAAAGCACTCGGGAAGGAAATTGAGATAGTAGCCATCGGTGAGGACTTGGCTGTAGACACTGCCATAGCCGGGGTCTTGAGCAACAGCATCATCCACTTAGTACGCAATAGTCTCGACCATGGCATCGAGCTGCCATCGGACAGAGCAGCTGCAGGCAAGCCTAAAAAAGGAAATGTCACCATCACGAGTATTCAGAAGAACGATGTCATTTACGTCTCAATTAAAGACGATGGTCGTGGCATTAGTGAGGACTCCGTACGTAAGAAGCTGGTTAAGAATGGAACCCACACCGCTGAGCAGGCTGCGCGCCTAGAGAATCAGGCCCTCTACTTGATGATCTTTGAGCCTGGATTCTCAACCGCCGAAAAAGTTACAGACATATCCGGGCGAGGCGTAGGAATGTCGATGGTCAAAGACTCAGTAAGCTCAGTCGGTGGGCAAATCGATATTGAATCGACAGCCGGCCAGGGAAGTCAGTTTACACTCCGTCTTCCGGTTCCAAAGTCCGTTTTGATTCGCGACTGCCTTTTTGTCGCCTCTCAGGGGATGTTCTTTGGGATTCCCCAGGAAGATGTGCTGAGAGTCATAACGATGCCCACGGGAGATAGCCAAAACTCCTTGTTTCGAACCGAAGGAGGGGCTGCAATCAACTATGAAGACGAGTTGATATCGATCGCTGACCTCACCACCCTTCTAAAAACTAGACCTGATTCAATCAGCAAGCCCTTGACTCACGACGAGATGCTCAAACTCGTCGTCATTGGATCAGGAAGAAGCAAAATGGCTCTTAGGGTCGACTCAATACTGGACATAGAAGATACCGTGATCAAGCCACTGAATGGACCTGTAAAAAAAATTGAAGTGTATCAAGGTGCGGCTTTTATGGGAGATGGCACGATCGGCCTCATTCTTTCAACTGAAGGCCTACTCAAGATTGCAGGTATCGGCACGAAAGCAGCTCATCATAAAAAGTCCGCCACCTCCTCTTCAAAGACAGACTCTGGTCCTAACTGCCCTGGTGATTTGTCAATGTCTTCAGATCTTCTCTTATTTCGAGCAGGCGACCCAACCCTCTATGCGATTCCAACTCATGCCATTTACCGCATTGAAGAGATAGACTTCTCTCAAGTCAGAACGTCTGGTGGCAACCGCGTGACTCCTTATCGTGGCAAGGTACTTACGCTCATTGATCTTAGCGAGAAACTAGGTGCGATAGACGCCAATCAAAAGCCTGCTACTGTGGCTCCGCTCAAGCTCAAGACCTTTGTTATTGAATCAAAGAATCACTTTATCGGGTTAACCGTAGAAGTCATTGATGATATCGCAAGACCTTTGGAAAACCTCATTTTGCCCATTTCCCACCAGTTTGGTATCGCAGGAAACTATCTGATTGATCAACGCACCGTTACCTTAATTAATCTCGATGAGATTATTGAATCTATTGCGGGCGCTGAAGAAAATCACGCGCCCTCAGAGCGGAAAGAGAACCAAAAGGCGGCTTAAAGAACAACGCCATGCTCACTAACTTTCCTGCATGCTACTTTTTATTCGCTATCCAGACTTTATAGTGACGTCCCTTGACTGGATCTGCTCCCTCAAAAACAATCTGTGAAGAATAATGGGATTGCTGCACTCGCTTCTTGGCATCCTCGAGATTGTGCCCCAAATCTATCAAACGCCTATAGGTTTCTTCAGGAATCAGACTTTCTAGCTCATCGATGGCCACTGCGGGCAATTCAAGCGCTACCAATTCCCTACCCTTCTCACTGACGGAGACGAAAAGCTGAGTCATCGGACGTGCAGGGAATTCAACATCCATGGCCCGCCGATCTATACCTCCTAAAGGCCGCTGGAGAACGCTCTCGAGCATGGCTTTAAGATCCACTTGAACACGAAGCTCCTCGACGCCGCGCAGAGCAAAATTGACCGATCTCATAAGCAACAAGAACCAAGGCGATCCAGACACCCTAAAGTGCCATTTGTCGGCACCAAGCAGCTCCTCTATTTCCACTCCTATTGCTGCGCTCTTCGCTTGGCTTGAAGAGAGCAACGGGGAAAGCAATCTACTGCACAGTTCTGCTAGGCGATCATGAATCTTCATCAGCTTAGCAACGTCAAAACCCAAGCTCTCGAGCGAAGACAGACACCCGGCATTGTCTCTTGCTTGAGTAGCGCTCAGCAGTTCATGAAAGGCAAGGATCTGACTCGAAGACAACTGAATCGCCGATCCAAAATCATATAAGACAAGCTGCCTAGACTCTCTCCGATAACCCCAGTTTGCACGGTGCAAATCACAATGAATGAGTCCCTTCTTAAACACTGAGAGAAGCATGAACGTCACTAACTGCTGCGCACAATCTGTTCTCTCGGCCTCAGGAAGCAGCTTAATCTCATCCAAGTGCAAAGACTCTTCATAGTCCTGCGCCAATACCCGCGCCGAGCTGAATTGGGGATACACCTGAGGAATGACAAGCCCTGGCGATAGATCAGAATAGGTATCCAAGAACAGCGCTTGAGTTCTAGCCTCAGCTAGATAATCAACTTCTTGGGCAAATTTTTCAGAAAAATATTCATCATATTCCGCCACGTTGAGCCCATACATGCGAGGTGGCCCAAATCGAAATGCACCGAGAAGGAGTTGAAGTTGCTTTTTAAGTTCGAGGTCCACATCGGGGTACAAAACTTTAACCGCGATCACCTTTCGACTCTTCAATCGGACTCGATGAACCTGCCCCAACGATGCTGTAGCAAATGCCGGCTCAATCTCATCCATGTTGTCGACCAAGTACGGCGTCTCTGCCTTAAGAATAGCCAAGACTTCCCCAAGAACCAACGCTTCAGGTGAGGGCGTGGTGAGGAGGCTATCGTCTCCATCCAGCCTTGCAGAAAGGAGCTGCAAGGCCTTTGCAGGCAGACCTGGCATCGACGCTAAGGATCGAAGAAGATACTGTCTGCCCCATCGCCTATCTATTTTCTTCAATCCTGCAGAAACGAGCGCGATCTGCGCAACTCTCAATCCCGCCCAAAGCGAAGATCCTGTAAACTTCAAAATCTAACCTTTAAGACTTTTCCCTTCAGAGCCAATTTCAATATGAAACTCGCCCTGGGCCATCGTAAAGGGAAGAACAATAATCGGGGCTTTAGTGAGGTGCACAGACTCTAAGTTCTGACCTCTGATAATGCTCGGGATAGCTTTTTGAATATCATAGCCTTGAGTGTTCAATACTCTTTTTGCGTGACCAAAAATAATATTGAGGAGCTCCGCTGCTCCATCCTGAAGGTCAGACGTAATCTCTGTATAAGTCTCGCCCAGCATATTGCTCATGATCGAAAGAAATGCCTCTTTCGTAAAGCACAGAGCAATTGTCCCGGAAAAAGCACTACTTGCTAAACCGATGAGAGCGGTAATCTCAATATTCAGTTTCGGACCATTTCCTTTTGTAAAAGGCTTACCAGGCTTTGCCTCAACTGAGCACTGCTTCTTCAATGTCTCCAGCGTGCCTTCTACGAAAGGTTTAAAGAAATTGACGTCCATCTAATTGCTCCTCTTTTCTACCTAGCAAACATCTACCCATAGTAGCCACGCAATCAATTCTCACTAAGCATCAAGCAAATTCACGATGGTTCTCTCGTGTCTTGCACGCCATTATTTCTACTACTTATTGTACTTCTTATAGACAAGCTCAAGCTTCGCTTTTAGACCTTCTTTATCAAAAGGCTTGATGACGTAGTTATCCACACCGGACTTGATCGCCTCGGTGATTTGATGCTGCTCAGCCTCAGCAGTAACCATAACAAACGGCGTTTTTCCGAAGCGGCTGTCTGCACGAACTCGCTTTAACAAATCAAGACCACTTGTATTGGGCATGTTCCAATCCGAAATGATAAGCCCAAAGGGCGGATTAGCGTTCGAAACCGCCTCCCAACCCTTACCGCCATCCGACGCCTCGGTTAGATCTGTAAAGCCCAATTCTTTACATATTTTCCCTACCAGCTTCCGCATGGTCATCATGTCATCAACAATTAGTATTCTCGTACTCGGATTAAACAAGGCTCCCCCTTAATCTTATCTTTTAATGTGCTCAAGAAGCGAAAACATAAGTAGAAAACCAATACTTCGCAATACAAAGGCGAGTCTCCCCAAATAGATATGGGTTTCTCGCTTATCTCGAACACTTTTGCCAGAGATGGCCCTCAACCCAAAAAACATGGTCGGCAGGTAAAGGGCCACTGCGCAAGACGATGTAATGATATGCCCCATCTGAAAAACATTCAACGATCCACCCAATGTAGCAGCAATGGCCGATCTCTCAAACTCAAGAACGCCAACAAGCAAAAGATCAATCAGAGCGCCTGAACTCATGAAAATAATATGAAGTTTTCTTTGAGAATGAAGCAGTACCCCAGATAGAAGAAAAAAATAGGCGATAGACGCAACAGCCATATAAGGAGTCGTCCATCTCAAGATCACGCATATGCAGGCCAAAGAAACCATCGCAAACGCAAGAAACCTTGAACGTTGACCTTTTGCGGTTTCAACATAATGCTTCAACGCTATCTCCATTTGCCTCCCCCCTCTAAGACTTCATCGACTGAGCAACTGTCTATCTTCTCGTCCATCGCATCCATTCAGATTTTTTTGTAGGCCACAGCCGTACCAAACTGCAGCTGCTTGACCGCAGTTGAGACTCCCAGCATGCTTTCGGCAGCGCCTAGAAGCAAGTATCCATTTGGCGCAATCAGCTTCAATAATCGATCGACAACAGCGATCTTGTTTTCGACGCTTTGGTAAATCAGGACATTTCTGCAAAAAACGATATCAAAAATTCCAACCGACGAAGGAATGGACTCCAGGAGATTAAGTTTCTTAAAGCGGAGCTTTTCTCGAAGGCTAGCTTTGACTCGCCAAGAGCTCTCCCCTTCCTTCTCAAAGTACTCAATCAACATCTTGGCTGGCAAACCACGCTGAACTTCAAGCTGACTATAAAGCCCTTCTTTTGATCTACTCAGGACTCGCTCAGAAATGTCTGACACAAAAATTTCAAAATCAGGAAAAACAGAATCCGCTCTCCGCGCCTGGTCCATGGCCATCGCTATTGAATAAGCTTCTTGGCCCGTGCTGCCCGCTGCACTCCAGATTTGAACCTTAGCAAGAGATGAACTCTGAGATTTCAAATCAGGGACAAGATTCTTTATCAAAGCCTCAAACAAAGCCGCATCTCTAAAAAAACTAGTCTCATTATTGGTCGCCAGATCAAGCAGCAAGTCACGCAATTGACCGTCAATCCCTGCTTGTGCGCGGGTCCAAAGATCATCAACATCTTTATATCCAAGAAGCGTAACAATATCGTTTAGTCGGTGCTCGAGCTGAAAGTAATTGGTTTCAGAATAAATGATGCCAATTTGTTCCTCTATAAATTTCGCAAAAAACTTGAGCCTTGAAGAGTCTGTCGCCATTATGCGCTCATCTCCTTGTCCCTAAAGCCATCGACATTTTATCAAGAATGATATCTTTAGTGAACGGCTTTAAAATATACTCCGCCGCACCTTTAGACAGCACCTGCATCATATCCGAAGCATCGTTCTTTGATGTCAACATCACTATCGGGGTCGTAAGACCACGCCTCTTTAACTCAACCAAAACCTCTGGTCCGGTCATCTTGGGCATTTCCCAATCTAAGAAAATCAAATCGAAAGAATCTGAGTTGAGTGCCAGTAACTCAAGCGCTTGCTCTCCGTCATAGGCAGACTTAAAGTCTGAGGCAACTTCTTCGACACATGACTTCAAATACGCATGGACTGACTTTGAATCGTCAATACACAAGATCCTTACTTTCATAGACCACCCAAGCAGGCATCGCTGACTTGAGTAAAGAGCGCTTCAAACTGCCGACGGCGCCCATCGTCTAAGAACCAAGCCGCTTCGCTGGAGCTGGCCTTGAGAACTTCCTTTAACTGCTGCACCAGATCCATCGAGGACGCCCCCAAACTAGCAATCCGCGAGAGGTCAGTCGGCTTGCCTCCATCCAGTTGCTCGACGATTCGAATACAAAGCGTTTCGAGAAGAGACAGGAGGGACTCAAACTTGTCGACTCGAACGCACTTCATTAAGCCACGAACAAAATGAAGATCATCGACCAGGGACTTCAATACATTCTTCTGAATTGAGACGTCATTGCCGAGCATTTCCAAGCTGCTCAGCTGATTTTTTATTTGGCCCACTTTTTCATCGCTCAGGTTCTGCAAAAAATCCTCGAGCATCACGGGATCGATCGCATCAAGGGTGACTGTTCCCGATACGATCTCGGGTTCCTGAGGTTCCGATGCAATCACTATATCTTCCGGCTTCTTGGGTGCCTCGATCCTAGACAAAAACTCATCGAGCGCTTTAGTGACTGTACTTAGATCCGTGAGATTTCTCTTAATGAGAATCTGACCGAGGGGAGTTTTCAAGCCCTGAATCTCTTGCGAAACAGCAGTTTCTAGCTCCTCAGTCCACGCGTTAAGCTCTCTGCACGCCTGCCTAAAATCAATTTTCTTTTCAGTTTGAAGTGCAAACGCTTTCAAAAAGACCTCTGAAGTTAACGCCTTTTTTTGAAAAAGAATCTCCGAGACCGAAGGGATACCTTTGACTTGCTCAACAAGAGCTTCAACAAGACCATCTTGAGTTATGATTCCCTTGGATACGAGATATTCTCCAAAATACATCAGTTCAACTCTCTCTCGTCTGAACGAGTCTTTTTAAAAGTGAAGAAATTAATTCCAGATTGCCTATCTGATCGTATTCGTCAGCAGCGTAGATTGCTCCAGGCATACCAAAGACAACACTTGATTCTTTGTCCTGGATAACCACTGGCCCGCCCATCTCACGGATCGCCTTAGCGCCTACTAAACCATCTTCGCCCATGCCCGTGAGCACGACAGCTAGACAACCGGACTTATAGATCGCAGACGCTGACTCAAAAAGATGATCAACAGCCGGCCTGACGGAGTTTCTTTGAGGAGCTTGATTGAGAGCAATTCTTGTCCCTTTTTGTGTCGACTCAAGAACCATATGAAAATCACCTGGCGCAACATAGATGTGATTAGCCACAACCGGCTCACCAGATTTTGCCTCTGACGATGGGATTCCTGAAAGCTCACCCAAGCGCCTTGCCAATATCTCGGTAAAAACGGGTGGCATGTGCTGAACGATGAGGATAGGGACTGAAACAGGACCCGAAAAGCCGCTAAATATCTTCTCAAGAGCTGTAGGCCCGCCTGTCGAACTGCCAATCACCAACGCTGAGGGCAAGAATTTTGACAGATCCGCCTTTGCGGACTTCTTGTCCTCAACTACGTTAGCAAGCGGCTTCGCAGTCAACTCCTCGACTGGCTTCCTTTTCTTGAATTGAAGAACCTTTGGATTGAGGACTTCTTGAATCGCAAGTCCTGCCGACTCAAACGAAAGACCCTCGCCAGATGGTTTTGCCACGACATCATCTGCGCCCTCTCGAAGAGCTAAAAGAGCCGACTCTGCCCCCCGTTGCGTTTGGGATGAGAAAATGATGACTCGAACCGGAAAGCCACGCTTTTTGATCTCACGCAGCACTTCAATGCCATTCATCTCTGGCATTTCCATATCAAGCGTAACAACGTCGACACTGAGCTGCGCGAGCTTTTGTAGAGCTATCGCGCCGTTCGGAGCAGTACCCACCACTTCGATATCCACGCTCTTAGCCAGCGCCCCTACGATCTGGGTCCTAAAGACAACAGAGTCATCAACAACGAGTACTCTGGTCATTCTCAAATACTTTTGACTAGGGCTTTCAGCTTCTCGGCAAGCTGTGCGAGGCTCCTCGCCGCATCCAAAGTCTGAGACGCACCCGCAGAACTTTGCTTTGCAGCACTTGCAACAGACTTCACGACCTCTGCTATTCCTTCTACGCCCTTATTGGATTCCTTTACAACACGCGCCACTTCGTTGGTCGTCGCAGTCTGTTCTTCAATCGAAGCAGCAATCGCCATCGAAATGCTATTGAGCTTCTCAATGAATTGAGAGATCCCACCAATCGCCTCGACCGCTCCTTGAGTATCTTTTTGGATGGAGCCAATCCGATTTGTGATGTCTTCGGTGGCTTTAGCAGTTTGCTTTGCAAGCTCCTTGACCTCATTAGCCACCACGGCAAACCCCTTGCCCGCATCGCCAGCTCGAGCGGCTTCGATAGTGGCATTGAGTGCCAGAAGATTGGTCTGCTGCGCGATTGAGCTAATCACCTTAATCACGTTACCGATTTCCTGACTGCTGACACCCAATTGTGTGATTGTGTGATTAGTGGTCTGAGCCTTCTTCAGAGTGTCCTTCGAGATATTGGCAGCTTCTGAAGAATTTCTGGAAATCTCTTTGATCGAGGCAACCATTTCTTCCGTATTTGTAGCCACTGTCTGAACGCCCTTAGAAACCTCCTCGGTATTGGCCGAAGCAGTATTGGACTGACTGGAGGTTGTTTCAGAGTTTTTCGACAACTGAGTAGCCGTCGCCGAAAGCTCTTCAGCTGCTGCGGCGAGCTGATTAGCCGTCTCCTCTAATGCCTTCAAAAGTTCGAGCGAGGCCTTCTTTTGCCGCGTTATGTCCGTGGCGAATTTAACCACCCTAGTCACCTTACCAGTGGTGTCGTAAACCGGATTATAGCTGGCCTGGATCCAGACTTCTTGCTTACTCTTGGTGATTCGCAGGAACTCACCGGACTGAAACTCGCCCCGATTGAGTTTTGACCAAAAATCTCGATAGGCAGGGCTATCAACAAACTTCTGATCACAAAACATTGAATGATGCTTGCCTTTGACTTCATCAAGCGAATAACCAAGCGTCTTTAGAAAGTTGTCGTTAGCAACCACTATCATGCCATCCAAACTGAACTCAATCGTCGCCTGTGCTTTTGAAAGAGCTTCGAAGAGAAGCTTTTGATTCTGAACCTCTTCTTCTAATCTCAATTTTTCAGTAATAACAGACCAGCTTACGACTGCTCCGATATACTCACGGCCCTTTCCATAAAGGGGCGACACCTGTAACTCGAGCTTCTCAGGACCAAGCGCAATCTGAGATTTCATCGGCAAATTACGATCATCGCTCAAGAGCTTTCGCTGGTGAGCCGGGTTCTTATGAAAGATATCAATATTAGAGCCAAGCACCTTGTCAGCAGCTACAGGAAGGAGCTTCTCAATTGACGTCAACGTTTGCAAACTGCGCCGGTTCAAGTATCGAATTACGAGTGACCGATCACAAAACATGACGTTAGTCGGAACGTTCTCGAGGAGTCCGATGACCTCCTCTACGGAGCTAAATGGCCCCTCCGACTTCATCGCGTCTTTTAGCTTTTTCCCCATATCGGACGTTGTAGTTGTTGTTTCCATTCTTATATTCTCCTCGTTGAATCTATTTCTGTAGCTCTTCTACAATTTTATTGATGTCCAATATGCTAAGCAATGCGCCTGGAATCTTATACACACCCGTCATGAACTTGGAGACTGACTCAGGCAAGGTGTCGGGTGTCGGTTCAAACAAATCCTGATCCACCTCCAAAACATCCCCAATCCGATCCACTAGAAGAGACAGGAGCAGTCCCTCACCCTTACAAACCACATTCATGGACTCTGCAGCCGCATCCTGCTTATCCAACCCAAAAAGATCTCTTAATCCGATTGCCGTCGCGATTTGACCGCGCAGATTAATCAAGCCACAAACGTAAGAAGGAGAGAGAGGAACCCTGGTCATGGTCAACGATTTTGTGACTTCTTGAACTGCTGCAACGTCCAAACCATACAGACTCCCGGAAACATAAAATGTCGAAAACTGACTCGATTTTTTCGCATCTGTCGCGCTATTCATTGCCTCGTTAGCCACTGGCTCGTCCTCCCAAAATCTCGCGAAGAGCCTCTAAGAGTTCGTCCGAGCGTAATTTTTCTAAATACCGGGTAAAGCCTACCTCGCGTCCCTTCTCGAGATCCACATCCCTCACCTTCGTAGTCAATGCGATGAGAGGTGTTTTCTCGAATCGAGAATCAGCTCTAATCTTGGCCGCAAGCTCAAAACCAGTCATTTTGGGCATCTCGATATCGGAAAGGACAAGCTGGTAATCTCCAGGTTTCGACGAAGAGAGCATTTGCCAGGCTTGCTCACCGTCGGCCGCGTGCGTGACCGTATAGCCGCTGGCTTCTAATATTTTTCGAACCTGCTTCATGAAGAACACCGTGTCTTCAGCAAAAAGAATGTGGGAGTTTTTTACTGCATCGGCACGGTTTGCGGCTTTACTACCCGCTTGAGCAGACGACTTAGACTCGGAGGCTCCAGCAACCGTATCCAGGACCTCGAAAACATCGACCACGGTCGCTACATCTTTACCAACGATGATACTGCCCAAAATCCCATTCGTTTCTTTTACGGAATCCTCGATGGAGCCCGTGACGCTCATGATATCGACGACTTCGCTGACCTGAACGCCAAAAAGCCTAGCCTTTCGCTGAACGACAATGACGGAAATCGCTTCACTGACATGACCCGCTTTAGAAGAATCTTGCTCCACTTTATTTGAGGCGCTGCCGGGCGCATTCGACAATCCAAAAAAATCGTTCAGCGAAATAATAGGCAGAATGGACTGACGATACTTAACCATCCTCTGGGTCCCAGATCGCTGGACCTCACTGCCATTAAACTCTTCGAGCCGATGGACCAGGCAGAGGGGAATGCAATAAGTCTCCGGTGAACTCAGCTTAAAGAACAAGAAATCCTGAACATCTTGGTTGATTTGCAATGCTTTTGCACCCAGAGAGGAGTCAGCCGCAAAGTCCCGTCGAATTGCCTTCTGAAAAAGATGACTTTTTTGCGCAAGCCCGGTGACATCTAGAATCAAAGAAACACTGCCATCGCCCATAATAGTAGCGCCTGAGTAAACCTGAAGCGTTTTAAGGAAATTTGTGAGAGGTTTTACAACAATATCGGCTACATCCCTGATTTCATCGACGATAAGGCCAAAAGCCTCCCCGTCCCCATTCAATACCGCAATATTCACGCTTTCAGACTTTATTGCTCTACTCTCATGAGCAGCCTCTTTATCAAGTTCTAATACCTCTCTCAGGTCTACCAATGAAAGCAGATCTCCCCTGAGACGAAAGACAGGCTTCCCCTGCAGCATCTCGATCTTTGGCCCAGGACCCTCTTTTTCAACACGTACAAGCTCAGCTAGCTTTACTTGTGGAATTGAAAACTGCTCCCCGCCAGCGCGCACAATCAATGCCGGCACAATGGCCAATGTCAGCGGAATTCGAAGGCGAACAGTCATCCCTCGCCCTTCATCATTATGAAGCTCGACATGTCCCCCAATCTTCTCAATATTGGTTTTAACAACATCCATTCCAACGCCACGACCTGAGACGGAGGTTACGTTCTCCGCCGTGGAGAAGCCTGGCGCAAAGATCAAGTGACAGACTTCGAGCTTGGTCAACTTCGCACCCTGCTCTGGCGTCATGATCTTTTTCTCGAGGGCTTTCTCAAGAATTCTCTTCAAATTAAGACCGCGGCCATCATCACTAACCTCAATGATGACATGACCGCCCTCATGGAAGGCTCGCACCTGAACATGTCCGACTGCAGGCTTCCCGGCATTCAACCGCTCCTCGGTCGTCTCGAGACCATGATCACAGGAGTTTCGTATGATATGCGTGAGCGGATCCTTGATCGCCTCGAGCAGCGTTTTATCAAGCTCGGTTTCTGTTCCTAAAAGAACCAACTCGATTTGTTTGCCCAAGTCCTTTGAAAGATCCCGGATAAGTCGCTGAAACTTAGAAAGAATGCTTCCGATCGGCTGCATGCGCGTCTTCATGACGTCGCCCTGCAACTCCGAAGTAATAATATCCAAACGCTGACTCAGATTCAGGAACTCAAGTGCATCGTGCTTCTGCCCGTATTGAAGCATCTGATTGCGAACGAGAACCATCTCTCCAACCAGATTCATTAACTTATCCAGAAGCCCGACGTTGATCCGAACAGTAGAGTTTGCCTCAGAGCTTTCCGTGGACTCCCTTTGAGGATCTTTGGTCACTTGCTCAATGCTATTAAATACCGTCTGACTCATTGTTTTCTTGTCCGAGCTAAGAGTTTGACCAACCTTGGGTGAACCCAGCGCCGGAGCATCAGGCGACTGCCTCGATTCCAGAAGGACAGGATGAACAACATCCTGCACTAAGTGCTTTGAGTTTATATCAACATTAAGTGTAATTGTTTTTGGATTATTGGCAAGTATCCGATCCTCTTGCAAATCACTTAGCTTGTCACTCGTTGGAGTAAGCTCACCTCCAAAATGCTCGGAAGCGGCACTCAACAAGAGAGGCACCACTCTTTTCACCTCTTCGTCAAAACGGTCTCCTGCTTCCTTTTGCTCACTGCTTGATTCCCTGACGATTCTTTCAATTAAATCAATAGAGTTGAATAGTGCATCAATGAGCTGCACAGGAATCTGAAGCTTGAGTCTTCGAATCGGCTCAAGCGAGGCTTCCATCGCATGAGCGACCTGGGCGATCAGCTTGAATCCAAAAAGCTGGGCTGAACCCTTCAGGGTGTGCATGTCCCGGTACAGCGATCCAATAGTATCGATATCGGCGGAGCCATCCTTTTCTGCTACGGAAAGTGTCGAGGAAAAGCGTTGCAAAATCTCATCGCACTCTGAAAAGAACTCGGCCAGCGCTGACTCTGTTGACCCCAAGAAAACACCCCCGGCTGGCTTTCGCCCTCTTCTGTCAAATCCTTAAACTATCAATGAATAGAGTTGCCATTTAACAGTAACCGGGAAAAAATATTCAGTGAACAGATTGTTTGGGCTGATCAAAAAATTATCATGGAATTTAATTCAGAAGAGATCGAAGAATTCAAAAACGAAGCGACGGAGCTGCTCGATGACGCAGAGAAAAACCTCCTTTCCTTAGAAAAGGGAGGTGACTTTGCGAAAACTTATGCGGCGGTTTTTCGGGTATTTCATAGCCTCAAAGGTGGCGCCGGCATGCTGGGCATGCAGGAACTTCAATCCCACATGCACCACCTGGAGAACCACTACCAAGAATGTAAGCATCTGAAGTCGATCCCGGCGCACATTGCGAGTTACTTTCTCAATGGGATCGACACCAGTCGGCAGATCATGGCTGGGGAAAAAGTTTCATTTGACTACTCCCAATTCAAGCTAGAGCAAAATCTTTCTCCGCCGGCAGAGCCGACTGCCGCTCAACCTGCTTTGAGTCAAAACTCCAACGCACCAGAGCCGTTAGGATTCACCGCAGAGGGTGTCCGCGTGCTCGTTATTGACGACGAGCCTGAGATCATTGAGATTCTCAAGGATCTTTTGACACTTTCAGGGTTTGAAGTAGCCGGATTTACTTCTCCAAAAGAGGCGCTCACGCAGCTCAAGAGATTCAAGCCTGATGTCGTGCTTACGGACTTTAGAATGCCTGACCTGACAGGCCTTGAGGTACTGAAGGCAGTCAACCAAATAGATCCAGACCTGCCAGTGATTTACGTCTCTGGGCACCTCTCTAAAGAGGTCATTATGGAATCTCTTGTTTATGGTATTTTTGGAGCTCTCGAAAAACCATTTAAACAGGCCGACGTGATCACCATGTGCAAGAATGCTTCGGACCGGTACAGAATGGCCAAGCTACTCAATCATACAATTAGCTTCATTTACTATCAGTACTCAGACCTCGACCAGTACCTGCAAACCAAGGGTGCCAATGAGATACGCGAATCGATGCATAAGCAGTTTAAATCGCTCATAGAAGCAAAGAGAAAGCTAAAGTTCTTGAGACGCTCAACTCTTACCTTAGAGAAGTAAAGTGGTTCCTGCCTCCGAGCAGATCCAGGACTTGCAGAGATTTGCGCATCCTATCATGATAATTCGCTGTTATTTGGCCTCGTAAAGACGATCTGCTTTACGGAAATATGGCGCGTATCAAAGGCCGCCTCGCAGTAACTGAAGTAATAGTTCCAAGCGCGAACGAACTGCTCATCAAATCCAAGAGATCGAATGCAATCCAAGTTGGCGTTGAACCTGTTTCGCCACTCCGCAAGAGTTCTGGCGTAGCTCTTGCCAAGGTCGTGGAGCGAATGCATCTGAAAGCTGCTCGTCTCCCTGGCTGCGTCGGTCAGTGCGCCCAAAGACGGGATCAATGACCCCGGGAAAATGTGCTTTTGAGTCCAATCGACATCTCGACGGAGCAGATCATATCGATGGTCCGCGCATGTGATGACTTGGACTCCAAAAAGTCCGTCTTGCTTGAGGCACTTCTCCGCAACGGCAAAAAAGTCAGGTAAGTGCTTATGTCCAACCGCCTCGACCATCTCAACGGAGACGATCTTGTCGAATTGACCTTTGATCTTTCGATAGTCTTGAAAGCGCACTTCGACTCGATCGGATAGACCGGTTTCGCGAATCTTTGCTTGAACTGCTTCATGCTGTCGTCGCGACACCGTAACTGTCGTCACCCGGCAGCCACGCTCTTGAGCTAAATAGATGGCAAAGGCGCCCCAGCCGCTTCCGATCTCGAGAACATGGTCGCCCGGCTTCACTTGAACGGCGTCGGCTAACCTTTGCAGCTTAGCTCTTTGCGCCTGCTCGAGCGTTATTGCGCCACTCTCGAAGTCAGCACTGGAGTACATCATCGACTCGTCGAGAAACGCCTTAAAAAAGTCGTTTCCAAGATCGTAGTGAGCGGAAATGTTCCTGACGCTTCCTTTGAGGTCATTGTCGCGAAGCAGGTGCTGTACCTTATTGAGGCCACGCAGCATCCCAATCATGAAGTTTGAAGTAGACGATCCCGACACACCAGGGTTTGAAGCCCGATTGAGAACCATCCACTCGATGACGCGGGTGATATTGCTCGTGTCCCATTCTCCAGCGGCATAGGATTCTCCAAATCCAATGTCTCCAAAAAGAACACAGCGCTTAAAGAAGCGCGGCGACCTCACCTGGATCGTGGCTGCGCAGTCATCGTCCGTGGCCGAATCAGCGCCGAATCGGACTACCTCTCCTCCTGGCAGCTCCAAACAGAGGCGCCCAAGCCGCATCTTGCCGAACACCCCCAGCAAGATTCGTTGATACCCCAAAAAGCTCGCTGACGAAAAGCTCCTCGAAGCGACTTCAACTTGATTCACGATAGGCCTCCCTTTTGAAGCTCCAGGTTTTCTTTTTTACCAAAATACGGGATCTTTTTAATGTAGAGCCGCGCGGCTTGATAGTGAATCCTAGCTATCACAGCGATCGTCACCCCCGGATGCTTGACGAGCCTAGCAAGGAGGTGTGAGTCACTCAAGTCGGCGCATTGTCCTTGAACAAAAGCACGCACAATCTCAGCACCTGCGCGAGTAGACGTAATCCCGAGACGTAGACGACTCGTTGGGGCCTCCAAGTCAAACTCGAAAACAGAATCCAGCTCGACGAACGGAGAAACATAAAACAGCTTGGCCGCGCTTCCTTGCAATGCCCCCTCGCTTTTCGGTGCCACAGGGATGAAGTACGCCTTCTTCTCTCCGTATGTATTTGTTACTTCTAAGACACCGCAGACAACAGTGTCGTCTCCGCCGTAGCAAAAATAAAATGCAGCAGGGTTGAAACTAAAGCCAAGCGTACGCATATGCGCCACAAGTTCCACCCGATCGATCGCGGCAGAAACTCCCTTGGATTGGGCATAGGTGATGACGGCATCTTTGACCTCTTGGGCGGTTTTTCCGGGCCCACCAAAGATATAGTCTTCTGCAACGAACCGGAAGACTTTCCAAAACTGCAGCCCAAACAATCGACTTCTCGCGCTCAACTCTGAAACCTCATCCAGGTCGAGACAGAAAGAGAAGTAGCGATACTTAAAGGCGTGCCGAGTCGGCCGACTCCTTGAGTGCATGACTTCGCAATCGTAGAGGCGAGAAAAGCACGCCGATCGACTCATCCGAGCCTCCTCACTACGGCCTCAGAGGCCATGAGTCCCGAAGTCAGGGCATCCTCGTGAAAACCATACTTGAAGTAACTGCCACAGAAATAGATACGACCCGCCTCATTGAGCGAAGCGAGCTTGGACTGGGTTTCTATGGACTTCACCGTATAAAGCGGGTGGTGGTATTCAATTTGCTTGATAACCAACTTTGAGTCCAAATTTCCTGGATCGTTGATCGAAACGAAGTAGTTTTTCTTCTTCGATACTTCTTGCAGGCTATTCATCCAGTAAACGGTAGACGGCCCTCCCGCATCGATGCGGTAGTTCCAGGAGGCCCACGCTCGCTTCGCCCGAGGCATGACGGACTCGTCCCCATGCAAGGTCGCGATGTTTTTTTGGTATTTCCAGGCTGATAGGAGCTCCTTCTGGAGATCCGAAGGATTCTCTAAGAGGCCCAGCGACTCATCCGCGTGAGAGGCTAGCACGACGGCATCAAAGACCGACTCGTGGCCGGAGACGTCCTTTACGATCACTTTGCCTTCTCGCTCGAGGACGCCCGAGACCTGGCGGTTCGTCAAAATGCGATCTCGAAACGGCCTGATGAGCTCATCCCTGTATCTTTGGCTGCCTCCAATAACTGTCCTCCACACAAACTGCCCGTTCAGCGAAAGAAAGCGGTGATTGGTAAAAAAACGAACTAGCGTCGACGCCGGGAAATCAAGCATCGCACCAGGTGGAGAGCTCCACACGGCAGAGCTCATGGGCACGAGGTACTGATCGCGAAACTTCTCGGAGAACCCTCTTGCCTCGCAATACCGCTCAAGGGTCATCTCAGCGTAGACGGGGTCGGTCAGCACTTCTCCACAAGTTTCGTTGAAACGATTGATCTCGAGCAAAAATTTCCAATGCGAAGGACTAAAAACCCTCCTGCTTTGGGCAAATAAGCCGCCTAGCCCTGTGCCGGCGAACTCGAGGCCCGATGAAGTGTGCTGCAGACTAAAAGACATCTTCGTTGGTTTGGTCGGTACTTCAAGCTCCGCGAGAAGCCTCGTCAAATTTGGGTAAGTCCCCTCGTTGTAGACCATGAAGCCCGTATCGATCGGAATGCGCACGCCCTCCTCGTCGACTTCAACCGTATTGGTATGGCCGCCCACGTAGTGATTTTTCTCGTAGATGGTGATGTCGAACTTATCGTTGAGCCGAGAAGCGCACGACATGCCCGCGATACCCGTGCCGATGACGGCTATCTGTTTCATGAGCCCGCCTTCTTGAACAAGTAGTGACTCACTTGCCACTCCTTTCCATTCGAGTAGTTCCAAAGCTCGGCACAAGCCATGAAAAAAACCCGCCAACGAGACCACCACTTCGAGACCTCAGAGGCCCCGTAAGTTTTTGAGAAAATGTCGCGCACCTCACGCTCATTCTCGTCCATATTCTTAAGCCAACACTCGGCTGTCTTTCCGTAGTGGGTTCCTGGAACCACCCATTCATTCTCTATCCGGAACTCGGATCTGAGCTTTCGATAAAGGCCGTGGCTAGGCATCATCCCGCCGGTAAAGAAATGCCGAGCCATCCAATCGGTCGCGTCCTGATCCTCGAAAAGATAGGCATACTTATGATGGGTGAAGATGTGCACGAACAACTTGCCATCCTCTTTGAGCCACCCGTGGATGCGAGCCAGCAGCTCCTCGACATTGCGCATGTGCTCGAACATCTCGACGGATACGACACGATCAAACTTCTCCTGGGTTCCGAACGTATTCATATCGCAAGTGACGATTTCGACGTTGCTCAAGCCTAACTCTTTGGCCCGGCTCATGATGAACCTTCGCTGACTTTGAGAGTTGGACACCCCAGTGATTCGCGCGTTTCTGAACTTCTCGGCCATAAAAAGCGTCAACGAGCCCCAACCGCATCCAAGCTCAAGGATCGACTGGCCATCCTTTAGATCGGCTCTGGAGCAAGTCAACGAAAGCATCTTCTCTTCGGCCTCGCCCAGCGACTCGCTGCCGGTTTCGAACAGCGCGCAGCTATACTTCATCCTAGGTCCCAGGGCTCTCTCAAAAAACTTCGCTGGAACCTCGTAATGCTGAGAATTGGCGGATTCTACCGACACGGCCACAGCGGCTCTTCTCATGCCTTCGATAAACGCGTTCTGGTCAGACCCACGCTCTTGGACAATTCTCTGCTTGAGAAGGCGCCTGATCTGAAAGCGGACAAGCGCATCGGGAACAAGCTCTTTTTCAAGAAGTTTTTCAGCCAACATTTTGCTCTCCTTTAGGAAACCACGGAATGAACTTGCTCGTTGTCAATTGGTACTTTCGGTAAGCCTCTCCTCGCGATTTGAGCGACTGAGCCTCCGAGGGAGCAACACCCGTAACGAATAAAAGCAAAAAGAGCATTGCGAATGGGCAAGCAAGAGCGAGCCAGCCCATGGGCGCTCCCACCGCCATGACAGCTACCCCGCACCAAATCATCCACTCAAAGAAGTAGTTTGGATGGCGCGAGTAACGCCAGAGACCGACGTTACAAACTTGTCCCCGATGACTCGGATCCGCCTTGAATCGTTTGAGCTGGGCATCCGCTATTGCCTCTCCCATGACTGACACGACAAAAATCACCAGGCCAGCTATCTCACTCAGCTGCAGCAGAGGATCGGGATCGGATACGATTGTAGCAAAGGGAAACGAAAAAAATGCCTGGAGAAATGCCTGAAACTGAAAGAATAAGAAGCTCTTCCAAAGAAAACCGGAACTCCATCCTCGCTTCAACTCGACGTAACGCGAATCCTCTTGGGGATAATGCGCCCAAAGCCTGGTTGCCAGATGATATCCGAGACGGAGCCCCCAAAAAAGCGCCATGCCTGCCGCCAGGGCCGCACGAACAGGATTGGAGTGCGAAACAAGCGCATAGCCCGCGCCGCACAGGCCGATCCCGATAGCCCAGAGTGCATCGACCAGACTCAAGAAACGAATTCGAACGGCTGCGAACCAGGCAACTGTCATCACCCCAGCGCAAATACCCCAAGCACAAACTGCCATGAGGAGAGGGCTATCTTGAATCATCGTATGCGCTCCCTATAATCCAAGGCCCAAGGTAGATCATGATAGAACCTCGGTTAGCTTTTGTCTTCGGTACGAGAAAATCCGATGAACGTCTCGCTTTACTAGAGCAGACCCAAACAAGCTTCCGACCTTTCCACCCGGCAAACGATAAATAACCAAGTCGCGAACCAATGTGCCACCTGAGATCTCGGTGAAGCTGTGCGTGTGATGCCACTTGGCGTAAGGCCCTTTGGTTTGGCGGTCGACAAAGCGGTTTCCTGGATCCCAGTTCTCGATCTTGGACTGCCACGCAACGGATACGCCGTGAATCTTGAGCTTGTAATCAATGAGTGTTTCATTGCCCATCTCAGCGGTCGAGACCTTAACGATGTGGAAATTGAGCCAAGGAGGCGTGATCGCCTCGAGGTTCTTAGCCTCGCTAAAAAACGCGAATACTTCTGAAATCGGACGCGGAACAAACTGAGCTTCAGAGAGCTTGAGCTCAAGTGGAGCTGGAAATATCTCCGTCAACGCAGAACTGAGCTCTGCGTGTTCGAACTTGAATCCCAAGCGCTCAGCCCTTTTGGGCAAGGCTCGACAGCTTTCAAGAACAATGGCTGCCATCTCCCCCATGACGAGCTTGAGCGACACTTCCGGTGCCTTCAGCACGCCGATCGCGCCCGTGGCCTGAGCATAGAGCTTTGTGAACTTGGTGTTCGTGACGGGATTGGGAGCGGTCAGATTGAAAGCTCCATTGAGATCAGAACGCATCAGGATGAACTCGATGAATCGAACCACGTCATCTAAGTGAATCCAACTCATCCACTGGCGACCGGAGCCAAGGACTACTGGCTGCATCTTTTCAAGTGCGCCGCCTCCCACGCCTAGCACAATGCCTGTTCTCATCCGCACGACCCGTAGACCCAAAGCTTCGGCCTTTGTTGCTTCTGCTTCCCACGCTCTGACGACTTCGCTCAAAAACCCATCGCCCGCCACGGAGTCTTCAGCGAGGATCTCATCTGCCCGGTCTCCGTAGATCCCGGTCGCTGAGCCCGAAATAAGAATCTTAGGACGCTCGCCCGCCGGTAATGCAGCAATTGCTTCTACGAGCTTGCGGGTTCCGTCGACTCTTGACGATCGGATCGTACTTTTTACCTGATCAGTCCATCTTGATTTCGCTATAGGCTCTCCAGCCAGATGAACAACTGCATCGGCCTGCCTCAAAGCGGAAATCAAATTGGCTGGATCGTTCGTAGAGGGGTCCCAAACCACGCTCTTACAAGGAAGACCAGAAGCGGCGCCACTCCTGCGAACGACCGCGGTGATCTCGTGGCCCTTAAGCGCCAAATGAATCAAAGCGGCCTTGCCGATAAAACCTGTAGCTCCAGTTATCATGATCTTCATGGCCAAGTTCCTCCGACGGCATTCCTGCAGCATAGCTCGCAAAGGTGCATTCAGAGACAATACGCGACACCTGCCCATTTGGATCACCGGCTCAATGTTTTTTAGAACCTGCTCGAGCCGAGTGATCCAAAAGCGGCGATCCAACGTATTTACGGGTATGAGCTTGGCTTATTTGACTAGACAAACAGCTCAATTGAATCCTCAGCCATTGTATGGTATTGTTTTCACTCATGTTTTGAGGAGAGCACGGGTGCCAAATGTCCGGGGAAACACCGATTTTGACCAACTATTAGAGCGCGTGAAGCGCGACCGATGCGAAGAGTCCTTTCGAGCGTTGTTTGATCATTTTTACTCGAAAGTCCGATCGTACTTCCAGCAGGGCGGGGTAACCGGACAAAAGTCCGCTGATCTAGCTCAGGAAACCTTGCTTGCAGTCTGGCATAAGGCTTCTTACTTTGACCCTTCTAAAGGAACTTGCAGCACCTGGATCTTTACTATCGCTAGAAACCTCCGGTTTGACCATTTTAGATCCGACAGCAGGGACATTCTCAGCATCGGTGCGGACGATCTCTACGAACAAATAGAAGACCCATCGCTTCAGATGGATCAAATAGCTCTCTCGGGCGATTTTCGCGTGCGAATCGAATCACTCCCACCGGAGCAAAAAGACGCAGTTCAAGCGATGTATTTTGAGGGCTATTCTCATGGCGAGTATGCTGAGCTCAAAAAACTCCCTCTCGGCACGGTAAAATCTAGAGTTCGCCTCGCCTTGGCCCACCTTAAGAAGGGATTGGAGGAGTCGTGAGTTTGCATCATCCGTTGCCCGAGTTGCTAGAAAGCTTTGCAAGAGCGGATCTCGACGGATCCCTGGCTACTATTGTCTCCGCCCACATCGAGCACTGCTCGCGTTGCCGAAAGTCCATCAAGGACTTGGAGCAAAGCCTGTCGTTTCAGCTTTTTGAGGCCGCTCCTCAGCCAATTGCGCCTCAGCTCATTGCGATGGATACCCGTGAGGCATGGCAAAAGCTTTGCTCCCGCCTTGAATCATCGAAGACCCCTAGCGCTGGCTTATCGACTCAGAACGAGATCCACGTCAATGGCTTGAAATTTGAATTACCTCGCGTGCTGCAGAAGTTTGCCTCGAAGCCAATCAAATGGATGCCGTTTGGAAAGGGCGGACAGATTTGCAAACTGGGCAACGAAGGTCGAAAGTCGCTCTTCTTGATCTACCTCTCCTCCAACGAAGAGGTGCCGCTTCATTCTCACGCTGGGGCGGAGCACAGTTACGTCATCTCGGGAAGCTACTCGGCCGATGGCCTGACGTTTGAGACTGGAGATTTTTCTTGCTCAACCGAAAGCATCACTCATGCTCCCAAGGCGGGAATCGAAGACGGATGCTTGCTTCTGAGTAGCGTGGAGAATCGCCTCGATTTTCTCCACGGCTGGCTTAAGCCATTGAACGGGCTTCTTTGGTGGATTTTGAATGTTCGCGTGAAACTAATCAAATGACCCTATATCTGGCAAACGCACTCTGCCGCGTCTGCTGAGAGGAGTTGAGTATGAGAATAAGTTGGCCTATCCTATCCATTTTGATGGCCTCGACAACATGTTCGTGGGCCAATCAAGTTGTCCGTTACAAGGGCGTCGCAAAGGATGGCGATCGCACTGTTTACATCGAGAAACACACGGTCGAGTACAGCGACACGGGCACGCTACTGAAGGCGACAACCGAGTATGTGTCTGAATCAGGAAAACCTATCGCGGAATTAAAATCAGACTTCACGACAAGTCTTACCGTACCCACTCACCTGACAAGAGACTTGCGAACCGAAGAAGTGCAGGGCCTCCGCCGCGACGGAAACAAGGTCGTTCTCTACTTCAAGGAAAAGGACAAACCAGAAGAGAGCCGTGTTCTATCTTCTGACGACGAGGAAGACCGGATCCTCGTCGGGTGCCAGGGCCTCAATTACTATCTCTTGGGAAATCTGGGCGCCATAGACCCTGAAAAAACACTCCCCTTGCGCTTTCTGATCCCAGGAAAGCTTGATTACTACGATTTCGACATGAAGCGGGTCGGCGAACCCATCGGAGACATCGTTGAGTTCGAGATCAAAGTAAAAAACTGGCTTCTGAAAATCTTCGCCCCTACCCTGCGCGTAAAATACGACCGGAAAAAGAAGCACATCGTTTGGTACGAGGGAATCTCGAACCTCAAAGATGAAGACGGCGGGAACCAAAAAGTGACCATCAACTATTTTTACGGATCGGAATAAAGACCATGCTGAATACAAAAATGAGCAAACTATTAGTGAATGCCTGTCTCAGCGGGCTAATCATGATTATCTTTTCGGGAGGAGCTATGGCCGGAAACCTCGAGCGTGCGAAGGAATTCTTCGATAAGCTAAGCATCTCAAACTTGGATCTCGTGGATGCTTTCTACGATAAGAACGCCGTATTTCAAGACCCTGTTCACCAACTCAAAGGCTCCGAAGCCGTGAAGACCTACTATGCGGGGCTCTACAAGAATGTCGAATCGATTCGATTCGAGTATGGAAAGTCAACTGAGGCGGGCGATACGGTCAGCCTAACCTGGCGCATGCACCTGAAGGCCTCGGCCATCGACAGCAAGGAGATCACGGTCGACGGCGTGTCGCTCATTACTTTTGGCGGCCCCGAAGGAAAGGCGATCTCACACAGGGACTACTTTGACATGGGCGAGTTCATTTACGAGCGAATCCCCGTCTTGAAGTCGATTATCGGCTACATCAAAGGTCGGCTTTCTAAGAGTTAGAACTGATGGACTTGCTGAACAAAGTAGAAGATCTTCATAATAAGGCCTCAGACACTCGGTTTGTATGGTTTCCGTTCACTTGGCTGAAACCTAAGCCAAGCGAGCCCCTGCGCTTTGGAAAACTCATATTGATGTCCTTCTTCTTTGGATTTTATTACGGCATCTTTTTCGCTCTTAGAAACGCGTGGCTAAGCGACACAGATCTTCTTTCGTTGCTTCCTAAAAATATCGCGATAGCAACGGCGGCATTCTTCGTGTGGTTCAATCTCGTAACAGCGACCTTTTGGAATCGACGCGCACGAAGACTGTTGGGCAAGTAGGATCCCAAGCTTTTCTGCGAAAAACTGCGGACGACCTTACTTCCGCGACTGCTCTACAAGTCGACGAATGGCTTTCGCTAGTTGGTAGTTGTCCACCGGTTTAGACAAATGGAGCTGAAATCCAGCCGAAAGCGCTCTCTGCACATCCTCCTTTGCGGCGTAGGCGGTGACAGCAAGCGCAGGAATCTGCCCCCCCTGCTCAGGCGAAAGCGCTCTAATTTTCTTAATTAAGCTATACCCATCTTCATTAGGCATCGCGATGTCACTCACTAAAACCACGGGTCTCAACTGTTTGAAGAGCTCTATCGCCTGGGGAACGGACGTAGCGAGGCAGGTCTGAGCGCCAAGGGATTGAAGCGTTTCTGCAAATGCGGTCCCAGCATGAAGCTCGTCATCAACGATCAAGATACGAACCCCGTCCAAGCGAATGCCCTGAGGCTTCTGGCTTGCGCGCGGTTCGGCTAGGCGGGGCAATGGCTCGCGAGACCGCAGAGGCAGACAAACTGAGAAAATCGCACCTTTGTCTTTGCCCAAGCTCTTAGCCTCGACTGTCCCGCCATGCAGCTCAACTAAGTTCTTTACTATCGTGAGGCCGATCCCCAATCCACCGTGCAGTCGAATACTCGAGCTGTCTTGCTGGCTGAAGCGTTCAAAAATATTGGGAAGAAACTCGGGATCAATACCTTTTCCTGAATCCTCAACGTGAATGAGGACTCGAGTGCGCTCGCCGTTCTCGCCTTCATGCCTCTCGAGGCGAACAATGACTCGAGACTCGGGACTCGAAAACTTAATTGCGTTGCTCAGCAGGTTCCAAAACACTTGCTGAAGGCGGATTGGATCCGCCATGACTGTGCCAATACCTGAACTGGCTTTGATCTCGATCCGAATGGATTTATCAGCGGCATTGGGAGCGACAGCTTCCATGGCGGCATGCACGATCTCGATGATATTCGTTTCCTGGATATCCAAGGCGATCTTTCCAGCTACGATTCGAGAAACATCTAGTAGGTCACTGATCAGTTGAGATTGGATCTTCGCGCTTTCTTC
>JACCDG011723770.1_pt1 | contig 56483 bp, 57 predicted proteins | sample 7442471 | NCBI WGS metagenome assembly JACCDG01 (sample SAMN15323444, study PRJNA562643) | freshwater metagenome | isolation source: river surface water | place: USA:Blue River Watershed | collected 2017-08-17 | reverse complement strand
GCTGGACCAAAGGCACCACCTTCCCGCGCTGGGTGCCGGCTTTCCTGAGGCAATAACCCAGATCGCTGCCCGGCTCGCCGGGCAGGAGATCGAGCAGCTGGTGGTCCTGCTGCTTGATTGCAACGGCAAGTGCCTACGGGCACTGGAACTCTCTTCCGGATTACGCAGCCGCATCCGTGGGCGCTATCGCACGATCGTATCTGCGGCCTTGGCTGCGGGCGCCCACAAGCTTCTGCTGGCACATAACCATCCTTCGCACAGTCCGATGCCCAGCGCGGCCGATTTCAAATTAACCCGCGATCTCGCACAGATTTGCGCCCCGCTGGAAATTTCCATCATCGACCATCTGATAATTGCCGGACGGCAGATCACCAGCATGCGCAAGGGCAACCTGCTGTGACAGACAACCACACCAACAGTATCCGCACGCTGCTGAGCCGCCTGGGTCAATATCTGAATGACCTGCCACCAGAGCCGTCACCCCCAGCACCAGACCGCGCCAGCCCCGGCTTCGAAGAAGAGAGCGACTACCCGTCTGCCGAGCTGGCCGAGTTAATCCGGAAGGCCCGCGCAGAACGCCGGCGCCGCACCCTGCGCGCCCGGCATCTGCCAGCCGGCCTGTTCGGCGAACCGGCTTGGGACCTGCTGCTCGACATCTTCGCCAACCGGGCAGAGGGCAAGCGGGTCTCGTTCTCGTCAACCTGCCTTGCCACCGGCGTGCCGGCCGGCGAAGCCGCGCGCTGGATCAACGTGCTTGAGGCGGAAGGCCTGCTGTTTCGGCGTCGCGACCCCAAGGATCGAGCCTGCCTGTGGCTTGATCTGACCGACCTGGGCATGGAACGCCTGTGCGCGCATTTCCGGGATATCCGGACCGGCACAGGCTTTTGATAGTACGAAACCCGTAGTGCAGAGACTGGTGCGCCCGACGGGATTCGAACCCATGGCCCCCAGATTAGGAATCTGGTGCTCTATCCTGCTGAGCTACGGGCGCACTCGGCCCCCTTACGGCGCGGCGCTTCCGCTGGCAATCAGTTCGCCTGATCGGGCGGAACCACCGGGAACGGCAGCGGCATGATTGCCACGCCCTCTTCCAACAGCTCCTTCGCCTCTTCCAGCGTAGCCTTGCCGTGGATCGGTTCGGCCTCGCGCTCGCCATAGTGGATCGCGCGGCTCTGTTCGGCGAAATCCTCGCCAACCCAGCGCGATTGCTGGAGCGCTTCCGCCTGCAGCTTCGCCAGCTTATCCATCACCGCCTGCGCTTCTGGCGGGAGGCCTGCGGCAACCGGCGCTGGCTGGGCCGGGGTCGGCAACTGGTTGCCCTTTTTGGGCACGGCCGGGGCCATTGGCGCCTTGGATACGGCCGTGGTGCCGCAATGCGGGCAATCGACCAGCCCGCGCTGCTGCTGCGCAGCAAAGGCTTCTGATGAGGCAAACCAGCCTTCGAAGCGGTGCCCGGCAGGCTGGCAAATCAGATCAAACACGATCATGGCGCGGCCTATGTGTGCATTGGCCGGCGATTGGCAAGGCTTGGCAGCTGCGCACGGACTTCGGCGATGCGGCCCGGGTCGATTTCGGCGAAGCCCAGCCCCGGCTCCACGCCGCCGAGATCAAGCAACACTTCACCCCAGGGATCGACAACCAGGCTGTGACCATAGGTTTCGCGCCCGTCCTCATGCCGGCCCACTTGCGCCGCAGCGATGACATAAGCACTCGCCTCGATCGCCCGCGCGCGCTGCAGCACGTGCCAGTGAGCCGCCCCAGTCGGACGGGTAAAGGCAGCCGGAATGGCAATCGCATCGCAGCGCGCCGCGCCCAGCGCTTGAAACAGCGCGGGAAAGCGCAGGTCATAGCAAATTGTCAGACCCAGCCGCCCAATCGGGGTTTGATCGACCGTCACCACCCGGTCGCCCGGCGCATAGGCATTGGATTCACGCCAGCTTTCCCCGCTCGCCAGATCGACATCGAACATGTGGATCTTGTCATAGCGCGCAGCGATCGCGCCGGTCGGATCGATCGTGAAGCTGCGGTTGGCCCAGCGGCCATCATCACGGGCAATCGCCAGGCTGCCCAATGCCACCCAGATACCCGCTCCGGCCGCCGCCTCGCGTACGGCGGAGAGCACCGGATTGTCCGCCTCTGGCACGATATGCTGGGTCCCGCGCGCCCGGTCGCGGTCAAGCAGACCCGACATTTCGGGCGTAAACATTATGCTGGCCCCGCCGCTCGCCGCCGCGCCGATTGCGTTGACCAGCGTCTGGGCATTGGCCACCGGGTCGATCCCGGTGGTCATCTGCAAAACCGCAATACGGGCCATCAGAGCTGATTACAGGCCGAGCAGCGGGTCAAGCTTGCCCGCGGCATCAAGCGCATGGATATCGTCGCAACCACCAAGCGCCTGATCATTCACCAGTACCTGCGGAACAGTGCTCGCCCCGGGAACCCGGCGAACCATCTCTTCGCGGTCCTTGCCGCCCATGGTCACATCAATTTCGGTATAGACGACACCTTTCTGATCGAGCAGCGCCTTGGCGCGCACGCAATAGGGGCAGCCCCACTTGGTGTAGATCTCAACTTTAGGGGCAGACATGTTGGCTCCTCTTGAAACGGGCTGCGGCTATCATACATCGGGGTCGGTGTCATCGCCCGCAAGGATGTCCAGAGCATACCGAAGCAGGGATAATGCCGAACCGCAGGGTGCCATGACGGATCCTGCACAAACCAGAATTGCTCATTGGAGGATTTTGCTATGAACCGTTTCGATTTCACCCCCTATCGCCGCACGATGGTAGGATTTGACCGGCTGTTTGACTTGCTGGAAAACCACAACCGCCTGAACAGTGGGGACAATTACCCTCCGTTCAACATCGAGCGCCGCGGCGAAGAAAGCTATCGCATCACCCTGGCCGTTGCCGGATTCAAGCCTGCGGATATCGAAATCACCGCCCAGCAGAACCTGCTGGTAGTTCAGGGCCGCAAGGGTGAAGAACCACAGTCCGGGCAGTTTCTGCATGTCGGCATCGCCCAGCGCGGGTTCGAGCGCCGCTTTGAACTGGCCGACTATGTCCGCGTCGAGTCCGCCAACCTGGAAGACGGGTTGTTAATCATAGATCTGGTGCGCGAAGTGCCGGAAGCGATGAAGCCCAAGAAGATCCCGGTCGGCACTCAGAAGGCGCTTTCGGTTGTCAGCGATGCTGATGAAAGCAGTGCCGCAGCCTGATTATAAATGATTTTTCCGAATGGGGGTGGAACCTTGCGGTCCCACCCCCGCGACGCTTTTGCGCCGCCCTGTCGCGTCATAAATCGCCCGGGTCGCAATAGACGATCAACGCGCGACAAGCTTTGAAGCTCTTGTCGTTACGAAACCGAGCTAGGGTAATCCCTAGGTTGATTGCAAGCGCAATTTTGGAAACGGCTTAGTCTATATTAACTATAACTTCAGACCAGACGCGCTTGCTGTATTGCCGCCGCCACAAACCCGGCGAACAGCGGGTGGGGTTCAAACGGACGGCTTTTCAGTTCTGGATGGAACTGCACGCCAATGAACCAGGGATGGTCAGGTCGTTCGACGATTTCCGGCAACAACCCGTCAGGCGACATGCCCGAGAAGACCAGGCCGCCCTGCTCCAGGGCTTCGCGGTAAGCGGCGTTGACTTCGTAACGGTGCCGATGACGCTCTGAGATCGTGGTAGCACCGCCATAAACGGCCGAAACGTGGCTGTTTGCGCTGAGCTTGGCTTCATAGGCACCCAGCCGCATAGTCCCGCCCAGATCGGTATCGGCGCCCCGCTGTTGAAGTCCTTCGGGGCTCATCCATTCGGTGATGATGCCCACGATCGGTTCGGCCGGTTCGCCAAATTCGGTCGAGCCCGCCCCGACGATCCCGGCCGTGTTGCGTGCACCCTCGATGCAGGCCATCTGCATGCCAAGACAGATGCCGAAGAACGGCACCTTGCGTTCGCGGGCAAAGCGGATCGAGGCGATCTTGCCTTCCGAACCGCGCACGCCGAACCCACCGGGCACCAGAATGCCGTGCATCGGCTCAAGCCGCGAGACGATTTCATCGTCACCAGCCTCGAACAGCTCGGCATCGATCCACTTGATATTGACCTTGACCCGGTTGGCCATGCCGCCGTGGACCAACGCCTCGTTAAGGCTCTTATAGGCATCAGGCAGGCCCACATACTTGCCAACAACGCCAATCGTAACCTCACCCTCGGGGTGCTGATAGCGATCGACAATGTCCACCCAGCGCGAAAGATCCGGCGCAGGGCTTGCCATGCCAAAGTGATGAAGCACTTCGGCGTCCAGCCCTTCGGCATGGTACTGCAGCGGCACGGCATAGATGCTGCTGGCATCGAGCGCCTGGATCACCGCTTCCTTGCGGACGTTGCAGAACAACGCGATCTTGGCGCGCTCATTCTCGGGCAGCGGGTGTTCGCAGCGGCACAGCAGCACGTCGGGCTGCACACCCAGGCTCGTCAATTCGCGAACCGAATGCTGGGTCGGCTTGGTCTTCAACTCACCAGCCGCCGAAACATAGGGAACCAGCGTTACATGGACCGAGCAGAACCGGTCACGTCCCAGCTCGTTGCGTAGTTGGCGAATCGCCTCGATGAAGGGCAGCCCTTCGATATCACCCACAGTCCCACCGATTTCGCACAGCACGAAATCGAGGTCATCGGTATCGGCAAGGGCGAACCGCTTGATCTCGTCCGTTACGTGCGGGACCACCTGGACCGTCGCGCCCAGGTAATCACCCCGGCGTTCCTTGGTGATGATGTCGCGGTAGATCCGGCCCGAGGTGATGTTATCTGCCTGGCGCGCGGAAACGCCGGTGAAGCGCTCGTAATGGCCCAGGTCGAGATCGGTTTCCGCCCCATCGTCCGTCACATAGACTTCGCCGTGCTGATAGGGGCTCATCGTCCCCGGATCGACGTTCAGATAGGGATCGAACTTGCGGATGCGGACCTTGAATCCGCGCGCCTGCAGCAATGCTGCGAGGCTTGCCGCCATGAGACCTTTGCCAAGCGAGGAGACCACGCCGCCGGTAATGAAAATGAACCGCGCCATGGGAGTCGGGCCTTAAGCAATGAATGGGGGAACGGGCAAGCGCTGCTTGCCGCAATCCACAATTGAAATGAAACGGCCCGACGAAAAATCGGGCCAACGCTTACTGCTTGGCAGGGGCGTCCTGCGGGGCTGCGGCCGGCGCAGCGGCCGGGCTGGCAGCCGGTGCCGCCAGCGGATCGGCGCTGACCGGCGGACCAGCCGGAGCCACGGTGCGGTTCAGCGACGTATCAAGGCCGCTGCCGCCCGAAGAGGCATTAACCGCCAGCGCCGCCAGAGCGATGCTCAGCAGGACAAACAGCGTTGCCAGAACCGCCGTGGAGCGGGTGAGAAAATCGGCCGCACCACGCGCCGACATCAGGCCTGCCGGGCTTCCGCCCACGCCAAGGCCGCCGCCTTCCGACTTCTGCATCAGGATCACGGCGACCAGCAATGCGGCAACAATGGCCTGTACGACGGTCAGGAAGATAAATAGCGACATTGGCGGCTTTCCGCTGGAGGTAACTGTTGCCCGCGCATCTAGGCGCGCGAAGCCCGGGTTGCAAGCGTGGCGCTACTCCTCGCCGGGACCAGCAGCGGCCAGCACGATCGCCAGAAAGCTCTCTGCCTGCAGGCTCGCGCCGCCGACCAGCGCCCCGCCGACTTCGTCAGCTGCCAGCAATTCCGCCGCGTTGCCAGCGTTGACCGATCCGCCATAAAGGATCGAGATGCCCGCACCGTCCGGGCCATAGATCGTCTCGAGCCGGGCGCGAATCGCCCGGTGGATTGCGCCGACATCGCCAACCGAGGGCACGCGGCCAGTGCCGATCGCCCAGACTGGCTCATAAGCAACGGTAACGCGGGCCGCGACGCCCTCACCCACCGGTAGCGAGCCGTCGAGTTGGGCGCAGACCACGGCTTCGGCCTGACCGGCATCACGCTGCGCCTCGGTTTCGCCGACACAGACAATCACTTCCAGCCCAGCAGCCAGCGCGGCCTCGGCCTTTGCGCGCACCTGGGCATCCGTTTCAGCGTGCATGGCGCGCCGTTCACTGTGGCCCAGGATTGTATAGGTTGCGCCGGCATCGGCCAGCATCGCAGCCGAGACATCACCTGTAAAAGCACCGCTTGCCGCGGCGTGGCAATCCTGCCCGCCAATTGCCATGGCCTCGGCGTTTTCCGCCAACGACTGGATCAGGGTGAACGGCGGCGCCACGGCCACACGCACGCCGGGATGGCGCGCCGCACCGCGATCAATGGCCCGTGCTTCGGCCAGCATCGCTCGCGTACCATTCATCTTCCAGTTGCCGACAATAAAGGGCCGGTTCACCATGCGTAATTTCCTGCAATATGATTGAGCTCCGGGGGTGCACTCCGGATCAGCCCGCGCCTAGGCCAGTGGTGCCGCCCTTGTCAAAGCTGTCTGTGGAACAGCAAGCAGGATTGCCCGCACGGCAATTGCTGCCTAAAGCCCCGCCATTGACCCGCTTGTTGCGGGCATTTGGTCTTGTTTTGGCGAGTTCGCATGCTGCAGATATTCCGCAAGTCTCTTGGTTCCAAATTGGGCGCCGGTCTCGGGTTGGGTTTCCTCCTGATCCTCGGCATGGCGTTTGCAGCGGGCGATATTGCCGGCAACAGGAGCTTTGGCGGCAGCGCGGGCGGCGATCGGGCTGCAACGGTTGGCAACGGCCGCGTCGATAGCACTGACGTGGAACGGGCCGTCAGCCGGACGCTGGAAAACCTCCGCCGCGAACAGCCGACCGTCACGCTGAAGGATTTCGTTGCCCAGGGCGGGTTCGAACAGGTGCTGCGCAACGTGATCGATCTCGCCGCGATCCACGAATTCGGCCAGAAGCACGGGATGCACATCGGCAATCGCCTGATCGACAGCGAAATCGCAAAGTTGCCGGACGTTCAGGGCCCGGACGGCAAGGTCAGCGACCAGCTCTACCGAGCCTTCCTGCAGCAGCGTGGCTTGACCGACGCCCAGCTGCGGCGTGAGCTCGGCAATTCGTTGATGGCGCGCCAGCTTGTTGCCAATGCCGATTTCGGCGTGGTGGTGCCGGGTACGCTGGTCCAGCGTTATGCCGCAGTCATCACCGAACGCCGCACCGGCCAGATCGGCCTGCTGACCTCAGCGGCCTTTGCCCCCAAGACCCTGCCGAGCGAGAGTGATCTGGCGAGCTGGTATGCCGGCAACCAAAAGGACTTTATGCGGCCAGAGCGACGCGTCATCCGCTTCGCAACTTTCACCGACGCCGTGCTGAAGACTGTTCCAGCCCCGACCGAGGCGGAAATTGCCGCAGCCTATGAGGCCAAGAAGACCAAGTACCAGGCCAGCGAGAGCCGCAAGGTCAGCCAGTTGATCCTGCCGACCGAATCCGCCGCCAAAGCCGCACTGGCTGAAGCGGCAGGCAAGTCGCTTGAAGCCGTTGCCGCAGCAAAAGGCTTGAGTGTGGCGGCCCTCGCCCCGCTCGAAAAGTCCGCTCTGGCAATTCAGACCTCGCAGGCTGCCGCCAACGCCGCCTTCGCCGCGCCAAAGGGCAAGGTGCTCGGCCCGATCAAGGCACCGCTGGGCTGGGTGCTGCTGCGTGTTGACGCGATCGAAGGCAAGGCCGGAAAGACGCTGGAGCAGGCGCGAAGTGAACTGCTGCCCGAACTGGTCGCTCAAAAGCGCCGCGCCGCGCTCACCGATTTCTCGGCCCGGATTGAGGAAGAGTTCGATAACGGCTCGACCCTCACCGACATCGCCAAGGAACTGGGCCTGTCCCTCAACGAAACAGCTCCACTGCTCAGCACCGGTCAGGTCTTTGGTCAGAACGGCAAAACCGCCCCGACCGAACTCACCCCGGTCCTGAGCACTGCCTTTGCGATGGAAAGCGAAGGTCAGCCGCAGTTGGCCGAAGTTGAGCCGGGCAAGCAATTCATCGTCTTTGACGTCGCCCAGATCCAACCCTCGGCCGCAGCGCCGCTGGCGGAAGTCAAACAACAGGTCTTGACCGAATATCAGCTGAGCAAGGGCGCAGTCGCCGCCCGCGCCGCTGCGCTCAAGATCGAAGCCATGGTCAAGCGGGGGGCCGACCTCGGCACCGCGCTCGCCTCGCTCGGATTGCCGCTGCCGGAGGTTGAGCAGGTGAACCTGCCGCGTGAGCAGGTTCAGCAGATGGGCCAGCAGACCCCGCCGCCATTGGCTATGCTGTTCGCGCTTGCCAAAGGGCAGGTCAAGCTGATGGCTGCTCCGCGCAACCGCGGCTGGTACGTGGTCAAGGTAACCGACGTGATCCCCGGCAAAGTGGCTCCGAACGACCCGCGCCTCCCGCAGTTCCAGCAAACCATGGCCAGTGTCGCTTCGCAGGAGTACTCGCTCCAGCTGCGCGCGGCCATGCGCGCCGACGTGGGTGTGAAGCGCAACGAAGCCACGATCAACGCGCTCAAAACCCGCCTCTCTGGCGGTAACTGAGCGGGGCGCTGGTGCCGGGCCTGAACAACCGCGACGCAGCACTGGCCGCGCTGGCGGTCGGCCGCCCGGCCCTGGTCTGGCAGCGGCTGATCGCTGACGCCGAAACCCCGGTGGGTGCGGCGGTCAAGCTGATCGAGCCGGGCCGCGGCGATTTCCTGCTCGAATCGGTCCAGGGCGGTGAAGTTCGCGGGCGTTACAGCCTGCTCGGTCTTGATCCCGACCTGGTCTTCCGCGCGACAGGTGCAGCCTGCGAGATCAACCGGGCCTGGCGGCAGGATCGCGAAGCCTTTGCCGCGTTACCCGGTGACAGCCTGACCGAGCTGCGCGCCCTGGTTGAAGCTTGCAAGATCGAAGTGCCGCAGCCCCTCCCCTCGGCCCTGGCCTGCCTGGTCGGCTATTTCGGTTACGAAACTTACGGCCTGATCGAAAGCCTGCCGCGCCCCGCGCCCAACGCGCTGAACCTGCCCGACATGCTGTTCGTGCGGCCAACGCTGCTGCTGGTGTTTGACCGGCTCAGCGATGAGCTCTTCGCGATTGCCCCGGTCTGGCCAGAAAGCGGCAGCCCGGACCAGTTGGTCGAGCAGGCCGGCGAACGGATCGAGGCCGCGCTCGCACGGCTCACCAGCCCGGCACCAGCCGCCACCCGCGCCGCCAACCTTCCTGAACCCACGCTTCAGCCCGCAGTGCCGCGTGAACGCTATGCGGAGATGGTACACAAAGCGAAGGACTACATCGCCGCTGGAGACATCTTCCAGGTTGTGCTGGCGCAGCGGTTCACCACGCCCTTTGCTCTCCCCGCGCTGGACCTTTACCGCGCGCTGCGGCGGATCAACCCTTCACCCTTCCTTTATTTCCTGGACTTGCCCGGCTTTGCCCTGACCGGATCAAGCCCGGAAATCCTGGTGCGCGTTCGCGATGGCGAAGTAACGATCCGCCCGATTGCCGGCACCCGCCCGCGCGGCAAGTCCCCGGAAGAGGACCGCGACAACGAGGCAAGCCTGCTGGCTGACCCCAAGGAACGCGCCGAGCACCTGATGCTGCTCGATCTGGGCCGCAACGATGTGGGCCGGGTGGCCGAAGCCGGGACCGTGCGGGTGACCGAAAGCTATACGGTCGAACGCTATAGCCATGTCATGCACATCGTCTCCAATGTGGTCGGCAAGCTTGATGCCACCAACCACGATGCGTTGGATGCCGTCTTTGCAGGCTTCCCGGCTGGCACGGTCAGCGGCGCACCCAAGGTTCGCGCCTGCGAGATCATCGCTGAGCTCGAACCCGAAACCCGCGGTGCCTATGCTGGCGGGGTCGGATATTTCTCGCCCGATGGCAGCCTCGATTCCTGCATCGTCCTGCGCACCGGGGTGGTCAAGGACGGCACCCTGCACGTCCAGGCCGGGGCCGGGATCGTGGCCGATAGCAACCCGGAATATGAACAGCGCGAATGCGAGGCCAAGGCCGGCGCTCTGATCGCCGCGGCGCGCGAGGCGGTGCGGGTGGCAGGCGAATCCGGCTACGGACAGTAGGCCGGGTTGACCCGGAGCAATGCTCCGCTAGCTTGCTGGTCATGCGCAAGATTCTGCTCCCCCTGCTCGCCCTGATCGCCACGCCGCTTCACGCGGAGGACTGGCGTGCCAAATCGACCGAACGCGATGTCGTCCTGAAGGACTTCGCCTTTGCCGAGGGCGGCAAGATGGACGTGAAGATGCACGTCACCACGCTTGGCACGCCCCGCAAGAACGCGGCGGGTGAGATCGAGAACGCCGTGATGGTGCTCCACGGCACGGGCGGCAGTGGCCACCAGTTCTTCCGCCCGCAATTTGCCGAAGAACTCTTCGGCCCTGGCCAGCCGCTCGACCTTGCCAAGTATTACGTGATCCTGCCCGACAACATCGGCCATGGCAAAAGCTCCAAGCCCAGCGACGGGCTGAAGATGGCTTTCCCGCGCTATAACTATGCCGACATGGTCGCGGGGCAGCACCGGATGCTGACCGAGGGTCTGGGCGTAAAAAAGCTGAAGTTGATCCTCGGCACCTCGATGGGCTGCATGCACGCCTTTGTCTGGGGCACCACCCGCCCCGGTTTTGCCGAACGGCTCGCCCCTTTCGCGTGCAACGCGATGGAAATCGCCGGGCGCAACCGGATGTGGCGCCAGATGTCGATCGACGCGATCAAGGCCGATCCGCTTTGGAACCAGGGCAATTACACCAGCGCGCCTGAAAGCGGGCTGCGCACGGCCCGTTACATCTCGATGATTGCCGGGGCCAATGCCTGGGCACTGCAGAACGAATACCCGACCCGCGAACAGGCTGAGGCCGCGCTGCGCACCGGCTATGCCGCCCGCGCCACCAGCGATACCGATGCCAATGACCAGATCTACCAGCTGGACAGCTCGCGCGATTACAATCCGGCACCGAACCTGGCCAAGATCACCGTCCCGGTGCTGTGGATCAACAGCTCGGACGATTTCATCAACCCGCCCGAACTGGGCATGGCACAGCAGCATGTGAAGCTGATGCCCAAGGCGCAGTTCACCCTCTTCCCGTTCAGCCCTGACACCAAGGGCCATGGCACACATACCTGGGCAAAGTTCTGGAAGGCCGATCTGGCCGAACTGCTGTCGAAGTGAGCGCGGCCGCCCCTTCGGACCGCCGCGGCCTTTATCCGCCGGTTGAGCCTTTCGCGAGCGGCATGCTCGACGTCGGTGATGGACACAGCATCTATTGGGAGCGCTGCGGCACCCCCGGCGGCAAGCCGGCGGTATTCCTGCATGGCGGCCCCGGCGGCGGGTGCAGCGCCAAGCAGCGCCAGCAATTCGACCCCGCGCTTTACGATGTGCTGCTGTTCGACCAGCGCGGCTGCGGTCGGTCCACGCCATTTGCCAGCCTTGAGTCCAATACCACCTGGCACCTTGTCGCCGATATCGAGGCCCTGCGCGAACTGGCCGGGCACGATCGGTGGATGGTGTTCGGCGGTTCGTGGGGCTCAACGCTCGCGCTCGCCTATGCCGAGAAGCACCCGGAGCGGGTAACCGAACTGGTGCTGCGCGGGATCTTCCTGGCCAGCCAGCAGGAGGCCAACTGGCTTTACAAGTATGGCGCACGCGAACTCTACCCCGAAACCTGGAGCGAGTTCGCAGGACATATCCCCGCAGCGGAGCGCCATGATCTCGTCGCCGCCTATCACAAGCGGCTGACCAGCGACGATCCGGCCGTGCGCCTTGCTGCGGCCAAGGTCTGGTCGATGTGGGAGGGCGTCACCGTGACCCTGCTCCCCGATCCCGAGATGCTGGCAGACTTCACGGCAGACGATCACGCCGTCGCCGTCGCCAGGATCGAGAACCACTATTTCAGCCATGATTGCTGGCTGGAGCCCGGACAATTGCTGCGCGACGCGCACCGACTGCGCGGCATTCCCGGGGTGATCGTCCAGGGTCGTCACGATTGCTGCACGCCGCCGGCCGCGGCCTGGGCGCTGAAGCAGGCCTGGCCCGAAGTGGAACTGCAGATCGTGCCCGATGGCGGTCACCTGTTTACCGAACCCGGGATCACCGATGGCCTTGTCCGCGCAACCGATCGCTTCGCGGGCAAGGCGGGATAACTCCCCTTTATCCGTTCGTGTCGAGCGCAGTCGAGACACCTAGGGCCACCGTGTCTCGACTACGTTCGACACGAACGGGCTTGGGAAGAGTTCGATAAAGGCTGGCTGGTCTTTCGTGGCAGCCGCAGCTAAGGCTCCGAGCCATGATCCTCGTTATCGACAATTACGACAGCTTCACCTGGAACCTTGTCCATTACCTGATGGAACTGGGGGCTGAGGTTGAAGTGGTGCGCAACGATGCGCTGTCGGCGGGGCAGGCAATCAGCACCGGGGCTGAAGGCTTCTTGATTTCACCCGGCCCCTGCACGCCGAACGAAGCGGGGATCAGCCTGGATCTGGTTGGCGCCTGCGCCGATGCCGGCAGGCCCCTGCTGGGCGTCTGCCTGGGCCACCAATCGATCGGCCAGTATTTTGGTGGCAAGGTGGTGCGCGGTGGACTGATGCATGGCAAGACCTCGCAGGTTACCCATGACGGCACGGGTCTGTTCCAGGGCCTCCCTTCGCCCTTCACCGCAACGCGCTATCACTCGCTGATCGTTGAAGACATTCCGGACAGCCTGGTGGTCAACTGCCGGTCCGACGATGGCCACGTGATGGGCTTCCGCCATGCCAGCCTGCCGATCCACGGCGTGCAGTTCCACCCGGAAAGCATCGCCACCGAGCACGGCCACGCCATGCTCGCCAACTTCCTCGCGATCTGCGGCATCAAGGCGAAGGAACTGGCGTGAGGCATTGCCCATGAGTTTGGCGCTGGGGGAAGCCGAGGCGCTATTCGGGCGCATGCTCGATGGCGGTATGGCCGATGATCAAATCGCATCTACCCTGATCGAGCTGGCTGACCGCGGTGAAACGGCCGCCGAAGTCGCCGGCCTGGTTCGCGCCATGCGGGCACGGATGAAGCCGGTCAGCGCTCCTACCGGCGCGATCGATGTCTGCGGCACGGGCGGCGATGGCCAGCACAGCCTTAACGTTTCAACCGCGGTGGCGCTGGTTGTCGCGGCTTGCGGCGTACCCGTCGCCAAGCATGGCAACCGCGCGGCATCCAGCAAGGCTGGCGGGGCCGATACGCTGGAAGCCTTGGGCCTTAACCTGGCCCGCGCATCGGAGCTGGCGGAACAGACCCTGCCCGATCTTGGCATCGCCTTCCTGTTCGCCCAGGCGCATCACCCGGCGCTGGCCCGCGTTGGCCCGATCCGCAAGGCGCTGGGGCGGCGGACGATCTTCAACCTTTGCGGCCCACTGGCCAATCCTGCCGGGGTAACGCGCCAACTGGTCGGCGTCGCCCAGCCGGGCCTGATCACGCTCTACAAGCAGGCGATGGAACTCCTCGGCACCGAGGCGGCACTGATCGTTTCGGGTGCGGAAGGGCTGGACGAACTTTCGATCGAAGGCACCAGCTATCTGGCCGCAATCGGCCTGCCCCCGCTGCCCGCCGAACTCCGGCCCGAAGATGCCGGCCTGCCCAGCCATCCGCTGGAAGACCTGCGCGGCGGCGATGCGGCCTACAATGCCGAGGCATTGCGCCGCCTGCTGCTGGGTGAAACCGGGGCCTATCGCGACGCTGTGCTGCTCAACAGCGCAGCCGCGCTGCTGGTCGCTGGGCAGGCCGAAGATTGGTTCGAAGGCGTCGAGGAAGCCGCCGAAGCCATCGACAAGGGCCTCGCCAAGGCGCTGCTGGACTGCTGGATCGAGACTGTGAAATGACCGACAAGCTCGCCGAAATCTGCGCGACCAAGCGCGTCGAACTCGCCGCCCGCAAGCCGCAGGGGCTCAGCCACTGGCCCACCCCTTCACCCGTGCGCGGGTTTGAGGCGGCGCTGCGTGCCAAGGCCGCCGAAGGCTTCGCCCTGATTGCCGAGATCAAGAAGGCCAGCCCCTCAAAAGGCCTGATCCGCGCCGATTTTGATCCGCCGGCCCATGCCCGCGCCTATCAGGCGGGCGGCGCAGCCTGCCTCTCGGTACTGACCGACGCGCCTTACTTCCAGGGGCACGAGGATTACCTGATCGCCGCGCGCGCTGCCTGCGACTTGCCGGTGATCCGCAAGGACTTCATGGTCGATCCCTGGCAATGCGCCGAGGCCCGGGCGATGGGGGCCGATGCGATCCTGATCATCGTTGCCGCGCTGGAAGATGCCATCATGGCCGAGATCGAGGCCGCCGCGCGCGAGCAGAGCCTCGACGTGCTGGTCGAAGTACATGACGAGGCCGAGATGGAACGGGCGCTCAAGCACCTCCGCTCGAAGCTGGTCGGCGTCAACAACCGCAACCTCAAAACTTTCGAGGTCGATCTCGCCACCACCGAGCGGCTGGCGGCCATGGTCCCCGGCGATGTCCTGCTGGTCTGCGAAAGCGGGATCGGCAGCCACGCCGATTGTCAGCGCATGGCGCGCAGCAATGTCCGCACTTTCCTGGTCGGAGAAAGCCTGATGCGCCAGGCAGATGTCGAAGCGGCAACCCGCAGCCTGCTGCTCGGATAGGCTGGTCCTGCGCTGCGCTTTCTGACAAGACTGCGCCATGACCAAGCTTTCCCACCTCGACGATGCCGGTAATGCCGCGATGGTCGATGTTTCAGCCAAGCCCGCCACCGAGCGCGAGGCTATTGCCGAGGGCCGCATCACCATGTCGGCCGAGGCACTGGCCGCAATCCGCGCTGGTGCAGTTAAAAAAGGCGATGTCCTGGCTACCGCGCGCATTGCCGGGATCATGGCGGCGAAGAAAACCAGCGAGTTGATCCCGCTGTGTCATCCGCTGATGCTGTCCAAGGTGGCGATCGATTTCGCGTTTGAGGCCGATGGGCTGCGGGTCACCGCCATGGCCCGGCTTACCGGCCAGACCGGCGTGGAAATGGAGGCCCTTACAGCAGCTTCCGTCGCGCTCCTGACAATCTATGACATGGCCAAGGCGCTCGACAAGGGCATGACCATCGGCAACCTCCGCCTGCTTGAAAAGCGGGGTGGCAAGTCGGGCGACTGGAAGGCCCAGGATTGATGCCGGCACCGCTGCCGCTGGAAGAAGCCCAGGCGCGCCTTTTGGCACTGGCCGAGCCATTGCCGCTGGAGCGGGTTGATCCTCCCTCCGCGCTGGGACGCTGGCTGGCCGAGCCGCTGGTCGCGGCGCGCACCCAGCCTGCTTGCGCTGTCTCCAGCATGGATGGCTATGCCGTCGGTGAAAACGATCTTGATGGTCCGTGGCAAGTCATTGGCGAAAGCGCTGCAGGGCACCCGTTTCAGGGCCTCGTCAGCACCGGCCAGGCCGTGCGCGTCTCCACCGGCGCCGTTGTGCCCGGCGGCGCAGGCGCCGTGGTGGTGCAGGAAGATGTCACGCGCAATGACGACACGCTGATCCTGACCGGCAGTGGTCCCAGCCTGCCCGGCACATACATCCGCCGCGCCGGATCTGACTTCTCTGAAGGCAGGGTGCTGGCCGAACGCGGCAAGCGGCTTGGTCCGGCGCAGGTCGCGCTCGCTCTCGCGGCGGGGCACAGGCACATCGCGGTGCGTCGCGTTCCGCGCCTCGCCATCATTGACAGCGGGGATGAGCTGGCCGCCGATCCTGCGAACTGCGCAGCGCATCAGGTCCCGGCAAGCAACGGTGCAATGCTGGCCGCCCTCGCCGCCAGCCTGCCTTGCCGCATCACCCGGCGCGAACCGGTACCCGACAACCTGGACCTGCTGATTGCCGAACTCGACGCCGCATCATCAGCAGATGTGATTGTTACCAGTGGCGGCGCATCGGTGGGGGATCACGACCTGATGATCCCGGCCTTGCGAGCCTGGGGGGCGGAGCTCGATTTCTGGAAAGTGGCGATCAAGCCGGGCAAGCCGCTGCTGGTAGCCCGCAAAGGCCAGCAAATCGTGCTCGGCCTGCCGGGCAATCCGGTTTCAAGCTTCGTAACCGCATGGCTCTTCCTGCTGCCCTTGCTGCGCCGCCTGTCCGGTGCGCAGCAGCCGCTGCCGGTGCGGCACGAGGCGCGCCTGGCGACAGCGATGGCCGGCGGGGGCGACCGACGCGAGTTCCTGCGCGGCATCCTGAGCGGTGGCGAAGTGACCCCGGCGCTTGGCCAGGATAGCGGCGCGCTTGCCGCGCTGGCAGCCAGCAATTGCCTGATCGACCGGGCCGCCAACAGTCCGGTTTTGCCCGCCGGAACGCCGGTTTTCATCTATCCGCTCGAAAATGGCGGAATTGCTTGACTTGGATTCAGATGTTGCTTACCTGTTCCACATTCGTTCACTGAACGGCACGGGAACAGAGGTGTTCTCCCGGCCGCGAATGGGAGGTTAAGGGCGATGCTGACGCGTAAGCAGCATGAATTGATCCGGTTCATCCAGGTAAAGCTTGAAGAGACCGGCGTCTCCCCTTCGTTTGAGGAAATGAAGGAAGCGTTGGACCTTAAGTCCAAGTCGGGCGTCCACCGCCTGATCTCTGCGCTTGAAGAGCGCGGTTTTATCCGCCGCCTGCCCAACCGCGCCCGTGCGCTGGAAGTGCTCAAACAGCCGGAAGACGTGGTAACGAAAGCGCCGCGCGCTGCCAATTCGAACAACGCCGCTGCCGCCGTGATCCGCCCGCCAGAGGCCAAACCCGCTCCGGCTAACGACGTGATCGAGATCCCGCTGCACGGCCGGATCGCGGCCGGCGTGCCGATCGAGGCGATGGAAACCAGCGCCATGCTGCCGGTACCCGCGGCACTGCTTGGCTCGGGCGAGCACTATGCGCTTGAGGTTTCCGGGGATTCGATGATCGAAGCCGGGATCTTTGATGGTGACTATGCTCTGATCCGCAAGACCGACACCGCCCGCGATGGGGAAATCGTCGTCGCTCTGGTTCGCGGCGAGGAAGCGACGCTCAAGTACCTGCACCGCGACAACGGGATGATCCGGCTCGATCCAGCCAATGCCGCTTACGAGCCGCAGGTCTATCGTCCGGGCGAAGTGATGGTTCAGGGCAAGCTGGCTGGCTTGCTGCGCCGCTATCACTAACGGGTTGAGACGGGCCGGGGCCTGCGTGGTTCCGGCCCGATCCACCAACCATGGTCGCCCTGGCTATCGGCCACGCTGACCACCGCGCGATCCGCCAGATCGATCGCCAGCCCTCCACTCCGTTCCAGATAGTGCCGATCCGCCTTAAGCCATCTAGGCCGGCAGGATCGCGGCAACCACCGATCTGAAATCACCACATCCACCTGCCTGCACGCTGCGGCCAAGGCGCGCGCGGGCAGCCGGTCGCGCGTGCGTGTCAGGAGCAAGGACCAAACCCGCCCGCCGCGGCGAATCTGGACCAGACACAGATCAACGTTGCAGTGCGCCCCAGACCATTGATCAAGCGCACGCGGGGTTCCACTCATCCCGGCTAATTCCAAAAGCGTATCGCGCGCATAGCCTTCGCGTCCCGCACGCAGCACCAGCACTTCTCCGGGTAGTACCCCGGTCAACCCAACATGGCGGCCATCTCCCGAAACCAGCAGATCAGGTGGCTGCAGCGTCAAAAGCAAGACCGCACCGATACCCGCTGGCACCAGCCCCCACAGGCGCACCCTGCCCGGCCACAGCGCCAGCCACAGTCCGCCCGCCACAAACAGCAGGAAGGCCCCGCGTCCCATCGCTGGAAGGGTAGTCACCGCACCCGGCTGGCTGGCGGCAAAGTGCGCCAGTCCAAGCAGCGCATCGAGCGACTGTCCGGCAAGCCACCAGGCCGGTCCGCCAAGCCCGATTGTATCGAGCAACAGCGCCAGCGCGATCAGCGGCATGGAAACGAAAGTGGTTAGCGGAATGGCGATAACATTGGCCAGGGCCCCGTAAACCCCCGACTGGTGGAAATGAAACAGGCCGATCGGCATCAACGCCAGCTCGATCACCACCCCGGTCAGCAGCAGCATGGCAAGGTTGCGCATCATCCGCGCCAGCCAGCCCTCCTCGCTGGGGGCAAGGAAGGCCTGGATCGGGGCGGCACCATGCAACGCCACGATCGCGATCACCGCCGCAAAGCTCATCTGGAAGCTCGGCCCGACCAGCGCTTCAGGCCAGAACAGCAGGACCACAAATGCCGCCACCGCCACCATCCGCAGCGACAGCGCTTCGCGCCCCAGTACCAGCGCCAGCAGCACCAGCAGAGCAGCGATGCACGAGCGCACCGTCGGCACTTCACCGCCGGTCAGCAGGGTATAACCGATCCCAGCGATGGCCCCGCCCGCCGCCGCTGCCAGTGGCAGCCGCACGCGCAAGGCCAGCCAGGGCCAAAGCGCGCCCAGCCTCATGACCATGACATAGACCGCTGCGATCACCGCGCTGACATGCAGCCCGCTGATCGACAGCAGGTGGGCAAGCCCTGAATTGCGCATCGCCTCTTCGTCTGCCTCGGAAATGGATCCGCGGTCACCACTGGCATAGGCCGCCGCAATTGTCCCTGCCGATCCCGAAAGCTGAGCGCGGACATGGGCGGACAGTGCGCGCTGCACATCTTCCAGCCCCCGGCCTTGCCCACCCGACCGAAGAATGGAAATCGGCCCAAGTGCTGCGCCGGTCGCGGCGATCCCCTGAAACCAGGCCGCGCGGGCAAAGTCGTAGCCTCCCGGCAGCATCGGCGGAGCGGGCGGGACCAGCCGCGCCCGCAGACGCACCGCGGCGCCAGGACGCAGCGCGGCCTGATCCAGCGCCAGGGGCACGTTGATCCGCGCCCTGATCGCTTTTCCGCTATTCGGATCACGGGTGGCCAGCAGCAGCCGCGCCCGCCCCTCCGCAGGCTGTTCCTGGCGTGACAGGACCGTGCCGACCAACTCTGCCACTTGCGGCCGCGCAATCGGCGCTGCACCGACCAGGCTGGACTTCACCCAGACGTGGCCACAGCCCAGCGCGATGGCCAGCGCGATTGCAGCCAGCGCCTGACGCAGGAAGGGGAAAGCCCCGTCCTCGCGCAGCCATATGAGCACCCCGCCGGCCATGGCGGCGCAGGTCAGCATCAGGCCCAGCCACCACCCGGCCGATGGCAGCGCAAACCACGCGCCAATCCCGGTAGCAAAGCCTACAACCAGCCACGGCGCGCGGGCAAATCCGGCGCGCACGAGGGAGCCTTCAATGGCACTAAGTCCGCTTGCCAAGTCCACGCGCTTGCGCCAAGGGCCATGCTGCATTGCAGCGACCCCTTCGGGGGCGCTCTCAAACGGCACTTCTGGCAGGGCTTCCTGGGCCATGCCCCGACAAGACAGGATGGATCGTGTAATGGCAAGTAGCGGAGCAACAAGCGAAAAAGCGGCCGGTCGTCCGGTCGTCACCCGCTTTGCCCCCTCGCCCACTGGCTATCTGCACATTGGCGGTGCGCGCACGGCGCTGTTCAACTGGCTCTACGCCCGCCACCATGGCGGCACCTATCTGCTGCGGATCGAAGATACCGACCGCGCCCGGTCGACCGAACCGGCCATTGCGGCGATCTTTGACGGGCTGGAATGGCTGGGCCTGGCTGGCGACGAACCCGCCACCTTCCAATTCGCCCGCTCTGACCGCCATGCTGAAGTGGCCCGCCAGCTGCTCGACGCCGGCCATGCCTATCGCTGCTACCTGACCCAGGAAGAGCTCCAGGCCCGGCGCGAAGCTGCCCAGGCCGAACGCCGCACCTTCCGCATCGACAGCGAATGGCGCGATGCCGATCCGGCGACAGCGCCCGCCGGGCAACCCTTCGTGGTCCGCATCAAGGCCCCGCGCGAAGGCGAGACGGTGATCGAGGATCAGGTCCAGGGCCGCGTCGCGGTGAGCAATGCCGAACTCGACGATTTCGTCCTGCTCCGCTCTGACGGCACGCCCACATATATGCTGGCCGTGGTGGTGGACGATCACGACATGGGCGTAACCCACGTGATCCGCGGCGATGACCACCTCAACAACGCTTTCCGCCAACTCTCGATCATTCGCGCCATGGGCTGGCCCGAGCCGACCTATGCCCACGTCCCGCTGATCCACGGGCACGACGGAGCCAAGCTTTCCAAGCGCCACGGCGCGCTGGGGGTTGATGCCTATCGCGATGAACTGGGCGTGCTGCCCGAAGCGATGTTCAATTACCTGCTGCGGCTCGGCTGGGGCCATGGCGACGAAGAAATCATCAGCCGCGACCAGGCGGTCGAATGGTTCGATATTGCCCACGTCGGCAAGAGCCCGTCGCGCTTTGATCTGGCCAAGCTGCTGAACCTGAATGGCCACTATCTGCGCGAAGCAGACGACGTGCGCCTGGCCGCGCTGGTCGCTCCGCGGATGGCCGGGCCGGTCGATGAAGCCTTGTTGGCCAAAGCCATGCCCGTACTCAAGGTGCGGGCCAAGGACCTTAACGAGCTGGCAGCCAATGCGGCCTTCCTCTTCGCCCAGCGCCCGCTGGCGATTGAGGAAAAGGCGGCAGCGCTGCTGACCGACGATGCCCGGGCGCTGCTGGGGCAGGTAAAGACCCGTATTGAAGTGGAAAACGACTGGACTCTCGAAAGTCTCGAGGCCAGTCTGAAGGCAATGGCGGAGGAGCTTGGCCTCGGTCTCGGAAAGCTTGCGCAACCCCTTAGGGCCGCGCTAACGGGCCAGACAACCTCTCCGGGTATTTTCGACGTATTGGTTCTGCTTGGTCGGGACGAAAGCCTGGCGCGGATTGCCGCCCAGTCGGTTCCGGCCGGTGCGGCGCAGGTTTGAAGGAGCAAGTTAGGTGGGCAACCAGGTAAAGCTGAACGCGAACGGCCAGGATCACGAATATCCGGTGCTTTCGGGCAGCGTCGGTCCGGACGTGATCGACATCCGCAAGCTCTATGGCCAGACGGGCATGTTCACGTTTGACCCGGGCTTCACCAGCACGGCCAGCTGTGAAAGCGCGCTGACCTACATCGATGGCGATGAAGGCGTGCTGCTGCACCGCGGCTATCCGATCGGCCAGCTGGCTGAACATTCCAGCTTTATGGAAGTCAGCTACCTGCTGCTCAACGGCGAACTGCCGAGCCAGACCGAACTGGGCGATTTTACCCGCACCATCACCCGCCACACCATGCTGCATGAGCAGCTCGCCACCTTCTATCGCGGGTTCCGCCGCGATGCGCACCCGATGGCGATCATGTGCGGCGTGGTTGGTGCGCTGTCGGCCTTCTACCACGACAGCACCGACATTTCGGATCCGATGCAGCGCAAGATCGCCAGCCATCGCCTGATCGCCAAGATGCCGACAATTGCGGCGATGGCCTACAAGTATTCGGTCGGCCAGCCGTTCATCTATCCGGACAACAACCTGTCCTACACCGGCAACTTCCTGAAGATGACCTTCGGCGTTCCGGCCGAAGAATATGAAGTGATCCCGGCGGTTGAACGCGCGATGGACCGGATCTTCATCCTTCATGCCGACCACGAACAGAACGCCTCGACCAGCACCGTGCGCCTTGCCGGTTCGTCGGGCGCGAACCCGTTTGCCTGCATCGCGGCTGGGATCGCCTGCCTGTGGGGCCCGGCGCATGGCGGCGCGAACGAGGCCGCGCTCAACATGCTCAAGGAAATCGGCACGCCCGACAAGATCCCGCACTACATTGAGCGCGCCAAGGACAAGAACGATCCGTTCCGCCTGATGGGCTTCGGTCACCGCGTCTACAAGAACTACGACCCGCGCGCGACCGTGATGCAGAAAACCGTGCGCGAAGTGTTCGATGCGCTGAAGGTTACCGATCCGCTGTTCGAAACCGCGCTTCGCCTTGAAGAGATCGCGCTCAGCGATCCCTACTTCATCGAAAAGAAGCTGTTCCCGAATGTGGACTTCTATTCGGGCATCATCCTTTCGGCGATCGGCTTCCCGACCACCATGTTCACCGCGCTCTTCGCCCTGGCCCGCACCGTCGGCTGGGTGGCGCAGTGGAACGAAATGATCAGCGACCCCGGCCAGAAGATCGGGCGTCCGCGCCAGCTCTACACCGGCCCGACGCAGCGCGATTACGTTCCGGTGGGCAAGCGCTAAACGCCGGTTCGGCGCAGCCGCAAGATTTCTTGTGCCCGGTTTCTCAAGAGAAACCGGTTGGCTGCGCCAGCTCTACACCGGCCCGACGCAGCGCGATTACGTTCCGGTGGGCAAGCGCTGATCGCCTTGCGGGACGTTACGCCAACGTCCTGCTCGACAAATTGCCGAATAAAGCAGACACTCCCTCGATCAGGCAGCCAACAACGGCGCCGATCGGGGGAGTTCTGTTATGGCCGTCATTCGTTTTCTGCTGAGCGTTATCGCCGTTCTGGCGATTGCCATGGGGCTGTTGTGGATTGGCCAGGGTCTGGGGATCATCATGTGGCCCAGTTCCAGCTTCATGCTGGCTGACCGCCAGTGGGCCGTGAACGGGGCAGTTCTGGCGCTACTCGGCGCAGTCGGACTCTGGCTGCTGCGCCGTCGTCGGACGTAGCGCCAGCAAATCGGCCGGCACTTCAAGGATAAACCGCGCGCCTTGCCCGGGTGCGCTGTCTATCACCAGGTCCCCGCCCATGGCGCGGGCCAGGCGCCGCGAGATGTAAAGGCCAAGACCAGAGCCGCCATCTTCATTGCTGCGGCCGAGCCGCTCAAACTTTTCGAACACCTTGACCTGCTGCTCGCTTGAAAGGCCCGGCCCCTGGTCAGCCACCACCAGCCGTGCCCGCGAACCGGCATCTTCCAGCCGGATCCAGACCTGCGAATTGTCCGGGGCATAGCGAATCGCATTGCCAACCAGATTGAGCAGGATCTGCAGAACCCGGCGAAATTCGGCGATCGCAGGCAGGTGCTCACCCGGTTTGGGAGCGTCAATTGAGATTCCGCGCTCCTGCGCCCGTACGGTCAGGATTCCGGCCGCACGGCGGGCCACATCCGCCAGGTCGATCCGGTCCGGCGCGGTATTGAAATCATCGGATTCCACAACCTCAAGATCGGTCAGGTCCTCAACCAGCGAGAGCAGATGCTGACCTGCTGCGGCGATATCTGCGGCATAGGCAGCATATTCTTCGGCGAGCGGCCCGGCCAGACGCGTACGGATCGTTTCGGCATTGGCGATGATCCGGGCAATAGGCTGGCGCAACACAGGGGCAATGTCACGTCCAACAGGGCCAGGCTCATTGCTGGGCATGCGCGCTTCGCCAATTGCCGGTAAGGGCGGCGAAACAGGGACAGGCAGGACCGTCTCGGAAGTCAGGCATAGTTCAAAGGCCTGAATTTCGCCCGTGACATCGGCTTTTGGGATCAGGGTGGCGCGCCATTTGCGCTCCGAACCGGGAACGCGGACCTCTGCCCCGTCAAGCAGGCGCCAATGGACCGGCTGGCGGTGCGAACTGCCCTCAACCGCGATAAAGTCTGTCCAGGGGCGTCCGACCCCGGCCAGCATTGCTTCGCACAGTTCACCGAGGTCCGAAGCCTCGGCGTTGACGGTGATGATGTTCTGTCCGCCATCCAGCACGGCGATCAGTTCAGCCACGGTCCGATCGATCGCAATGCGGCGCGCCACTGTCTCGTTCAGGTTCTCCGCCGGCAGCGGCGTGGCCTGCCAGCTAACGATGCCAATCTGGCACGAACCGGTCTCAGGATCGGGCTCAACCTCAACCCATGCCGAAATCGCATCCTGCCCGTCGGTGGCTTCCATGCGCCGCGCCAGTTTGAGGCCAAGTATGCGCGCGCGCTGAACGAGGTCACGCAGCGCCGGAATCGCGATCGGACCGGGAACATCACCGCCGCAGCGTTCCTGTAGCGTCGCCACAACTTCGTCGGCCGATGTCAGCACATCGGTCCCGTCGCACGAAGCGCGGGCCAGGAAGGCGCCGCCGGTGGTCATCGCTTAGCGGCCCACCCCCGCGAAAGAATGTGCAAGCAGCGCGGCAGCGCGGTCAGCGCCAAGGCTGCTCAACCCTTCTGGCAGGGAAACATCGGGGTGGATCGCCAGGAACTGTTCCTCAATCCCGTCGGGCCGAACGCCCGCAGCGCGCAGCGCCAGGGCAAGGCGGGCCAGCTGCCCCTCATGCGCCGCCAGCGCGGTGAGGTCGCGATCCTGGCCAGAGCCAAGCGATAGCGCCGTCAGGAACAGGCCAACCCCGGCGTGGCTGACCGCCAGTGCCGCGGTCGCCCCGCCGCCCATGCCAATCACCAGCCGCGACATCAAGCCAAGCCGGCTGCGCCCTTCGTCATAGCCGGCACGCAGCGCGGCTTCTGCCTTGGCGATCACCTCAACTTCGGCCTCAACCGTGCGCAGCACCTGCAAGATCATGTGAAACAGATCGGCCGGCAGCTCGTCGAGCGGCAATTGCATCCGGCGCTGGGCCTGGACGAACCGCGCCTGCGCGGCCAGCAGGGCCATCGCGCTGACCGCCGTGGCGTTGTCCGGGGAGGCAATCAGGGCCTGCAGCAAGGGCGATAGCACCGGATCAAGCGCAAGCCGCGCCTGCAGCCGTTCAGCCAATTGGAATTCCAGCGCCTGAGCATGAACGTGCGCCAGCAGCGCCGATTGACCGACCAATGCGGAAACTACGTGCTCAATTGTTTCCTGAGTGTATTCGCGGCGCGGCGTGCCCTGTGCATCCTCGATCGCATCAAGCATCTGCCGGACCAGATGATCGATCATCCCACGCACCCGGGCGACAATCTCGTCGTTGAACAGCGAGTGGTCATCGTTCGCCAGAAAATGCTGCAAAATCGGCCCAATTGAACCAATTACGGCATCGCCCTGCGCCAGCTCTTCGCGCAGCACGTCCTCGACGGTGGGTTCGACCCGGCCCGGTGCAAACATCTCGCTCATCCGGCAGCTATTAGGTCAATTTTGGTTAAGATGGCGTTAGCCTTGCAGCCCCAGTAGGCCACAGGATTCCACAGGCTGCGAGTAAAAGCGCAAGTCCGTAAACAACCGGAGCAGCAAGCCCAGCCAAGAGCGCCAGAACGATCACCAGCGCCAGAAAAGCCCGGTCTTCCAACCAATATGTCCAAGGTGCCTGGGTCACACGCGGAACGATCCGTAACAGGGCCATCAGGATCAACGGCGCAAAGAACCGATCCAAGCCCGTTTGCCACGGTGCTGCCGGCGCAGCCCAGCCAATCAACAGCACCATCAGCGCATCGGTGCTCCAATCAAACAAGCTATGCCAGTTGACCCCACGGCCTGGCGGCACCACCCGGTCCGCCTCAATCCGCTTGAGCACCACGCTTGCCTCCCCCAGCAGCCAGGCGAGTGCGGCCAACCCCAGCGCAGGTCCCGGCCAGCCAAGCCAACCCGTCCCCAGCGCAAGCACCAGCAGCATCACCGCTGCCCCGGTAACAAAACGTGATCCGCTTCCAGCGTGAAGCAATGCCGGACCAAAACTGCGCACAAGCAAGCGTGCAAGGCCGCGGGTGGGATTGAACGGTCGCGCGTGCCGGATCCGGCGGCGGATCCACAGTGGTTCAAGGGCATGAGCCTGCTCTTCATTGTCGAGCAGTGTCCAGAAACCGTCACCCTGGCCGGCGGGCGGGAGCGGCCGCTGCGCCACCCCGGCCTGCAAAGCAATCCGCAAGAGCGCCGAAAAGGCGTCGCAGTCATGCGGCAGATCAGCCAAGCGTTCCACCAGACGCCCCGGGATGCGCAAGGCACCGCCACTCGCCTGGGTTGGATCAATCCGCTCAAACCCTGCTTCCACGCCGGTCTCGGCCGGTTGCACCAGCACCGCCGCCCCAGGTTCAAGCAAGGCAACGGCATCGCTGACCGAGGCAAACAGGCCGTCGGCCAGCGCGATCACCTCATCCATCGCGGTAACCTGGCCCAGCAGGCCATGTGGCCCCGGGATCAGCTGAAACCGTGCCCCGGCGCGCTCTGCCTCATGCTGAAGCGCGGCGATCTCTGGCGTCATCCGGTTGGCCAGGCAGAAAATCCGCTCGCAACCCATCGACAACACCAGAACCAGCTGTTCCAGCGCCACCGAAACGCCACCCACGCGCAAGGCACCGCGCGGGGCGGTACCAGTTTCCAGCATGGAGATGAGCGCGACCCGCAGTTCGGCCTCCGCAATGATCGAGTTGAGGGAAGAGCCGGCAGACTACCGGCTCAATCCGCGCGACACAAGTCGCGAGCCCTCCGATCAGGCGGCGTATTCGTCCAAAAAGGCCTTGATCCTGCGAACCGCCAGGGGGTCACCGGGCGCGGCATCCAGTGCTTCTTCAGCCAACCCGATCAGTGCATCGGCGTGAAAACTGGCCGCCAAACCCTTGATCCGCATCGCAGTAATTTGCCAATTGCCATCGCAGCGCGCCCGCCGGAGCAGGTCCACTTGCCGTGCAAGGCTGTCAACAAAAGCCTGCCGCAGTTCGGCAAACAGCGCCGCATCTTCACCAGCAGCGGCCGAAAGCGTGGCATCAAGGGATCCAACTTCGTAAGCCATGGTCAAGACCTATGGCAGGAAAGGGTTAAAGTGGGGTTTATTAGTGGCTTTTGCGTGGTAACAGGTTAACCATGACGAGAAGATCACGCATAACTGCGATCGATGCAGACATGCCAAACGGCGTGCTGCCCGAAGCCGAATCCGATCTGGACGCGTTCGTGTCTGAAGATGCGTGGTTTGAAAGCCCCGGCACGGATGATCTGGTCGAAATTGATGACAGCCCAGCCCCCCGTCGCGCCTGGTGGCCCATCGCCGCCGCCACGCTATCAATCCTGCTAATAGCGGGCTGGACGGCATTGTTTTCCATCGCGCATCAGGCGGAACTGCTCGCCGGCGGAACACCGCAGCAGTGGGCCACCTGGCTGACTGACTGGTCGGCTCCGGTGCTGCTTGTTGGGGTTTGCTGGCTGCTGGCGCTGCGACATAGCCGCCGCGAGGCCAGCCGTTTTGCCGACGTCGCACGACACCTTTCTCAGGAATCTGCGGCCCTCGAAATGCGACTCAATACGGTTAACAGCGAACTGAGCCTGGCCCGTGAATTCATCGCCGCCCAGGCCCGCGATCTCGATTCGCTTGGCCGTGTTGCGGTTGAACGGTTGTCGGAACATGCCGCGCAACTCGCCACACTGGTCGCGGACAACGGCACCCGCGTTGAAACGCTCGGTTCGGTCAGCGCCGCAGCGCTGGAGAATATGGAAAAGTTGCGCGGCCAACTGCCTGTCATCGCCAGCTCAGCCAAGGATGTGACCAATACCATCGCCGCCGCGGGGCGGACGGCCCATACGCAAATCGAGGATCTGGTCACCGGCTTCAACAAGCTCAACCAATTTGGCCAGGCCAGCGAACGACAGGTTGCCGCCCTCACCGATCGGATCGACGCGGCCATTGCGGAATTCACCCGCCAGACAGAGCAGCTTGATACCATTGCCAGTGCCCGGTTCGCCGAATTGGCAGAGCGTGGCGAGGCTTTCCGCGGCGAACTGGATGCCCACGAAGTGGCGGCCTTGGCCAATGTCCGTACGCGCGCCGCAGCGCTCGCCGCGGAACTTGCAGAAACGCGCAGCCTGTTGGATCGCAGCGAAGAAGAAAGCCTCTTGTCGTTGCGGTCGCGACTCAACGCCATCCGCGATGAAGGGTCCGCGATCGGTCGATCGCTGCGCGAGGCCGAAGCAACCGCGCTTGAAGCCTGGAAGGGTGCCACCAGCCGCTTGGTTGAAGACCTGCGCATTGCCATCAGCCAGATCAGCGAAATCGATGAGCAGGGACTTAAGTCTGCCCGCAAGCGCCTGACCGAACTGGCCAAGGAAGCTGAGGATGTCGACCAGCGCCTGGCCGAGCGCGACCGCCTCTTCGCTGAGGAACTTGAACGCCGCCGCAGCGATCTTGCCACGCGGCATGAAGAATTCGGTGATACGCTCAAACTCCAGATGGATGCGCTGGACCAGGTGCTGGCGGAACGCCGCGCCGAGCAGGAAGAGCGAGCCCGCCAGATGCTGGCCTATACCACCGAGATAGCCAGCCAACTGGAAACCTTCGGCGAAAGCATGAACCAGGCGGCATCGCAGGGCAGCGCTGCGCAAAGCAATCTTGCCGCAAGCTTTGCGAATCTGGCCGAGCGCCTTGCCGCCAGCCAGGACGCCTTGGCCGTGACCGACAAGACCGTTCTGGAGCTGACCGACAATTCTGTCCGCTTGCTTGAGTTGATCCAGGCCAGTGCAACCCACGCAGCAAATGAGCTTCCGGTTGCAATGGGCGCAAGTGAAGCCAAGCTCGCTGAAATAGAACAACGCACCGCGGCACTGCGGGAAGCGGCCAAGGACGCTGAGGAACGCGGTGCCGGTCTGCTGGGGAATATCGAGCGCAGCGATGCTCTGCTCGGCGAAATCAAGGGCAAGACCGAAGACCAGGCCAATGCTTTGAGCGCAATCCAGCAAACGTTGGCGGCCACCCGGGGCGAAAGCCTTGCCTTGGCCGAACAGGCTCAGGCCGAATTGAGCACTGCGATTGAAGCGCTGATCAGCAAGGCCCGCGAAGCGGTTGGAGAGCTTGAAAGCGGCAGTGCAGCGGCAGTGAACGCACTGGCAGAGCAACTGGCCGCGCAGAGCGGTGCTGCGATTGATGCCGCGGTACGTGCGCGGACGGTTGAAGTGGCGGAGCAACTTGAAGCGGCCGCTGCACGGGCTTCGGGCGTAAGCCGTGAAGCCGCAATCCATCTGCGTGACCAACTGGCCAAGGTCAACGAATTGGCAAGCAATCTCGAACGCCGCGTGGCCCAGACCCGCGCGCGCGCCGAAGAGCAAGTTGACAATGACTTTTCGCGCCGGGTGGCATTGATCACCGAAGCCCTCAATTCAAACGCCATCGATATTGCCAAGGCATTGGACGCCGATGTCGCTGACACGGCCTGGGCAGCTTACCTGAAAGGAGACCGTGGCGTCTTTACCCGCCGCGCTGTCAAGCTGCTGGAACCGGCTGAGAGCAAAGCCGTTGCGCGTCTGTTCCAGGACGAAGCAGGCTTCCGCGAGCATGTCAGCCGCTACATCCACGATTTCGAAGCTATGCTGCGCCAGCTGCTATCGACCCGCGATGGCCATGCCATGGGCGTGACCTTGCTCAGCAGCGACATGGGCAAGCTTTATGTCGTCCTGGCCCAGGCGATTGAGCGGCTGCGGAACTGAGCTAGATCCAGATACGGCGCCAACCGGCGCCGTATCCTAAATCTCGACCTGGCTGCCCAGCTCGACCACGCGGTTGGTGGGCAGACGGAAGAATTCCATCGCGCTGGCGGCATTGCGAAGCATCCAGGCGAACAGCTTTTCGCGCCACAGCGCCATGCCCGGCTTGGCCGAAGGCAGCAACGTCTGGCGCGAGAGGAAAAAGCTGGTCTTCATCATTTCGAACGGACCGCCGCAGATGTCCGAACGCTTGAGTGCAGCCGGCACGTCTGTCTCTTCCAGGAAGCCATACCGCAGCGACATCCGGTAGAAGCCCTGCCCCAGGTCCTTGACGCTGCACCGTTCCGCCTCGTCAACAAAGGGCACGTCCTGGATCGCCACAGTCAGGATCACCACGCGTTCGTGGAGCACCTTGTTGTGCTTGATATTGTGCAGCAGCGCCGAAGGCACCCCCGATGCCGTGGAGGCCATGAAAATCGCCGTACCCGGCACCCGCGTCGCGCTGGAATGCGCGCTCTTGGCGAAGACCTCCATCGGGATCGCGCCTTCGGCCATTGATGCCCGCATCAGCGCCCGCCCGCGCGACCACGAGGTCAGCAGGGTAAAGATCGCCAGACCGATAACCAGTGGCACCCACCCGCCCGAAGGCACCTTGAGCAGGTTGGCACCGAGATAGGCCATGTCGACAATGATAAAGGCGCCCACCAGCGGGGCAGCCTTCCAAAGCGGCCAACGCCACAGGCTAACCAGCACGGCCGCCAGCAGGATCGTGTCGATGAACATCGCCCCCGTCACCGCAATGCCATAAGCCGCCGCCAGATTGCTGGATGACTGGAAGAACAGCACCAGGAAGATCACCGCGATCATCAGGCCCCAATTGATCACCGGAATATAGATCTGCCCTGCGGCCGAGGCGCTGGTATGCTTGATCTGCATGCGCGGCATGAAGCCCAGTTGCACCGCTTGCTGCGTCAGGCTGAAGGCGCCGGAAATGACCGCTTGGCTAGCGATGATCGTGGCCAACAGTGCCAGGAAGATTACCGGCAGGCGCACTACATCGGGGATCATGAGGAAGAACGGATCCTTGATCAGCAACGCGGCCTGCTCAGGCGTTTGCGACAGGACCATTGCTCCCTGCCCCATGTAGTTCAGCATCAGCGCCGGCAGGACAAAGGTCATCCAGCTGACCCCGATCGGCTTGCGCCCGAAGTGACCCATATCAGCGTACAGCGCTTCGGCCCCGGTCACCGCCAGGACGACCGAACCCATCGCGACAAAGGCCCGGAACCCATCGGTAACGAAGAAATTGATCGCGTTGAGCGGGTTGATTGTTTCCAGCACGATTTGCGGCATGGCAGCCAGGTGCATCACACCCAGCGCGGCGAGGGTCGCAAAATAGAGCAGCATGATCGGCCCGAATAGTCGGCCGACGCGCTCGGTCCCGCGCGACTGGATCGCAAACAGGCCAAACAGGATCGCCACGGCGATCGGCACAATCCAGGCTTCGAACCCCGGATTGACGTATTGCAGGCCTTCGGTGGCCGAAAGCACCGACATGGCCGGGGTGATCATCGAATCCCCATAAAACAGCGCTGTCGCGAACACGCCCAGCAGCACGAAGGGGCCGGTCCACTTGCGGTTTTCCGACTTGCGGTTGATCAGCGCGAGCAAGGCCAGACTTCCGCCCTCGCCCTTGTTATCGGCCTTCATGATGGTCAGGACGTACTTGAACGTCACCACGATCATCATCGACCAGAACACCAGGCTCAGCACCCCGTGGATGTGGACCGGATCGACCTGGATCCCCGGAACGCCGTGGTGCGAGGCAAAGGTTTCACGGAAGGCATAGAGCGGGCTGGTGCCGATATCGCCGAACACCACGCCGATCGCTCCCAGCGCCAGTTTGGCGAGGCTGCCCTGGGCATGGCCCTGCCCATGCCCATGTTCGTGAGCAAACTGGGCGGCGGCAGCTCCGCTCTCGGAATTCGCGGTATCAATCATCATTGCGCCCCATGTTCGGCGAGACTCGACCCGCCCCCTGCCGCAAGGTGTGTGCGATTAGCAGTGTGTTGAAATACCCGCAACGCAGCTTAACGGGCCACGCCGGGCGCCGCCGCAGCCTGCTGCTGCGCCTGCATGGCGATAAAAGCATCAAGCCGTTGCAGCCGTTCGGCCAGGTCCGCCCGCCACGGCGCATCCTTGGGGCTGCGGGCCAGCAATTCCGCCCAAAGCCCGCGCGCCTCGGCCAGCTTGCCCGATTGTGCCAGCCCCAGACCCAGGAAGAACGGCGGCCCTGGATGTGCCGGATCGGCCTGCGCCGCACGGCCATAGGCATAGAATGCGGCCGGAGTCAGATTCCCCTCGGCGTGTCCGACAAGTGCATTGGCCATGGCCAGCCAGGCATCGGCGTTCTTGGGATCCCGCTCAACCGCGCCCAGGATCACGCCCGCGGCTTCGCCATATTGCCCATTGCGGGCCAGGGCATCGCCGATCACCATCCAGCGGTTAAGCCCCTGCCCACTTGCTTGTGCCTGGGCCAGTTGTTGCCGCGCTTCAACCAGCGCCGCACCGCTCTTGGCCGCTTGCTCCGCAGCTTGCTTGGGTGCGCCGGGAAGCCCGGGAGAGGCCTGGAAGGCATAGCCCGCAATGCCGACCAGCAGCGCAGCACCAATCGCCTCCCACCCCTTGCGCGGGGCACGAAGCAGCACGGCCAGTGCGAAGGCTGCCAGTGCAGTCAGAATAACGAGAGCCCAGGTCATGCCCCACCTCCCCGGCGCAGGCGCCGCCGCAGTACCAGACCGACAATCAGCAGCAGCACCAACGGAATGGCATACAGCGGCCAGGTCAGGCTGGTGACCCGCGGTTGATAGCTGACATAGTCCCCATACCGTTCCACCAGCCAGGCGCGGATCGCTTCGGGATCTTCGCCCGCAGCGATCCGTTCGCGCACCAGGCTGCGCATGTCTCCGGCCATCGGCGCATCGGAATCAGCGATCGACTGGCTTTGGCACTTCAGGCAGCGCAGCGTCAGCATCAGCGCGTGGGCCTTGGCCTCCTGCGCCGGATCGGACAGTTGGACATTGGCATAGGGGGCCGGCGGCACGCCGTCCTGCGCCGCAGCGGGCAGCGCAAGGACCAGCGCAAAACAGGCCAGCAAGAACCGGATCATCGCGCCGCTTCCATCAGCTTTTCGCGCAGCAGCGGCAGGTGCTCTGGCCGGATTTCACCGATGTGCTGATAGCGGATGATGCCCTTGCCATCGATCACGAAGGTTTCTGGCACACCCGATGAGCCAATCCCAAGCTGGACCTCGGAGCGGTCATCCGCGCCGATCCGGCTAAAGGGATTGCCATTGCGGGCCAGGAACGTGGCAACATCCTCGGGCCGGTCGCGGATCGCCACACCGGCAATCTCTACCCCTTCAGCCTTAAGCACAGCAAGCTGCGGCGCTTCGACCGCGCAGGGCACGCACCACGAGGCAAAGATGTTGAGCAACCGCGGCTTCCCATCGGCAAGATCGGCACGGGCAAGGCCCGGCCGGTCTGCCGCTGCCGGACGAAGCGTGAACTGTGGCAGCGGCTTGCCGATCATGGCGCTCGCCACTTCGCGGTCTGCCGGGCGGTAAAGCCCGATCATGACGAGGCCCACAAAGGCGGCGAACATCGCCAGCGGCAACCACAGCGTCCAGCGCGCGCCTGGTTTGGCTTTGCTCATCGGCCCTGCCTCATCCGGCGGTAAGCGATCTTGTCGCGGGCAACGAGGCGCTTCAGGTCGCTCGCCAGGCGGCCGAACAGGGCCAGCAATCCGCCCAGCGCGATCAGCACGCCGCCGTACCAGATCATCGGCACAAACGGCTTCCACCACAGCCGCAGCTGCCAGCGCCCGCCGGTCGATTCCTGACCCAGCACGGCATAAAGCTGGCCGTTCCAGCGGGTCTTGAGGGCGGCTTCGTTGGTCTCGTTCGGCGGGGCCCAGAAGGTCCGCGCCGCCGGGTGCAGCTCGGTGATCGCGCCGCCCTTGTAGCTGACCGCCAGATCGCCACGCAGCGCGGTCCAGTTCGGACCGGCGACGGGTTCGATCCGCTGCAGCTGGACCTGCCAGGGGCCGACTTCAACCGCATCACCCGGCTTCACGGCCACCAGCCGTTCGGTGGTAAAGGCCGCATCGCTCGCCATGCCGAGCAGCGAAACCGCGATCCCGAAATGCGCGATCACCATGCCCCACAGCGGCAGCTTGACCTGGCGCAGCTTGCGGCCCTTGAGCGGCAGCAGGCTGGCCACGGCCAGTGCAGCTGAAAGCGCCAGGCCCACCGCGGGCAACAGGCCCACGGCCTGGCTCGCCGCCCAAATCAGCGTTCCAACCAGCAGCAGCGCCGGAACGGCAATCGGTGCCCTGATCCGCCTCAGGCTATCGCGCCGCCAACGCAGCAGCGGTCCGACCGCAAGCACCAGCAACATCGGCACGGCAAAGATCGCACTGACCGGATTGAAATAGGGCGGACCGACCGAAACCTTTGCGCCCAGCGCCTCTGCCAGCAATGGGTAAAGTGTGCCAACCAGCACGATCCCCAGGATCGCGCTGAGCATGACATTGTTGAACACCAGCGCGCCTTCGCGGCTGGTCACAGCGAAGCGCTCACCCTCGGTCACGCTTGAGGCGCGCAGGCCAAACAGCACCAGCGCGCCGCCGATATTGAGCGCCAGCAGGCCCAGGATGAAGCTGCCCCGCTCCGGATCGACCGCAAAGGCATGGACCGAAGTCAGGATGCCCGAACGCACCAGAAAGGTTCCGACCATCGACATCGAGAAGGCAACCACGCCCAGCATCACCGTCCAGGCGCGCAGCGCGTTGCGGGCCGCCAGGACAGAAACCGAATGGAGCAGCGCGGTTGCGGCCAGCCATGGCATTAGGCTGGCATTCTCGACCGGGTCCCAGAACCACCAGCCGCCCCAGCCCAGCTCATAATAGGCCCAGTAAGACCCTGCGACGATCCCCAGCGTCAGGAAGATCCACGATCCCAGCACCCATGGCCGCATCGCGCGGGCAAAGGCCGGCCCCACCTCACGGGTAATCAGGGCACCGATCGCAAAGCTGAAGGCCACCGACAGCCCGACATAGCCGATGTAGAGCGGCGGCGGGTGGAAGGCGAGGCCAGGATCCTGCAGTAGCGGATTAAGCCCCGCCCCTTCGATCGCGGGTGAACTGAGGCGTGTGAACGGGTTGGATGAAATCAGCAGGAAGGCATAGAAGCCCAGGCTGACAAAGGCCTGTCCGGCCAGCGTTGCCAGCATGGTCGACTCTGGCAACCGGCGCTCCACCGCGGCGACGAAGCAGCCCGACAGGCCCATGACCATGACCCACAGCAGCATCGAGCCTTCATGGTTCCCCCAGGTGCCGGTGATCTTATAGATCAGCGGCTTCATCGAGTGGGAGTTCTTGGCGACCAGCTCAACCGAGAGGTCGGTCTGCGCAAACAGCGTGACCAGCGCGGCGAACGACAGCGCCACCAGCACACCCTGCACCATGGCCACCGGGCGCACGATCGCACCCAGCGCGCCCCCGCGCGGGGTCAGCGCCAATGCCCCGGCGATCAGCTGGAGCGCGGCAAGCGCCGCAGCAAGCCACAAGGCAGCGAGGCCGAATTCAGCGATCATTCGGTCTCTGCAATGGCCTTGCGGGCCTGTTCGTTGGTCATGTCCTTCATCTCGCGCGGGACATAATTCTCGTCATGCTTGGCCAGGACATTGTCGGCCAGAAAGCTGCCGTCCGGCTGGCGACGACCTTCGGCGACGGCACCCGATCCTTCAACAAACAGGTCCGGGACAATGCCCTTGAACGTCACCGGGACGCGGGCCTTGTCGTCATGGATGACAAAGCTGATCGTCACACCATCTGCAGCCGTCTTGATCGAGCCCTTCTCCACCATGCCGCCCAGCCGCACAGCGCGGCCCGCTTCGGGCGGATTGGCGGCATATTCAGCCGGCAGGTAGAAGAACGAAGCCTGGCTGCGCAGTGCCCATGCGGCAAGCGCACCCGCGCCCAGCAGCGCCACCAGCGCAATGAGCGCAAGGACCAGCCGTTGATGCTTGGCCTTCACTTGCCGCGGCTCCGGTCACGGCGCGCTTCGGCGCGGCGCATCGCCAGCCACGATTGCACCACGAGTGCCAGCGTGCCGCCGATCCCCAGCGCGAAGGAAGCGGCGATAAACGGCCAGTGATCAAGGCCCTCACGCATCTTCAGATTCCCCAAAATCATCTTGAAGCGCTTTGCGGCGCAGACGCGCATCGGCCTGGGCATTGGCCAGGATCGCCCGCATCCGCGCCAGCACCACCCCGCCGAAGATCAGCGAAAAGCCCAGACTGGCCGCCAGCAGGCCATAAAGGAACACCGGCGCCATCGCCGATTTGCCCATGGCGATGCTGGGCGGTTGGTGCAGCGAATTCCACCACAGCACCGAATAGTGGATGATCGGAATGTTGATCGCCCCAACCAACCCGAAGATCGCGGGAATGCGGCTTTGCCCCGAACCGTTCCCACCATCGCGGTCCGCCGCTTGGGCGAGCGCGATATAGGCAAGATACAGGAACAGCAGCACCAGCATGGATGTCAGCCGGCCATCCCAGACCCACCAGGTGCCCCAGGCCGGACGCCCCCACAGCGAGCCCGTCGCCAAGCACAGGGCCGCAAAGAACGCCCCCGGCAAGGCTATTGCCCGCGCCCCGATCGCGGCTAGCGGATGGCGCCAGACCAACTCGGTCAGGCTGGCTATCGCCAGCGCCGTCCAGCCGCCCATGCCCAACCAGGCGGCGGGCACGTGGACAAACAGGATCTTCGCGGAATCGCCCTGCAACCGCTCAGCCGGTGCGGCGAGCAGAGCCCAGGTCAGCGTGATGCCAGTGATGGCCAGGCCAGTCCCCAGCAGCAACGGCGTTAACCAGCGCGCAAGACGCAGGAACCGAGCAGGATTGGCGAAGCCGTGCATGGGGTCAGTGATGCCCGAAAAATGGTCCGCGCCCTTTGGCAGGGCGCAGAGATTCGGGCAAGCGCCTAACGTCCGATCAGCGTCTGCGCCATGCTGTCGGCCACCTGGTCGGCCGAGCGGCCGCTGGCCTTGCTCTCTTCCCAAATCGCGGTCAGTCGGCCGGGGATTTCCTCCAGCCGGCGGTGCACTTCCTCCAGCGAGCTCGGCTGGTCGTGCTCGCGGGCAAGGTATTCCAGCGCAACGGCGATGATCCCGCCAGCGTTGATCACATAGTCAGGCGCATAGAGGATCCCGCGCGCGGCGAGGACCTGGCCGTGTTCGGGCCGCGCCAGCTGGTTGTTGGCCCCGCCCGCCACGATCGGCGCACGCAGCCGGGCAATCCCGGCATCGTCAAGGATCGCACCCAAGGCATTGGGGCTGAACACATCGCATTCGGTGTCCATGATCGTCTCGGCCGCGACCGCCGTCCCGCCCAGCTCGGCAGCGAGCGCCCGGGCGCGATCAGCGTTGACATCGGCCAGAGTCAGCCGGGCGCCTTCGCCGGCGAGCAGGCGGGCAACACCGCCGCCAACGCTGCCGGTGCCTTGGATCGCAACATGGACGCCGGCCAGGCTATCTGCGCCCAATTTGTGAGCGACCGCCGCCTTGATACCATAAAAAATTCCGCGTGCCGTGAACGGTCCCGGATCGCCGCCGGCCTGGCCGTTACCTGCGGCGGGCAGGCCGGTGACATGGCGGGTCTGCTGCGAAATGGCGACCATGTCTGCCTCGCTCATCCCAACGTCTTCGGCAGTAACATAGCGCCCGCCCAGCGCGTCGATCGCGCGGCCAAAGGCGGCCAGCAGCTCCGGCGTCTTGTTAGCGCCCGGATCGGCCAGGATCACTGCCTTGCCTCCGCCCATCGGCAGGCCAGCCATGGCGTTCTTGTAGCTCATCCCGCGCGACAGGCGCAGCGCATCGCGCATGGCCATGGCTGGGTCGGCATAATGCCAGAAACGGGTACCGCCAGCACCGGGCCCAAGATGGGTTGAATGCAGCGCGATAATCGCTGTCAGCCCACTGGCCCGATCGCGTACCACCTCGACCAATTCGTGATCGTCGAAATCGGCTTCTTCCCAGATCGCAGGCACGCGCGTCTCCTTCTGTCCGGGGGCGAAGGATGAAAGGGGAAAATGGGGCGATCGATGGGGTTCGAACCCACGACCTCCGGTACCACAAACCGGCGCTCTAACCAACTGAGCTACGATCGCCATATCCCCCGGCACCTGCCGGACTGCGCGCTGTTAGGCAGCGCCCGCGTCCCTCGCAAGCAGCGATTGGGAGAGGCGCGCCCTCTTGCACAGGACCTGCCCGATGGGAAGCGAAAAATCGCAAGCAGCAACCAGGCGTGAAATTAAATTACGTGGGCCATCTCGCCCTGTCTGGCTGGCGAATCACCATGCCTTCGCCGCAAAGCAAAAGGGCGGCCAATGGCCGCCCTTCACCGATTCCAGGGGAACCTGGCTTACTTCTTGAGCGTAAGCCCGCCGAAGCGCTTGTTGAACTGGGCAACGCGGCCGCCCTGATCAAGCTGGCGGGTGCCGCCGGTCCATGCCGGGTGCGACGTGGGGTCGATTTCCAGAGCCAGCGTGTCGCCTTCCTTGCCCCAGGTGGAGCGGGTTTCGAACACGGTGCCGTCGGTCATCTGCACCTTGATCATGTGATAATCGGGATGGATATCGGGCTTCATCGTTCAATCTTTCGCTAGGGCCGGTTCCGACCGGCCTGAAAAGGAAGCGCGGCGCTTAGCCTCGCTTTTGATTCTTGTCCAGCCTGTCGGCTATGGCCTAGCCAGCCCGCCCTCGGCCAAACCACCCGAAAAAGGTACCCTGTGGGTGGTTGGGCCAGGGGCGCGGGCCGGCAATGCAAGGATAAGCCGGATGGCTCATCCTCAACAATCAAGACTCAGGCGGATCCGCGATCATGGCGGTGAACTGCACTTCGCAGGTCACCTTGCCTTCGATCGAAGCCTTGCCCCAGAACTTGCAGACCCGGGCCCGCTTCTGGACGAAGCCGACTTCGAGATCGAGCAGGACACCTGGCTCTACCGGCGCGCGGAACTTCGCTTCCTCGATCGCCATGAAGTAAACCAGCTTATTCGATCCGGCCAATTCCAGCGACTCAATCGCCAGGATTGCCGCAGCCTGGGCCAGCGCCTCGATCTGCAACACGCCCGGCATAATCGGGCGACCCGGGAAGTGGCCCTGGAAAAACTGCTCGTTAAAGCTGACCGCCTTTACTGCGTGGATGCTCTCGCCGATTTCCATCGACTTGACGCGGTCCACCAACAGCAGCGGATAACGGTGCGGCAGGGCGTTCAGGATCTGCCGGATGTCCCGGGCCGACGCGGAAGGTTCCGCGCCGGCCTGGTTCGACATTTCGCTCTCGCTCATCGTTGCCCCCCCGGCCGACTTGCTTAGCGGCCTTCGGGCTGCGGACCAGCCGGAGCGGCCGGAGCAGCGGCAGGGCGATTGCCAGCAGCCTGCTGGGCGGCCTGCTGGGCGCGCGCTTCGCGGATTTCACGCGGTTCCCAGCCCTGCGGCGGGACCAGCTGCGCGGTCGGCAGCAGGGCGTTGAGTTCGGCGACGATCTCGTCCGTCAGGTCATAGGCGTTGGCGCGGGCCAGCACGGCATTCGGCTGCAGCAGCAGGCTGACGCGGCTCTTTTCCATGGCCTTCTGCACGGCCTGGTCCAGCTTGTCTTCGATCTGCTCGTTGACGAAGGCTTCCGACAGGGCGGCAGGCAGCAGGATCTGCTGGATTTCCTGCTTACCCTTTTCCTGCAGTTCCTGGATCGCGCGGGCCTGGGTCTGCAGCTGCTGCTGCAGAGCCGGCGTGCTGGCTGCCTGTCGAGCCGCGTTGAAACGGTCGATCATTGGCTTGATCTGGGCTTCCAGCGCGTTGCCGCGGGCCTGGGCCTGATCAAGCTGCGGCTTGTAGGTAACCGGACGCTGCTGCGAAGCAACGCGGTAGGCATCGGTGTTGGCGATGGCTGCCTGCAGGTTGGCAACGCCGATACCCTGGACAACGTTGCTGGCCGGGGCCGCGGCAGCCGGAGCGGCGTTCTTGTTGTCCTTGTCCTTCTTCTCGGCCGAGGCAGGCTGGGCTGAAAGCGCGGCAAGCGAGATCGCGGCGACCAGCGCCGAATTACGGATCAGTTTCATTAGAATTGTGTTCCCACGTTAAAGGTGAAGCTCTTGGTATCGTCTCCGGGGCGCTTCATCAGCACCTTGGCGAAATCGATGCGGAACGGCCCGAAGGGCGAATTCCAGTTGACCCCAATGCCGACAGAGACGCGCGGGCGCGCCGAATTGCCGACAAAGACTTCCTGAAATGGACCGACGTTATTGCCCAAGGCCGTGTTCGCAGCCGAGCTAAGGCAGGTCGCCGGAGCCGGGTTAACCGCGTTGATCACCTGCGAGGTCTTGGTCGCCGTGCAGTTGGTGTCAACTTCGTCAACCTGCAGGTAAAGCTGGTTGCCGCTGGCATCGCGCGTCGGAATGAAGATCCCGTTCGGGAACGGGCTTGCTTGCAGCAACGGCCGGTTGACGCCCCAGACCGAGCCGACATCAAGGAAGATCGATGGGCGCAGGCCCAGCTCGCGTGCACCGGAACCCAGCGGAATTTCCAGCTCAACGTGGCCCAGATAGTAGTACCGGCCACCCAGCGCGTCATCGATCACCGAATTGCGATCATCGATCACCAGCGGATTGCCGTTGCCATCATCGACAATCGACTGACGCAGCACGCGCGGACCGACCCCGCGGATGTCAAAGCCGCGCATTTCCGGCTCACCCAGGTAGAAGCGATCCGTCAGGCGGACAGGATCAACACCCGCGCCGCGGTTTTCAAACGATTTGATCAGCCCACCTTCGCCGCGAACCGAGAAAATCCAGCCCTTCGCGATCGGCCAATACTGCGAAGCGTTGGCGCGCAGGCGGCCGTATTTCACCGAACCACCAAGACCGGCAAATTCCGCTGTCACCGAGGCTGCCCGGCCGCGCGAAGGCCGGATGCGGCTATCGAGCGTGTCGTAGATCAGCGACATGCCAAGGATCGAGCTGGTGCGATTGCCGATGGCTTCACACAGGTAACGACCCGCCAGCAGCGCATCGCATTCCTGCACGCCCGGGGTTACCCGGTCGGTAAAGAACTGGCCGCGATCAAGCGTCACATTGTCGACGTTGAAAGTGTAGCTGCCAACCGCCGAGACATATTCCGTCAGCGGCACACCAGCGCGCAGCTGGAAGCCGGTGGTGGCTTGCTTGTAAGTCGTGTTGCGATCGTTGTTCAGGTAGTTGAAGCTGTTGTAATCGCGGCGATAGACGTTGAAGCCCAGCGACACGTTGCGATCGAACAGATAGGGTTCGGTAAAGCTGACTTCGGCGCTCTTCGAATAGTTCGAATAGCTTAGCGAAAGGCCAATGGTCTGGCCGCGGCCGCGGAAGTTGCGCTGCTGCACCGATCCCTGGAAAATCAGCTTTTCAAGGCTCGAATAACCAGCCGAAAGCTGCAGTTCCCCTGTGGGTTTCTCTTCAACGTTGGCTTCCAGAACGATCCGATCGGGTGCCGAACCCGACTTTTGCTCGATTTCAAACTTCTCCTGGAAGTATCCAAGCGAGTTGATGCGGCTGGTCGAACGCTTAACCTGCAACGAGTTGAAAGCGTCTCCCTCAGCGAGACGGAACTCGCGCCGGACCACCTTGTCCTGGGTCAGCGTATTGCCGTTAACGTCGATCCGCTCGACATAAACGCGCGGCGCCTCGGCGATCTGGAACGTGATGCCCATCGAGAGGTCATCCTTGTTACGATCGTAACTCGGACGGACATCGGCGAAGGCATAGCCAAAGGCACCGGCGGTATCGTTGAGCTTTTCGATGGTGTCTTCCACCATCTTGGCGTCGTACCAGTCACCCTTTTTCATTGGCAGCTGGGCGGCCAGGCGATCACTATCGAAGTCACGCAGCTGACTGTCGACCTTGACCTCACCAAACTTGTAGCGCTGGCCTTCTTCGACCACGTAGGTCAGGATGAAGTCCTTCTTGTCCGGCGTCAGTTCGGCGACCGCCGAAATGATGCGGAAATCAGCGTAGCCCTTGGTCAGGTAGAACTGACGCAGCTTCTGCTGGTCAAACGCCATCCGGTCCGGGTCATAGCTGGTGCCCGAACTGAAGATCTTGGTCAGCCCGGTTTCCTTGGTGACCATTTCATCCTTCAGATCACCATCGTCAAACTGTTCGTTGCCGATGATGTTGATCTTGCGGACTTTGGACTTGGGGCCTTCCTGGATTTCGAACACGATATCGACGCGGTTCTGATCCAGCAGCACCATCTTCGGCTCGACCTGCGCCGCGAAGCGTCCCTGGCGCTTGTAAAGCTCGATGATACGGGCAACGTCGGCGCGGACCTTGGAACGGGTGAAAATCTGGCGTGCTGCCAACTTGATTTCGGGGAGGATCTTGTCCTCCTTCAGCCGCTTGTTCCCCTCCAGGATAATCCGGTTGATCACCGGGTTCTCCTTGACGGTGATCGTAACGTTGCCGCCATCGTTGCGCAGCTGCACGTCGGAAAACAGCTCGGTCGCAAACAGGTCCTTCAGCGCACCGTCAGCGGCCTGCTGGCTGTATGGCTGTCCGATCCGCAGCTTGATGTAAGAGCGGATGGTATCGGGTTCGAGCCGCTGCGAACCGGTGACCGTGATCGACTGGATCGGGGCGGCTGCTTCGGGTGCGGCGACGGGTGCCTGCTGCGCCAGCGCGGCTTGCGGCAAACCGCCAAGGATCGAAGTGCCCAGCAGTGCCGCGGCAATGCGAAGGGAATACTGACGATGGCTGGCAATTCGGTTCTTCGGCACGGCAGTTCCCGTCTAGATGCTCAACGCCCTCGCCCACCCCAGGCGATAACGCGGGCGCGCTACTGGCAGTTCGCCGCCATTGCCCGATGCAGCCACGCCGATCAAGCAAACTTCCGGCGTTTTGCCCGTAGTTTTACCCTACTCTACGCCTAGCCGCCGAAGATCGACAGCGAGGCAATGTCGTTCAAGGTGACGAACAGCATCAGGGCCAGCATGAATGCCAGGCCGGTGCGGAACGCCCACTCCTGACTGCGCGCACCCATCGGCTTGCGACGGACAGCTTCTGCCGCGTACATAGCCAGGTGCCCGCCGTCGAGCGTGGGGATTGGCAGCAAGTTAATGAATGCCAAATTAATTGAGATCAGCGCGGCGAAAGAGACGAACGAAAGCCAGCCGAGCGAGAACTGCTCGCCAGAGAATTTCGCGATCTTGATTGGCCCGCCCAGCTCATCCAGCGGACGCTCACCCGTGACGATCTGGACCAGCCCTGCGGCCATCGTGCGGATGATGCCCATCGATTGATCGAGCCCCGTGGCGACAGCCGTGATCGGACCAACATCCTGAAACTCCATCGCTGCCGGGCGAATACCCAGCAGGCCGCGACGGATCTCGTTGCCAAAGCGGTCCTTCTGCACGTCGGTGGCAAGCTTGACCGGCTGGACGAAGCTGACCCCGCCGCGCTCGGCCGCAAGGGTGATGGTCCGGCCGGGATAGAGCGCAACACGTTCGGCAATGTCCATAAAGCTGTCGACCCGGGCACCATCGACCGCGACAATGCGGTCACCGGTCTTGAAGCCGGCAGCCTCGGCCGCCGAACCCTTCGAAAACGCGCCGATCACCGGTGCGGCCGTGGGCACGCCATAGGCCAGGTTGAAGGCTGCGAAAATGCCGACAGCAACAAGCAGGTTCGTTAAGGGCCCGGCAAGCACGATCAGCGCGCGTTGCCACAAGGCCGCATACTGGAACATGCCGCGCTTTTCTTCCGGCGTGGCCTTGGCCGCTTCCGGATCGGGCACCGACGTCGCGTTCATGTCGCCCGCGAATTGCACGAAACCGCCCAGCGGCCAGGCCGCCAGCCGCCAGCGCGTGCCGCGCTTGTCGGTCCATCCCGCCAGTTCCTTGCCGAAACCGATCGAGAAGACATCGGCCTTCACCTTGAAGGCCCGCCCGACCAGATAATGCCCCAGCTCGTGCAGGACGACCAGCGGCCCCAGCACCAACAGAAAGGCTCCGATCATCATCAAGACTGAGGGGGATTCGCTCACGGCCTTAGCATCTCCAGAAAACCGCGGGCTTCAGCCCGGGCTGCAGCATCGACGGCCATGACATCGGCCAGCGAAGCGGGTGCCGGCGGGATATAGCGTGCCAGCACCTGCTCCACCAATACAGCAATACGCGTGAATGGAAGCTTGCCGTCAAGGAACGCGGATACCGCAACCTCGTTGGCGGCATTGAGCACGGCCGGGGCCGCCCCGCCGGCCTCTGCCGCTGCGCGGCACAAGCGGGTGGCGGGAAAGCGCTCCTCGTCCGGTGGGCGGAAGGTCAATTCCCCGATTGCTGCCAGATCAAGCGGCGCCAGCGGCGTGTCCATGCGGGCCGGCCAGGCCAGACACGAAGCGATCGGCACCCGCATATCAGACGGCCCCAGCTGCGCCAGTGTCGACCCGTCGCGATATTCGACCATTGAGTGGATCACCGACTGCGGATGGACAATGATCCGCAGCTTATCGAGACCAACCGGGAAGAGATGATGCGCCTCGATCAGTTCAAGGCCCTTGTTGAACATGGTCGCGCTGTCGACGCTGATCTTGGCGCCCATCGACCAGTTGGGATGCTTGATCGCCTGAGCCGGGGTCGCGTCGTGGAGCTGTTCCAACGTCCAATCGCGGAATGGCCCGCCGCTGGCGGTCAGGATGATAGAGCGGACATGATCGTAACTATTGCCGGCAAGGCACTGAAAAATAGCGTTATGCTCACTGTCGGTCGGCAATAGCGTGGCACCACTGCGGGCAACCGCCGCGATCATCACCTCGCCTGCGGCAACCAGTGCTTCCTTGTTGGCCAGGGCCACCGTCCGTCCCTGCTCGATCGCCGCCATGGTCGGAGCCAGGCCGGCACAGCCGACAATGGCCGCCACCGTCAGGTCGGCGGGGCGCGCCGCGGCTTCTACCAACGCCGCCTCACCGCCAGCGGCAGCAATCGCCGTACCCGCCAGTGCCGCGCGCAGCGCCGGCAGCGCGGCTTCATCGGCAACGACGGCAATCTCGGCCGAAAACTCACGCGCCAGCTTGGCAAGGTCGGCGGCATTGCCGTTCGCGGTCAGCGCCACGACCCGCCACTGCCCCGGCTGGCGCCGGATCAGATCGAGCGTGGAGGCACCGATCGATCCGGTTGCCCCAAGGACGGAGATCCTGCGCATTACAGGACAGTCAGCGCCGCCAGCAGCGCGGCCAGGAAGCTGACCGCGATCAGCCCGTCGACACGGTCGAACAGGCCGCCATGGCCGGGGATCAACTTGCCTGAATCCTTCACCCCGGCACGGCGCTTCATCCAGCTTTCAAAGAAATCACCGGCTTGGGCCACCACAGCAACCAGCACCGCCAGCCCCAGCACCTGCCACCAGGCCGGAGTTGCATCGCTGAGCTTGGCAGAGAGGGTCAGCACGGCCAGCGCGCCCAGAATGCCACCCAGCAAGCCCGCCCAGGTCTTGGAAGGGCTGATTGCCGGGGCAATCTTGGGCCCACCCAGTGCGCGGCCGGTGAAATAGGCTCCAATGTCGATTGCCGCGACCAGGGCGATCAGCGTCAGCACGTCGGCAAAGCCGCGTTCGCCTTCGCGCATCAGCATCAGCATGGCTGCGGCCGGGGCCAGGTAAAGGATGCCTGCCAGCGTCCAGGCCGTCTCGCGCAATGGTGATGGGTTAAGCGCCCGCACCAGCGCGCGCCATTCGTACAGCACGCCGCCGGCCACGATCATCGCAAAGCCAGACCAGACCCAGCCCCCCAGCCATAACGCGGTCAACGATATCGCAACGATGACGACGGCTGAGACCGCCCGCACCGGCAGGTCGGAATTCTTGCCCTTACCGTCCGCCATAGCGCCGCTCCCGTTGGCCGAAGGCCTCCAGCGCCGCGCGCAGGTGGTCCGGGGTGAAATCCGGCCAGAGCACGTCAGTGAACCACATTTCGGCATAGGCCGCCTGCCACAGCAGGAAGTTCGAAAGCCGTACTTCGCCAGAGGTGCGGATCAGCAAGTCGAGCGGCGGCAGGCCCGCAGTGTCAAGCTCCGCCTCAATCGCCGCGGGGGTGATCGCTCCCTTGCTGGCAGCCTTGGCAGCGGCGCGGGCAATCTCATCCTGCGCACCGTAATTGAGCGCGATGACCAGGGTCGTACCGTCGTTGCCCGCCGTCCGGGCCACCGCATCGTCGAGCAGCGTCACCACATCGGCTGGCAGTACCGAGTGATCGCCAATGATCCGCAGCTGCACATTGTTGGCCACGAATTCGTCGATATCCGCCACAATATAGCGCTTGAGCAGCCCCATCAGGGCCGAAATCTCATCTTCCGGCCTGCGCCAGTTCTCGGTGCTGAAGGCGTAAAGCGTCAGCGCTTCGAGGCCCATCTCGCGCGCCGCACGCACCAGGGTGCGCACGGCTTCCACCCCGCGCTGGTGCCCTACGGCGCGCGGCAGGTGGCGCTTTTTGGCCCAGCGCCCGTTGCCATCCATGATGATGGCGACGTGACGCGCGCCGCACGAGGCGCGCCCATCCGTCACTTGCCGAGGATTTCCTGTTCCTTCTGAGCCGCGACCGTTTCGACATCCTTGATCATGTAGTCAGTCAGCTTCTGGACCTCGGTTTCACCGCGCTTGCGATCGTCTTCCGAGATTTCCTTTTTGGTTTCATCGGCCTTGAGCGCGTCGATCCCGTCGCGGCGCACGTTGCGGATCGCGACGCGGGCCTTCTCGGCATAGGAATGGACCAGCTTGGCCAGTTCCTTGCGGCGTTCCTCGGTCAGGTCGGGGATCGGCAGCCGGATATTGTTGCCATCGTTGATCGGGTTGAGGCCCAGGCCCGCCGAGCGGATCGCCTTTTCAACCGGCGCAATGTTCGACTTGTCCCAAACCTGCACCGACAGCAGCCGCGGTTCCGGCGCCGAAACGGTCGCTACCTGGTTGAGCGGCATCTTGCTGCCATAGACCTCAACGGTGATGGGATCGAGCAGCGCCGTGTTGGCGCGGCCCGTGCGCAGGCCGCCCAGATCGCTGCGCAGCGATTCCACGGCGCCTTTCATGCGGCGTTCGAGATCGGCCTTATCGTACTTGGCCATGGTTCTAACCCTTCTTCACGATAGTTTGCGTCCCCGTCCCGCCGAGCACCTTGGCCAGGTTGCCCTTTTCGCGGATCGAGAAGACGACGATGGGAATGTTGTTGTCACGGCACAGGGCGACAGCACTGGCATCCATAACCTTCAGGTTATCTGCCAAAACAGTATCGTAATCCACTGTATCGTAACGCTTTGCCTGCGGATTTGACTTGGGGTCGCTATCATAGACCCCATCGACCGAGGTGCCCTTGAACAAGGCATCGCACCGCATCTCGGCGGCGCGCAGCGCGGCCCCGGAATCGGTGGTGAAATAGGGTGCGCCAACCCCAGCGGCGAAGATCACCACCCGGCCCTTTTCAAGGTGGCGTTCAGCCCGCCGACGGATGACCGGTTCGCAAACCTTGTCCATCTCGATCGCGGACTGGACACGGGTCGGCACGCCCAACTGCTCCAGCGCGTTCTGCATGGCCAGCGCGTTCATCACTGTGGCCAGCATGCCCATGTAATCGGCCTGCGCGCGGTCCATCCCCTTGGCCGCACCAGCCATGCCGCGGAAGATGTTGCCGCCGCCGATAACCAGACAGATTTCAAGGCCAGATTCCTTGGCCGCTTTCACCTCTGCCGCGAGTTCGGCAACGAATTCGGGATCAATGCCGAACTGCTGCTGGCCCATCAGCACTTCGCCTGAAAGTTTCAGGAGGATACGCTTATAGGGCTGGGTCATGGGCTGGATATCGCTCTCACAGTGGTTTGGGCGGCCTTATACCGCGGGCTGCCCAATGCCAAGCCATGAGGCACCGCAACCACCCGGCAAAGGCGGTTGCTCAGCCCATCGGATAGCGGATCTCCTTCGACACTTTGTCGATCGCTTTCATCACTTCGTCCGGCAGGATCAGATCGCCGGCAGCAAAGATGTCATCAAGTTGATCCTCGCGCGTTACGCCAACAATGGTCGAGGCCACAAAGTCGTGCTGTTTGGACCAGGCGACAGCCATGGTTGTCGGGCTCATCCCGGCTTCCGCCGCAATCGCCATGAATCGCTCGGTCGAGGCCAGCGAACGCTCATTCACGAAGCGCTTGGCCATCACCTGCTGGCGGCCTTCCATCCCCAGATAGCTTGAGAAGCGCGCGCCATCGGGGCGTGCACCGGCCTGATACTTTCCGCTCAGCACCCCACCGGCAATCGGCGAATAAGGGATCAGGCTGACCCCTTCCTTGCGACAGACCTGAGCCAGCTCATCCTCGAACCGGCGGTTGTTGAGGCTGAAATTGTTCTGGATCGTCTGGTAACGCGCCGTGCCAAGCCGTTCGGCCGTGGCGATCGACTTCATCAGGCCCCACGAAGTTTCGTTCGAGCAACCGCTAATCCGTACTTTCCCCTCGCGAACCAGCTCGTCGAGCACTTCCATCGTTTCGTCATAGGGCGTGTCGTGATCGGGCCAGTGGGTCTGGTAAAGGTCGATGTAATCGGTCTGCAGCTTGCGCAGGCTTTCCTCGACCGCAGTGATGATGTTGCGGCGATCCAGCGCCGTCATGCCCGACCGCTTCGGGCTTTTGAACCAGACATGGCTTGGGCCGGAAACCTTGGTCGCCATAATGATCGCATCGCGCGGCTTGGTCTTCATCCAGCGGCCCACGATCTCTTCGGTGCGCCCAACCCACTTGGGATCGGGCGGCACCGGATAGCCCTCGGCCGTGTCATAAAAATTGATCCCGAAATCAAAGCACTTGTCCAGGATGCGGTGGGCAGCAGCCTCGTCCGTCTGGCTGCCGAAGGTCATTGTCCCCATGCAGATATCGGTGACGGTGATAGCCGATTTGCCAAGGCGGCGGGTTTGCATCGAATTCTCCCTGATCCTGTTTGAGACATTGATGACTTGCCCAGTCGGCTCGCGTCAACTGCGCACAAACAAAAAGGGCCCGCCTTGCGGCGAGCCCTCTCTGTTCGTGTCCGGGACCAGCCCGGCAGCAAGGCTTAGTTCAGGCCAGCAGCAGCAGCCACTTCGGCCGCGAAGTCGCTGACTTCCTTTTCGATGCCTTCGCCGAGCTGGAAGCGAACATAGTCCTTCAGCACGATCTTGGTGCCGGCGGCCTTACCAGCCTGCTCAACCACCTGGGCAACCGGGGTCTTGTTATCCATGACGAACAGCTGGCTGAGCAGCGCGTTGTCCTTGGCGAACTTGGCAACCGCGCCATCGACCATCTTGGCCTGCACTTCAGCCGGCTTGCCGCTCTCAGCAGCCTTTTCGGCTGCAATCTTGCGCTCGCGCGCAATCATGTCGGCATCAAGGCCATCAGCATCGAGCGCCTGCGGGAAGGCCGCCGCGATGTGCATGGCGATCTGCTTGCCCAGCGGCTCCAGAACGTCGGCACCGGCATCCGATTCGAGCGCAACGAGCACGCCGATCTTGCCGAGCATCGGCGCGGCAGCATTGTGCATGTAAGGCACGACCAGGCCGTTGCTGACCGAGACGGTCTTCATGCGGCGAACCTGCTGGTTCTCGCCGATGGTCGCAACGTTGTTGGTCAGCGTGTCAGCCACGGTGCCGCCGCCCGGATAGGCAGCAGCCTTCAGCGCTTCAACGTCATCCGAACCGAGGCCCAGCGCCGCTTCGGTGGTCTTGCGCACAAAGTCCTGGAACTGGTCGTTCTTGGCGACGAAGTCGGTTTCCGAGTTGACCTCTACGGCCACACCCTTGGTGCCGGCAACAGCCACGCCAACCAGGCCTTCAGCGGCGGTGCGGCTGGACTTCTTGGCAACCGCGGCAAGGCCCTTGGCGCGCAGCAGGTCAACGGCGGCTTCCATGTCGCCATTGGTGTCGTCGAGCGCCTTCTTGCAATCCATCATGCCGGCGCCGGTGCGCTCGCGCAGGTTCTTCACGTCAGTGGCGGTGTAAGCCATTGAACTGGTCCTTCTTGAATGGAACTGGCGGCCGGGACCATTGGCCCCGGCACGCTACAGGTTTGTGACTGAAGCTGTCCCGGAAGGGCTCAGGCTTCGGTCGAAGCTTCTTCAGCGGCGACTTCAACCACGGCTTCTTCAACCGGGGCTTCTTCCATCGCACCGATATCGACGCCCGAATTCACGACGCCTTCGCGGCGGCCCTTGGTGGCAGCAGCGGCAACGGCTTCGCAGTAAAGGCGGATAGCGCGGCTGGCATCGTCGTTCGCCGGGATCGGGAAGGCGATGCCATCAGGCGAAACGTTCGAATCGAGGATCGCGACGACCGGGATACCCAGGACGTTGGCTTCCTTGATCGCCAGTTCTTCCTTGTTGGCGTCGATCACGAACATCACGTCCGGGATGCCGCCCATGTCACGGATACCGCCCAGCGACAGTTCGAACTTGTCACGCTCACGCGTCAGCTGAAGGACTTCCTTCTTGGTCAGACCAGCCGTGTCACCCGAGAGCTGCTCTTCCAGCGCCTTAAAGCGCTTGATCGAGCCCGAGATGGTCTTCCAGTTGGTGAGCATGCCGCCCAGCCAGCGGTGGTTGACATAGTGCTGGCCCGAAGCGCGGGCAGCCTGGGCGATCGGTTCCTGCGCCTGGCGCTTGGTGCCGACGAACAGCACCTTGCCGCCAGCCTGGACAGTGGCCGAGATGAAGTCGAGCGCACGGGCCATCAGCGGAACGGTCTGCGACAGGTCCAGGATGTGGATGCCGTTGCGGGCGCCGAAGATGTACGGCTTCATCCGCGGGTTCCAGCGGTGGGTCTGGTGGCCGAAGTGGGCACCGGCTTCGATCAATTGCTGCATGGTGACGACGGGAGCCGCCATAGGTAATTCCTTTCCGGTTTACTGCCTCTGGAAAGCTGGGACCGTGCGGAGCTCCCGCTGCGGAACCGGTATGTGTGCTTTCCATGTGGATTCGCTGTCACCAGAGGGAATCCCTGGATCAAGCGGAGCCGCCCTTAGTGCCTGTATTCCGCAGAATCCAGCCCAAAAGCACGAAGCCACGCCATCAGGCGCAAAAAACCCGCTTGACAGGATGGAACAAAACAGGAACATTGCGACTCACCAGCTGGCAGTCGCTGTTCAGGTGGATGACTTATCAACAGGCTGTCCACAGGGCAATCCATGTCTTGCGGGCCAGGCCTGAAACGAAGGAACGACACGATGACCGCGGTTCTGATCCTGGCCCTTACCGTTCTGGCACTCTCTTCGGGTGCGATTGCCTCCACCTGGCAGCGTTACGGGCAGGCAGCGATGACCGCCCGGCAGGACCGGCGCGATTGCCCGCTGACCCGCGAAGTGCGTTTCCAGATTGTGCAGTATGGCGCGAAGCCCGGCGGGCAGGTTATCGCCCTGCCGATCAAGCCTAAGGCTGTTCCGGCCTATCCGCAGCCGCTGCGCGCTGCCGCGTAACCCGGGTGTAGATCGCCATGCCCACCGGCAGCAGCGCCAGGTAAACCACGCAGAACGCCACCAGGGTCCACCATGGCTCGGTCAACAAGGCCGCGCCTACCAGGCCGAACAAGGCCAGGACTTCCAGGCGGACCGAACGGCGCGGGCGCAAGCGTCCCCAGGTCAATGTTGGCAAGGCAGAGATCAGCAGAAAGCCGACAAAAACCAGCCAGCCACCAACCAGCAGCGGGTTGCGCAGTTCTTCACTACCCGTCGCAATCCAGAGATACATCGGCAGGAAGGCCAGCCCGGCCCCCAGCGGGGCGGGAACGCCGGTCAGGAAGCCGGCCGCCTTGCGCGGCTCATCCGCCATATCGATCCGGGCATTGAACCGGGCCAGCCGCAGCGCACAACCGATCGCAAAGGCCAGCGCCGCGAACCAACCCAGCCGCGGCAGGTCTTGCAGCGACCACAGGAACAGCACCAGCGCCGGCGCCACCCCGAACGAAACATTGTCGGCCAGGCTGTCCAGCTCTGCCCCGAACCGCGATTGCGCCTTGAGCAGGCGGGCAATCCGGCCATCGATGCCGTCCAGCACCCCGGCAACCACGATCGCCAGGATCGACTTCTCCCACTCACCCGTGATGGCAAAGCGGATCCCGGTCAGCCCCATGCAAAGCGCGGCGGCGGTGATCGCATTGGGCACCATGGCCCGCAATGTCAGCCCCCCGCGCAGCATGGGATCGGTCACTGGCTGATGCCCTCAATCAAAGGCACCTGTCCGATTTCGGCCAGCACGGTTTCCCCGGCCACGATCTTCTGGCCCATCAGCACCCGCGGCTCCGTCCCGGCGGGCAGGTAAACGTCAACCCGGCTGCCAAAGCGGATCAGGCCAACGCGCTGGCCGGCAGCAAGCATGTCACCCGGTTTGACGAAAGGCACGATTCGCCGCGCGATCAGACCGGCAATCTGGGTAAAGCCAATCGCCACCCCATCGCCACGCTCGATCAGGATGTGCTGGCGCTCGTTTTCTTCGCTCGCCTTGTCGAGATCGGCGTTCATGAACTTGCCCGGCATATAGACCACCCGGCGCACCGTACCGCCAATCGGGGCGCGGTTGATGTGGACATCGAACACCGACATGAAGATCGAGATCCGGGTCACCGGACCGGGCGCCAGGCCGCGGGTGCCGCTGCCATCGTCCATCACCAGCTCGCGCGGCGGCTCAACCTGCTGGATCAGCGTGACCAGGCCATCGGCCGGGGCAACGATAAAGCGATCGTCCTGCGGCGTGACGCGAACCGGATCGCGGAAGAAGGCGCATATCCCCAGCACCAGGAAGCCCAGCGGCCAGGCCAGCGTTTCCCAGGCAAAGAACGCGGCGGCGGCACTGGCAACCCCGGCAATCGCTGCAAACTTGTGCGCTTCGGGGTGGATGCGCGGCCATTGCCAGGTGGCTTCACCGCGCCCGCGGTTGTCGAGAATCTCATTGGCCATGGATCAGGCTACCTTGCGCACGAAGACGGTGCCAGCAGAATAGCCTGCGCCGAAGGAACAGATCAGCGCGGTATCGCCCGCCGTCAGATCGCTGTTGTGAAGATGGAAGGCAATGATCGAGCCTGCGCTCGACGTATTGCCATAAGTGTCGAGCACGGTCGGGCTTTCATCCTCGTCCGCTTCATGCCCCAGCACGCGCTGCGAAATCAGTCGGTTCATCCCCGAATTGGCCTGATGCAGCCACAGCCGGCGCAGCGAAGTCGGATCGATTCCCAGGTCACCGGCATGTTCGACGATCATGGTTGCGACCATCGGCACCACTTCCTTGAACACCTTGCGCCCTTCCTGGACAAACAACTTGTCCGGCGTGCCGATGGTTTCCGGTGTGGCAAAATTCAGGAAGCCAAAATTGTTACGGATATTGTTAGAAAACACCGTTTTCAGACGGGTTCCGACAATTTCCCAATGCCGCGCGGGGGCAATATCCTTAGCCTCGACCAGCACGGCGGTCGCCACGTCACCAAAGATGAAGTGACTGTCGCGGTTCTTCATGTTGTTGTGACCGGTGCAGATTTCCGGGCTAACCACCAGGACCGAGCGGGCATTGCCGGCGCGGATGAAGTCGGCCGCGGTCTGGATGCCAAAGGTGGCCGAAGAACAGGCCACATTCATATCAAAAGCAAAGCCTTCGATCCCCAGCGCCTGCTGGATTTCGATCGCCATGGCCGGATAGGGCCGCTGCATGTTCGATGCAGCGCAAAGCACGGCGTCCACATCCTTGGGATCACGGCCGATCGACTGCAGTGCATCCAGCGCCGCCTTCACACCGATCTCAGCCATGATCGAAATTTCGTCGTTCGAGCGCTCCGGCCAGCGCGGCCCCATGCATTCGGGATCGAGCGTGGACGCCTTGCTCAACACATGGCGCGACTTGATGCCGCTGGCCTTTTCGATGAACTCCGCGGAACTGGGCTGCAGTTCCTGCACTTCCCCCGCTGCAATGGCTGCCGCGTTGCGGGAATTGTGGAGTTCCACATAGGCGTTGAAGCTGACAACCAGCTCTTCATTCGAGATCGTCTCGGGCGGGGTGTAGAGGCCCGTGGCCGAGATCACAGGGGTGATTTCCTTCATGACGGGGCTTCCTATCGGGCAGGAAGGCACACGACAAGTCGATTGGCCCATTGACAGCACGCTCCACCTTGTCCAAAGGCGCGCTCTCTCGGCCGGACGGTCCCCTCGGGGGCCACATTCCGGGGAAACCCGGCACCGGCAATTGGTGTGGACAGGTGGCCGAGTGGTTAAAGGCAGCAGACTGTAAATCTGCCCGCGCAAGCGTACGCTAGTTCGAATCTAGCCCTGTCCACCACCATCCCCTAGTGAGCCACCAACAGACAGGGGATTCGCCACATGAGCCGTAATCGTGACACCAAGCCCAGCCGCGCCCTGCGTGGCCGCGCGGGCCGCATGCAGGGCGGGCGTGGTTCGGGCCGGGCCAGTGCCGGGGCGGTGCGGCTGTGGGGCCGCCACGCGGTCGAAGCCGCACTCAAGAACCCGGATCGCAACCACCGCAAGCTTTGGGCAACCCGCGAAGGCATTGCCTCGCTTGATGGCGAACTGCCCGCCGATTTCCCGGTCGAATATGCCCAGCCGGCTGACCTGGCCCGGCTGGTCGCGCGCGATGCGCCGCATCAGGGACTGGTGCTCGATTGCGATGCGCTGGAGGATGTCTTCCTTGACGAGGTACTGAGCAGCGACCCGGCCCGTCCGCTGGTGGTGCTCGATCAGGTTACCGATCCGCACAATGTCGGCGCCATCATGCGCTCAGCTGCGGCCTTCAATGCGGCCGCGATTGTCACGCAGGATCGCCATGCCCCGCCCGAGAGCGGCACCCTGGCCAAAAGCGCTTCGGGCGCGCTGGAAGTCGTGCCGTGGATCCGGGTGGTCAACCTGGCCCGTGCGCTCGAGGAAATGGCCGAGGCAGGTTATTGGCGCATCGGCCTGGACGGCGAAGGCAAGGCCACCCTGGCCGAGGCCCTCCCCGTCGGCCCGATCGCCCTGGTACTGGGTGCGGAAGGCGAAGGCATGCGCCACAACATCATGCAGCACTGCGATGCGATCGCCCGCCTGCCGATGTCCGGCGCCGTCGAGAGCCTCAACGTGTCAAACGCCGCCGCGATTGCGCTTTACGCGCTTGCCACCCGCCCGCAGAATTGAAGCGTATGGCCCACCCCGTTTCGCCCCTTGCCCGCCCCTTCCCCGCGATCCCCGCGATTGCCGGGGTCACCCCGCGCGTCGCGCGTGCCGGTTACAAGGACTGGGGCCGCTGCGACCTGACCTTTATCGAGCTGGCCGAAGGCACCGCCGTGGCCGGTGTGTTCACCCGCAATGTCTGCTGCTCTTCCGAAGTCGAACTGGGCCGACAAAACGTCGCCCACGGCCGCGCGCGGGCGCTGGTGGTCAATGCCGGCAATTCGAACGCCTTTACCGGCTATCGCGGGCGCGAAGCGGTGGAAGCGATCATGGCGCAGGTCAGCCAGCACCTTGGCTGCCCGCAGGAACAGGTCTTCGTTTCCTCCACCGGGGTGATCGGCGTGCCCCTGCCCAAGGACAAGGCCAAGGCCGGGATCGAGGCTGCACTGGTGGCCGAGCCCTGCGATTGGCAGGCCGCCGCCAATACGATCGGCACTACCGATACCTTTGCCAAGGGCGCCATGGCCCAGGCCGTGATCGATGGCCGCACGATCACGCTGGGCGCCATCATCAAGGGCAGCGGCATGATCGCGCCCGATATGGCAACCATGCTGGGCTATGTGTTCACCGACGCCGCCGTGGCACCCGCTTTCCTGCAAGAACTGCTCTCCGCCGCCAACCAACGCACATTCTCGTGCATCACGGTCGATAGCGACACCTCGACCAGCGACACGGTCCTGGCTTTTGCCACCGGCGCTGCGGGCAATGCGCCGCTCACCTCGTTTGACAGCGTCGGGGCCGATGCCTTTGCCGCCGCGCTCGAAGACGTCTGCCGGCAGATGGCCCATCTCGTCGTCCGCGATGGCGAAGGCGCGCAGAAGTTTATCGCCGTGACCGTCAGCGGCGCGGTGAGCGATACCAGCGCCCGCAAGGTCGGGCTGGCGATTGCCAATTCGCCGCTGGTGAAGACCGCCATTGCCGGTGAAGACGCGAACTGGGGCCGCGTGGTCATGGCCGTGGGCAAGGCCGGGGAACCGGCGGACCGCGATCGCCTGTCCATCGGGTTTGGCGGCACCTGGGCCGCGCGTGAGGGCCAGCCGCTCGCCGATTATGACGAGGCACCGGTTGCCGCACACCTCAAGGGGCAGGACATCTCAATCGAGGTCGATCTGGGCATGGGCGGAGGCCGTGCCACGGTCTGGACCTGTGATCTGACCCACGGCTACATCTCGATCAACGCGGATTACCGGTCATGACCCAAGCCCTTGATGCCGCCGTTCTCGCCGTCATCAAGGACGCTTCGGCCCGCGCCGTCATGCCGCGTTACCAGCAGCTTGAAGCGCATGAAGTGATCGACAAGTCGGTCGGCGAACTGGTCACCGTGGCCGACCGCGAGGCAGAAGTGATCCTGGCCGAAGGCCTGGCCAAGCTACTGCCCGAAGCCGCCATCGTGGGTGAGGAAGCCTGCGAGGCGAATCCTGCGCTGATGGACCGGCTGGGCGATGCGCTGTGCTGGATTATCGATCCGATTGACGGGACCAACAATTTTGCCAGCGGCCAGCCGCCCTTTGGGATCATGGTCGCCCTGGCCGAAGCCGGCGAAACGATTGGCGGCTGGATTTATGATCCCTTGCGCGCGCGGTTCTGCACCGCGCACAAGGGCCATGGCGCCTTCGTCGATGGTGAGCGGATTACGGCCCGCACCAGCGGCCAAACCCCGCCGATAGCGGCGATTTCACTGGTCTTTGCCGATCCCGCCCGGCGCGAGGCCCTGAAAACGCATATCGCCCCGCATTACACGCTGGTGGATATCCCGCGCTGCGCCGCAGAGCAGTATCCCCGGATCGCGCTGGGGGAAAACGACATTACGATCTTCGAACGCACGCTGGCCTGGGATCATGCCGCGGGCGTGCTGCTGGTCAACGAAGCGGGCGGCAAGGTCGCGCGACCAGATGGCCAGACCTACCGGGTGGACGAGCATCTGCGCCCCAGCCTGATCGGCGCAGCCAGCCCGGCCCTGTGGGACGAACTGGCGACGCGGATGCAGGCGCTTTAGAGGACGCTTTCCAGCCAGCCCTTGAGCTGGCCCTTGGGCGCGGCACCCAGCTTCTGGGCAACCGGCTGGCCATCCT
>JACCDG010007868.1_pt1 | contig 56505 bp, 42 predicted proteins | sample 7442471 | NCBI WGS metagenome assembly JACCDG01 (sample SAMN15323444, study PRJNA562643) | freshwater metagenome | isolation source: river surface water | place: USA:Blue River Watershed | collected 2017-08-17 | reverse complement strand
GTTTACACTTGGACGCCTACCGTAGGAAGTCCCGGCGCACCCAACCAATCAGAAGTAATTAATGACTCTATTACGTATGTTGTGACTCTTTCCGATGGATGTTCAACGCTTGACGCGGTTGACAGCACCGTGATCAACATACCTGCTCCCTTGGTGTTATCACCAAAATCAAACGATACTATACTATGTCATGGGCAATCTATAGACATAAATCTTTTCGCTGCCGGTGGTAATTCGTCAGCTTATTCATTAACTTGGAATGATCCATCTTTGACTGGTTACACATTCAATTTAGTTCCTCCTGTCGGAAACAACTATTATGAAGCCGTACTTTCAGATGGTTGCATGCCAAACGATACCGTTTCGTTTTATGCTGAAATGCGTGAGCCTCTCAAACTATCGGGAAGTTTAAATGACCAAGTTTTTTGTTTGGGTGAAACATTGGAACTTACTTATTTCGTCTCGGGGGGAGATGCATCAAAGTATCAATTGACGTTCGATACGCTCAACTTAAATCCCTTGTTCAATTTCCGTTCGTTTAACCCTGATTCATCGAAAGTTTACACCCTAAAACTGTCAGATGGTTGTTCATTGGATACATTGTTGAACTTCGCGGTTTCCGTGAGTCCCTCGAAACTTAAAATTCAAACCGTTCGGTTCGATTCCACCATGTGCTGGTATGATCAATTGGGCCGAATTGATATTGATTATGCGGCTACAAATGAACCTGTAACCACAAAATGGACAGGAATAATTTCTAATGCAAAATCAATATCCAACCTAGATTCAGGAACTTATTCTGTAGTGATTTCAGATACTTTTGGTTGTGCTGATTCAATTTCCTACCGAATCAATAAATTCTTCCCTATCATCAAAACAGGACGTGACACCACAATACACAGAGGTACACGTGCATTTTTATGGGTGACCAAAACCCAAAGTCAATCTTGGTACGGTGATGCAATTCTAACCAGCCCAAGCAGACAAACCATCTTTGTAAATCCTATTGTAGATACTTTTTACACGGTAGACGCTATTGACTTTAATGGATGTGACAACAATGATACGGTATGGGTTTGGGTAATAACACCTCCAGATTATAAAATTCAAAACATCATATCTCCCAACGGTGATGGCAAAAATGAAACTTGGAATCTGACTCCATTAGATGAGTTGAATCAATTTAGAATCACCATAATGGATCGTCAGGGTGCTTTAATATATCAAACCGAAGACTATCAGAACGACTGGAAAGCAGAAACCGCAGATGGAACACCCCTACCGAATGGAGTTTACTATTTCCACTTGCAGCACCTCAAAAAACCAATCGTTCACAAAGGCTTCATACAAGTAATTAGATAATTTTTTACATTCAATTTAACTTATCGCCTTATTAAACGTCTAATCTATTAATGAATCGTTCTACCCTAATTCTATTTTCATTTGCAGCCTTAAGTTTGGTGATTTTTTCTTGCAGGAAAAACACACCCGATAATAACCAATATTCAAGTGAAGCCATAAAAAGGGTCTTCGGGAATTCGATTGATATTAACAATCCTGAAAACTATGCCAATCAAAATATTCCATTTTATATTTTAGCCCAGAACGGTCAAAACAATCCCATTGACAATCGAAAAGCTACCTTGGGAAGGGTGTTGTTTTATGATAAAAAGCTCAGCGTCAACAATTCCATAGCCTGTGGTTCCTGCCATAAACAAGAATTTGCGTTCAGCGACACTGCAAAACAAAGTGTGGGAGTTAATGGAATTACCAACAGGCATTCCATGCGCTTGATTAACACTCGTTTTTCGAGAGAATCTAAATTCTTCTGGAATGAACGTGCCGCTTCTCTTGAAATTCAAACCACAATGCCCATTCAAGATCATGCAGAAATGGGATATAGTGGTCAAAATGGTGACCCCGGAATCAATGATTTAATTGCCAAACTCAACGCCGTTGATTATTACCAAGAGTTGGTTTCTTGGGCGTATCAAAATCCCGAGAAAACGAAAAAAATTGACGAAAATACCCTCCAAGAATGCTTATCCCAATTCATCAGGAGCATCCAATCATTCGACAGTAAATTTGATCAAGGTAGATCTCAACTTCCTCTCAACGCCAATAACAATGACCTTCCCAACTTCAGCACTCAAGAGAACAGTGGCCGAGCATTATTTACAAATCCTCCCGTTTTTAATGATACCGGATTGAGAATTGCCGGTGGACTTGGTTGCGGTGGATGTCACCGAGCTCCAGAATTTGATATAGACCCAAATTCTCGAAACAACGGATTTGTGGGAAACAACGAAGATCCTAGAGTTTTAGATCTAGGGAATACCCGAAGTCCGTCTTTGAGAGACCTTGTTAACCCAGGTGGAGCAATTAATGGCCCGTTTATGCATACTGGGGTACAAAACAGCTTGGCTCAAGTGATTGGGCATTATAATAGAATTCAAATTAGACCTGGAAATAACAACATTGACCCTAGATTAACACCCAGAGGATTTGCACAACATTTAAATGTAACGCCTCAAGAAAGAGCGGATTTAATTGCATTTTTACAAACTTTAACGGGCAATGAAGTTTACACGGATGTTCGTTGGAGCAATCCATTTCAATAAGGCCAAAATATTGCTTATTTTTGCCGCCCTTGGCCCCGTAGTTTAATGGATAAAATTAGCGTTTCCTAAACGTTCGATATGGGTTCGATTCCCGTCGGGGCTACAAATTCCTTAATTTTCATGTTTGATACTATATTAAAACCCTTCATTGGGGTGTTGGTTCTGCTCGCTTCGCTAACGCCAATAAATGCTCAGATTGATTCGACCTCTGTCACCCTCGATAGTTTGAATGTCAATGACACTGCCTCCCGAAAACCCTTCAAACTTACGAAGAGAGACATTCAAAAGGTGATTAAAGTAATCAAAACAAGCAATGAGATCAGACAGATTATTAAGCGCGATTATTCTGACCTATTTAAAATGAATGGATTTCACCCAACCTTGGGTTATGCCTATCAAGGTGTGAATACCCTTAGTATGGGACTTGGATACGGTAAAAGGCACTTGTTTAAACCCACAACCTATCAGAATTTTCACTCAAACCTATTGCTGTACCCTTCCTACGATAAAACAAATTGGGGATTTAACATGGGATATACTCAAAGCAAACTTTTCGGTTTTTGGGGTGTAGAAACTTTCGTACTATCCAATGGTAAAGGGCAAGCAAACGTCGCCATACGTCCTGAAATAGGCATTAGCATCATTGGGGCCATTGATATAGGTTATGGTTTCAATTTAGCCCTAGATAAAAATCCTTCATCATTAAATTCACATTGTCTAGTAGTGAGATATACCCACCAATTTTTGCATAAATCAATTAAAAACAAGGTGAAAGAAATTAACTATGTTTTCAATAGAGATTACCCTCGATTGAAAGAAATTGGATTGAACATTCTAGAATCAAAAACTAAATAATTTACCTTTTCAATAGCAAACGTATTAAGAACCATGAAAAAAATAATTTTTAGCCTATTCTTGGTAATTCTGTGTTCACATTTAGGTGCTCAAGTACAAGAACCTCCTTACATTGAAGTGCAAGCAAGAGCAGAAAAAGAAGTGGTTCCAGACCAAATTTATGTGATGATTGCCCTCTTCGAAATTCAAGACGGCCGAAAGTCTATCAAACTGGCAGAGCAAGAATCAAAATTAAAAAACATTGTCAAAAGCTTGGGACTTCCACTCTCAAATTTATCCTTATACAATGCCCAAGCAAACTATGGTAACATCAACAATTGGGGCAAAAAAGACGTCATTGACCGTAAATACTACAGCCTAAAGGTGTCAAATGCCGAGACCATCGGTAAGCTCTATGAGGAATTAAATAAAATATACATCAACGAAGCCTACATCTACAAGTCTGAATATTCTCAAAAAGATAGTTTGTTACAAGACCTGCGCATTGAGGCTATGCGTAAAGCAAAAAACCAAGCAAATGTTATGACCCGCGCTATCGGCTCAAAAGTGGGTAAACCTTTAATTATTCGTGAACAACAGGAATACTATCCCGTTGCATATGAAAACGCTATGATGACTAAAGGACTTTACGAAACAGATGATGCTGTTTCATCCAATATGAGTGAATCCATGGAATACAAACCTTTGAAAATAAGCCTCTCGGTTTATGTGAAATTTGGTTTGGACTGATTTATAACTTCCCAAATAAAACGGTATAGAAGCGGACCGCATTTTCAAAGTCCGCTCTAATTACATGCTCATTCTTTCCATGAATTCCCGTTAGGTTCACAGAATTAAACTTGTAAGGTAAAAATCGGTAAATTCTATCGCAATTCTGAATATAGTGTTTGCAATCACTCCCAACAATTGCAAGCCCCGGAACCACAACGGCTGAAGGAAATACCTCATTAACACTGTTGTGTAGCTCATCGAAGCCCAATCCATTTGACGGTGAAACTGGACTCGATTCATTAGAATTTCCAGTCAATCGCACCTTTACACGGTCATCATTGATGGTTCTTTTAACCCAATCAATTACATTCTTGATACTATCGCCCGGAAGCAACCTAAAATTAACTATTGCCGTAGCTTTCGGCGGCACTACATTCTCCTTTTCACCCGCATTGATTATGGTGGTGACATGAGTGGTTCTAACCGTGGCAGCAGTCTTATCGCCTTGGTTTAAAACCCATTTTACCAACGGCGAGGTAATCCATAAATTTGAAAATAACAGTCTATAACCCCAATCCATGTATGGCGCCGAGCTCTCAAAAAGCCCTTTGATGGGTTCCTGAATTCTCGATTCAAATTGTGTCTCATCCAATTTTTTCAAAGCACTAGTCAACACCGATGTAGTGTTGTCTCTCTTCGGCCATGCGCTATGACCGCCTTTGATTTCGACCGATATTTCAACCGTTGCATATCCCTTTTCAGCTACTCCAATAATTGCTGCGTCGTTTTTCAACCCTGGTATCACCTTTTCCATTACTCCAAAGCCTTCATCATTGACAAATCCAATTTCTATATTATTGTCTTTTAAATATTTACTGATTTGAGCTGCTCCTAAATTTCCACCCACTTCTTCATCATGGCCAAAAGCCAAAAGTATTCTTCTTTGAGGAATCTTGTTCGTTTTCAATATAGCTTCCGCCGATTCTAAAAGTGCAATTACCGCATTCTTATCATCCAAGGCTCCTCGTCCCCAGAGAGTATCTTTTTCTATAGTGCCGTCAAACGGTGGATATTTCCAATTAGATGAATCTTCCACGGGTACCACGTCTAAATGTCCCAAGAAAAGAGCCGCAGGCAAAGTTTTATTCATCGACGGAAGTTCAATCAATAAACTCCCTTGATTGATTACCGACCATGTAGCTTTTTGAGCCAAAACAGGATAGTTGATTTTCATCCAATGGTGTAATTGTTGAAACTTTTGAAGGGCCATAGAATCATCAACACCAGATGGACTGAGGGTTCTAAACTGCAATGCCTTTGAAAATCTCAAAAATGCAGAACCATCCACGTTGGAAGAAGCAGATGGACTGTTCAACGAATTAAATTCAGGCTTCGTATTAAACACAAAAGCTTTTAAAACCATGACCAATAAAAGAATTCCTATGGCTAAAAGGAGGGATTTAAAGACTTTCTTCATCACTTGAATCAAAGATATAACTTCTAATTAATTCAAGCTTACACAATACATAACTATCTTTGTATCAATTATGTTGAAAAATATACGGCCCATAATATTTGCATTTATACTGCTTTTTACTCAAAATCTCTTTTCGCAAACGCGCATTTCCAACCAAAGTTACATTGACCAATACAGACCCCTTTGCGATAGTTTGTCAGCTAAATACGGTATCCCTTCATTAGTAATTCTTGGCATTGGAATCTATGAATCAGATTACGGTAACAGTAAGGTTTGTAGACTGTTGAATAATCACCATGGACTGGCAGGTAAGAACAATTTACTCAAAACCCACGGAATTAAATCTCGGTACAAGCAATTTGAAACTGATTCCTTGGGATATGTTGCCTTTTGTGAATACGTAGCCGCAAGAAAATACTACCAAACCATGCCAAAGGATGCAGACATTGGATTGTGGCTTACTACCATTGGAAGTCATGGCTATTGCCAAAATCCTCCGATTTGGAAAAAGCACATCTTGCAAATTTTAAGCAAGAATAAATTGATTTAACAACCCTCCCATTCATTACCCACTTGCATTTGTGCAATAGGTTTTGGTGTGCCATTATTCGAAGCTTTGGTTGAAAATAACACCATGCATTCCTCGCTTTCGGTGTATTTTCTGCAATTATTGATTACCCAATCTTGAATACCGTCGCCATCTAAATCACCTACAAAAACCATATTTACATTGCAGTCATCAAAGGTGGGTACATAACTTAACTGAGTTGATTTAATGGTCTTAATGCCGTTTTCCTTTTCGTTCAAATCCAATCTATACTCAAATGAATATTCTCTGCCTTGATCAGTGAGTTTTCTGTCACTAGCTTTAATCTCCATAAATGTTTCTCCTTTGTAAAAACCAGCTGTTTTACCTGCTTCCAAATTGAAACCTTCCTCGAATTCGCTTTTCAAATGGATAATTTCTTTGGTCATGTAAGGATTATTAGTGATAAACAAGCAACGTTCGCCCATTTTCAACTTTATACTGGGAACATAACCCGGCATAGAGCTAATTACCGTAAACAATTGACTGCTTTGAGGCACTACTTTTTTCAATGAGTACTCTTTGCTTGAGGAATCGTAAAACAATCCCATAAAAGACAATTGATTGTATTTCTGTGCTTCGTCTTGACTGAATTTTCCATTTATATTTAACAATGTACTCTTTCCATCAAATTCATTGGGCCATTTAGATTGTTCATTCAATTGAGCATAATAAGCAGCAGTATCTAGATAGTTTGAATCTATAGATTCTGCCTCTGCACCCTCTTGATTTGCTTGGTTATTGGTACAAGAAAAGCAAAACGCAATAATTGCAAAAAGATAGAAATAGTGTTTCATTAGGGCAGCAATTTAAAGGATTTTTAGAACTTTGTCTGCAAATCATTTTGTTTACTCTTTGGGCATTTAAAACTGAACAATTTAAGACAAATCTCCTTTATGGAACTGTAATTCTAATAATTTCCATTTATTTCTTGTTCAAAAAGTAATTATTTTCGAGTATTATTGAAGTAAATGTCCCAATCACCTAACAGAATTGCATTCTCAAACAACGGAAATGCTTTTCAATCAGAATTACGCCAACGAATTGATGCTTATTTCACTCAAAATAACATCTCTAAAACTGGTAATTTTTTACTCTGGACCAAAACATTTCTTGCGTTAACAATACCCCCGGTGTTACTTGCTTATTCCTTTTTGGGCGGGTTACCCATGTGGGCCAATTACGCCATTTTCGCATTTATTGGAGTAATGCATGCCTTCACAGGTTTCAATGTTATGCACGATGCTTGCCATGGAAGTTTTTCAAACACTTTATGGGTAAATAAATTGTTTGGACATTCAATGGAGCTTCTCGGATCAAGCGCGCACATTTGGAAATTCAAACACAATGTATTGCATCATACTTGGACCAACGTTGATGGTATAGATGATGATATTGCAAAGTCGCCTATGTTAAGACATTGCAACTCTCAAGCATATAAACCCATCCAAAAATACCAGCACGTTTACATGTTTTTACTTTACGGAATATCAACCATCTGGTGGATGTTTGGAAATGACCTAATCAAGTATTTCAAAAAAGAAGTAAATGCCCAGCCTATGCCAAAAATGTCTACCGTTGATCACTTGATATTTTGGGGCTTCAAATTGTTATATGCTGTTACTTATGTTGTGTTGCCTATTGCATTTTTCGGTGTTTTACATGGAATTCTATTATTTGTAACTCTGCATTTTGCCTTAGGACTATTGCTTTCATTGGTGTTTCAAATGGCTCACGCCGTGGAAGGTGTTCACTTCGAAGATTTCAACGAATACAATGCCCCACAAGAGAAAATCCCCAACGAATGGGCAATACATCAAGTATTAACCACCAATAATTTTGCTACAAAATCTTGGTTAGCTACTTTTTTTATGGGTGGACTTAACTTTCAAGTAGAACATCACTTGTTTCCCAATATATCTCATGTTCATTACCCTAAAATGAACGAGATTTTGAAAGAACTTTGCGTGAAATACAATATTCAGTACAATGAAATTCCTACATTTTGGCAATCAGTTGTATCTCACATTCGTTGGATGAAGGCCATGGGTACTCCCCAACTTCAAGCAGCGTAACCTACTTTTAGTCTAAAGTTTGGTCTAGTACGTAAATCATGGCTGCTATAGCAGCTGCTCCGAGTTGTAGTTCTCTTTTATTGACGTTCTCAAATATGTCAATATCAGCGTGATGTACGTCAAAATATCTTTGTGAATCAGGTACAAAAGCCACTAATTGGGTCTTATTATCGTTTTTCTTTAACGGACCAATATCTGCTCCGCCGCCGCCAATTTCAAATTCACCGGCCCCATATTGAGCAAAAATTTCACGATACGGGAGTGCCATTTCATATGCCATAGAATCTAAAGCAAATCCACGAGGTGTAAATCCACCTCTATCGCTTTCTAAAGCTACAAGATGTATATCACCAGACTCCTTGGCCAATTCTGCGTATTTTAGAGCCCCTTTAAGACCATTTTCTTCATTAATCCACCATACACATCTTAAAGTGTGTCTTGGTTGATAATTGAGCTGTTTAAGAATTCTCAATGCCTCAAAACAGTGCATGATTCCAGCACCATCATCATGGGCACCTTCACCCTCATCCCAACTATCGAAATGTCCACCAAAAGCAATCACCTTTTTGGGATATAACAATCCATTAGACTGAGCAACCACATTTGCACTCAATCTATCATCTAGTGTTTGGCAAGATAATTCAAGATCCAATTTCATTTTAGAATCTTTCTGGCTCAAGAAAGAAATCGCGTCAGCCGCAGCTGTAGAAATTGCCCCAATAGGAATTTTATTGATTGTATCGTCATAATAAGTAACTCCCGTATGTGGATGCAAATCACAAGAATTACTCATGCTTCTAACCAAAACGGCTTTAGCGCCATAAGGTGCACACCAAACAGCACCATAAACCCTTTGGTTCACACAGGAACCGTAAGCCAGAAAAGTTCGAATAAACTCCTCCTCAAAGGGCCTATTTAGTAATACAATTTTCTCTTTCAATTCACCCAATTCGCCTAAACTATCAAGCTCTGCTCTTGACTCAACTGCAACGCAACTTCCCGATACTTTTCCAGATATGCTCCCACCCAATGCAGTAACTTGTACAGGGAAGATTTTTGTTTTGGAGGATAATTGATCGCCCAAAGAATTTATGTAGGCATCACATTCATATTTAGGCGCTGGAGAGTTGGGAAAACGTTGTTGGGCAATTTCGTCGCTAGCTGTTGAAATATTCTTAGTTAGCCATGGAGATGAAAAATTCAATTTGCTGATTTCTCCGCGCTCCCATCTTGGAACCAAAACCGGTTGTTTATATACAGAATCAAATGAATAAGAATTTAGCATATTCACAGACCAGTCAATAGCTGCTTCGGTTTGATCGGAACCGCTTAAACGTGCACCATATTCCTTGCATAATTCACCCAAACGCGAATATGCATGAGGGTTTATAAGAGCTTCATCGTAAATTTTTTTTATAAATTCAGTTTGCGAAATTGAAATTCTTTGAGCTTTTAATGAATAAAAACCACATAATAACGCACTAAGCAAGATTTTATGTTTGGTGTACATGATGGGAAGTTAAAAAAAAGAGGGGAATTACTTCCCCTCTTTCAATATTTATCTAATTAAAAATAGTTTAACGATTCAACATCACCTTGTGGGTGTCAACTCCCTTATTGGTAATAACCTTTACAATGTAGGTAGCATTTGTAAGATGACTGTTGAAGTTAATACTCTTCGCATCATCTGATTTTTGTACCAATTGACCATTTAAATTGAAAATCTCCACACCCAATACTTTTACTGAGGAATTGTGAGCAATCTTTATACTTCCGTTTTCACTTGGATTTGGATAAACGGTGGTTGATAACGCAACCAACTTTTCTGTAGAAGAAGATTTTTCGTCAACCAAAACACTGAATCTATCTTTGTTAAATTGATCGTTAGATGAAGTTGAGAATATGTACTGTGTTTCAGAACCAATTTCGATGATTGAATCAAGTTGTTTATCTAATATTCTTACTGAATATTCTGAATTATCAGTGCAAGTCTTTGCTGTCATCACATAACTAGTTTGTTCAAAATTTTGAAATTCAACAGGAATTACTTGATTTGAATTACCAGTTGCAGGTCGAAAATCTTGGGTCAACCATTCCCCGTTTGCAGATACAGTTCCAATTCCCAAGTACCCACCGAAAATTTTTGCTGCATCATAAACATCCAATGCAGATTTAACTTCATTGAGTTCTGAATTCCATTCTAAATGGAACATATCGCTGTATTTGATTGAATCTTCTAAGTACTTAACTTCTGTTTGAAGTTGGTTGCATTTCAATGGAGTTGGCTCCATTCTGAAAGCAGTAGCATTAGGCTCTGTGGTGATTTTGTCAGCTTCATCAAATGTTATAGTACCATTATTAGATGTAGCCGTTGCAAAAAACGAAGCACCAATCTCAATTATGTATGGAACGTTACCTGTAGTAAATTTAGAAGTACCAGTCAACGTTGCAGTACCAGAAGTATTGTTGTATACGTTATATGATTTGGAAGTAGGATCGTAATATTGGAATTTATCAGCTACGTTAGTGCGTGACAATGCTCTCCAATCTATGTGACATGGAAATGGATTACCAACTAAATTAAAACCAGCTAAATTTCCAGTACCTGCCAACTTTAAAGTAGCAGTTTTTGAACCCGTATGGAGAATTCCTTTAAAATCAATATTTCCAGCATTGGCAGATGCACTTGGATTACCCAAACCGTTTCCGGCAAGTCCTCTAAAAAATAACAACAAACCTTCTGATGGCTCAAATTTCGTTGGAGTGCTCGTCGCATTTATACTGTCCCAAGTGGAATTTGTTTCATTCCAACGGTAACTAGAAGCTTTGCAATATCCACAAGAACGATCCATACTATCAGCATTGCTTCCTGAATAAACACCTGAAACAATTAAGTCATCAGTAATTTGAGACAAATGAACAGTCTTCATTGGGAAGGCAATGGTTCTGTATGTACGGATACCATTAGAATACATTTCAAAATAACTACTTCCTGTAATTGATGCATTAGCGCCCAAGGTTGCAACGCGACCGCGATTGGTACCATTATTTCTAATTTGTAAATCTGGTACCCAACTTTGCCAATCTGCCGCAGACGAAGATGCAGGAACAGTAGTATTGGTTATGGTTGCATAATCTCTTAATGTTAAGACAGCCAAAATGGGCAAAGAACGTTTCAAAGTCAGATTTGAATTTGGAGTACCCGTTTTACCCGAAACACCCACCGTTACATTTGCTAATCCACCAAAATAAGCAGTACCAGAACCTTTAAATTCTTGCGTTTCGCCATCAAAAAACACTGTATTCGAAGAGGTAGAAGTCATGTAAAGACTATTTCTAGATTGTACGTCAACATCACCACCATAAAATACATCACCATCACCAGTAAAAACCAAACGAGCCTGATCTCCAACTCCAGGTGTCTCACAAATTAAATCTCCATTGATGTCAGCATCCGTTCCATTGGTCAATGCAAATCTCAAAGTATCGTATCCGTTGGTTTTTAATGTAGATGTTTCGTGTGTTTTAAATTCACCGCCACTTAAAGTTATAGTACCGTTAGAACCTTCTTCTCTAAAACGAACATTAGAATTTGGTTGTAATATGATGCTCTTGATGGTTTGATTTGTAACATTAACATTCACATCTAAAGCGGTTGAACCCTGGTCAAAAACCAAAATGTCAGAAGTTCCAGGTGAAGTTCTTGAAGGTGACCAAGACGCAGCATCTCCCCAATTGGATAAGGTTGCTTGACTCACGTAATTGTAAATGTTAGGATCAACAATTACTGTGCATTTCAACGTAATTTTCTTTCCAGTACCGGTTTGAATTTGACAAGAGTTATTTGCTACCTCAATATCAATGTTATTGGTAAAAGTTCCATTTCCACCAGCACCCATTCTTTGAAAAGTCAGAACCACAGATCCTGAACCTGTGCCAGGTTCAAAACAAAGGTTTCTAGTATTTCCAGGCCAGCGCGTAACATCTAAATAAGCTGTTGAACCACTAACATTTGATTTCACTTGATAATTAGCTGTGTCGGTTTGATCACCGGTAATGGTTATCTTATCTCCGGTTGAATAACTTGAAAAATCAATAGTCACAGTTTTCTCAAATGGTGTTGAACGATTTGAATACCAGGTTAGGTTATAAACACCTGAAGATTCTGTCAAAAGTCCGTTTGCGGTTGCTGCAGTCAAAGTCTGCGCACTAAGGTTGGAAGAGGTTATTAGTGAAATAAACGCACCAATAATTCCAATTAAGTTTTTGTTCATAGTTATACTAAGATATTTTTCTCTACACAAAAATAGCCGCTGTTTAACAAAAATCAGCGGCTATCACTCAAAATTTGTAGGAAAAATGTGGAAAAGTATAGAATGTTAGATTTAAATAACACAAAACATAATTAAAAAGCAGGCCTCGTTCGTCTTCCACTACCCTTAATTGCCTGTATTAATTCATTGATTCTCGATTGCCTTACCTTAAGCTTTCCTTCTGAATGCCCATCGTTAACAGTCATTCTTGTCATTCGTTTTTGAAGTTGGTGCAATTTGTGGTACAACTTCCCTTTGTCTGATTTCTTGTTACTCATGTTTTTTGGATTTAAGGTTAAACTTGAATTTAATTAGCGGGCGTCTCAACGCCATCTGCATTCAATTTAGGAAAATTTTCTTAAATACCAAATTTGAATCTTGTGAAAAACCTGAATCATTTCATGAGAGAAAAATACAATTACTACAGGTATTAATAGCCATATTGCCCTCATATTCAATCTCATAAGAACATTTGCCAAAGCACCAGTGGCAAAAGCCTGAAACAAAACGAAAACGACAAACATCAAGGAAAATTCCATGAAAATAATTGCGTTTTCTTTTTGTCTCACCAAACGTGTAACATATATAAAGAACAAGGAAAAAAGAGTTATCATCATAAAATTGATGTACTCATTTAATTCGGAAAAATCCATACTCATTTCTCGCTCGAAAATTTCAGAGTCACTATGATAACGATATTCATCATTCAATACCTTCGCTAAGGTCGCATTGTCACCAATTTTAATAATGCCATCGCCAACGCCAAATAACATTACCTGTTTTAAAGTAGCTTGAAATGAAGCAACCAATAACTCTCCAAACAAATTTTTATCTGTAATGATTCCTTTTAGTATTCTTCGGTAAAGTGAGTCTGTATGATACCAACCGCCTACTTTCATGTGAATACCATCAGAGGGCCATATAAAGTCCCAAGCATGATCAGGCAAGTCATCTTTAAATTGACACAAAGCAATAGCTTCTTTTTCACAGTTTTTATCGAGATACTTTTTTAGGAGCCCATTTTCAGACATTTTGGCCACTAAAAAAACCGGAGCATTTTTTGATAAAGTAATCCCATTTCCTGAAATTACATTACTACCCATAACAAAAACAAAAGGAAGAATATAAAATATTTTATAATTGATTTTATATCTATTGTTTAAATAATTCTTATTACATATAATGTTTAATATAAATAATCCTAAAATTACCAATAAATGGGCATTGTGCATCACACATGAAACCACCATTAACAGGCCCCAAAATAACGTAGACCGTTTCTGTTTAGACCTCATTTCCACAGTGAATAAATACCAGGAAAGAAACATTAAACTTGTGAAGATGTCAGGCATGATTTGCGCAACAATCCACATAACTCCAGAAATCCAAATCCCAATAGCCGTTGAAATCAATAAAACAAATTTATTTATTGGAACAAGGATAGCACGCAATAACTGATTCGATACTAAATTCAATGCGTAAACTACCATCCAAAATGGTAAAAAAATCACTGGAAAGAGAAAATGAATTCCCAAGACATCTCTCAAAAACCATATCCACAGAGAATAAAACACCGTTCTATCTCCGGGTACTTTAAGCTCAACTGAATTCAATAGATAAGTTCCGCTATCGTTAGTAAATAAATACAATTGTTGTGCTTCAAGAAGCTGAAAAACGAACAATAAAACAAAAGAAATAAACAAGCTTTCCAGTAGAAAGGGGTATTTTTTCATAAACACTCTCATTATTGTTCAAACTGCAAATTAGTTACTTTTGAACCATGTTCTTCTTAACAATTTGGGGATTCAGCCTAGTTTCATTTATCAATAGTTATTTAAAGAAATACTCAAAGGACATTCAATGGGCATTTTTTATAGCTTTTTTAGGTGTAGTTTTCACTAAAACACCGAACATATTTAATAACGACGAATTAATTAGGTTAACTAAATTTTTTGGTCAACTGCTTTTTTTAGGTTCACATATTTATATTCAAATTAAAAGCCAAATCTCAAAATTTCTTAATCCTTTGATATGGATACAGAAAGCTTCTTTATTGGCTGTATATTTAAATTGTTACATGAGATGGCCTGGGTCAAAACATGTAACATTATTAAACCTAATTTTAATTCCATTCATTCTTAGCAAATTCAAATCGTTAAACGGACCCTTAAAGTGGTCCTTATTCAATTTATTTATTTCGGTGATGATCATATTAGGTATAATCTTATCAGACCATTTTAATAGTTTAATTGAATAATTTTAACACCTGAAACCCATATTTTTGTACTATGAAAGTATGGGGGTTTTTTGCTTTAATATCCTTTGCAATGTTTTCTTGCCAAGGAAATACCGATAGAATTTACAAATTAGACAATAAAAGTGCCTATAACTTGCATCTCAAGGCAAAAGTAAATTCAACCGAGTCTTACCAAATAGATACCATTATTCCTGCTGGATTACGAAATGTAATGGCCATTTTTAGTGAAAGAGGTGGAGTTTCAGAAGCAGATGAAAATCCCGGTGCCATATTTTCTGAATTTGAGCTGAAAACCACTACCGGAAAAACATTCAACAAAAACATCAATGGTGCTCAAACATGGAAAAAGTCTGTAATTGAACGAAGCAGCATACCCTCAAACCAAGAGCATCTTTATTTATTGGAAATAACCGACTCTGATTTTTAAATTTAAAAACTAAAGAGATTTTCGTAAAAAGCACCTCTTTGAAATATCACAATCAAATATCTATTGTTCATTCATTCTAGTGTGCTTGATATTTTATCTTGAAAAAAATGAGAGCAATAATTCAAAGAGTTTCAGAATCAAGTGTAGCTATTGATCATCAAATTCACTCAAAAATTGGCAATGGATTCTTAGTATTGTTGGGTATCGAACACAACGACACTACAGAAGATGCAAATTGGCTTTGTCAGAAAATCACGCAAATGAGAGTTTTCAATGATGAAAATGGCAAAATGAACTTAAATCTTGAGCAAATTCAAGGGGAAATTCTCATTGTTAGCCAATTCACCTTGCATGCAGCAACTGCAAAGGGAAATAGACCCTCATTCATTAAAGCTGCTAGACCTGAAACAGCTATTCCGCTTTATGAATACTTTATAAACGCCGTTTCCAAAAATGTTGCAAATGTAAAAACAGGTATTTTTGGTGCTGATATGAAAATCAACTTAACCAATGACGGGCCAGTGACCATTTTCATCGACTCTAAACAGCGAGAATAAACCATTTTAGAAAACAATTGTACCTTTGTACAACATATTGCATAACTGTGAATAGCGCATTGTCCATAAATTCAAAAACATTCATCAAAATCTTAAGCACTTTTATTGCAATTTGGAGCTTTATATTTCCAAAAATTTCACTATCCCAAACACCCAATGACCCTCCTGTTCCTTACCTAAGAAAAGATGGTAAATACACCTTAGTATTTAAAGGAACTGATCAACGAGCCATCGATACCGCATTTGATTGGATAGGCAGTTTTCATGATGGAATGGCAAAAATTGAAGTTTTTGGTGAAATTGGATATATCAATCAGAAAGGTAAAATCATCGTTCCCCCAAAGTACTTATTTGGAAATGACTTTTTTAATGGAAGAGCGAAAGTATCTTCTGGAACCAAATACGGATATATTGATACTTTAGGGAATCTGATTATTCCAGAAAAATATGATGCTGCTGGTGACTTTAAAGATAGAATGGCCGCTGTTCGCGTAGGTAAAAAATGGGGCTACATCAATACTCAAGGTACACTAAAAGGGGGGTTGCTGTTTGAGGATGCGGGTGATTTTTCTGAGGGACTTGCGCACGTAAAAAGCAACGGAAAATGGGGCTTTATTGACTCAAATGGCACTTTATTTCCCTCAAAAGGAAAAACCTATAAATTTGAATCGTCTGAGAATACCGTCCTCATTAACATCAATAAAAATGGAATGTGGGGTTATGCCAACAAAGATGGTAAAGTAGTAATTAACTTTCAATACAACGATGCTAGACCCTTTAGTGAAGATTTGGCATTGGTGCTTGTGGGTGAAAAATATGGCTTCATCAATAAAAGTGGTGTATTGCAAATTCCTGCAATTTATGACCTTGCTGATAACTTCTACGAAGGTGTAGCTGCGGTGAAGTTTAAAGAAGATTGGGGATTTATCAATCATCAAGGAAAATGGGTAATTAATCCTTCTTTTGAATTGGCAACGCGTTTTAAAAATGGCATAAGTTGGGTTCAAATTGAAAATGAATGGGGGGCCATTAACCTAAAAGGTGAATTCCTTTTTTCTGAACGTTATGAGGAGTATGGTCAATTTTCCGAGGGACTTGCCCCCGTTAAAAAGTTAGGAAGTTGGGGCTACATCAATACAGACGGAAAATATGCCATTCAACCCAAATTTACCTCGGCAGGGGAATTTAAAAATGGAGTAGCGAAGATTGAAGTTTCGGGTAGGTTTGATTTCATTGATAAAACCGGAAATAACATAGTGCCTTCCGAATTCAAATTTGATTTCGCAGGTGAATTCAAAGAGGGAATGGCCCGTATAAAGAAAGACGGATTATGGGGCTTTGTTGACTTTCGAAATGAAATCGCTATTCCTCCTACCCTCATAAATGTAGAAGATTTCCATGATGGGTTAGCAAGGATTGAAAAAACTGGATTTTATGGATTCATTGATCTTCAAGGAACTGACGCAATTGAAGCCATTTACGAAAACGCAGGCTTTTATTCAGACGGCCTAATTCCAGTAATGAAAAACTCTAAATGGGGGTATATAAACGCCCAAGGAAAAGAAATGATTGCGTTTGACTTCGAAGATGCTTCTGAGTTTATAAACGGCTTAGCCTGTGTGAGAAAATCAGATGGTTTTTTTTATATTAATCAAGATGGATATCAAGCTATTGAGGGTACATTCACTTACGCATCTGCCTTTACTTCATTTGGATACGCTATAGCTAAATCAAATGATTACCTAGGAATCATTGATACCAAAGGAAAATTTGTGGTTAATCCTGTATATCGCTCAATTAAAAAGTTATATGATTCTTATTTCTCAGCAATTGATACAGCAAATCGTTGGGTTATTGTTGGATATGACGGATATGAAATAATACCACCAGATTATGATGAGTTTGGAGAACCTAACGAGGGACTAATACCTGTTAGAAAAGATAAAAAATGGGGAGTTATTGATTTCAACAATGCTGTAAAATTACCGTTCAGTTTTGACTATATTGGTCGTTTCAGTGACGATGCGGCGGCTGTAAGGGTGGGCAAAAAATGGGGGTTCATCAATTCCGATGGAAAATATCTAACACAACCAAAATTTGATGATGCAGGTAACTTAACGGAAAATCAATTCAATGTTTTATCTAATGGTAAATGGGGATACGTTGATAAATTTGGTAACGTAATTTTTGTTCCGAAATACATCCAAACTGGTGAGTTCGGTAATGGTTTAGCTCCTGTTCGAATTAATAATAAATGGGGATATATTGGACGATTCGGTGAAATGGTCATTTCCCCAGTTTTTGATTTTGCTGGTAATTTTGTTGATAGCCATGCGTATGTAGAAGTTAATGGTCGTTTTGGAGTCATTAATCCCTTTGCAGAGTTCACAGTTCCTCTGTCTTATGAAGATGCTGGCCCTTTTAAAGACGGGCTAAGTAACGTAAAATTGGGAGGTAAATATGGTTATGTAAACAAAAAAGGCGAATTGGTTATTGGATTTATTCAAGATGACCCAGCAGAATTCAAGGGCGGTTATGCCCGTGTGTACAGAAACGGAAGATATGGTGTAATTAATACCATTGGTCAAGTTGTAATACCAGCTATTTACGAAAATGTTGGAACATTTTCTGATGAATTAGTTCCTTTTGATCTTCAAGGTGGTGTTGGATTTATGGATAAAGAGGGCAACTTGGCAGATCTAGTGGAACCCATCTATGAACTTGCAAATAATTTTGATGATGGTTTAGCCGCTGTAAAAATTGATGATAAATTTGGCATCATTGATCCTTTACATAATTTTTATTTTTTACCCGAATTTGAATTTCTGAGCAATCCAATAAACAACGAAGTAATTGTTAAAGAAAATAACCTTTTTGGAATCATTAACCTGCAAGGAGATTGGACCGTTCTGCCACAATACGAGGAGATATCTCATATTTATAATAACAGAAGAAAAATCAAGATGGCCGGCGTTTATGGCTACCTGAATGAAAACTCTGACATCGCTATACCCCCAAAATTCGAAGCTGCTTTTGATTTTTATCAGGGTATTGCATGCGTTAAAACCAATGACCTATATGGACTTATTGACTCTTCGGGAAACTTTATTTTAGAGCCCAATTACCCCCAAATTTTACCCTTTTCTGAGGGTTTAGCGGCATTTCAATCAGATAATTCGTGGGGTTTTATAGATATCACTGGAAAACCAGTTATTGCTCCCAAGTTCGAGAAAGTTGGATCTTTTCATAACAACAGAGCTTGGGTTCAACTGAACGGATTTTACGGATATATAGATAAAAATGGAAATTTTATCTTAGACGCTAAATTTGAGGGTGCAATTGATTATCAACAAGGTTATTATGGCGTTAAATCTAAGGGACGTTGGGGATTCATCGACTCAACTTTGAAACCGAGTATTGACTTTTTATTCGCCGAAGTAAGGCCATTTAAAGATGGAATGGCTGCGGCCAGAAATAAAGCTTCCTGGGGCTTTATTAATAATCAAGGGGAATGGCAAATTAACGCTTTGTTTGAGGAAGTGTCTAATTTCAATGGAGGTTTTGCCGCTATAAAACTCTCCGGTAAGTGGGGATTTATCAATAAGCAAGGAGTTGCTCAAGTTTCTCAGAAAACCCGATTTGACCTTGCCCGCGGTTTCAAAAATGGGTTTGCTCCAATAAATATAAATGGTTCTTGGGGCTACATCAACCGCAAATACGAGGTAAAGGTTGCACCGCTGTATGAGGAAGTTGCAAATTACGCATCTGGCCTTGCTCGTGTAGAAAATCGCGGAAGAGTGCAATTTATTGACACTCTTGGAATGGGCCGACTTGAATTTAAAGACCCTGAAATAGGATCATTCCACGACGGGCTAGCTAAGTTTTATAGTGAAGGATATTACGGTTATATAAATTTGGAGGGTGTACTGGTTGTGGAACCTTTATTTAGTAATGCCTACAATTTCAACGGTGGCATGGCTAAAACCGAGTTAAATGGCTTTTATGGCTTCATTAACACACAAGGTCAAACCATCATTCCGCATAAATATGAATTGGCATCCGATTTCAATAACGGACTTAGTTTAGTGGAAAAAAGAGGCCAAAAATATTACGTAGATACCACAGGCTTTGAGTATCTTGAAAAGTAGTTTAAGGCAGTTCTTTAAAAACTAAATTATCAATTAAACGAACTTTTCCTAAATATCCAGCGTAAACTACGGCATGTGCCTCAACTCGATTTGATACAACCACCAAATTTGGTAATGAAACATAGTTTAAGTACTCTGTATTAATTCCATAGGTCTTCAATTCATTTATGAGAAGTTGTATGTCAGAGTCTACCATATCTGTTGCAGATACCTTTGCCATCGTTTTGTAGATTTCACTAGCAATTTTTCTTTCATCAGCAGTTAATCGCGCGTTTCTTGAACTCATAGCAAGCCCATCTCGTTCCCTCATTGTTTCAATCATATTGAATTGAATTGAGGGAAATTCTTGTTGAATTAAACGCCTCACCACCATACACTGCTGCAAATCTTTTTGTCCAAAAAATACATGACCTGGTTTGACGATTTCAAACAACCTGCGCAACACCATCACAACGCCCTCGAAATGTCCAGGCCGATAATGCCCCTCCAAACTTTGAGCCTCTAATCCCAAATGCACAGTTTTGACAACCCTGTCTTCAGGGTAAATTTCATAAATAGATGGAAGAAATACAGCATCTACTCCAATGGAAGCTAACTTTTTGAGATCCTCGAAAATGGTGCGAGGATACTTATCTAGGTCTTCTGAATTATTAAACTGAGTTGGATTAACGAAAATACTTACTACAACCGAATGACCTCTGTCTTTTGCATGTTTTACCAATGATAAATGGCCTTCGTGCAGGGCTCCCATGGTTGGAATGAACGCCCAATGATTTAAATGTTCAGCGGCGCTAGATTGCAAATGACTAACAGTGTAAAAAATCCTCATGAAAATGGATTGCAAAGTAAGTCCCCCAACATCAATAACTTTCAAAAACCGGATTTTTTTCGTTAATTTTGTATAATCTCTTTTACAGGAGCCAACACAGTTTATGGAAGGAACAAAAAAACGTGTACTGTTTGTGAGTTCGGAAATGTCCCCCTTTCTTGAAACCTCACCAGTCGCAACAATTGCTAGAATGCTACCCCAAGCACTTCAAGAGCAAGACAACGAAATCAGAATCTTAGTACCTCGTTTTGGTGTCATCAATGAACGCCGTAACCGATTGCACGAAGTAGTACGACTTTCAGGGATTAACATTTCAATTGATGACAATGACAATCCATTGATAATCAAAGTAGCTTCCGTACCAAACACCAAAATGCAGGTGTATTTCTTAGACAACGAAGACTTCTTCCACAGAAAGAATGTTTTCAATGATGACAATGGAAAATTTTTCGAAGACAACGATGAAAGAACCATTTTCTTCTGTAAAGGAGTTATGGAAACCGTAAAAAAATTAGGATGGTCACCCGATATCATTCACTGTCAAGGTTGGATGACAAGCTTGATACCTTTGTACTTGAAAACCATCTATAAAGACGAACCCGTTTTCAAAAATACCAAAGTGGTTTTCAGTGTGTATCACGAAGATTGCAACGATCATTTAGGAACCGACTTCCTTAGAAAAGCAAGTCTGAATTCAATAGATGGCGCTTGTTTAGAATGTTTTGGTGATGCCACATTGAATAAAGTAAATATTGGTGCTGTTAAACATTCAGATGGTATTGTAACCGCCTGTGATGAAGCATACAAATCTGTAGAAGATTTCTTAGACGGTAAACCCGTTATGAGACATACAGACGAAAGCCCAGAAATTAATTATGTTTCTTTTTACGAGAAACTTTTATCCTAATTCATTCGTTATCTCTTCGTGAAGCCCTCGCTCCGAATACTTTTATTGCCCATATTTTGCGCTTGTTTTGCTGCTTGTGACAGAGAACAAGGCAATATAGTGATTGACGGACAAGGGCAAGGGAACCAAATGGGGTTGAATATTACTGATACTCTCTCATTAATTGGTTCTACAATAGACGAAGACTCACTACCCGCCAAAGGTCTGAGTTACGCTTTGGTTGGTGAAATCAACGACCCTGTTTTTGGTCGTTCTAAGTCTTCTTTATTTGCTGATCTCAATTTGGTTGAACCCAATAATAATTTCCCCAATACCAAAGAACCTGATTCTGCAGTACTCTTTATTCCAGCTATCGCCGGACTTCAACACTACGGAGATAGAAACTTTATTCATCGACTGAAAATCGCGCCAATTACAGACAATATTTCTTCTGATTCTGTTTATTTCCAAACACAGTCCTTCCCCGTTGACGAAAATTTGGCTACCTATTACAATGGGCAACTCATCAATGAGTACAAAGATTCTGTGAAATACAGAAAAATCAAACTAGCTCCCTACAACGGCATCAAAATCAAATTGTCATCTGACTTTGCGAAATTCTTGATGAATATGCCCAAAGATGCTTACGAAACCAATGCAAATCTTGATAAATACTTTAAAGGAATAGCCATCATTCCAGAAAACAATCAACTTAGTTCTGGGCAGGGTTCATTTGCTGTTTGGGATATCCAAAACGTACTTTCTACATCATATAGGGCAAAAATCATGCTTTACTACGATGATACAAGTACTTTCTTGTTCAGTTTCTCTGGAAAAAGCAATGCAATAAGCCAAGGCATTACAGGTCCATACAGCGGCGAAATAGCTACTCAGCTAAATAATCCCCACCAAAACTACAGCAGAACCTATGCACAAGCTTTAGGTGGCGTAAAAACGAAGATTACCATTCCCTATCTTTATAATTTGATTGCTGATGGCAATATTGCCATTCAAAAAGCAGAAATTGAATTCTTCCCGGTTGACTATACTGAAAACTACTTTGTTCCGCCGCGTTTAAATCTATACAAACCCCTAAACGGAGGTAGTACAAGAAATTATTTGCTGAAAGATGCATTGGTGCTTTCCAACTACGGAGGTAGTTACAACGCCAAAACCAGAAGTTATAAGTTTGAGATAACCAGACACTTGCAGGAAGTCATCAACGATTCCGTTTTTAGCTCCTTGAATACCAATTTAGGGTTGTACTTAGCTATTCCTGCTGATCAACCAGTAATTGGTGCTCGTGCCATTTTTGATCATACAAAAACAAAACTTCACCTCATTTACACCAAACCCAATTAATTAACTATGTCTCATCGCAAACCCTATCAATTGGTAAGTCGCGACTGGAAAAGTGCCGATACCATAATCGAAATAAATGGTACCAAGATTGGGCAAGATTTAATGATGATTGCGGGACCGTGTGCGGTTGAAAATGAAGAACAAATATTTACCATCTCTGAGTTTTTAGCAAAACAAAACATTAAGTTTCTTAGAGGTGGAGCATATAAACCCAGAACCAGTCCATATTCTTTTCAAGGACTAAAAACCGAAGGACTTCAACTCATGCGCCAAGCTGCAGATAAACATGGAATGTCTGTAGTCTCTGAAATCATGAGCATCGATAAGATTGATGAATTTAATGAACTTGTTGATGTGTTCCAAGTTGGAACCAGAAACATGCAAAATTATCCTTTATTGAGAGCCCTATCAAAGGTTAATAAACCCATTTTATTGAAACGTGGATTGAGCAGCACCATCGAAGAATGGTTATTGGCTGCTGAATACATTGTTTCCGGGGGAAATGAACAAGTTATTCTTTGTGAGCGCGGCATTCGCACCTTTGAAACTGCCACTAGAAATACTGTAGATATTGCGGCTATTGCATTGGTCAAGCAACTGAGTCATTTACCTGTTATTTTAGATCCTAGCCAAGGAACAGGTACCAGAGAACTTATAGCCCCCATTAGTTATGCAGGAGTTGCAGCAGGTGCTGATGGTTTGATTGTAGAAATTCACAATCAACCCAATGAAGCTTTAAGCGATGGAGATCAAAGTCTATATCTTGATCAATTTGCAGAAATGCTATCCCCTTTGAAAGAGCTAGCAAAGTTCAGACAAAAACGATTCGATTTTGAAATGGAGCAAAACTTATCTGCCGAAAAATCGGTATATGGGCCAGCCCAATAAGACAATTCCTATTCCCGTAATAGCTATAGTAAATTGACTCAAAAGTATACCTATAGCTACAAATCCAGCCAAAGTCAAATACAAATAAGTAGAATACGGATAAAACCAAACCTTGTATGGCCTTTCTGCAAGAGGCTCGTTTTTACGTAGCTTAATGACACCTGCCACCGTTATGATATAGAACAATAGAGAGGCAAAAGTACAATAAGACAATAACTGACCGTAAGTTCCACTCAAACATAAAACGCTTGCCCAAATAGCCTGATAAATCAACGCATTTTGGGGAACGCCCCTTTGGTTTACTTTTACAACAGATTTGAAGAAAAGTCCTTGTCCGGCCATAGATTGATATAGTCTACTCCCCGATAGAATTAGACCGTTATTACAACCAAAAGTACTAACCAATACAAGCATTGCCATGATAATTTCTGCAGACCAAAACGATCCGTTGGAAGCAATTATCTTTCCAACAGCCGCAACACCTACCCTATCAGAATCAGCATTCGCCACTTCATCGAGAGTGAGAACAGAGAAATACGCAAGATTGGCTAAACAGTAAACTATTGTTACTAATAAAGTGCCCCAAAAGAGTGCTTTGGGTAAAGTCTTGAATGAATCTTTGATTTCTGAGCCCATAAAGGTAATTCCTTGCCAAGCATCCGAAGAGAATAAACTGCCCACCATAGCAGATGCAAAAGCCAACATAAAACCTAAACTTGAGAGATAATCCCACTGATTTTTTACAAAGGACTTAGAAGTCCAGGATGATTGATGATTGTCTTTAAAGTTGCTTATCAACTCAGCGCCATTTTGAACAGCATAATAAATACCACCAAATATAAGTGCGCCTAACGCCAAGAATTTTGTCAGAGTAAATACTCTTTGAACCCATTTTGTTTCTTGAATACCTACAACATTTATTCCTGTTAAAACCCAAACGCTTAAAAGAGCAACCACAGGCGTTCCAACAGAATGATTCAACAAGACATAATCCGTAACAAAATAACGGTCATAAATCAACCAAAAATGCTTTGAAAACGCCATAGCAACGGCGGCAATCACACCCGTTTGAATCACTGAGAAGACCGTCCAACCATAAACAAATCCAATTTTTCTTCCATAAATCCTGGAAATGAAGTTAAACTGTCCACCCGAACCTGGCATCATCGAAGCCAACTCTCCAAAATGAAGAGCTGCTAGCAAGGTAATTACTCCAGCCAATACCCAAGCCATCATCACCCAAGGTGCGCTGCCCAATTGACGGGTCATATCGGCCGAAACCAAAAAGATTCCACTGCCAATCATACTTCCTGAAACAAGAAGCACTGAATCAAACAATCCCAGTTTTTTTGAAGACATAAACGGGCAATTTAACAAAAAAAAGGGCGGTGATAAAACCGCCCTTTGAATTATTTATTTAAATGAGAGTGTTTTCGGCTGTATGTAAAATAAATCACCAATCCAATTACCATCCAGATGAGGGCTGATTTCAAAGTAAAGGCATCTAAAGAAACAATCATCAATCCGCAAACCAACATTCCCAAAATGGGAACAAATGGCACCAAAGGCGTTTTAAAAGGACGGGGGACATCAGGGTTTGTTTTTCTCATAATGAGGATGCCGGCACAAACCAACACAAATGCAAACAAGGTACCAAAAGATGTTAGGTCGCCCGCAAGACTTCCAGGAGCAAAACCGGCAAATAATCCCACGAAAACAAAAAGAATCCAGTTAGCTTTAAAAGGAGTCTTGTATTTAGGATGTAGTTCGCTGAATGCCTTGGGTATGAGTCCATCGTTAGCCATAGAAAAGAAAACCCTACTTTGACCCATCAACATAACCAAAATAACGGAAGAAAATCCAGCCAAAATGGCAACAGTGATACTAGTTCCCAACCACTCATAACCTTTCATGTATGTTTGAACCGCATAAGAGACAGATGCTTCTTTCCCTGCTGTGGCGAATTCTTGCCAAGGAGCAACACCCGTTAACACATGGCCAAACAAAATATAAAGCACGGTGGCCACAGCCAATGAGCCTAAAATTCCAATGGGCATATCACGCTTTGGATTTTTAGCTTCTTGGGCAGTAGTGCTTACAGCATCAAACCCGATGAAAGCAAAAAACACAATACCTGCACCACCAATTACGCCACCCCAACCCCATTCAAAGAAGCCAGAATGTCCAGGAGTTCCTTGAGGAATTAGGTAAGGATCGTGGTTCAATGGATTTATAAAATTCCATCCAACTACAATAAACACTAAAACAATGGCCACTTTAATAAATACAATAACAGCATTTACGGATGCAGATTCTTTGGTTCCTTTGATCAACAATAAGGTCAAAGCAAATAGAATAACCAACGCAGGAACATTCATAATTCCCTGAGTGATTTGTACGGTAGATGCAATGCTCGCAGGAAGCTTTTCGAATTGCTCCGGACTCAAAACACCTTTATCAAAACCAATCCATTCGGAAGCCTTAAATGTAGGTAAAGCCGAAATTTGCGCTATAGATTCAGCAGAAATTTTATATAATTTTTCAAACGGCGAATGACACCATTCATAGGGTATGGCCCCACCAAGCAGATTATTTAGATATTCACTCCAAGCAATGGAAACAGTTGCAGCACCTAAGGCATATTCCATCATCAAGGCCCAACCAATAATCCAAGCTACCAATTCTCCCATAGTCACAAAACTGTAGGCATAAGCGCTTCCAGAAATGGGAATCATTGCTGCAAATTCAGCATAACAGAGTCCAGCCAAAGCACAACCAATGGCTGCCACAATGAATGATAAAGTTACACCTGACCCTGCTGCCTCTGATGCAGCCGCAGCCGTTCTCACAAACAGTCCTGCCCCAATGATTGCTCCAATTCCTAGGGCAACCAAACTACCTGCACCCAACGTGCGTTTTAAGTTGCTTCCTTCGGCCTGAAGCAATAATTCACTCAAGGACTTTTTTCTCCAAATAGACATAATTAATTAATAACGTAGAATGACAAAAATAACAATTTATTGAATCACCCCAAGTTCTTTTCCAACTTTGGTAAATGCGGCTATGGCTTTATCAATATGTTCTGGTTCATGCGCAGCAGAAAGTTGAACACGTATTCTTGCTTGATCTTTTGGAACAACAGGATAAAAGAACCCGATTACATATATACCTTCTTGAAGTAATTTGTCTGCCATTGTTTGACTCAACTTAGCATCGTAAAGCATTATAGGCACAATAGCAGAGTCGCCATCTTTGTAATCAAAGCCAGCCGCCTTCATTCCAGCCTTAAATTGCTTCACATTGCTCTCCAATTTATCTCTTAACTCAGTGGTCTCAGTGAGCATATTTAATACTTCAATACTTGCTCCAACAATGCTCGGTGCTAAAGAGTTTGAAAACAAATACGGTCTACTCTTTTGACGGAGCATTTCAATGATTTCTTTTCTACCCGTTGTATATCCACCCATTGCACCACCCAATGCTTTACCTAAAGTACCGGTTACAATATCAATTTCACCATGAACTCCACATAATTCAGGTACTCCACGACCTGTTTTTCCAATGAAACCTGCTGCATGACATTCATCTGTCATAACAAGGGCATCATACTTAACGGCCAGTTCATGAATTTTATCAAGTTGAGCTACATATCCATCCATCGAGAAAACACCATCGGTTACCACTATCTTGAAGCGAGCACCATCTGCATTGGCTTGGATGAGCTGCTTTTCAAGATCAGCCATATCATTGTTGTTATAACGATATCTTTTAGCTTTACATAGTCGCACACCATCAATGATGGATGCATGATTTAGCGCATCACTAATAATAGCATCTTGCTCGCCAAAAAGGGGTTCAAATACACCGCCATTTGCATCAAATGCAGCAGCATATAAAATGGTGTCTTCGGTGCCGTAAAACTCAGCAATCTTTGCTTCAAGTTCTTTATGGATGTCTTGTGTTCCGCAAATGAAACGCACACTGCTCATTCCAAAACCGTGAGTATCGATGGCTCTTTTAGCCGCTTCAGTAACTCTTGGATGACTGCTAAGTCCTAAATAATTATTGGCACAAAAATTAATGACTTCCTGTCCGCTATCTAATTTTATTACAGCGTCTTGAGGTGAAGAAATTATTCTTTCGCGCTTTAAAAGACCTGCTTCTTCTATTTGTGCAAGTTCGTTTTGTAAATGCTGTTTTAATGCTCCGTACATATTGCGACAAAAATAAGAGTTTCGCACAAATATGTAGGGTTTTGCTTAAAGGAAGGGCAGTATTTCTTCCAATAAGTTTCTGTTATTAGCCAATCTCGGAACTTTATTCTGCCCACCAAGCTTTCCTTTGGATTGCAACCAACGCATAAATGTTTGAGGAGTAGCTAAATGAACCGTAGGTCGTTTCATAACCAGATTTCCTTTCCTTTTTCCTTCATAGTCGGAATTTACGTTACTCAATTCTCTATCAAAAATATCAATAAACTCGTCTAATGATGTGGGATTGTTCTTGAACTCAAAAATCCATTCATGTCCCTCAGAACCAGAATGAAACCTAGGTGCACCGGTGTAGTCTACCAGTTCAAGATTTAACTTTTGACAAGTCTTTGTAATAGCGGTTTCGGCATTCTCCATGATGATTTCTTCGCCAAAGGCGTTAATAAACAACTTGGTGCGTCCGGAAAACTTAAACAAGAAGAATTTACTTCCCTCCATGGGAGTTTCAGTAAAACAAATGGTATCTCCAATAGCATATCTCCACAATCCGCTGTTGTTTGTAACCACAACTGCGTAATTTATACCCGTCTGAACTTCCCAAAGAGGCACAATGCTTTCGGGACCTTTACTGGTATCATAAAATTCGTAAAAAACCCCATGATGGGTAGTCAAGAGTAGATCTGTTCTGTCCTTATAAGCCTGAACACCAAAGAAACCTTCACTAGCGTTGTAGGTTTCAACATAATTCATTTTGGGATCGGGAGCCAATTTTTTGTATATCTCCCTATAAGGTTCGAAGTTCATACCCCCGTGAACAAACAACTCTAAATTCGGCCACACCTCGTGAATATGGCTTTTACCCGATAGCTCCAATACGCGTTGAATAACAACCATTGTCCAAGTTGGAACTCCGTGAATGGAAGAAATATTTTCATGCATAGTGGTTTGAGCCATTCTCTCCACTTTTTCTTCCCAATTATTCATCACCAAAATAGACAAATCAGGCGCACTTTTCCAATTGGCCCAAGACGGCATATGGGTCATCAGAATGGCACTCAAATCACCCACATAGCAATTAGGATAATCAGAAGTTATTTTATTTGAACCACCAATTAACAATGCTTTTCCATCAAAAACTTTTGCGGTTGGGTTGAAATGAAAATATTGAGTAACGGGCTCTTTTGAGCCTTTAAAATGAGTGTTCTCTAAACACTCAAAAGTGATTGGTATGAATTTGGCTTCGTTCGATGTAGTTCCCGAACTCTTTGCAAACCATGTAATATCGGATGGCCAAATGAGTCCTTGTTGGCCCTCCATGGTTCTAATGATGTACGGTTTCAGTTCTTCATAACCGGCCAATGGTAAAGCACTTGCGAAATCTTCATAAGTCATTCTTGGTTGAGCACCATGAATACGTCCATATTCAGTAAGCGATAATTTTTGAATGAAATAATCTAACAGCTGTTTTTGGTGTTTAATTGCCTGTGCAGACATATCCCAGAGTTCCTGGTGACGTTGCTTAAAATACCAACCAATTGCATTTGCTATCATTGTACATTTTCAATATTTCCGTCTTTCATCCTCACAACCTTTTTTGCATGTTGCGCAATATCTTCTTCGTGTGTGACTAAAACAATAGTATTTCCAGCAGCATGAATTTCTTCAAAAAGAAGCATAATTTCATGACTGGTTTTTGAATCTAAATTTCCTGTTGGCTCATCAGCAAGCAATAAACTTGGGTTATTAACCAACGCTCTTGCTACTGCAACACGTTGTCTTTGTCCACCAGAAAGTTCATTGGGTTTATGATTCATTCTATCTTTAAGTCCCACCCGCTCTAAAACTTCGCGGGCCATATCTTCTCTCAACTTCTTAGGTATGCCAGCATAAACCAAAGGTAATGCCACGTTTTCTACCGCATTCATTCGGTTCAGCAAATTGAATGTTTGAAAAACAAAGCCTATTTCACGATTTCTAACTTCGCTGAGGCTTGTATCAGACATTTTACTAACTTCATGATTATTTAACCAATAACTTCCCGAACTAGGCGAATCTAAACAACCAATGATGTTCATCAAGGTACTTTTTCCAGAGCCACTAGGCCCCATTAAAGCAATGTATTCTGACCTTTGGATTTGCAAATTAACGCCTTTCAGTGCGTGCACCACCTGATCACCAAGTATGTAAGTTTTGGTGATGTTTTCGAGGGATATTAAGGCGTTCATGGCTAAATTTATTGCTGATCAATCACTTTTGGCACCCTAAAAAAGTCACCGTCAGTTTTAGGTGCATTTTTAAGAGCTTCCGCTTTTGATATTTCTTGAACAACTTCATCTGCTCGTAAAACCGTATGGGAGTTGGTCATATAAATCAAAGGTTCTACCCCATCGGTATTTACTTCTTGCAATTTTTCACACATTTCCAAGATTTTTTCTAACTCGTTTTGGATGGATTTTTTTTCGTTCTCATCAAATTTCAGCCTAGATAATTTGGCTAAGTCATCCACTTTTTGTTCTGTAATTTTCATTGTGTAATTATGCCTGAGTTCAACAAATCTTGATTAATCATCGAATATACTCTTTCCGCTAAAGCTTCAGCGTCATCTATCGATAAGTCTTTGGTTTCAATCGGTGCGTGTACCTTCATTCTCATCAAACCTGGAGACATGACGAATTTAAAGCTTTCCAACCGTTTATAATTATCAAAAAGGGTAACCGGCACCACAGGTAATTTTTTCTCAATAGCCAATTTAAAAGCACCCAATTTAAATGGATATTTAACTTTAGGAGTATCACTAGGTATTCTTCCTTCGGGAAAAATAATTAAACTTCCACCATCATCTAGTTTCTTCCCGGCATCAATGAATGCATTATGTGAACCTCTTAAACTCTCTCTTTTCACAGGTACATCAATAGTTTTAAACCAAATGCTGAACAAGGGAATCTTGCTCAATTCAAATTTTGCCATGAAGAAGTTAAAAGTTGGTAAAAATCCTCCAGTCAAAACAATGTCAATGTACGACATATGATTGGGACAGAAAACGTATTGATTCTTTTTATTGAGTTCTTGTTCATAGGAAATTTGCGGCCACATAAGACCCAAATAGGTAGAGGCTTTACCCCAGAACTTTCTAATCAGATCAGCGATAAAATACGTTTTTGTGGATCTTAAAAAAATCCAAAGAATGGGATATAAAATCAAGAAAATCCCAATAAAAATGGCGCCGTAATAACCTATATATAAATAATTTAATACTTTTCGCATTTATGCTTTCTTCTGATTGGCAATATACACCAACAAAGTCATTACCAAAGCGATAGAGAGAAACATGTATATCTCAACGCGCGCCCACATGCCCCAATGAATGTTTTCTTCAATGCTTTTTGTATGTTCTAAAATGGTCTCTTTTTTCTTTTCGGGTGATAAATCTTCCTTGTTGATTTTGGTTTCCATATTCTTAACACTGGCATCGCGATAGTGTTGAAAAACCTCTGTTCGGTTAAATTGAACATGTTGATAAGCGCCAATATTAAAGAGTGCAGAAATGAGCGCCATCGATAAACTTCCAATCAAAGTCTTTCCCAAAGAAAGTGGTTTCTTCATAGGGAGCACCATAATTGATTTGATGAAAAGATACACACCCAAACCCAAAATCACTACATTTCCCAGTACCGGTACAGCAGATAAAAAAGTACGTTGCATGTAAAGTTGATTGAAAAAATTAATCAACACCATACTAGCACTCAACGAGCCAAAAGCAGTCCCGTAAAGAAATATTTTCTTTATCATACAGCAAAAATAGGTAAGTATATACGAAAAAAGGCCACTCCCATGAGGAATGGCCTTTTGTTCAACCAGATTTTAATCAATCTAAGTGGTCTTCCTCGTTGCGAGAATACTCATCAAAGTTATACTCAGGTAAAAGATTTGATTTGACGTGGCTAATGGTTTCATTGAGTGCTTCAGAGAATTTATTAAAATCTTCTTTGTACAAATGAATTTTGGTTTTTACAAAAGAACCATCTTCAAACCTACTTCTTTTACTTTCGGTAAGGGTGATATAATAGTCGTTATTTCTAGTGGCTTTTACATCAAAAAAATAAGTACGCTTTCCCGCACGAATGCGCTTGGAAAAAATTTCCTCTTGGTTTTGGTCGTTGTAGTTGTCTTCGTTCATAGGCATACCTTTCTGTATTTATAAAGCAAATATGCGAAAAAAAATGTTATTCCAATTATGGTGTACAATAAATTGTAAAACACAAAGTAATAATCAACTGTAATTCATTAATTTTCAACTGTTTGATTGCAATATAACCAATTGTAGAATTCGTTCTCTGTTATGAGAAGATTATGCTTTCCAACACCCTCAATTTCACCTTGATTTAATACCAAAATTTGGTCGGCCTTCATGATTGGAGCCAGTCTATGACTGGACATTATTACGGTCAAATTTTGATCGCGAAAAGCAGATTGTAAGTTGGCAATGATTTCAGCTTCAGTATCAGCATCTACAGCACTTAAGCAATCATCCAAAAGCAAAATAGAAGCATCTCTCATTAGAGCTCTTGCAATGGCTAATCGCTGTTTTTGTCCACCAGAAAGAGACACACCGCGTTCGCCAATTACTGTCTCTAAACCCAACGGAAAATTTTGAAGGTCTTTATCGAGGCAAGAAATTCTGAGTGCATGACTTAACTTTGAATTAATACTCAAATCTTCTTTAGTATCCACACGGTGGATATCCTGTGCTCCCAACAAAATATTTTGTTTAATGGTATCGCTGAATAAAAAGACATCTTGCGGAACATAGGCCAACTGATCTCTAAAGGAGGCCATGGAAAAGTCTTTATAATCAACCCCGTCAATAGCTATACTACCTTCTTGAAGCTCAATTTGTCTAGACAAAAGTTGAAGTAAAGTAGATTTTCCGGAACCTGTTTTACCAACTACCCCTATAAATTGTCCCTTCTTGATAGATAAATTAATATTGCTTAAAGAATTGAAGGGCTTCTCATGGAAACGATGACTCACTTTTATCAATTGAATTTCTGAATTCCAGGTTTGAAGGTTCACTCCATTCTCATTGACCTCAGAATGATTCAGAAATTCATTGATTCTTGTTTGACTGGCTGCAGCCTTTTGAACCAGTGCGGTTGTCCATCCTAAACTAGCAACTGGCCAAATCAACATATTTAGATAGATGATAAATTCAGCCACATTCCCAGCAGTAAATCGATTTGCCTCTACTTCTTTACCTCCTACGTATAGAATGATGATGGTGCTTAAACCCATAAGTAAAGCCATCAAGGGAAAAAACAAGGCGTTGATTCGAGCCAATGATAATGTTCTGGTCTGGTATTCAATTCCAGCCTTTTGAAAATCATCCGAAAACGACTGTTCCGCTCCGAAGCTTTTGATCACCCTAATTCCCGCAAAAGTTTCCTGAGCCTTTGTTGTCAATAAAGAGAGTTGTTCTTGTATTTTCTTGTTTCCCAAATTGATCTTTCGAGAAACTTGATAAATTGAATATGATAGCAGGGGCAATGGCAACATCACCCAAAATGTCAATCTAGAGTTTATCATAAACATCTGAGACAAGATCAAAAGAAATGAGAAGATAATATTGGTAAAGTACATGATAGATGGACCTATGTACATTCTGACATTAGATACATCTTCAGTTATTCGCGACATTAAATCACCGGTATAATTCTTACGATAAAAACTTTCACCCAAATTCAAATACTTTTTAAAAAGTTCATTTTTTTGATCGTATTCAATCTTGCGGCTTGTCACTATAAGAAGCTGTCGCATCAAAAAGAGAAACAAACCTTTTAAAATTGCGGCGATTACAATAGCCAATCCAAATCCAATAGCATTCCAGCTGACCCAATTAAAGAGCAAATTAGAATTTAAAACAGGCACTGAATCACTTAAAATAACGGCATCGTCAATTCCCATTCTGACAAAAACAGGCACGTAAATGGCAAATACGTTGCTTAAGATAACACACAGAATTCCACCTACAAACCATAGATAATAGCGTTTGAAATACTTATTTAATGCTGAAAGTGAACCCATATATGTTTAAATTTCAAAGGTACCGCTAAAAAAAATGTTGGTGCCTAAAACTTTCTTTTTATTGTGTTGTTTCTTGGTTGGGGTAGATTTAAGTTTTCATAGCTGGCAGAGTCCCGGGGTTTACCCTGGGATTTTGCTTTTTAAGGAAGTTGGGTTTTCGGGCATTTGATTCTTGGGATTGAAAAGCCCTGAGTAAAATGACACCAAACCAGTTGCTTTAAGACAACCTTCAAAGCCGCAAACATTTTTGAAAATATTTTCCACAAGTTATTAAATTTACTTATCTTTGCAGCCCAAATCGACAGAAAATGCATTTAACAGCGGAAAGAAAAAAAGAAATTTTTACCAAGTTTGGAGGTAATGATCGCAATACTGGTAGCACAGAGGCACAAATTGCTATGTTCACCGAGCGTATCAACTTTATCAGCGGACACCTTAAAACTGCGAAAAAAGACAAAAGCGCAGAATTGTCATTGATTAAGTTGGTTGGTAAGCGTCGTAGCTTATTGAATTACCTTGCTAAACAAGATATCTTCAAATATCGTAACTTGATCAAAGAATTAGGATTACGTAAGTAATTTTAAATTTCTCTTACTATAGAAAAGCCCCGTTCGCACAAGCGAAGCGGGGCTTTTTGTTTTAAACAATTTTAATATGTTAAATATCCAAAAACACTCTTTTGATTCTGGCGACGGCCGAATTGTAGAAATTGAGACCGGCCGATTGGCCCGTCAAGCACACGGAAGTTGTGTGGTTAAAGTGGGCAAGATGATGATTCTTGCCACGGTTGTTAGTAATTACGATGCTAAAGAAGGAATCGATTTTCTTCCTCTAAGTGTTGATTATCAAGAAAAATTCGCTGCTGTTGGTAGAATACCTGGTAGCTTCTTACGTCGTGAAGCGCGTTTGTCTGACTATGAGGTGTTGATCTCTCGTTTGGTAGATCGTTGCTTGCGCCCTTTATTTCCTGAAGATTATCACTCCGATACTCAGGTAAATTTGTTTCTTATCTCATCTGATGAAGATATCATGCCTGACGCTTATGTAGGTTTGGCTGCTTCTACCGCTTTGATGTTGACCGACGCTCCTTTCAACGGACCTATCTCTGAGGTTCGTGTTGGAAGAATTGACGGTAAGTTGGTACTAAATCCCACGCGCAGTCAACTAGCTACCGCTGATTTAGACATCCTTTTGGGTGGTACTGCTAAAGACCTTAACATGGTTGAAGGTGAAATGATGGAACTTTCTGAAGAGGAATTCTTAGAAGCGCTTAAGTTTGGACACGAAGCCATCAAAACTCAGTGTGCTGCACAATGGGCATTCTTAGAACAAATGGGAGGAAGAAAACCCGTGCGCGAATACAATCATGAAGACAACGATGAAGAGCTAAGAACTCGTGTGATAGCTGAAACATCTGCAGCCATTCGCGAAGTTGCTGAAAGCGGAAAACCTAAGCACGAACGTTCTGATGCATTTAAAGCCATCATCAGCGAATATGTAAAGCAATTTGAAGGGCAAGAAAATGAATCTAGAATGGTTCGTTTAGCGAAAAAATACTTCCACGAGGCAGAATACAATCAAATGCGTGCCATGATTTTAGAAAGTGGCAAACGTTTAGATGGACGTAGCACAACTCAAGTTCGTCCTATTCATACAACAGTAGATTATTTGCCTGCTGCGCACGGATCAGCGGTTTTCACTCGCGGTGAAACTCAATCGTTGACTACAGTAACTTTAGGAGGTAAATTGGATGAGCAATTATTAGATGCACCTTTGTTGCATGGTCACAGCAGATTGATGTTGCATTATAATTTCCCAGGATTTTCAACTGGTGAAGTGCGCCCTAATCGTGGACCTGGTCGTCGTGAGATTGGACATGGTAACTTGGCGTTGAGAGGTTTGAAGGCTATGCTACCTGAAAATGTTCCTTATGTAATCAGAATTGTGAGTGATATTTTAGAATCTAATGGTTCTTCAAGTATGGCTACAGTTTGTGCAGGATCTATGGCTTTGATGGATGCAGGTATTCAATTGAAAAAACCCGTGAGCGGCATTGCTATGGGACTTATCACAGACGATAAAGGAAACTACCAAGTTTTAACAGATATCTTAGGTGATGAAGATCACTTGGGTGATATGGATTTCAAAGTAGTTGGTACCAAAGACGGTATCACGGCTTGTCAAATGGATATTAAAATTGATGGATTAAACTGGGAAATGGTGATTCAAGCGTTGAAACAAGCGCGTGAAGGTCGTTTGCATATTTTGGGTGAAATGGAAAAAACCATTTCTGCTCCTGCTGATGCAATGAAACCACATACTCCAAGAATTGAAATGATCATCATTGATAAGGAATTTATTGGTGCAGTTATTGGTCCAGGCGGAAAAATCATTCAAGACATCCAAGCAAAAACAGGAACCACAATTTCTATTGAAGAAAAAGATGGTAAAGGTCATGTAGAGATTCTATCTAATGACGCTGAAAGCATGGAAAAAGCTGTGGCCATTGTTAGAGGTATTGTAGCAATTCCTGAAGTTGGAGGAACTTACTCTGGTAAGGTAAAAAACATCATGGAATTCGGAGCTTTTGTAGAATTTATGCCAGGTAAAGATGGCTTATTGCATATTTCTGAAATTTCTTGGGACAAAACTCCTTCAATGGAAGGTGTCTTCCAAGAAGGTGAAGTTTTAACTGTTAAGTTGATTGAAGTTGATCAGAAAACAGGTAAATTCCGCTTGAGCAAACGTGCTTTGGAACCAAAACCAGAAGGTTATGTTGAACCAGCTCCTCGTCCTCCACGCGAAAATCGCGACGGTGGCAGAGACAATCGTGATCGTGATCGCGGAAGAGGTCCAAGAAGATAATTAAAACAAGATAATCATCTTTAAATACGTAAGGCCGCCTATAAAGGGTGGCCTTATTTTTTTAAATTATATTCAATTGGAGATTCTAGATTTTCGTACAAGAAATTGTAACATTCTCAGATATATAAGAATTACGGGAAAAACCTTCATTTGAGACGTTTCTACGATGCAAAACCTTAAACTTCGAGGATAAACATCTGTTGGGCCCAAAACGGTAAATAGAAGCACCAAAACAAGTAAAAAAACATCAAGCTTCGTTAACTTATCAATGAGTAAATAGAAAGCAACAATGGAACCAACGGCAATAATGAATGTTGCCGATTCAGCCATATGATTAAAAATAACCACCCAAACACCCCAAGTTAAGCCGTAATAGAGAATCAATTCTTTTCTCTGACGAATTAAAAAAGCCAATATCAACTGAATACACAAGGCAAACAATAAGGTTAGAGTTTTATTTGGCAAGAGATGAAACCAACTTTGCATCCAACCTAAAACGGAATACTTTACAAAGTAGCCACCATCGCTTTTTAAAAGAATGAACCATCTGAGGTATTGGGAGATCAAATAATCCCAAGAAACAAAAAACAGTGGTAGCGAGAAAAGAACTGCAAATTGAATTATTGAGCTTAAAGCAATTTTTAACCAATGCCTTCTATGAAAAAGAAATAGGGTAAAAAGTACAAGACCAAATATTTTAATGAAGCCGGTTAAAAGGATGCAAAAAATAGCCGAATGCCATTTTTCCCGCTGATAAAACACCAGTGTCCATAGAATTAAACCCAATACAACCCCATTGCTTTGACTGTTGAGCATAGAGGTAGAAGATTCAACGGCGAAAAACGCAAACAAATATAGCCATCTGTTCTTGTGGGTTGATATTAACTGGGTTAATGCCAAAAACGGAAGAATTACATTCAAAGAATTCCAAAGAAATAGTCCGAAAAAATCATTTCCTATAGCGAAAGGGGCAAATAATAAAGCAAATGTGGGTGTATATTTAAAAACATCGTATTGAACGGGCCCATAGGTTTCAAATAAGGGTAATGACAGCAGTAAGTGATAAAATGAATTCTTAAATATTAGAAAGTTATTGAATAAAGTTACCGGAAAAGGAATGTTTGGAACTCTACTCAATGGGGCATTAATATTCTTTAGAGTAATTCCCACCGACAACAGAACCAAAAATACTAAGGCGGTTTTAAAGCGAGTGGCGAGATTTTTACTTGACATGAACATTAATTGGGATGCTAAATTACAAAAAAAGGCTGCCCCCTTAAAGGGAGCAGCCTTAAACTTCGATTTTAAAGGTTATTTAACTCGTTTTCCGTTTTCAAATTTCACAACAAAACAATCTTTGAAGGTTTTAGTGCGCAATGCAGTTTTATACTGTTCTGCTTCTTCTTCGGTTTTGAATTGTCCGGCTGTGTATTTGAAATAGGGGCCGTCTTGATATTCGTATACATCTCTAAGTCCAAAGGCTTGCAATTTACCAATGCTCATTTTGGAAGTAGACATAGCTACTTGAACACGATAAACTACTCCCTTAGAGTTCTGACTGGTTGACTTTACACTGCTAACAGGTGCAGGTGCACGCTCTTCAACGGTTTCCTGTGTAGGAGCTGGAGCTGCTTTTGGAGGTGTAGACTTACCAGATTTAGTAGAAATCTTGTCTCCAGGGTAGTTTTTGTAATTCGAAGGAGACTCATACTTATCTGGAATACCATCTTCATCAGAATCAGTATCTATGTAATCAGGTTTACCGTCTTTATCTGTGTCAACTGTTCCTTCAACATTGTCAGGTATACCGTCATTGTCAGAATCAGTATCTAAATAATTTAGTTTACCGTCATAATCTGCATCTTTAGTGCCTTCTTCAGCATCGGTTAATCCATCGTTATCAGAATCAATATCTAAGAAGTTTGGCGTACCGTCATTGTCAATATCACCTCTACCTTCAACGCTGTCTGAAACTCCATCGCCATCAGAATCTAAATCTAAATAATTGGGTTTACCATCGCCATCAGCATCATTTATGCCTTCAGTTTTGTCGGGAATCGCGTCATTATCAGAGTCTGAATCTACATAGTTTGGCTTTCCGTCTTTGTCAAAATCCATACCTGTTTCAACAGCATCTGGAATTCCATCATTATCAGAATCCTTGTCAATAAAATTAGGCAAGCCATCCATGTCTGAATCTTTTCTTCCTTCTGATGCATCAGGAATACCGTCATTGTCTGAATCTGGATCTAAGTAATCAGGAATTCCATCGTTATCAGCATCACCAACGTTCATAGTACCTTGTTTTAGGTCTTCTGGACGGAAGCTTTTGGGAGCATTCATTGCCATTTCATCCTCAGCAGAAACAGTGGTTCCTTGTTTCTTGTTGTTACCTGTTTTCGCTGTAGCCGAAGTTGAAGTTGTGCCTGCACTAGATGTTTTGGGCGTTGCTGCCTTGGCTAATGTAGGCAGTGGCTTCGAACCCTTGGGAAGTTTCTTTCCGCACGGAATGATTCCTTTAATTAAATATTCAGTTCTGCGATTTGCTTGATGTTCATTATCCGAACATTCAACTCCATCAAAACAGCGATTCAAAACTCTGCTTTCACCAAAACCTTTAAAGGTTAATCTTTCAGGTTGAATGCCTCTGTTTGCCAAATATAGGTAAACAGATTTTGCTCTGTTTTCAGATAATTGAAGGTTGTATTCATTCGAACCGCGTGAATCTGTATGTGAACCCAATTCCACCATTAAATTAGGATTGTCGTTCAAAACAATTACAACACGTTCCAATTCCTCCTTACTTTGTTGAGTTAATTCAAAACTATTTAGCTCATAATAAATGGGTTTCACATCAAAAATAACCCCCAAATCCTCACCCACTCTATAACGCTGCGCTTTCACTTTAACCACTCGTTGACCTTGAGCGTTAACCTCAAACTCAGTAGTTGATGAATATTTATATCCGCAAGGACGAGTAGTAACTTGAACTTTTGCTTCTTTTGGAAGATCCTTTCTGATGATCATACCATCAGCATTTGTGCTATCGTTAAAAGCATTGGCTTCGTCAGAAAGGTTGTCAATTGCCACTTTTATGCGAGGCATTGGTTTACCTGTTTCATCATCAATCACCATAACAATGATTTCATCGTTAGTGGGTTGTTTTTCAGATTTGTTATCTTGGAACCATTTGAAATAATACAGATTATCATCGAATGATTTTGATTCACGATTTGAGGAAATTGTTCCCCACATATCATTCATTTCGGGGGCAAAATCATCCATGTTTGAATTAACAGGTTTACCCATGTTCAAGATCATGTTTGAATTTTTATCTACAGTGAAAACATCTAAACCACCGAAGCCTAAATGTCCTTCAGAAGAAAAATAAAACTCGCCTTTTTTGCCAAACCTAGGGAAGTTATCGCGCAACATGGTATTGATTTGCGGACCCATGTTCACCACTTCGCCAATCAAGATGCCTTGTTCTTTATTCGAAATAATAGGTGCTTCATAAAGATCTGACTTACCAAATCCACCGGGCATATCGGAAACAAAAACAACTTTTTTTCCATCGGGTGAGATCACCAAATCAGAAACCGAATAATTATCATTGTTCAATTGGAAAGGAACTTCAATCCATTTGTTGGTTTTTCTGTCTTTTCTTATAGCAAAAATTTGAAGTACCTTTTCTCTTTTATTATTGAGTTTTGATGAGTTTCTAGTGATATACATCCATCCTGTGGAAGAATCAAAACAACTCACTTGTTGGTGAACTCTAGATTTGTTGAAGGTCTCTAACTGTGTTCTAGAAATGGCACTATCCAAAAACTTCGCTGAATAAACGTTGTAGTAACCTTGTTCATGGCTAGAAGAAAGAATCTTCCATAAGCCAGTATTGGATTTGTGTTTGGAATAGTAGGCAAGGCCTTTTTTATTCGAAATCAAAGCGAACTCGCCTTTGCCAGAATTCTGATCAAATGGTTTGAAGTAATAGTTGGATGCAAAATTAAATTCCTGCCAATAATCATCGCGTTTGTCTTTATTCTGAAGATAAAATGGATATGTCAACTCTTCAAACAAGGGTAATCCATTGAAAGTAGAATCTTTTAAAGCCAATAAAATACTGTCTGAAACCCCGTAAAGCTGCATGTTACGAGCAGAAAGCGCGAAATAGAGTTTATCGGTTGCGTCAACTTGAGATGGGTACCTTTCCAACAACTCATAATATGCATCATATGCTTTGTCAGGCATATTCATTTGTGCATACGAATAGGCTAAAACACGTTGGTTTGTATAGTCTTTCTTTTTTGCTGTGGATTTGAACTCGTTCAATCGCGCAATTTCAGAGAACTTATGCTGACTCAACAACTTAACCACTTTGGATTGAGACCAAAGTTGTGTCGCAAACAACATACTCAATGTCCAAACGCCAATTTTTATATTCAATTTCATGTTCGTTTTTCTTAAAATTTAGAAATATCGGGGTGCTCTTACACGTGCATTTGAAACATAAGGAATCATGAATTGCAATCCAAACTCATGAGAACCATTTACATAATTATTCAAAGGTGCTAAACGACTGTCATAAGAATAAACCAAAGTGAAATTTGGATTTACTTGAGCCATCGCCATGATTCCCATCTCCCCACCTGTGCGGAAGAATCCACCCAAAGAATAATTTTCTTTGTAGATGGCATGCACATTTATGTCGGCTTGAACTGGAACACCTTGAACTACGCGCACTTGAGTGGTGGGTTTAATTTTAAGATCGGTTCCTGCATCTATCACATAACCTGCCGTAATGTAATATTGAGTTACTGCAGCGTACTGAACATCCACATTTTTGCGGTTATCAGCAGAGATAAACAACATTCTTGGTGCTGAAACACCTGCAAAGAAGTTATTGGTGTATGCATAAACTCCAAAACCTGCCATAGGCGCTGTTACATTAAAATCGTTGTTCTGAAATGCAACATCTCCTGGCTTATTTAATTGCAATTGAGATAAATTTAGGCTGTAATTATAAGCACCTACTCTTAATCCAACGGCCAATCTCAAATCACCGGTAATTTGCTTATTCCATGAACCTGATAATCCCAATTGAGTTTCGGTCATAGGACTAGCTGTTCTGAATTTACCGATGGTTCCAGTTTGAATGTTGATACCTCCCCCAAAATCGCCTACCAAAGGAGAGTGAACTCCTAAGTTGTAATAACGAGGAGCTCCAGGAAGGTTTAACCATTGTGTACGCACCAAGCTATTTGCTACCAAAGTTTGCTTAGAACCAGCGTAGGCCGGATTCACCGCAAACGAGTTATAGTCGTAATGCGAATACATCTGTTCTTGCTGAGCCGTTGCTTGAGAAACCCAAGACAATGCGGCGGTGAACAACAGTTTATATATGATATTCTTATTCATTTCGTGATTTTTTAAATTTAACTTATTGATTTAATTATCTTTTAATGTAGAAATTACCGGTTATTGGCTCTCTATTTTGTCCGTTGTATTTGAACACATAGAAGTAAACACCTTCGGGTAGTTCTTTTCCTAATGAAGGGATACTTCCATTATAGGTTCCATCCCACTTATTATCATAACCTGTTCCCGACTGATAAACCACCTGTCCGTTGCGGTTGAAAACAATGATTTCTGCCTGATCAAATACTTTTAATCCTTTGATATACAACTCATCATTATCGCCGTCACCATTAGGAGATATTGCTTCGGGAATGATTACTTCCGCATCGCGGTAATCAGGAATTCCGTTTCCATCAGAATCTTTCAATCCTTCTGTAGCGTCATCTATTTCATCGTTATCAGAATCAGTATCTCTGAAGTCCATGATTCCATCACCATCGGTATCCACAGGGTTATTTGCATCGGCACCAGCTTCTGTTTTATCATCAATTCCGTCATTATCAGAATCTAAATCACGGTAATCTTTATCACCATCACTGTCAGTATCTACTGGATTATTAGGGTCTGCACCAGCTTCAACTTCATCAGGAATGGTATCACCGTCAGAATCTAAGTCAATATAATCTTGCTTACCATCAGAATCTGTATCAACAGGATTGTTAGGATCTGCTCCCGCTTCTTCTGTATCGGGGATTTTATCTCCGTCAGAATCAAGATCTCTGTAGTTCTCCAATCCATCAGAATCAGTATCTATTGGTGATGCTGGATTTGCTCCTGCTTCCACTTTATCAGGAATTACATCATTGTCAGAATCTGTATCAATGTAATCTTCTTGACCGTCGTTGTCTGTGTCTATAGGATTGTTACCGTCTTTCGCTTCGTACGAATCCAAAATGGTATCACCGTCAGAGTCAGTATCGCGGTAATTGGGTAAGGTATCTGAATCTGTATCTATAGTACCTTCAATGCTATCTGGAATGGTATCGTTATCTGAATCAGTGTCAATATAATCAGCTTTGTTGTCTGAATCAGTATCGGCAGGAACTGCGTCATTTCCATCACCGAAAATAACAGATCCATCAGCTCCATCGATAATTCCATCGCCGTCAGTATCAATGCCGTCTACAATGCCATCTGCATTTGCATCGGTATATGCTTGTAGGCTCTCAACCAAATCAAAGATATTATCATTGTCAGAATCTAATTCGCGTTGGTTTCCAATTCCATCCAAATCTGTATCAACCGATGCGAACAACAAATCAGAGGCATTGTCTTTCAATCCATTCTGGTCAGCATCAGCCAATCCGGCTTCTCGAACGTCGTTGATACCATCATTATCAGAATCTAGATCTTTGTAGTCAGGACGTAAATCTGTATCTGTATCTACTAATGTAGTACCGTTGTTGTTTTCCAACTTATCAGCAAGTCCGTCGTTATCAGAATCCTCATCGAGGTAATCTTTGGTTCCATCATTATCAAAGTCACCGCCTTTTTCAACGTAATCTGGAATTCCATCGTTGTCAGAATCACCAATAACTACTGTCACCTTAACCGTTTTCTTTACGGAGTTACCGTTTTTATCTGTGAGAGTAATATCTACATTATTATCACCCACATCTGCTAATCCAAACAATGTTTTACTAATGATTACTTGATCGGTAGCGCAGTTATCAGAGATGCTAACAACTACCATTACTTGAGTCAATAAAGCATTTCCAGCGGTATCAATATAAATGGTAGCGTCTTTAACGGTAAGAATAGGATCAATTTTGTCATTTACAGTTACAGAAACAAGTCCTGAGTCAATATTTCCATTTAGGTCTTCCGCATAGAACCAAATTTTATGTGCACCAATATTTGAACAATCAATGGTTGAATCGCTCATCCAACGGCGTTTTATAGAGCAATTGTCTTTAGTTCCTCCGTCAACATCAAAGATGGTCAATTGCCCAGCACCATTGTCGTCTAGATCTACAATGGGTGATTTTAACGAAATTACTGGAGCCAGTGTATCAAGAATCAATACTTTTCCTGTGTCTTTGGATACGTTACCGTTATTATCGGTAACTGTAATGATGATTTGTTCTAGTTTACCTGCGCTGTTGCAGAAGAAACTTGATTTATCAACGGTAATGTTGGCAATGCCACAATTGTCTGTTGAGTTAGCACCTGCTTGAGCAGCTGTAAAGTTTGCTGAGCCGGCAGAATTTAGGTAGAGGGTATCTATTGATACTTTCGCAATTGGCGCCAAGGTATCAAATAAGGTCAATTCAAAACTATCGCTTCTAGTGTTTCCTGAAGGATCAGCCACTGAAACATATACTTTATTCAATCCAACATGAGTACAATCGAATACTTCGGTTGAGTAAGATGTATCGGCAATGCTGCAATTGTCGCTTGCGAATAAGATTATGCTATCACCCTCAATGGTATATTTTCCATTTGCGTCTAAATAGGCTGTGTAATTCTTACGCACGAGCAATGAATCTGGCTTGAAGGTATCCAACAGTAGTACTTTAACTGTATCTCTAGAAACATTTCCAGATGGATCTTCAACAAAAACAATTAGGTTAAAGAGTCCAGCTTCTTTGCAATCAAAAGTGCTATCTGACATGTAAACTTTAGATACACCGCAATTATCAAGTGCACTCGCATAAACATCAGAAAGCGTTATGGTATCTGCACCGTTGGTGTCTAAGTAACGTGTAATGGAATCAGCTGTAACAATTTGATACGGGAAGAATGTGTCTCTAACAATGACTTCAAACTGTTTTGAAAGTGAATTTCCCGAAGCATCCTTAACAGTAACTGTATATAGATTGCTTCCGAGGTGCGCGCAATCAAACTTGGTTTGCATGATGGTATCTGTAATTCCGCAATTGTCTGAAGCAAACAGCACTATAGAGTCCTTCGAAACAAAAGCTTCGCCAAAAGAATCTAAATAAAGAATGGTGTCTCTTACTTGAAGAGAATCTGGGATTCGATTATCAAGAACAGTAACCTGGATGTCTTTATAGTTGATGTTTCCTGAGGAATCTTCAGCGTAAATTCTCAAAGTGTTTACACCTTTATTGCTGCATTCAAAAGTAGTATCGGTATTTGCAGCCCAATAAACCTTCATTTTATCTTTACTGCAAGAGTTGTTATCAGTCACAGACAACAAGACATCAGACATTGACATGGTATCAGCGCCATTGGAGTCGAGGTAACGAGTCACATTTTGGACACTCATTGCAGGACGTGTAGTATCTAATACCAAAACACGGATAATTTTATTGGATTTGTTGTTAGACCAATCGGTCACTTCAAAATTTCCTGAGTCAAGTCCAAGGTGTTTGCAATTCCATGCATTTTGGAAAATGGTAAATGATTTAATAGAGCAATTATCTGTTGATGCACTATCTGTCATTGCACCGGTCAAAGTAAATTCACCGTTGTTATCTAGATATACCTTTGTCAGGTATTTTGGACGTGCGATAGGGGCAGTGACATCACGCACTCTCACATTTGCAGAAGCTGTATGAGAATTTCCATTAGAATCGGTAGCTGTCAAAGTAACAGTATTACCTGTTGCACCTGTGTCAGCACAAGTGAACTTTGTTTTATCTAAAGTTAATTTGAACGCACAATTGTCTGTTGTACCATCATTCACCTGAGCGGGTGTGATGGTGACATTTCCGGTATTATCCAGATCAACAACAATGTTTTTAGCTTTGGCAACTGGGGGTGTGTTGTCTGAATGCTTTATTATAGCATTTTGGGTGATGAGACAACCCATTTTGTCTTTTATATCTATAGAAAATGTATCATCAATAAGTGAATTATATGTTGATACTGAATTGAAAGTACCTGTTTGACCGAAATCAAAAGTAAATGGCGATCCATTTCCACCTGATGGATTTAAACTTAATGAGCCTGACCCATAACAAAGGGAATTTGTAATTGATAAATTCGACTGGATTTGAGCTACGGGACCTAATACATTAACATTTTGATTTACCGTACAACCACTATCATCTTTTATTGTTACACTATAAGAGTTTACCGACAAATTACTAAAAGTAGAGTTCGTTTGATAAGATCCACTACCAATTTTGTATTCATATGGCAAGGAACCACCTGAACCGTTTACTGTTATTTCACCGTCTGATAAGCCAAAACAAGTCACATCAGTTTCAGTGGTTGTAAAAGTTAATTGTGTTGGTTGAATTATAGTTACTGTAGTAGTTGCGGTACATCCCACGTTATCCTTTACTGTCAAAATCACATTGTTTGCTGGTCCTAAACCAGTAAAATCAGGACTCGAATTAAATCCGATTGTACCTAATTTATAGGTTAAAGTTGTATTGGTTGAACTTGTTGTATTTCCAGAGGCTCTCACAAACCCATCAGCAACATTAAAACAACTTACATCTTTTTTCAATATTACAGAAACTGTAAGTTGTGATCCCGCCAATTGGTATGAATTTAAAAGTGTTGAACCTGATCCATTATCTACGTAAATTTTATATGTTTTAGAAGTTAATCCATTAAAAGTATAGGAACTACCACCAGGCCAAACTATCATATTTGGTGTTGAACCAGTTGAATCAATTCCAATCTTATTTGGAGCTGATGAAAAGTCGATTTTAATAGAGCCATCATACTTTTCAAAACATGTTGGGTTCGTTAATGTTGGTGTCTGCCCACTAGCAGTACCTCCTAAAAACAAAAAAGTTGCTACCGTTAGTCCCGATAACAACCTCCGTTGTGTGCGTTTTATTGTATTTATTATCATTTCTGAATTTTTTATTGAATTAATTGTTTTTCCCGATTCTCTCATACCCAATATTTTAGAGCGATATTCTGTGCATATTTTTAACAAATTTAATGCTTCTTTCATAACTCATTTGCCAGTGTATAATAAAACAGACAAACTGGACAATAGACCAATTCGAAAGTTTTGTTGAGTTTCTGACAACAAAAACCACACCAAACCGAAGTTTATCCCCTAAAAAGTAAACGTTTATCGTTAAATGTTACAATGCTATGACTAAAACAGCCGATAAAAACACGGTAATCGCATTACTCACCCAATTGGTTGTATCGTTGGTGAATCCCCGAATACCTTTAACCAATTCTATGCCTTGATCTGAATACGAACCATCGTGGTTTTGATACTTCGCTTGAAACATTTCACCGATAAAACTGTCCAAAATCATCCCAAAGAATCCAAAAAAAGAAATGAATAATGCATTCTCCCATGAATATGATTCCATCCAAATGGATAATAAACCAATAAACCCAGCGCCTAAAAGTCCTGATAATGTGCCCATGAAACTGATTCCGCCGGAAAGGCCCGGTGAAACCATCCGAAAGCCAATGATGCTGTAGGTTCGTCCCCCGAAAAAGACACCCAATTCACTGCTCAAGGTATCGGCTAGAGCGACTGCAATGCTTACGTAAATCAGAATATTACGGAATTCAGGATATCCCCCGAAAACCAAAAGAATCACCACTGCAATACCGCCATTAGCAATGACTTGCCACACATCTCGGGGCTTGGAGGACTTGGAATCTGCGGCTTCAGCAACTTTCTTTCGATTCAACTTAGAGGCCAAAGAACCAACAATTAAGAATACAAACAACAAGTACAGAGGGGCAGCTGAAGCTAGAAACAAAATGCACAAAATTGAAGCGAAGACAATTCCGGAAAGGGAAAGCCATTTGAAGCGAAAGAGAAATACCGACATTAAAACTCCCACAAGCAGAAACAGAGGTTCCACCTGAAAATCAGATAATACAGGAACCGCGAAAAAAACCCAAAGTGGAACGGTTAAATTATCTGTACCGGAAGAAGAAATAACCTCAATTGCGGCGATTGATAAGGCAATTAAAAACAAGTCAACAATCTGAATTTCAGGAAAATATATGTATAGAATAACCCCAGCAGCGAGGATAAAAACTGAAGATCCAACTAAGGTTTTGTGATCTCGACCCCAATGAATGGAGTTCCATGATTGAACGTTTCTACCCGAAAACACCAATGTATCGAGCGAGACATGAACCAATCTACCGAAGATGGCCGATAACCCATCGCCGAAGGCTAAAATGTAAAAAGCCAGTGAAATTAAACGTTGTTCGGTGGGATAAACTATTTCTAGTGCCAAAAGCACCATTGGGAAATAGGCAATTCCCCAACTTCGTCGGCCTTCGGTTTGGAAAAATCCTTTCCAAACGGCCCAAAACAGCAGAATTGAAAACGCCGTAAGTAAGAAGATAAAAGGCTGATGTGTTTCAGAGTTTGTAATGGAAACCGCATGTGCGCAAGCAGAAATGGCTAAAATGTGTAAAACCTTGCGAGCATAAAAAATGTGCAAAGGAAGAACTTTAGACCACCAAGTTGTGGCGGCCACAGCAATAAATACCACCAATAAATCATAAAAATAAATATCCATTTTTAACTAACTTCCCGCCTCTTGCAAATTACAACAATTTAATTACCGTGAAGTTTATCGTTAACCTTTGGAAATTCTCCCGTCCACACACCATTGTTGGTTCGTTCATTAGTATCAGCATATTATTCTTTTTGTCAATTCATAACTCATTACCTATTAATCAAAATAACTATATTACTTATATATATACTTTACTATCAGCATTGTTTTGCAATTTATATATTACTGGATTAAATCAAATCCATGACCTAGAAATTGACCGAATAAACAAACCGCAATTGCCGCTGGTGACAGGCGCTCTAACAGTCTTTCAAGCCAAGCAAATTATTTTATTCTCGTTGCTGATGGCTCTTGTTCTCTCTTTTATTCAAAGTGCATTTTACGGCTCCTTGATTTCTGTGATTTGCTTTTTGGGATGGGCATACAGCGCTCCCCCAATTAGATTTAAGCGCCACCATTTTTGGGCCGCTTCGGCCATCGCTTTAGTTCGTGGCCCGTTGGTGAACATCGGCATTGGTTTGCACCTCATTGACAAAACTCAGGGCTATTATACGCATCTAAACTTTTGGGAGAACCTTCTCTTGAAGAGCGTTCCCCATTGGAACTGGTTGATTCCCATATCCATTTTTGTTACTGCTTTTAGTTTGGGAATTGCTTGGTTCAAAGATTTGCCCGACACCGAAGGCGACCAACAACATCAAATCAAGACCTTAGCTGTATCTGCCGGCAAGAAAAGCGCTTTTTACTCAGGTTTTATTTTGGTTTCGCTCGCCTATGTTTTTCTTTTAACTTATATCGGATCTGCGTTAGTTAAACCCTTAGCCTCTCTGCAGCCCTTTATGTACTTGACAGCTATGTTCTTCGCGGTTTTTCTTTGGATGGGGTTTCGTATTCAACTCAACGATAAACAATCTCTCAAGAGATTTTATAAAGTGTATTGGGTTCTTTTTTTCGGGGGATATTTGAGCTTCGTGTTGCTCTAAACTCTCAAAAAGATTTGCAGGGGTATTATTAAAAGTAATTATCAACATTACTCGCTATTGTGGTTCGGGTGCTCTAACTTTGCCTAATTTTTGAACTATGCCCAAAGACTCCAGCATTAAACACGTTCTCATCATTGGGAGCGGGCCCATTGTTATCGGACAAGCTTGCGAATTTGATTATTCAGGCTCACAAGCCGCAAGAAGTTTGAGAGAAGAAGGAATTACCGTTTCTTTAATCAACAGCAATCCTGCAACCATCATGACTGATAAATTGAATGCAGATCATGTGTTTTTGTGGCCGTTGAACGCCGAAAGCATCGAAAAAATCCTTCAAGAACAAAAAATTGATGCTGTGCTTCCTACTATGGGAGGGCAAACCGCATTGAATTTGGCAAAGGAATGCGAAGAGCTTGGCATTTGGGAAAGGTATAACTGCAGAATCATTGGCGTAAACATTGAGGCTATTGACAAAATGGAAGATCGCGAGAAATTCCGTCAGTTGATGGTAGAATTAGGGGTTGGAGTTGCTCCAAGTCAGGTTGCAAATAGTTACCTAGAAGGAAAAGAAATAGCTCAACGCATTGGTTTTCCATTGGTTATACGCCCAAGTTACACCTTAGGTGGAACGGGTGGATCTTTCGTCCACAAGAAAGAAGAATTTGACAAAGCCTTAATTAGAGGGTTGGAAGCAAGTCCTGTCCATGAAGTATTGGTGGAGAAAGCCGTTTTGGGCTGGAAAGAATACGAATTGGAGTTGCTTCGAGATGGAAAAGACGACATAGCTGTAATCTGTACCATTGAGAATTTTGACCCAATGGGGGTACATACGGGTGATTCAATCACTGTGGCGCCTGCCATGACCCTGAGCGATACTACCTTCCAGAACATGCGCGACATGGCTTTCAAAATGATGAGGTCTATGGGTGTTTTTGCTGGTGGATGTAACGTTCAGTTTTCGGTAAACCCCGAAGACGAGGCCATCATTGCCATAGAAATCAATCCACGCGTGAGCAGAAGCTCTGCTTTGGCATCGAAAGCAACGGGTTATCCCATTGCAAAAATAGCTGCTAAATTGGCTATTGGATATTACTTAGACGAGTTAAAAAACCCAGTAACAAAAACCACTAGCGCGTTTTTTGAACCCGCTATTGACTATGTAATTGTAAAGATTCCTCGTTGGAATTTTGATAAGTTCCCAGGTGCTGATAAACAATTGGGACTTCAAATGAAGAGCGTTGGTGAGGTAATGGCCATTGGAAGAAGCTTCCAAGAGGCGCTTCAAAAGGCCTGTCAAAGTTTGGAAATTGGAAGACACGGTTTAGGTGCAGATGGTAAAGGTTCTAGAAACCTTGAAGAACTAGCTTACGGCTTAGAACACCCAAGTTGGGATAGATTGTTTCAAATACACGATGCCATTGCATTAGGAGTGCCCATTACGTCTATACAAAAAATGACCCGCATTGATCGCTGGTTCTTAGAACAAATTCACGACATCGTGAAAGTTGAAACTGAGATTCGTCGATACAACATTGAAAACATTCCCCAAATCCTTTTAAAAACAGCGAAGGAAAAAGGATTTTCAGACATTCAATTGGCTTGGTTGATGGGTAACACTACCGAAGATGATGTTTATGAGCGTCGTAAATCATTGGGAATCAGCAGAACTTATAAGATGGTAGATACTTGTAGTGCTGAGTTTCCGAGTCCTACTAACTATTATTATTCTACCTTCGAAGAGGAAAACGAAAGTAAAGCCTCTGATAAAAAGAAAATCATTGTTTTAGGAAGCGGCCCGAACCGCATTGGTCAAGGAATTGAATTTGATTACAGCTGCGTACATGGAATTTTGGCAGCGCGCGAAAGCGGATTTGAGGCCATTATGGTAAACTGCAATCCTGAAACGGTGAGTACAGATTTTGACATGGCTGATAAGCTCTATTTTGAGCCGGTTTATTGGGAGCATTTGTGGGAACTTATTGAACACGAAAAGCCATACGGTGTGGTAGTTCAATTGGGTGGACAAACAGCTTTAAAATTGGCTGAAAAGCTTCATGAAAAAGGGGTTAAAATCATAGGAACATCTTTTGACAACATGGATATTGCTGAAGATCGCGGTAGATTCAGTGATCTTCTAGCTGAATTAGAAATTCCTTACCCCAAATATGGTGTTGCATTAGACGCAGATGAAGCCATCAAAATTGCCAACGAAGTAGGATATCCGGTTCTTGTTAGACCTAGTTATGTATTAGGCGGACAAGGCATGGTGATTGTTATAAATGACGAAGACCTTGAACGTGCAGTTGTGAAACTATTGGGCGATTTACCTGGAAATAGAGTATTGATTGATCACTTTTTAGATAGAGCTGAGGAAGCAGAATCTGATTGTATTTGCGATGGAGAAGATGTGCACGTGATTGGTATTATGGAACACATTGAGCCTGCGGGAATTCATTCCGGTGACAGTAGTGCGGTTTTGCCTCCTTTTAGCTTAAGTCCTAATGTAATTCAACAAATTGAGACTTATACTGAGAGGATTGCACGAGCATTAAACGTTCGTGGTTTGCTGAACATTCAGTTCGCTGTTAAGGAAGAGAAGGTTTATGTAATTGAAGCCAATCCGAGGGCTTCACGCACAGTTCCTTTCATTTGCAAGGCTTATGATGTTCCTTATGTAAATATGGCCATGAAGGTGATGTTGGGAGTCAATAAAATGAAAGATTTCACTATCAAAGAACGTCCTGCTGGTTGGGCTATAAAACAACCGGTTTTCAGTTTCGATAAATTCCCGAACGTAAATCGTGAATTGGGACCTGAAATGAAGAGTACGGGTGAAGCCATTGTGTTTGTAAAGGACCTAAAAGAACCTGCTTTCAGAGACCTTTACAAACAAAAAAGCATGTATTTAAGTCGTTAATTTTATCGGCCCATTGATTGGCGCCTTTCACGGCGCTTTTCACTGCGCTTTTCTTGGCGTTCTTGCATCATTTGATCGGCCTTGGCTTGTTGCTCTGGAGTAAGAATGCCTTTCATTTTGGCACGTTGTGCATCAACTAATGCTTTTCGCTCAGCCTTCAGCGCTTCTGATTTCATTCTAATAGCTTCCTGTTGTTGAACAAATTCCAAATTGGCAGCCTTGACCTGCTTTTCTTGATCAGCGGTTAAATCCAGCTCCTTTTTCATTTTCGCGGTCATTTTATCAGCGCGTTGCTCAGGAGTAAGATTCTCCATTTTGGCCTTTTTTGAAGGTTTAGGTCCCCTAGGGCTAGGTTGAGCTAAAGTCAAACCTGATGCCAATAAAACAGATAAAAACAATAAATTTCTCATAATAAATAGAATTAATTAAACCTCTGACGCCTAAAAGCGCAAGAGGTTTAATCTGGAATCTGGTTTATCAGATAAACACAACGAAACATCCGACAAAGGCTAAAAGGCCTTTATAGATCGGGTTTCTTTTTGTTGTTGTTATGAGGACGGAATTTTCGCTTAGCCCCAGGGTTCTGATTTGGTGAGTTATTTTCACGGTTTTCAGGATTGGGACTGTTCTGAGGATTCGGCCTACTCTCGGCATTGGGCCTATTTTCCAGGTTGGGGCGATCTTGCGGAGGACGACGATCTTGAGGGGGTCTACTTTCTAGGGGTCTGCGTTCGCCTCTATTATCATTGGAACGATTGCGATTATTTTGGAAACCGGGACGCTGATTCCTGTTATTGTTACTATTATTATTGTTTTTCTTGGAAGGAAGGTCTTTAAGATCTTTAAATTCATTGTCTTTCAACAAGTCTGCGGAAGTCATGAATTCAGATTCTTTCTCTACAATTTTATCCAAAAGTGCAACGGCTGGAGCAAGGTCAGCTAGTTGTGGAACTTGTATACCGTTTTTGTTTTCTTCCATAAGAGCATTAACCTTATCTACTGAAAGTGGAACCCAAGATTGGCTGTTGTCATAAGAGAACCAAATAAGCTTTTTAAGAATATCGGTTTTTCTAGCATAAGCTACTCCTCCGGTAGTTTCCAATTTTACAATTTTGGCCTTGGGGAATTCGTTTACGGCTTCCAAATAAAGATCCAATTCGAAATTCAAACAACACTTTAATCTACCGCATTGCCCTGCTAGTTTTTCCATGTTGATGGAAAGATTTTGAACGCGGGCTGCGCCTGTATTCACTTGTTTGTAATCGGTCAACCAGGTGGAACAACACAATTCGCGTCCACAAACTCCAATACCACCCAAGCGGGAAGCTTCCTCACGATAGGAAATGTGGCGCATTTCAATTTTTACACGAAACTCTTCTGCGTACTTCTTGATAAGCTCTCTAAAATCAACTCGCGTTTCAGCGGTGTAGAAGAAAATGACTTTACGTCCGTCGCCCTGAAGTTCAATATCAGAAATCTTCATTTGAAGGTTTAGTCCAAAAGCAATGGTTCTAGCTCTTTCGAGAAGATCATCTTCTTTGGCTTTGCATTCCTCGTATTTTTCTAGATCTTTTTCAGTAGCAATACGCTGAATAGCTGGAAGATTTTCATCGTCTTCGCGTACTCTATATTTTTTTAATTGGAGTCGCACAATTTCGCCGGTGGCGGAAACTGTACCCACATCAAAACCTACAGAACTCTCCACGACCACATAGTCGCCAGTGAAAAGATCAAGATCATTTGAGTTTCGGAAAAACTCTTTGCGACTACCTTTAAAACGAACTTCCACAATATCGAAGGGTTTAAAACCCTCGGGTAGGTCCATATCTTTGAACCAATCGTAAACATTCAATGCGTTGCAGCCGCTCGTTCCGCAGGTTCCGTTGCTTTTGCAACCTGAAGGCGCGCAGCCTCCACCTGATTTAGTACCACATGATGAACAAGCCATTGAACAAAATTACGCAAACGGCGTCAATCTTGGTTGCTTGACTGTTTGAAGACCCAAATTTTTTGACCAAGAAAGTTAACAATCATCCCAAAAACAGTAGCAATAATGACTGCAAAGAATTTATTTATTTTAACTGCGGCCAACGGTTTGGTCACATTTGTTGCAGAAATAATGTCTAATGAAAGAAAAGCCTGAGGCAATGTTTGCAAGAAATATTCATTTGCTAACACATTGATTGTTCCACTGATAGCATATAAAAAAAGATACTTAAAAAGACGTTGACTATTTTTGTCACTTTTACCCCAAGTCCATCTTTTATTCATATAGTAATTAACCATGGTAGCCAAAACAATGGCAGTAGCTTTTGCAATGTAAGTGGGTATAAATTGACTCAAAGAATAGTAGATTCCTAAATCAATCATGAAAGAAAGTCCCCCAACAACACCAAATTTGGTTAAAGCGATATAAGTTTTGCTAGAAATCACGGAGTATATTATTAGAACAGCCTTGTTACTACCCTAAGGCTGCTTAAAGAACTGCCCGTCAAAAATACAATCCATTCCCAACTTAACCGCATAGTTTACACTTTGATGTCCAATTGGAGCATTAAATATGACTGGGATTTGATACTCTTGAACTGCGCTTAAAATAATTTCATGAGCAGTCTGTCCAAAAGGAATAACATTATCATGCATATCTGACATTGAACCCACTATCAAAGCACTCACCTTTGCAAAGACACCCGAAATTTTTAGAGATTGAATCATTCTATCAATATGATAGAGGTATTCATCTAAATCTTCTATCAATAACACATCACCATCGTTCAAATCAAACTTTTGAGCCGCAGATAAAGCATAAATGATTGATAAATTACCGCCCATCAGTTTTCCTCGAAAAGGTTGCAGAAAATCTGAGGTTTCAAGATTTACCTTCCATTGAATCGCATCGCCTGATAGAACGGAAGCCAACTTTGCAGCATTGATGTTCTGCATGTCATCGTTTGGATTCCATTGCATGGGCATGGGCGCATGAATACTAGCTAAACCTTGATTTTGAAGTAGGGTATGAATGACTGTAAAGTCTGAGAATCCCACCCACCACTTTGGAAATGCGGTAAAGTCAAATTTACTCAACGCTGACAACAATCTTATAGCGCCGTATCCACCTCTAGCAGCAAAAACAGCTTTTATTTCTGGGTTTTCCAACGCCCATTGAATGTCTTTTAGTCTTTGCTCATCGGTTCCACCAAATTGATTATAAATACTTCCCAAGTGAGGAGCCAAAAGAACTTCCCAACCCTGTTGTTGAGCCCAAGCAATAAAGGCAACGGTGGCCGCATTTTGTTCCCAAAATCGAGATGGAGAAACTATGGCAACTTTATCGCCCGGCTTTAAAAAGGAGGGAATTATCACCGTATCTATTTTGAAATAAATAAATTACAATTGGTAATTTCCGAAGTCATTTCGGCATTCACCGATGACGATGGCATTTCCAAAAACCACGTTTTCTTGTTTCCAAGACCTTTTTCTGCTAAATCAGACATAACCGATTTCCAGAATGACATGGTTTCACCCAGAGCGCTATTGGTTTGAACTTTATAATAATCTTGGGCAGGAATTTTCAAGGAATTCCAACCTTTAAGTGTTTTAT
>JACCDG011486547.1_pt1 | contig 56632 bp, 54 predicted proteins | sample 7442471 | NCBI WGS metagenome assembly JACCDG01 (sample SAMN15323444, study PRJNA562643) | freshwater metagenome | isolation source: river surface water | place: USA:Blue River Watershed | collected 2017-08-17 | reverse complement strand
GTTTTCCTGGAGTTAAGGTGGGCGGCGCGTTGCCACGGCTCGGACGAGGCCGGTCGGGTCGCGCCTCCCGTTGATTATGATCGTAGGAGACGGATGCTGCCGCGGGTGTCGAACACCGCAGGGGACGGTCATCATGGCCGCGCCGGCCGCCTTTGGCAAGCGCCGGCGGCGTTTCGGGTGGATTCAAGGGCCTGTCATAGTATCGCTAAGCCATGACCCGCCCCGTCCTCGCCCTCGTCGTCCTGCTGCTCGCCGCCTGCGCCGCCGTCGTCCATGAGCCCGTCCCCTCCGGCGTGCCGGAGCATTACGTCGGGCGGAAGGCGCCGCGGCCCGACGGCCTCAGGCTCCTGCCCGGCGACCGGCTCGCGCTCTGCGGCGACTCCATCACGGAGCAGAAGATGTACAGCCGCGTGATCGAGGCGTACCTCGCCACGGCGCGGCGCGACCTCGGCGTGTCCTGCCGGCAGTACGGGTGGAGCGGCGAGCAGGCCGGCGGCTTCCTGCGACGGATGAAGAACGACGTCCTCCGGTTCCGGCCGACGGTCGCCACGACCTGCTACGGCATGAACGACTTCCGCTACGTGCCTTACCAGGCCGACCTCGGCGAGGCTTACCGGTCCAACCTGACCCAGATCGTCCGCGCTTTCCGTGAGTCCGGCGTACGGACGATCGTCGGCTCCCCCGGCACCATCCATTCCGTGCCGCCCTGGGTGAAGACCGCGCGCGGCACCTGGGAGGAGCTCAACCTCTCCCTGCTGCGTTTCCGTGACATCGCCATCGAGGTCGCCGACGACGAGGACGCGGGTTTCGCCGACGTCTACTGGCCGATGCTCACGCACGGACACCGCATGCGCGCCCTGCACGGCGACGCCTTCAAAATCGAGGGGGCCGACGGGGTGCATCCCGGCTGGGCCGGCCACATGGTCATGGCGACCGCCTTCCTGGACGCCCTGGGGCTGGACGGCGACCTCGGCACCATCGAGGCCGAGCTCACGCCCGGCGGGATGAACGTGACCTCCCGTGACGGCCAGCGCGCCTTCCGTGTGCGCGACGGCCAGGTGCTGCCCGCAGGTCTGATCCGGGTCATCCATGACCGCATCCCTTTCGCGGTCGAGCCGGGCGACGTGCGGAGCGATTCCGCCATGGCGGCCGGCGCCGCGCTCACCGACTTCCACGGACGCTTCAATCGCCTCACCCTGCGCGTCACCGGACTGAAGGGGTCCGTCGGACGCGTGACCTGGGGCGGTAAGTCCAAGGATTTCACCGCCGCCGCGCTCGCCTCCGGCGTCAATCTCGCCGCCGAGTTCCCGGACAATCCGACCGCCCCCACGTTCGCCGCCGTCTGGAAGGCCGTCGGTGAGAAGCAGGCCTACGAGACCAAGCAGATCAAGACCCTCTTCCGCTCCAAGGAGGCCAAGGCAGACATGGAGAAAGTCGTCGCGGAGAGCCAGACGGAGTTCCTGCGCCTTGAGGCCGCGCTCAAGGCCGCCGGTGCGGCGACCGTCGAAAGCGAGCTGCGGATCGAGGACCTCCCGGCACGCTGACCCGCAAAGAGACGGGCCGCGCTTGCGCGCGGCCCGGGCTAGGAAGCCAACAACGAAAACTTATTCTGCGGCGACGTTCTCGCCGGCGCCCGCGCCGAGCGTCATGCCGCCGACCACCTGCACCTTCTCGAGGATCGTCCTCTGCAGCTCCTCGAGGACCTTCGGGTTCTTGATGAGGTACTCCTTGGCGGCCTCACGGCCCTGGCCGATGAGCTGGCCGTTGTGGGCGATCCAGGCGCCCTTCTTCTCAAGGATCTTGTGCTCGATGCCGAGGTCGAGGACCGAGCCCGTGCGGGAGATGCCCTCGTTGTACATGATGTCGAACTCGCACTCCGTGAAGGGCGGGGCGACCTTGTTCTTCACCACCTTCACCTTGGTGCGGTTGCCGATGACCTTGCCGGTCGGCTCCTTGATCTGGCCGATGCGTCGGATGTCGATGCGCACCGAGGAGAAGAACTTGAGCGCGCGGCCGCCGGGCGTGGTCTCGGGGTTGCCGAACATCACGCCGATCTTCTCGCGGATCTGATTGGTGAAGATCACCACGCAGTTCGTCCGGCTGATCGCGGCGGTGAGGCGGCGCATCGCCTGGCTCATCATGCGGGCCTGGACGCCGACCGTGGAGTCGCCCATCTGTCCGTCGAGCTCCTGCTTGGAGACCAGGGCCGCGACCGAGTCGACCACGATGACGTCCACCGCGCCGGAGCGGATGAGCGTCTCCGCGATGTTGAGGGCGTCTTCGCCGGATTCAGGCTGGGAGACCAGGAGGTTGTCGAGGTCGACCCCGACCACCTTGGCGTAGCGGGGGTCCAGGGCGTGCTCGACGTCGATGAAGACGGCGTTGCCGCCCTGCCGCTGGATTTCGGCGATGATGGAGAGACAGAGGGTTGTCTTGCCCGAGGATTCCGGACCGTAGATCTCGACGATGCGGCCCCGGGGGAGGCCGCCCACCCCGAGGGCGAGGTCAATCGCCACCGAGCCTGTGGACACGGTCGAGACCTGCATCTTGGTGGCGTCGCCCATGCGCATGAGCGTGCCGTCACCGTACTGCTTGTTGATGGCGGAGAGGGCGAGATCGAGCGTCTTGCGTTCGGCGGCCTGGGCGGAGGCCTTTTCTTTGGCGGCGGTTTCGGGCTTGGCGGACATGGGCGTGGGTTGTTGGTGACCTCAAAGTGACGGAACCCACCGCGGTGGCAAGCAAAATGAACAAATGTTCACTACTTCTTCAACCCCATGTCTCGCTGGGGGTTAGAAACTAAAAAGATCCGCCAGCCGGTCCCAGATGTCGGGCTCCCGGGCGGGTCGACCCTGGGTCTTGGGGGCTGCCTTGAGGCTGGCCTGCTTGGCCGCTTCCGCCTCGGCCAGGGCCGCCAGACTGGCGAAGCCGACGTCCATCAGCTCGCCGGCGAGCTGGTCGCGGATGCGTTGCTCGGGCTTGGCGCCGGCGGGGCTGTCGCAGCCGAGGACGATCGCGATCACCCGTCGCCCGTCGCGGACGGCCGTGGTGGCGATGGACGCGTTGGAGGCGGACGTGTAGCCGGTCTTGAGGCCGTCGCATCCGCGGTAATCGGTCAGCAGATGGTTGTGGTTCGTCAGCCGGATGGAGCGGCCGCCGGGGCGGAAGAGCATGAACGAGCGCGTGGAGGCGTATTTCAGGGCCGCGGGCTTCTTCACCAGTTCCACGCAGAGCCGGGCGAGGTCGCGCGCGGTGCTGCGGTCGTGGGGGCCGGCCCCTTCGGTGAGTCCGTTGGGCGAGGCGAAGCGCGTCGCGGCCATGCCCAGGCGGGAGGCCCGTTCGTTCATCCGGGCGACGAAGGCCGCGGTGGAGCCGGCGCGGTCGACCGCCAGCGCGACCGCCGCGTCATTGGCCGACTGCAGCATCAGCGCGTGCAGCAGCTCGTCGACGGTGAAGGACTCGCCTTCGGCCAGCCAGACTTGGGAGCCGCCCGTGCGCGCCGCCTCCCGGGTGGCCTTGACCTTGCGGTCTGAGCGGATGGCGCCCGATTCGATGTCCTCGAGGACCAGCAGGAGCGTCATCAGCTTGGTCACGCTCGCCGGGCGGCCCGGGTAGTCGGCCGAGTCCTCGGCGAGGACCCGGCCCGTCGCCGCGTCCACGCAGATCACGCCGTCATACCGCATGCCCGCCCGGGAATAGGCGGCCGCCTGCGAGGAGACGGTGAGGGCGGCCAGGAGCAGGAGCGCGGTCAGACGCACGCAGCATTCGTCATCGCCGCCCGACCGGCCGCAAGTCGTATTTGTGTCGCACGGGTCCGCGGTCATGATGCGACGCATGCTGGTGTTCCTGATGCGACATGCCGAAGCGGAGCCGGGCGAGCCCGATGCGGCGCGCCCGCTGACGGTGAAGGGGCGGCGGCAGGCGAGGCGGGCGGGCCGGGGTCCCTTCGCCGTCGCCGCGGCCGTCGCGCCCCTGGTCGAGCACAGCGGGCTCGTGCGCTCCGTCCAGACCGCCGAGCTGGCCATGCGCGCCGCGGGCGTGCCGTCGCGACGCCTGCGGCTCCTGTCCGGTCTCGCGCCCGAGGATGATCCCGCCGTCACCGCCCGCCTCCTCGCCACCGCCCGGCGGCCGCGCCTGATCGTCGGGCACAACCCCCATCTCGCCGCCTTGCTCGCCCTCCTCCTCGGCGCGCGTTCCGGCGAGGCCGTGCGCTTCCGCAAGGGGGCCGTGGCCGCCCTTGAGCGCATCGCGTCCCCTTCGCGCGGCGCGCCGCATGGACGTTGGCGGCTGCTGTGGTTCGTGCCGCCGGTCCTGGCATGACCCGGCCCGCACTTGACTGTCTTCCGGCCTAGCCCGACCCTCCGCCCGTGGAAGCCGCCCGTCGTCATGCCGTGACCTGGTCCGTCGTCGCGGCCGCGCACCTGGCCGCCGCGGCGGCCGTGGTGGGCGGCGCTCCCGCCTCGCTCACCGAGCCCGTCCGTGAGGGCGGCCTGCTTCTCGTCGTCTCCGTCACGGAGCCGGAGCCGCTCGCGCCGGCGGGCGAGGCTCCGGCCGGAACCGAGGCCGGCGCCGGCGCGTCGACCCCGCCGCCGGCCGATCCCGTCGTCGCGGTCTCCGCGCCGAGCGCGCCGGCGGCCAGCCTGACCGGCGCGCCCGTGGAGCGCGCGCCCGTCGCATCGTCGCCCGCGCCCGTCGTCACGGAGGCTCCCTCGGCTCCGGCGCCCCGTCTGCCCGTGCTCGAGCCGCCGGCCTTCCTCGTCCGCGAGGAGCCATCCTACCCGTCGCGCGCCCGTCGCGCCGGCTCCGAGGGTCGCGTCGTCGTGAAGGTCCTCCTCTCGGCTTCGGGCGAGGTGACCGCCCTCGCCGTGCACGAATCCTCTGGCAGCGCGCTGCTCGACGAGGCGGCGCTGGCGGCCGCGCGCGCCTCGCGCTTCACGCCGGCCCGCCGCGACGGCGTCGCCGAGCCTTCCGAGGCCCTGGCCGCCTACCGCTTCGAGCTCCGCTGACCGCATGCGGATCCTCGTCGCCTCCTCCAACCGCGGCGTCAACGGGGCCGTCGTCTACGCCCGCCGGATCGCGCCCCTCCTCCGCTCGGCCGGCCATCACGTCATCCTCGCCTGCGAGCCCGGATCATGGATCGAGTCGGCCGTGGGCGCCGAGGTCCCGCTGCTGCGCACGGACTTCTCCCGCTGGCCCCTGCGCGAGGCCGACCGCGTCGCGGCCGTCTGCCGGACCGAGGGCGTCGACGTCGTGCATTCGCATCTCACCCGCGCCGGGAACTTCGCGGCCCTGCTGCGCGCGCGGCACGGCGTGCCGAGCGTCGCGCACCTCCACGCCAACCATCCGCAGCCGCACACCGGACTGCATGACCTGCTCATCGCCGTCTCGCGTGACACCGCGGCCAGGCAGCGCGCCGTGCCGTGGAACTGGTCCGTGCCGGTCGAGGTCCTGCCCAACTTCGTCGATCCCGCGCAGTTCCGTCCGGCCTCCGCCGGGACGGATCCCTTGCGCGAGGCCCTGGGCGCGGCCCCGTCGGCGCCGGTCGTTGCCGTCGTGGGGCTCATCTCCCGGCGCAAGGGACAGGACCTCGCCGTGCGCGCCTTCGCCGAAGTCCGGAGGTCGCGTCCCGACGCCGTGCTGGCGGTCATCGGCGGCGGCGAGCTTCCCGCCGGACTTCCCATGGAGGGCGTGCGCGCCCTCGGCCAGAGGGACGACCTGCCCGTCCTGCTTCCGCATGCGACCGTCGTCGTCGTGCCCTCGCGCGACGAGCCCTTCGGCCTCGCGGCCGTGGAGGCGATGGCGTGCGGCGTGCCCGTGGCGGCCTTCGCCGTGGGCGGCCTGCGGGAGATTCTCGCGGGAGGCGCAGGGATTTCCGTCCCCTCCGGGGACGTCGCCGGCCTCGCCCACGCGGTTCGCGGCCTGCTCGATGATGACGCGTCGCGCCGCGGCCAGGCCGAGAGGGGCAGGGCCGCGGCGCTCACCCGTTACGGTCCGGAGGCGCACGTCGCCGCGCTCAGCGCGCTCCTGGCGCGGGGCGCAGGTCAGTAGGGGTTCACGGGCAGCCCGCGGTGGCCCTTGAACCGACGGTGGACCCACAGGTACTGGTCCGGCGCAGCCCTCACCGCGTCCTCGAGCAGGCCCGTCAGCCTGCGCGTGTCGGCCTCCGCGTCGCCCGAGGGGAATCCTTCCAGGGGTCCTTCGAGCCTGAGCGCATAGCTGCCGTCCTCCCGGCGGACCGGGAAGAACGTCATCACCGCCGCGCCTGACATCTGCGCGAGCTTGGCCGTGGCCGTGTTGGTGATGGCGGGCCGGCCGAAGAAGGGGATGCGCACCGACTGGGGCGTCCATTTGGCCTGGTCCGGCGCATACCACACCGCCTCTCCGTCCCGGAGCGCGCGCAGCAGTCCCGCCATGTCGCGCATCTCGATCGCGCGCGCGGCCCATGCCGTGCGATGAAGCCGCAGCACGTCGGCGATGACGGGATTGTTGGGGTCGCGGTAGAGGCAGCAGAGCCTGGTCTTCAGCGCGAGCATCCGTCCGGAGATCTCCAGCGTCGTGAAATGGCCGGACACCACGATGACCCCCCGGCCGAGCGCCCTCGCTCGCTCAAGGGCCTCGAGGCCTTCGATCCTGAAGGGGGGCAGCTCCTCGGGCCGGCGCCACCAGCAGCGCGCGACCTCGAGACCGCCGAGCATCAGCGACTGGTAGTGCCTGCGGCCGATCCGTCGCCGCTCCTGCTCCGTCAGTTCCGGGAAGCAGATCCGCAGGTTGGTCAGCACCACGTGACGTCGTACCGGGACGAGGTGGAACGCCGTCCAGCCGGCGAGTCCGGCCAGCCGGCGCTGCCACGACCAGGGCAGCAGGCTGACCAGCCGGAGCAGCAGCAGGCCCGCGTGCGTGAACACGCGGCCGACCGCGCCCGTGCTCCGCTCGTCGTCCATGGCCCGAGGCTCCCTCACCCGCAACCCGCAGGGAAGCCTATTCTTCGCGTCCTCAGCGGTGGTGGAAGTAGCGCGGGTCGGAGCCCGTGAGCAGCGAGCCGAACCGGTCCCAGTCCCCGTCCTCGATGCGCCGGTCGAAGAAAACGTCGCCAGCGGAGCCGTCCGGCGGCGTGCGCACCGACCACAGCGGACGGATCGACGTGGGGAGCGTCGCGAAGCGGATGTCGCCGACGAAGATCTCGCCGTCGCGCCGGTCCAGGCAGTTCCAGCCGCCGGTGAACTCCGAGAACTCCGCGATCATCACGGCGCCGCGCGAGCCTTTGGGCGGCGCGTCCGGGCCGTTGGGCGAGTAGGCCTGCTTGGTGCCGCCCGGCGCGATCTGCGCCCGGGCGAAGGGGACCACCCGCACGCCCGCGGCTTCCCAGCGTCCCGCGTGCAGCCAGACCGCGCGCCAGACGAGCAGGTTGGAGAAAGTGGGCTTCACCGCGAGCCGCTCGGCCTTGACGCCCCGTCCGTCGAGCCATTCGCGGACCGAATCCTCGGCCCGTTCATGCTGGAGCACGCCCGCTCCCGCGTAGGCCGTGAACCAGGCGAGCGCCCAGGCCGCCGCCCGGCGGGAGTCGCGCGCCCAGGCCGTGACCGCGAGGCCGAGGACCGGGAGCGTGCAGGCCACGTCGACGATCGGGAGGCAGTCCCAGGCGATGCGCGCCGGGTCGAAGGGCCAGAGGAGCATCGTGCCGTAGCTGGTGCAGGCGTCGCACAGGATGTGCGTGAACACCCCGGCCAGCGCCGGCAGCCAGAGCGCCTTCCAGCCGACGCCCTCCCGCCTGCGGAACCACCATGCGGTGAAGAAGGCCGTCAGGGTCGCGATGACCGGCGTGAACGCGAAGCTGTGCGTGAAGTGGCGGTGCCAGCGGAAGGAGACCAGCGGATCCCCCGGCGACCGGATGAAGACGTCGAGGTCGGGGGCCATGCCCGCGAGCATGCCCGCCGTGGCCGCCGCGGCCAGGGGGACCGACTTCGGGCGGAGCGCGATGCCGGCGGAGATGCCTAGCACGGCATGGGTGAGCGGATCCATCAGCTTCATACGATACCCGCGGCCATCGGCGTTGGAAGCGACTTTTTGACTGCCTGCCGCATGTCCCTGCGATTGACTGCCTTAATCTCATGAGACCCCTGCTGCTCCTGGCGGCCGTCCTGGCCCTGGCCGCCCCCGCCGCCGAATTCCCGCCCGTGCCCGCGGTCGAATGCCGTCCGCGCGCGGGCCTGCCCAATTTCCTGGCGAAGGCCGCGACGCCGGGTGCGGAGGTGCGCGTCGCCTACCTCGGCGGCTCGATCACCGCGCAGAACGGCTGGCGCGTGAAGACCCTCGCCCATTTCCGCAAGGCCCATCCCGGGGTCACGTTCACCGAAATCAACGCGGCCATCGGCGGCACCGGCTCCGACCTCGGCGTCTTCCGGCTCGCGCAGGACGTGCTCTCCGGCAAGCCCGACCTCGTCTTCGTCGAGTTCGCCGTGAACGACGGCGGCGCGGACCCCGCCCGCATCGTCCGCTGCATGGAGGGCATCGTCCGGCAGATCCGCCGTGCCGACCCGCGTACCGACATCTGTTTCGTCTACACCGTCACCGAGGCGCTCGTGCCCGCCCTGCTCGAGGGCCACTTCCAGCGCTCCGCCGGCGCCATGGAGAAGGTTGCCGACCATTACAGCCTGCCCACCGTGCACCTGGGCCTCGAAGTGGCGCGTCTGGCCAAGGCGGGCAGGCTGCTGTGGCGTTCGCCGCTGCCGAAGACGGAGGCCGACCGCGCCGCACTGGGCGACAAGTTCGTCTTCGCGCCCGACGGCGTGCATCCGCACGAGTCCACCGGGCACGAACTGTACCTGCAGGCCGTCGTGCGATCCCTGCCGCTTGTCGCCAAGGCCTCCGGTCCGTCCGCGCCGCACGTCCTGCCCGCGCCCCTCGCCGCCGACAACTTCGAGCGCGCGCGTCTCGAGCCCGTCGGCCGAGCCAAGTTCTCCGAGGGCGTCGCTCCGGCCGACCCCGCCGCGCATCCGCTGGCCAAGGCCTTCGTCAGGCGTCTGCCCCAGATGGTCCCGCTCACCCGGACCGGGCAGTCCTTCACCTTCCGTTTCCGCGGCACCCATGCGGCGATCTACGACGTCGTCGGTCCCGCCGGCGGCAAGGTGCGCGTGACCCTCGACGGAGGGGCGCCCCGGACCGTGGCGCGCTTCGACTCCTACTGCACCTACCCCCGCCTGAGCGTGTTCACCGTCGGCACGGACCTCGAGGACCGCGAGCACGTCGTCACCGTCGAGCTCACCGATGAGAAAGTCGACAAGGCCGCCGTCCTCGCACAACGGAAGCAGAAGGTCGACGACCCCGCGCGGTTCGCCGACCATCACGCCTTCCCCGGCGCCATCCTGCTCATCGGCGAACTGCTGCCCTGAGGCGTCCTCCCGTCCTTGACCCACGGCCCGCCCATGCCAAGGATGCCCCTCCCCAAACATCCCCATCCCACCATGCGCTTCGGACTCAACACCTTCCTCTACGCCTCGCCGTTCACCAACGACAGCGTCCATCTCTTCAGGAAGCTGAAGAACTGGGGCTTCGACTCCGTCGAAATCCCGATCGAGGACCCCTCCCACACCGACCCCCGGGTGCTCAAGGCCGCCGCCGCCAGGGCCGGCATCGCCATCGGCTCCATCTGCGCGTGCATGGGCCCCGGACGCGACCTCCGCGGCTCCGCCAAGGACCAGGCCGCCGGACGCAAGTACATCATGGCGCTGATCGACCAGGCCGCCGTCGCCGGCTGCCCGCGCATCATCGGGCCGCTCTATTCCGTCGTCGGCCTCATCGGCGCCCATGACGACAGGACCAAGGCGAAGCACTTCAAGCTGGTCGTCAAGAACCTCAAGGTCATCGGCAAGTACGCCCAGAAGAAGGGCGTCGAGCTCGACGTCGAGCCGCTGAACCGCTTCGAGACCGACTTCCTCAACACCTGCGACCAGGGCCTCCGCCTCATCAAGGCCGTCAACCTGCCCAACGTGAAGCTCCACCTCGACACGTTCCACATGAACATCGAGGAGAAGAACCAGGCCGCCGCCATCCTCCGTGCCGGCAAGCATCTCGGACACTTCCACGCCTGCGGCACCGACCGCGGCACCCCGGGCAACGACTCCCTCGACTGGAAGCCCATCGTGGCCGCCCTGAAGAAGATCGGCTACAAGAAGGAGGTCGTGATCGAGTCCTTCACCACCGACGTGAAGGTCATCGCCCGCGCCGCCGCCATCTGGCGCGCCATGGAGCCCCGCCGCGACGACATCGCCGTGAAGGGCCTGAAGAACCTGCGCCGCTTCTTCGGTTCCAAGAAGTGACCCTTCCCATGCGCTTCGCCATTCTCACCGCCCTCCTGTCCGCCGCCGCGCTCTCCGCCGGCACGCAACGGCAGCTCTTCAACGGCAAGGACCTGACCGGCTGGAAGGGCCTCGACTTCTGGACCGTCGAGGACGGCGCCATCACCGGCCGCACCACCAAGGAGAAGCCCACCAAGGGCAACACCTTCATCGTCTGGCAGGGCGGCACGGTCTCCGACTTCGAGCTGACCTTCCGTTACCGCATCGTCGGCGGCAATTCCGGCGTCCAGTACCGCAGCAAGCTCGTCGACGAGAAGGGCTTCGTCGTCGCCGGCTACCAGGGCGACTTCGAGGCGGGCAGGACCTACTCGGGCATCCTCTATGAGGAGAAGGGCAGGGGCATCCTCGCCAAGCGCGGCGAGAAGGTGACCGTCTCCGAGGGCGCCGATCCCAAGAAGCCGAAGATCGCCGTCGAGGGGTCGCTCGGGAAGTCCGACGAGATCCAGGCCGTGATCAGGAACGAGGACTGGAACGAGTACCGCGTGGTCGCCAAGGGCGGCCGCCTGCAGCACTTCATCAACGGCCGCCAGACCGTCGACGTCACCGACACCACCGCCGTCGGCGCCAAGGAGGGCGTGCTCGCCTTCCAGCTGCACGCCGGCCCCCCCATGCTGGTGCAGATCAAGGACGTCGTCCTGCAGGACTGACCCTTTCCTCCATGAAGCCCCGCGCCCTCCTCGCCGTCCTGCTCGCCGCCGCCTCCCTCGGCGCCGCCGAGAAGAAGAACGTCCTCATGATCGCCGGCCGCCCGAGCCACGCGCCCGGCGAGCACGAGCACAACGCCGGCATCCAGCTCCTCGCCGCCGGCCTGAAGCAGGGCGCGGCCGACCTCGTCGAGGTCGACGTCTCCCTCGGCGGCCAGTGGCCGTCGCCTGAGCGCGTCGCCAAGGCCGACACCATCGTCATCTACTCCGACGGCGGCGGCGGACACCCCGCGCTGCCCCATCTCGACGAGCTCGAGAAGAAGATGGCCGCCGGCACGGGCTTCGTCTGCCTGCATTACGCGGTCGAGCCCGCCTCTGAGTGCGCCGGCTGGCTGAGCGTCGCCGGCAAGCCCCTCAGCCCGCCCCCCGCCGGACGTTCCTCCACGGGCAAGGGCGCCAAGGAGTTCAAGGAGTGGCTCGGCGGCTACTTCGAGCAGCACTGGTCCGTGAACCCCCATTGGACCGCTGACTTCCGTTCCCTGCCCGACCATCCCGTGAGCGCGGGCGTGAAGCCCTTCGGTTCCAACGACGAGTGGTACTTCAACATGCGTTTCCGCGACGGCATGGAGGGCGTGACCCCCATCCTCGCCGCGGTCGCCCCCGCCGAGACGATGAACCGCGGCGAAGGTCCGCACGCCGGCAACCCCGACGTGAAGCGCCTCGTGCTCGAGGAGAAGAAGCCGCAGGTCGTCGCGTGGGCCGTGCAGCGCAAGGACGGCGGACGCGGCTTCGGCTTCACCGGCGGCCATTTCCACCGCGGCTGGGCCAACGACAGCCAGCGCACCCTCGTCCTCAACGCGATCGTCTGGACCGCCAAGGCGCAGGTGCCGTCGCAGGGAGTCGCGTCCCGGTTCACCGAGGCCGAGCTCAACGCCAACCTCGACCCCAAGCCTCCGCGCAAGGCTCCGAAGAAGAAGTGAGGGACTGAAGGTCCCTCCCCGACGGGCCGGCCCATGCCGGCCCTTTTCTTTGCCTGGATCCCAAAAGCGCCCGGCGGTTTGACCGCCGCTCCGCCTCCCAGACCTTGACCGCATGCCGCTCGACATCGCCGTCATCGGAGGAAACACCGGAATCGGACTCTCGGTCGTCCGTCTCCTCGCCCGGGACGGACACCGCGTGCATCTCGCCGCGCGCGATCCCGGCGAGGCCGGGGCGCTTTCCGCCAGCGTGCGTCCCTTCGACGCGACTTCGCCGGCCGGACTCGCATGGCCCGAGCGCCTGGACGGCCTCGCCTATTTCCCGGGCACCATCGCCCTGAAGCCCTTCCATCGCATGACCGACGAGGACTTCCGCCGCGACCTGCAGGTGAACTTCTTCGGCGCCGTCGAGGCGTTGCGCTCCGCGCTGCCCGCGCTGAAGGCCGCCGGCTCCGCCTCGGTCGTGCTCTTCTCCACCGTCGCCGTCGCGCAGGGCATGCCGATGCATTCGGGCATCGCCGCCGCCAAGGGCGCCCTCGAGGGTCTCGCCCGCAGCCTCGCCGCCGAGTGGGCTCCGGCCGTGCGCGTGAACCTGGTCGCGCCCGGACTCACCGACACCCCGCTCGCCGCGCCGCTGCTGAACGCGGACGCCAAGCGCGAGGCCGCCGCCAGGCGTCATCCCCTGCAGCGCGTCGGCACCCCCGACCAGGTCGCCGAACTCGCCGCCTGGCTGCTCGGCCCCGGTTCCGCGTTCATGACCGGCCAGGTCCTCCGTCCGGACGGAGGCCTGTCCTCGGTGCGCACCTTCGCCTGAGCGCGGCCGTCAGATCAGCATCGCCGTCGGCTCCTCCAGCGACTTCTTGAGCGCCTGGAGGAACTGGGCGGCCACCGCCCCGTCGATCACGCGGTGATCGCCCGAGAGACCGAGAGTCATGCGCTGGCCCACGACGATGCGGTCATGCGCGTCGACCACCGGCTTCTTGAGCGTGGCGCCGACCGAGAGGATCGCGGCGTTGGGGACGTTGATGATGCCGAAGAATCCCGAGACCCCGTACATGCCGAGGTTCGTGACCGTGAAGGTGGAGCCTGACATCTCGGCGGGCGTGAGCTTCTTGGAGCGGGCCTTGCCGATGAGCGCCTTGGCGTCCGTGGCGATCTCGCGCAGCGACTTCGCGTGCGCGTCGCGGATGACCGGCGTCACCAGTCCGTCGTCGAGGGCAACCCCGAAGGACAGGTGCACCGCGCCGTGCTGGCGGATGCTCGTGCCCGCCCAGGAGCAGTTGACCGCGGGCACCTGGCGGAGCGCCTCCGCGGAGGCCTTCAGGATGAAGTCGTTGACCGAGAGCTTGAGGGCGTCCTTGCCTTCCGCCTCGGCCAGCCGGCGGTTGATCGACTCGCGCATCGCCATGAGCGGGGCGGCGTCGACCTCCACCTCGAGGTAGAAGTGCGGCACCGTCACCTTGGACTCGAGCAGTCGGCGGGCGATCGTCTGGCGCATGCCGCCGACCGCGAGGTCGCCGTCGGGCTGCACGCCCTTGCCGTCGGAAGGCGGAGGCACCGTCACGTTGACCGGTCCCGAAGGCGCGGCGGGCAGCGCGGCCGCGGCGGCGACGTCACGGGCCACGACGCGTCCTCCCGGGCCGGTGCCGGAGAGCGAGGCCGCGTTGAGCGAGGCCTTCTCGGCCATGCGTCGGGCGTAAGGGGAGACCTTGGCGCGCGAGCCGTCGGAGGCCGTGCGCACCGGCGCGGAACCGCCGGCGGGGGCCGGGGGCACGCAGGCGACGCCGGTCGTCTCGGGCATGGGCGGCGTGGCGGCCTTGGGGGCCTTGGGGGCCTCCTTGGGGGCGGGCGCGCCGGGCTCGGGAGCCTTCTCGCCCTTCTTGCCGACGGCCAGGATGGGGGCGCCCACCGGCAGCTGCGCGCCGGCAGCGGCGTAAATCTTGAGCACCGTGCCGGGGACCGTGCAGGAGAGCTCCATCGTCGCCTTGTCCGTCTCGACCTCGCCGAGGATGTCGCCGAAGGCGACCTCCTGGCCCTCCTTCACGTTCCATTTCACGAGCGTGCCCACCGACATCGTGTCGGAGAGCTTGGGCATGTCTATGATTTCGGCCATCGGTAGATTGGTCGGACCCCGCCTCAGGCGAGGACCTTGAGCGCCTCGGCGACGACGCGGGCGGGGTTGGGGATCTGCTGGTCCTCGAGGCGCTTGCAGTAGATCTGCGGGGCGTCGACCGAGGACACGCGGTGGATCGGGGCGTCGAGGTCGTCGAAGGCCCGGGACTGGATCAGGTAGGCGATCTGCGCGTCGACGCCGCAGAAGGGCTTGTTCTCCTCCACGAGGAGCACGCGGTGCGTCTTGCGGACCGAGGCGAGGACCGTCTCCTCGTCCAGCGGGCGGATGGAGCGGAGGTCGACGACCTCGACGCTGACGCCGTGCTCGGCCTCCAGGATCTCGGCGGCCTTGAGCGACGTGATGACCGCGCGGCCGTGGGCCACGATGGTGAGGTCATCGCCCTCCCGCTTCACGTCGGCGACGCCGAGCGGCACGACGTAGTCGTCATCGGGCACCTCGCCCTTGTCGTTGTAGAGGATGGTGTTCTCCATCACGTAGACCGGGTCGTTGTCGCGGATGGCCGCCTTCATCAGCCCCTTGGCGTCGTAAGGCGTGGCCGGGCAGACCACCTTGATGCCGGGGTGCGAGGCCAGGATGGCCTCAGGCGTGTGGGAGTGCGTGGCGCCGACGTTGGTGCCGCCGTTGGCCGGGCCGCGGATGACGATCGGGCAGTTGATGAGCCCCCCGGACATGTAGCGGATGTTGCCCGCGTTGTTCACGATCTGGTCGAAGGCGACGTAGGAGAACGACCAGAACATCAGCTCCATCACCGGACGGATTCCGAGCATCGACGCGCCGATGCCGAGGCCGATGAAGCCCGCCTCCGAGATGGGCGTGCCCACGACGCGCTTCGGGCCGAACTCCTTGAGGAGCCCCTCGGTCACCTTGTAGGCGCCGTTGAACTGGGCGACCTCCTCGCCCATGAGCACGACTTTCTCGTCGCGTCGGAGCTCTTCGCGCATCGCGGCGCGGAGCGCCTCGCGGTAGGACATGACGGGCATCGGAGGATTATTCGAAGATGATGGTGCCCCGCGAGGAGGTGTCCGGGCCCCGGTTGTCCTCTTCCCAGTAGATGTCTCTGGTCACGTCGGCCAGGGTCGGGTCGGGGGATTCGTCGGCGAACTTGGCGGCCGCGTCGGCCTCCTCCATGGCGGCCTCGTTGATGGCCTTGGCCTTCTCGGGCGTGAGGACCTTCTCGGCGATCAGCTCCTTCTCGAAGAGCAGCACCGGATCCTTCTGTTCGCGGTACTCCTTGATCTCCTCCTTGTCGCGGTAGGTCTTGTCCGGGTCGGCCATCGAATGGCCGTAGTAGCGGTAGGTGAAGATCTCGAGGACCGTGGGCTTCGACTCCTCGTGGGCGCGGCGCAGCGCGACGGCGGCGCGGGCGCGCACCTCGTACACGTCGTGTCCGTTGACCACGTCCCACGCCATGCCGTAGCCTTCCGCCCGCTTGGCGAGGCAGCCCGGGTGGGCTGAGGACCGTTCCTGCGAGGTCCCCATCGAGTAGCCGTTGTTCTCGATCACGAAGATGACGGGCAGGTCCCAGAGGGCGGCGAGATTGTAGCCCTCATGGACCGCGCCCTGGTTGACCGCGCCGTCTCCCATGTAACAGAAGCATGAGCCCTTTCGGCCGAGGTATTTGACCGCGTAGGCGAGCCCGGTGCCCAGGGGGGCCTGGCCGCCGACGATGCCGTGGCCGCCCCAGAAGTTCTTGTCGGGGGCGAAGTAGTGCATCGAGCCGCCCTTGCCCTTGGAGCACCCCGTGACCTTGCCCGTCAGCTCGGCCATGCACTCGTTCATGCCCATGCCCACCATGAGGGCGTGACCGTGGTCGCGGTAGCCCGTGATCACGTGGTCATCCTTGCCCAGCAGCGAGATCGTGCCGGCGGCCACCGCCTCCTGGCCGACGTAAAGATGGAGGAAGCCGCCGATCTTGCCCTGCTGGTAGACCCGGATGCAGCGCTGCTCGAAATGGCGGATGCGGGCCATTTTCGTGTAGAGCGCCACCTTTTCGGCCTTGGACATGCCGGCGTTCACGGGGTCCTTGGCGTACTCCGACGGTCCGGCGGGGCGTTTGAGGGACTCGGGGTGGGTGAGGACTGCGGGCTTGGCCACGGCGGTAGGTGTTCCGCTCGATTGGAGGCGGGTTCCCGCCAAGGTCAAGCGAACCCCCTTGCCCCCCTTATTTGCCTTGACCCTCCTTGCCTCCGACCTCCCTTTTCGCTCTACTCATAAGAGCCGCAAGGCCGCTTATTGACCCTTTTCATGGAAGATTCCCCAGAGGCCAAGGCCCGTGAGTTCACCGTTCAGAACCGGATGGGCATCCATACCCGGCCGGCCGCCCAGATCGTCCGTCTGGCCAACCGTTTCCCCGAGGTCGAGGTGACCGTCTCCAAGGACGACGAGTCCGTGAACGGGAAGTCGATCATGGGCCTCATGATGCTCGCCGCCGGACAGGGGTCGCGGCTCCGTTTCTCCGCCAAGGGCAAGGAGGCGACGGCCTTGCTGGACGAGATGGACGCCCTGTTCGCCCGGAAATTTGACGAATCCTGACGTGAGACCTCTGCTCGCCTGCCTCTGCCTGCTTTCCGGCCTCTGCCTGCGTGCGGCGGACGCCAAGCCGTCGGCTCCTCCGCCCGTGCCCGACAACGAGATTCCGTCCCTCCTCAGCCGCACGGAGCTCTCCGAGTGGGGCAGCGCCATGCGACAGGTCCAGCTCGGTGAGGAGCGCATCAGGCAGGGCAACAGCATCATCGCCTCGGCCGCCATAAAGCGCAGCACCCAAGGAGCCTTCGCGGAGACGCCCGAGCAGGTGAAGGCCCGCGGACAGAAGCTCGTCAACGACGGCACCGAGCAGATCCGTCGCGCCCAACCCTCCATCCTCAAGCTGCGCGCGGTCGCGGCCGCCAAGAAGGCCGACCTGACCAAACCCGTGGTGCATGAGGCCGAAGTGTCCGTCCAGGGCTGGACCATGGCCTCCTCCCTTTCCGCCGTCCGTCTCCAGAAGGCGGCGCGTGACGGCGGCTTCAAGCATGTCTATTTCCTCGGTGCCTCCGTGTTCGCCGACGGCAAAGCCGTCCGTTCCGTCGCCATCGGCGACTCCCTTCGAGCCGCATGGGAGAAGGCCGATTCGAAGTCGCTCTCGCCCGTGCCCGCCGGCGGCTACGCCTACTTCGCCCCGCCTTCCGGAGAAGGGCCTTCCGCGTTCTCCGCCAAGCTCGACCCTGCGGCCACCCCGCGCACGGTGGCCCTGCTCTGGGCGGAGGTCTTCCCCCTGGCCCCGGACGGCTCCGCCGGACTCCTCTTCGTGCGGCTGGCCGACGCCTTCACCTCGCGCATCGTCGCTTCCGAAGCCTTCCTGACCAGCGTCGGTCCGGCCGACGCTCCCATGAAGGAGTATGGCGTGCGCCTCACGCTGGCCGACGCGCGCAGCTTCATCCCGCGTCTGGCCGCCTCGGGCGACTGGCTGCTGGCCTACGACCGGGCTTCTCCCGCCTTGGGCTCCGCGCTACTCCGTCATCTCTGCGTGCGCAACGGGCGGATCGCCGTCGGCTCAAGCCTTCCTGCGGCCGCCGTGACCGGCGGAGCGGACGCGCCCTCCCTTGACGGCGCGCGCGCGACCTGGAGCGTCGCCTCCCTCGCCTCCTCCGGACTCAGCCGCTCCTTCCGCGTTTCCGGCGGCGCCGGGGCCGACCTGGTCTCCGTCGGCGACCTGGAGCTGCGCGTCACCGAGCCTCCCGCAGCCAAGAAGTGACCTTCACTTCCTGCGGACCGCGCGGAGCGAGGCCTCGGTGTCGCGGCGGATGCGCTTGATCCTGGAGGCGGCCAGGAGCACGTCGGGCCCGGCCATCCGGTCGATGAAGAGCACGCCCTGGCAATGGTCGTGCTCATGCTGCACGCAGCGCGCCAGCAGACCCGAGCATTCCAGTACGTGCGGGACGCCTTCGGCGTCCCGGTAGCGCACGGTCGCGCGTTCGACGCGCGCCACTTCGCCCCGCACGCCGGGGAAGGAGAGGCAGCCCTCGTCATAGCCCAGCGCCTCGCCCTCGGGCACGGAGACCTCCGCGTTGGCCAGCACCAGCGGCATGATGCGCGCGGGATCCTCCTCCCGTCCGTCCAGCACCGGCCTCGGCTCCGCATCCCGCACGTCGAGCACGAAGAGCTGCAGCGGCAGTCCGACCTGCGGGGCGGCCAGCCCGATGCCCTTGGCCGCACGCATCGTCTCGAGCATCGTCTCGCCGAGGGCGCGGAGCGGCGCGCCGAACTCGCGCACCGGCTCGCCCTTGGCGCGCAGCACCGGGTCGCCGTAATGCCTGATGGGCAGCGAGGCCATGTCAGTCCTCGGGCGAGTAGTCTCCCCGTTCGCAGGCGCGGATGAATCCCTCGGCGCGCTTGCGCAGGGCGTCCCAGCGCCCGCGGAGCTCCTGCGCTTCCGCTCCGGAGACGCGGTGGTCCTCGACGGCGTCCACCAGTTCCGCGATGACCAGGCTGAACTCGCGCACCAGGGAGTTCGCCGCCCGGGTGAGCTCGGGAGCGCGGGCTTCCGTCTCCTCCGGCGAAAAATGCCCGCCCGCCCGCTGCGCGAACCAGTCGGCGACGCGCAGGTCGCCGGTGGCCTCGAGCAGGATCGCGGCCCGTTCGAGCGGATTGGGCTGCCCGCTGCCGTGCGCGCTGGGCTCCCGCCATTTGTAGAGCATCGAGGTGGACACGCCCAGCGCCTTGGCGACTTCGGCATGGGCGTCGGACTGGCGTCCTTCGGCCCGCGCCCCCACGTGCAGCAGGGCGTCCCGCACCACTTCGTGCGCGGGCTTCACGTGCTTGCGCCTCTCGCTTCTGGGTTTGCCGGCCATCCCCGCAGGATGGGGCTCCTCGCCGCCCACCGCAAGCGGCTTGCGGCGTTACGGGCGCCGCCGTCCTTTGTAATCCCGAGGTCCAGAAAAGGGTGGATGCCCCGTGGCCCGCGCCTAGTCTCGCGGACATGGAAGAGACCGCATCCCTCGCGCTCGCCTGGACCTTGCTCGCCGCCGGACTCGTGCTCATCGCCGCGGAGTTCCTGCTGCCCACCGTCTTCATCGGCTTCGTCGGCGCGGCCGTCTCCTTCGCCGGCATCTGGCTGTCGGCCTCGGCCGGAGCCGGGTCCTGCCTCCTTTTCTGCCTCGTCTTCGTCGTCGCACTGGCCGCGGAGTTCCTGCTGTTCCGGCGCTTCCTGCGCGCAGCGCCCATCACCAACCGTGCGGAGAACCAGGGCGCCGCCGTCCCGGCCGCCTCCGGGTACGCGCTGTTCGTGGGCCGTCAGGCCCGCACCCTCACCGTCCTCGCCCCTTCGGGCGCGATCGAGATCGACGGCCGGCGCGTCGAGGCCTTCTCGGCCGACGGCTACGTCGACCGGGGCGCCGCCGTCGTCGTGACCGAGGCGGCCGCCGGTCGCGTCACCGTCCGCCTCGCCCGCTGAACATTCCTCCCATGCCCCCCACCCTGACCATCCTGGCCTACGTGGCCGTCGGCGCCCTGCTGCTGCTGGTGCTGTTCCTGCTCTCCTTCCTCGCCGTCTGGGTGAGGGCGCGGCTCGCCGGGGCCGAGGTTGGCGTCTTCGAGCTGGTGGGCATGCGCCTGCGCGGCGTGCCCTACTCGGTGATCGTCGACGCGAAGATCGCGGCGACCAAGGCCGGCCTTCCCCTGGAGATCGACCGGCTCGACGCCCACTTCCTCGCCGGCGGCAACGTCGTGCAGACGGTGCAGGCGCTCATCGCCGCCCAGAAGGCCGGCCTTGAGCTCGACTGGAACCACGCCTGCGCCATCGACATCGCGACCCGCGGCACGAACAAGTCCGTCCTCGAGGCCGTGCTCACCAGCGTCAGCCCCAAGGTGATCGACTGTCCGAATCCCGCCAGCGGCCGCGTGACCATCGACGCCGTCGCCAAGGACGGCATCCAGGTGAAGGTCAAGGCGCGCGTGACCGTCCGCACCAGCCTCTCGCGCTTCGTGGGCGGCGCGCAGGAGGAGACGATCGTCGCGCGCGTCGGCGAGGGCATCGTGACCACCATCGGCTCCTCGGACTCCTACAAGCACGTGCTGGAGAATCCGGACCGCATCTCCAAGACCGTCCTCGCGCGCGGCCTCGACGACGGCACGGCCTACCAGATCATCTCCATCGACATCGCGGACGTCGACGTCGGCGACAACGTCGGTGCGATGCTCCAGGAGGCGCAGGCCCAGGCGAACAAGAACATGGCGCAGGCCCAGGCCGAGATCCGTCGCGCCGCGGCCGTCGCGCTCGAGCAGGAGATGCGAGCCCGCGTCGAGGAGATGCGCGCCCGCGTCGTCGAGGCCGAGGCCAAGGTGCCCGAGGCCCTCGCCGAGGCGCTCCGCACCGGCAAGATCGGCTACATGGACTACCAGCGTCTGCAGAACCTGCAGGCGGACACCGACATGCGCAAGGGCATCGCCGGAGAAGGCGGAGCCGCGCCCAAGGCTTGAGCGCGCTCCTCATCAAGCTCGCGGTCCTCGTCATCGGGGGGCTCATCTACGGCGCGATCAAACGCGCCTCCGAGGCGCCCGCTTCCGTGCCGCCTCCTCTGCCGGCTCCCCGTGCGCCCTACCGTCCGCGCCGGCGGCCCGCGCCTTCCTCGGCCGCCCGCGCGGAGAAGGCGGAGTCCGTTCCTGCTTCCGTCGCGGCGCCCGTCGCGGCGCCCGCCGCCGTCGTTGAGCCCCGCCGCCGGCCCCGTTTCCGTTTCGCGGACGCGGCGGACCTCCGCAGGGCCTTCGTGGCCTCCGAAATCCTCGGCAGTCCCGTCTCGATGCGGGATCCGCGGATCTGACCGCGTATTCAGCGTGCGCGGGCGAAGAGCCGCGCGAGGAGGTAGGGGAGCGAACAGCCGAGCACGATGCCGGCTCCCGACGGCACGCCTTCGAAGTGGTAGGAGAGCAGCAGCCCCGCGGCTCCGCCGGACACCGCGCAGGCCACCGCCCAGCCCATCGCGCCCGCCAGGCTGCGTCCGAGCAGCACGCCGGTCGCGGCGGGCAGCACGAGCAGGGCGGTGGTGAGCAGCGCGCCGAGCAGCCGTACGCAGGCGACCGCTCCCAGCGCCACGAGGGCCAGCAGGACCGTCCGCAGCAGCGCCGGCCGGGCCCCGAGCAGCCGGGCGTATTCTTCATCGAAGGAGGCCAGCTCGAGCTCCTTGTGCAGGACGCGCAGCGCGAGGAGGATCAGCGTCGAGGTGGCGCCGACGGCGGCCAGGTCCTCCGGCCCCACCGAGACCACGCTACCGAAGAGCAGGCCTCCGTAGTCCCTCCATGCGTGAGCCTGCTGCATGAGCGCCACGCCCGCGGCCAGCATCACGGAGAGCATCACTCCGATCGCGGCGTCCTCGCTCACCTCCTTGCGGGAGGCCAGCCAGGCCGCGCCCGCCGCGGTGAGCAGCGCCGCGGCCAGCGCGCCGAGGTAGGGTGAGATCCCGAGCAGGACGGCCCCGGTGACGCCGGGCAGGATGGAATGCGTAAGCGCCGTGCTGACGAAAGCCATCCGGCGCAGGACGACGTAGACTCCCAGGCAGGCGCAGGCCGCGCCGCCGAGCGTCAGCGCGACGAGCGCGCGGAGGAAGAAATCCTCCGACAGCGGCTGGGTGAGGAATTCAAGCATGCGGCGCGCCTCCGGCGCGTTCCCGCAGCCCGCCCCCGCCCATCTCCAGCACCTGGTCGAAGCGGGACAGTCCACCGGTCCCGTGGGTCGACATCAGCACCGAGAACTTCGCGTCGGGCGCGAAAAGGTGCGCGTCCACGAGTTCGCGGCTCGCGTCGTCGAGGGCCGCGTAGGGCTCGTCGAGCAGCAGCAGTTCCGCGCCCTGCACGGCGGCCCGCGCGAGGAGCGCCCGCTGGAGCTGCCCGCCCGAGAGCGACCGGACCTGACGTTCCGCGAGTTCGGAAAGGCCGAGCATGGCGAGGGCGCGTTCCACGGTTCCGCTCCCGTGGTCGCATTCCTCGAACCAGCCGTGATGGGCGTACGTGCCCGTGGCCACCAGCCTCCTGAGCGTGATCGGGAAGGGCGCGGTGAAGGCGGGCCTCTGCGCGAGGAAGGCGATCCGGGGCCGGCCCGTGCTCGGCGTGCGGCCCAGGGCCCTGACCGTGCCGCCGACGGGCGGCAGCAGGCCGGCCAGCACGCGCAGCAAGGTCGACTTGCCCGAGCCGTTCGGTCCGGTGAGCGCGGCACGTCCGCCCTTGCGCAGTCGGAAATTCACCCCGGAGAACGCAAGCGGCCCGCCGGCCTCCGCACTGGCGGAAAGGTCCTCGGCTTCGGCCGCCCAGAGACCTTCCGCCGCCGACTCGGGCCGGGAGTAGGGCAGGGTGGGCAGCAGGCGGAGCGGCAGGCCCGACAGCGCGTCCAGCCATCGTCCCTTTTCCTTCATCGGAGCATCATCGCCTCGTGGAGCAACCGCCCCTGGAGGAGCATCATGCTCTTCCAGCTGGAGCCTTGGGCGGACGGGAGCGATTCGAAGTTGAGCGTGATGGGCGAGGGAATCCCGGCGTCCGATGCGATGCGCCTGGCCATCTCCTGGTTGTGGCCCTCGTCGCTCACGATCACGCGCACGCCTTCGGCCTTGATGCTCTTGAGCAGCCGGGAGAAGTGGCGGGCGGAAGTGTCAGCCGCCTCACCCGAAGCGCTCTCAAGAAGCGTGCCGACGATTTTGATCCCGTATCTGGCGGCGAAAGGATTGAGATTCGGGTGCTGGGTCACGAGCTTGCGTCGTTCAGCAGGCAGGGCTGAAAACAAGGCCTTGAGCTCGGAGTCGACAGACTGGGCCTCCTTAAGCATCTGTTCATGAGAAAGATGCAGATCAGGGTAGGATTTGTTCAGTTCAGCGCACAGCCTGGTTACCATGGTCATGACAAGCAGCGGATCCGTCCATCCATGGGCAGGAAGTCGGGTTCCATCCTCGTTAACGCCAAGCCAGACGACGCGGTGATTCGGGGAGGATTTCGCCCAATCGTGCAGCCAGATTTCAGAATCTGGGCTGAAGCCGACCACGACCTGAGACCGTTTCAGCCTGACGACGTCCTGGGCCGATAGCTGGAACTCGTGCAATTCGCCTTTTATAGGCACGAGACTATGAGTTAAACCCTTTTCCTTCAGTATTTTATGACACCAGTCTTCAAGAATGCTGAAGCTGCACACGACCTCGATCTTCGCTGTCCCGGCCGATGCCATGCCGGGGGCGAAAATCAAGGCCAGCATGAGTAGCGCCTTCTGATACATCGGAGAGAGAGGAGAAAACCTCTAGACCATCTTAGTTGCAAATGATTTGCAACACAGGATTGTGCATTTCTTGCCTAGTTTTGCGTTTGCAACCCACTTTTTGAAAGGATAACCCTCTGTTTCCCATGTCCCCGTCGCGTGCCATTACCGCTCTTTTTGGGGTATTCGCCCTAATGGCAGGTCCTCTTTTCGGTCAGGCCGCCGCACCTGTCAAAAGTCCCGTCGCCGTTCGCGACGTGAAGTTCATGCAGGTCAGGATAGGCGGACAGGAGCATCCTTGGAACCGGATGCAGGTCGAAGTGCAGGCGAACGCCACCCTGGATCCCAAGGCCATCAAGCGCTGGGTGGACAAGGTGAAGGTCACCGTCACCCAGATTTACAAGACGGAGTCCGCCAAGTTCGAGGACTGGAATTACTACCGTTCCACCGCCACGGTGCTCACCTTGGAGGTCGGCAAGCCCCGCTCAGTCCTGTTCTATCTTCCCGGCGACATCGTCAAGCGCGACAACCTGCGCAAGGAGCCGGACTATTATTTCGTCCAGGTCGAGGTCGGCGGCACGGAGTCCCCCCTCTTCGACGCCAAAGGCGCGCTGCTTGCGGAGCAGTCCCGTGCCGTGCACCGCGAAATCGCCAAGAAGGACCTCTTCGACAAGGCCAAGGACGCCGCGGACCGCGGCGTGATCACCACCCCTGGCATCCTGCGCCCCCAGTACCTTCTCATCCTTCCCGACGCCGTGCCGGCCGTGCCTGCCTCGCCTGAGTTCATCCGCGAGGACGCCTCCGCCCGCTGATCCGACCCGTCCCCCGCCTACCCGCAGCATGAGCCAGACCCAGGCGACCATCGTCAATCTTGCGGCGTCCCACGTATCGGTGTCGGTCTTCGGCACGTCGTCCGGCAGCCTCGTCCTGCAGCGTTTCCACGTCGAGGAGCTCACGCCCGGACTCACCGTCGACGACCAGTGGCTTGACGCGTCCGTCAACGCCCTCCGCGACCTCGTCGAGGCACACGGCATCTCGGGCTACGTGACCGTCATCGTGCCCGGATTCCTGCTGCTGCAGAAGTCCCTCAAGGTTCCTCAGGTCGAAAGCCAGAAGCAGGCCCAGATCGTCGCCTACGAGGCCCAGAACGCGATCCCCTATCCGCTCAACGAAGTCATCTGGGACAGCCAGGTGATGTCATCGGACGGCGTCGAGGCCGAGGTGCTCCTCTTCGCCCTGCGCACCGAGGTCGCCAGCCGCATCGCCAACCTCGTCTCCTCCACCGGGCTGCGTCCCTACGCCATCCAGGCCTCACCCCTCCTTGACAGCCAGGCCTTCCTGCTCGCCGGCGGCTCCGCCACCGAGGAGGTGCTGATCCTGAACGTGGGCGCGCGCTCGACCACGCTCAGCTTCGTCGGCCCCGGCGGCGCCAACATCCAGTCCGCCAACATCGGCGGCAACATGCTCACCCAGGGGCTCTCGGACAACACCGGCCAGCCCTTCGCCGCCGCCGAGGCGCTCAAGGTCGGTTACTTCAGCGGCGTCCTCCATCTCGCCGAGTCCGACCCCCAGGCGGCGCTCCTCCAGTCCAATTCCCAGCAGTTCATCCGGCGCCTGTCCCAGGACATCAACCGCCGCCTGATCAACGTCCGTCGCGGCGCCGGCGCCCGCCAGCCCACCCGCATCCTGCTCACCGGCCGCGGCGCCCTCCTGCCCGGGCTGAAGGAGCAGCTGTGCGAGACCTTGCGCCTGCCCGTCGAGCCCTTCCAGCCCGCTTCCGTCCTCATCCTCGGCGAGGAGGTCAGCCAGGACCTCGTGCGCCGTGCCCAGAATCAGGTTTCCGAAGTCGTCGGCGAGGCCGCGCGGCTGCTCCTGCCCCAGGCCGCCGGCGTGAATCTGATCCCGAAGGACATCGCCGCGCAGATCGCGTTCTCCGCCCGTCAGCCCAAGCTGCTCGCGGCCGCCTTCCTCGCCGCGCTCATCCCTTTCCCCGTCTGGTACGTCTACAGCGAGAGCGCGGCGCATTCCCAAGGACTCACCTCTGCGCTCACCGCCCGCTCGGCCGAGCTCAAGCGTCATCAGGTCGCGCTGATCGACTCGCGCCAGAAGACGGACGCCGTCCTTGCGGTGAACCGCGAGCTCGAGTCGGTCGTGCTCAACCGGCCCAACTGGCTGGCCTTCCTGGCCGACCTCCAGGTGCGCATCTCCTCCCTCCCCAACACCTGGGTCGAGGAGATGCACGTGCGACGTGAGACCCAGACGCTCCCGCCCGCCGCCGAAGGCGAGCCGCCGCCCCCTCCGGTCACCGTGTCCAAAGTCATCCTCACGGTGAGGTTCCTCCTTCCTGAAGTCGCCCCGCAGCGCCCCCACAACGCCGTCGCCATGAACAAGCGGCAGAAGGCCCTGCTCGAGGCCCTGCGTCAGTCCAAGTTCATCGCCGAGATTCCCGACGGTGACATCAAGGGGGAGTTCACGCCCACCAACTCTCCGAAGCTCACGCTGACCCTGGTCATCAACAAGGAGGCCTCCCTCTGAACATGGACGCCTTCCGTAAGAACAAGGGCTTCTTCATCGGGCTCATCCTCGTCGCCCTGGTCTTCCTGCTCGGCGTCTCCCTGGCGGCGCTCAGCTATCTCGACGCCTCCGACGCCGACGGCCGGCTGCTCTCCGCCCAGCGCGAAGTCAAACTGCTGCTTGAAGGCCATGAGTTTCCGGCCTTAAAGGTGGCGCCCAAGACGGACAAGATCGCCCTCACCGGCGAGTCCACCGAGGCGGCGGCCAAGGACCTGGCCGAGCTCACCTCGCGCCAGGCCGAGCTCCGCAAGGCGATCAACGGTGACCCTGATTCCGCCATCAAGGGCCGCGTCTCCGCCAACTCGTCCGAGCTCGCCTCCACCATCCGACAGTCCGTGGACGAATGGAAGCGCTTCGCCCAGGACAAGGACGTGCGTCTCCTCCCCAACGACCAGTGCGACTTCGGCTTCCGTCGTTACATCCGCAATCCCGGCACCTCGCCCCGCAAGGACCTCGTGCGCGTCGACCAGCAGCGCCTGGTCATCGACTACCTGTTCCGCCTCCTGGTCGAATCCCGGCCCGCCGGCGCGCCCATGCTGCTCCTCTCCGTCGACCGCGAGCCCGTCGAGACCTTCGTGATCATCCCCGAGGGCAAGCCGGGGGCCGGCACGCTCGGGCCGGATCCCGACGGGGTGCGCAACTCGGAGGCGGACGAGTTCTCCCCGACCCGCACCTTCCGACGCAAGGACCTCGTCGAGACGCTTTCCTTCCGCGTGCGTTTCGTCGGCTCCACGCCGACTTTCCGCACGTTCATCAACAAGCTTCGCAACTCCGGCCGACCCTTCGCCATCACCAGCGTCGACGTGGGCCTGCCCAACGCCGAGGCGATGAAGATCATTTACGCGGCCGCCCCCGCAGCCCCCGCCGCAAACGCCGCGCCGGCCGCCGCCGCGGTCATCCCCGGCCTCATCCCCTCTCCCGTCCCGGGCGCCGATGCCGCCGCCAAGGACGAGCGCATCACCGTCGTCATGGAGAAGCCCACCGAGTTCACCGTCCAGATCGACTACCTCCACGCGCCCGAAGCCCCCGTCGCGGAGGGCGAGGCCAAGAAGTAAGCCATGAATTCCCGCAAGGACATCGTCATCATCTGCCTTTCCGCCCTGCTGCTGGCCGTGGCCGGGGTCTTCTCCGCCGCCAAGCTCGGCATGATTGAGGTCGGGTTCATCCGCCCCATCGTGCTGGATCCGCAGGCTTCGGACGCTCAGTTCGCCGAGCTCAAGGCCGCCCCCAAGGGCGTGATCTACCCTTCCACGCCCAGCCCTTCCCTCGAAGACAACGCTCCTGACGTGCCCACGCCCGAGGAGAATGAGGACGGCTGGGACTTCGACCTTTTCACCACCATCGACATCGCCTGGGACCCCGTGCTCAAGGAGTACGTGCCCAAGCGCCGCAAGGTGATCCCGCTGCCGCCCTTCGGCGTCTCCCTGGCCAAGGTCGGCCATCCCCGCTACCCTTACATCCTCCGTTTCTCCATCATGGGCCGCAAGGGCCGTGAGGAGATCGACCGCAAGTTCGCCATCGAGAACCTTGAGACCAAGCAGTACTACGACGGCTGCCGCATCGGTGCGCCGCTCGACGCCAACACCCCGGTGGTCCCCGTCTCGTTCGCCGTCGTCAAGGAGAAGGACAAGGACGGCTTCCTCGTGAGCCGCAACGTGCTCAAGCTTGAGGACAAGAAGCTCGGACGCACCGTCGAGATCGACGACGTCAAGCCCGTCGAGTTCTCCGACCAGACCGACATCCTGCTGGTCTCCACCTCGGAGCCGGACAAGTCCTGGACGCTGCACGCGCTGGGCGACAAGTTCACCTACAACGACGCGCTCTACGTGGTCAAAGGCGTTGACTTGGCGGCCAAGACGGTGACGCTCGACAAGACCTTCGCTCCTAACCCCAAGAAGCCGAAGAAGACCTTCACCGAGGTCCTTGCCATCCCCTCTGCCAAGCCCGCCGCACCTGCGGCGTCAGCCAGCCCTGCGACCCCCGGAGCCCCGGCACCGGGGACTCCCCCGGTACCCACGGCCCAGCCCGGCTTCCCTCCGGGATTCGTGCTTCCCCCTCCCCAATAACGCAGACCGTCCTTTCAAATCCATCTCATGAAGACGAATTCACGCATGCGGCTCACCCTCGCCGCTCTCTTCCTGGCCTCAGTGTCCGGAGCCTTGATCGGCCAGTCAGCCGACGTCGCGCTGCAGCCAGTCAAGCTCCTCAGCGAGGCCATCAAGCTGAGGGATGAGGGCAAGCTGCAGCCCGCCCTCGAGAAGGCCGAGGAGCTGCTCAAGCTCGACCCGTCTGACGAAGGAGCCAAGGAGCTCCGCGCCAGCATCGTCGCCGAGCTAGAGAAGGCCGCCAAGAAGGCCCCCGCCGCGCCGGCTCCCGCCGCCCCCGGCGTCGAAGCCCCCGCCGCTCCTGCCGCGCCGGCCCCCGCCGCCCCCATCGATGCGCTCGCCCAGGAGCACGCCGCGCTCTACGCCGAAGTCGACGCCGCCATCGCCAGGGCCAAGGCCGAGGCCGCTCGCGGTGACCACGCCAAGGCCGTCGCCACCCTCGACGCCGCCATCGCCGCGCTCCCCAACATCGTCTCCGCCCAGCCCGTCCGTGACCGCGCCAGCCTGGCCCGTCAGGACGTGCTGCTCAACAAGGACGCCGTGAAGCCGTCTTCCGACCCTCTCCTCTCCGGAGCCTCCAAGGAAGTGTCCGCCAAGGTCGCCAAGTCCCAGGAGCTTCTCCAGGCGGCCGAGTCGCTTGTCCGCAAGGGCGACGTCGATTCTCTCTCAGCTGCGCTCAGCGAGCTCGACCGCGCGGGCCGCGAGCTTCCTTCGAACGTCGCCGCCGACCCCGTCAAGGAGCGCATCAAGACCGTCCGCGCCGGCGCGCTCGGCCGTCTCGCCCTCCTCTCCATCAACTCCCGCGAGATGTCCCGTGCCGACGGCTACATCACCGACCTCGAGAAGCTGGTGGGCGAAGCCGATCCGTCGGCCGTCCGTCTGCGTGCCGAATTCAAGGCCCGTCGGTCCGACCCCACCTACCAGAACATCGACGAACTCTCCCCCGGCTTCCGCCAGAAGACCGACCGCGTCCAGGAGCTGCTCGTGCGCGGTCGCGCGCGCTATCTCTACGGAGACTATCAGGGCGCCATCGAGGTCTACCGCGAGGTCATGCAGTACCAGCCCAACAACCCTGAGGCCAAGGCCTACCAGGTGCGCATCCGCGAGCTCCTTTCCGAGACCTCCGGCCAGTGGAACCGCGGCGTGACCAAGGGCAAGCTGCTCGAGCTGCTCGACGAGACCTGGAAGCTGCCCGAAGTCTTCAACCGCGAGGTCACGGTCGTCGGCGGGCCGCAGGTCGCCGACCCCATCACCGAACGCATCAAGACCATCGTCCTCCCGACGGTCCGCATCCTTGACCAGCCCCTCGACCGTGCCTGCCAGTACATCAGCCAGCAGGCTCAGCAGTATGACAAGGACCAGCGCGAACTGAACATCGTCCCCGTCGATCCCGAGCGCAAGAACCCCCCGATCAACCTGACCATGGGCGGCGTGACGGTCGAGCAGGCTCTCAACATCATCACGCGCCAGGCCAACTTCACCTGGATCGTGAGCCAGGGCATCATCGAAGTGCGTCCCGACTCCGGCTCGAGCGACCTCGAGACGGAGTTCTTCCCCCTCGCCCCTTCCGCGGTGATCAAGATGACGGGCGTCAGCGGCGGCAGCGCCGCCGCTCCGGGCGCCACGGCCAGCCCCTTCGCGGGCGGCGGCGGAGGCTCCGCCGGCGGCTCCGAAGCCCGCCCCGAGGAGATCGGCATCAAGAACTTCTTCATCCGCTCGGGCGTCGCCTTCGAGGGCGTGAACGGCGCGGCCATGGCGTACGACGGGACCAACCTCATCGTCACGCAGAACCGGAAGAACCTCGACCGCGTCCGCAACATCCTGCGCCGCTATTCCGACATCAAGCAGGTCCACATCGAGTCCAAGTTCATCGAGGTCTCGCAGTCGGCCCTCAACGAGCTGACCACGAACTGGCAGATCATCAATCCCGCCAATGTCATCCGCGCCCAGAGCGAGCTCCGCACGCTGACGGGGGTCTTCGGCATCTCCGCCGCATCCCGTAACGGCGGCATCGAGCGCACTGACAACACGGGCGCCCCCCTGCCCACGGTGACCATCCGCAACAGCCCTCCCCCCATCGGCGGTTCCAATTATGGCACCGGCAATCCCGTCTTCGGCGGCTGGGGCTCCGCGACCGGCGCCGCATTGCCGGCCGGCGCCGCCTACGGTGGCAACATCGGCCTGATCGACAGCTACAACCTCAACCTCTTCCTCCGTGCGGTCGAGCAGAACAGCGGCACGGACCTCATGTCCTCCCCCAGCCTCACGGTGCTGGACGGAAAGACCGCCATCATCAAGGTGGCCCAGCTGCTGCGCTACCCCCAGTCCTACGGTGACGTGCAGGCCGTCGTCAGCCAGGGCGGCGGCGTCGCCGCGGGCGGTGCGGGCGGTCAGGCCGTCGCCGTGACCGCGGGCACCCCGCAGGACTTCGCCGTGCAGGAAGTCGGCGTGACGCTGGAGGTGACTCCGACCGTCGCGGCCGACGATTCCATCGCGATGAACCTCAAGCCCAAGGTCATCGAGTTCGAGGGCTTCGTGGAATACGGCGGCACCTCCGTCGCCATCTCGGGCACCACCACCGTCACCGTGCCCTCCGGCTTCTTCCAGCCGATCTTCACCACGCGTGAGGTCGTCACGGACGTCACGGTCTTCGACGGCGCGACCGTCGTCATCGGCGGCCTCACCCGCGAGGAAGTCAAGACGGTCGAGGACAAGGTGCCCGTGCTCGGGGACATCCCCCTCATCGGCGCGGCCTTCCGGTCCTCCGGCAAGAGCACCAGCAAGCGCAACCTCATGGTCTTCGTGACCGCCAACCTGGTCTCGCCGGGCGGCGCCACGCTCCGCAGCTCCCACTCCGGCATGCGCGCCGGCTCGACATTCTCGAACCCGGTCCTGGCCTCGCCGGGAGGCGCCGTCTACCGCGAGCCGGTCGAGCCCGCCGCCCCGGCCGCGCCCGCCGCGCCCGTCGCGCCCGCCGCGCCCGCGGCTCCGGCTGCGAACTGAAAGCCCGCGCAACGGCCGCCGAACGGGCCCGCCTCACGGCGGGCCCGCTTTTTTCTGGCTGGGGAGGCTCCGCGGCCGAGACTCCATGCATGCGCTGGATGCTAGTCGACGGCTTCAACCTGGTCTTCCGCAGCCATTTCGCGATGGAGAGGTCCAACCTCCGCCGTCAGTCGGATCAGTTTCCCACCGGCGCCCTGCACGGCTGGATCAAGTCTCTGCTCGACTTGCGTGATTCGGAGAAGCCCGACCGGGCCGCCGTCTTCTTCGACCTGGGCGGATCGGACCGTCATCTTGCGGCGCATCCCGAATACAAGGCGCAGCGTGATGACACGCCGGAGGACATCGTGCTCCAGCTGCCGGAGGTCAAGCGGCTGACGGCCCTGCTCGGCTTCCAGGTGGTCGAGCGGCGGGGCGTCGAGGCCGATGACCTGATCGCGACGGCGGTGCGGCGGCTCTCCGCCGAAGGCCACGGCTGCGTCATCGTCAGCGCGGACAAGGATTTCGGCCAGTGCGTCGGGGGCGAGGTCTTCCAGCTCGCGCCGCCGCCCACCGCCAATCCGTCCGCCGGATGGCGCCGCCTTGACGCGGCCGGCGTCACCGAGAAGTTCGGGGTCCCTCCGGCGCACATCGCCGACTACCTCGCCTTGGTCGGAGACGCGTCCGACAACATCCCGGGCCTGCGCGGAGTCGGGCCCAAGACCGCCGTGAAATGGATCACCGAGCATGGCGGCCTCGAGCAGGTGCTCGCCGCGGCCGACCGGCTCGAGCCCGGGCGCTTCCGCGAGCAGGTGCGTGCGGAGGCCGACCGCATCCGCGCCAACCTCGACCTGGTCACCTTCCGGACCGATTACGAGCTCGACCTGGGCGAGGCCCCCGTCGAGGACGTCGAGGGCGTGGAGCGTTTCCTCGGTGAGATGGAGATGCACGCCACCTTGCGCCGTTACCGCGCCCGGCACGGCAGGGATGCCGCCGACAACGCGGCCGTCTCGGCGCCCTCCGTCCCACAGAAGCCCCCGAAGCCTCCGGAGCCGTCCGGCGGCTCCGTGCAGGGGGAGCTCTTCTGAAACGAAGAGGCCCGCCTTATGGCGGGCCTCGATGCGCGGGAGAAGCGGCGGTCAGTTCTTCTTCTCAGCCTTCTTCTCGGCCTTCGGAGCCTCGGCCTTGGGGGCTTCGGCCGCGGCGGCGGGGGCGGCCTGCTGGCCGGCCTGCTGCTGCTGGATGGCGCCTACGACCGTGTTCACTTCCTCCTGGTTGAGCAGGATCACGAACTTGCCCTCGAGGACTTCGACCTCGTAGTTGTGGGTGATGGAGTATCCGACGCTCTGGGCCATCTCCTGATTGCCCTTGTCGAGGGCCTGGGCGGCCTGGTCGAGCAGGTCCTTGAGCTTCTTCTTCTCCTCCTCGGCAGTCGCGCGCTCGTGCATGGAGCGCAACTGCACGAAGGCGTCGCGGCGAGCCTGTAGCTCCTTGGCGAAACGCTCGAACATCACGATGGCGTCGAGGCTGAGCAGGTCGGCCACGCGGAGCAGGCGGCGTTCACCGCGCACGACGAGGTCCTCCTCCTTGAAGTCCTTGGCGGCCCGGGCCTTGGCGGCCTCCTCCTCGTTCACCACGGCGTGCAGGCGGAGCTTGGTGTTCACCAGCGCCGTCTGGCGGTCCGCGATGAGCGGAAGGCTGAAGTAGCGCCGGGCGAAGATCGCGTCCTTCTCGTTGAAGTCCTTCACCTCGGTCTCGAGGACCTTGGCGAGGGCGTCCTTCTCCGGCGTGGTCAGGGCCGTCTGCTGGCGCTGCTGCAGCTGACGGAGCCGGCCGAACTGCTGGCCGTGCGCGTTGAGCTCCTGCTGGAAACGCACGATCGCGTCCTGACCGGTGAGGGTCAGGGCGACGCGGCCGAGGTTCTGGCCGAGCGGGAGGATCTCGATGACCGGGCCCTTGGGGGCTTCGGCGGGAGCTTCAGGGGTGGCGGTGGTGCTCATGTCTGATGGGTTGGGGTGTCTGGGAAAGGGTTCACTTCTTCTCTTCGTCCTTCTTGGCCGGAGTCTGGTCGCTCAGGCGCTTGCTCTCCTCGTCCGAGAGCAGGGTGTAGAGCTTGGCCTCGGCCGTCTGGAGCGTGATTTCGCCGGGCAGGTCGTAGCCGCGGGACTTCTTGAACTCCTCGAGCGCGGCGTTCACCTCGCCCTGGGCGTTCTTGACGGCGTCCTCGACCTTCTTCTTGTCCGCGTCCTTGGTGAGGCGGGGCTGGAGGTCGACGAGCTGCTGCAGCGCGCGGCGGGTCTCCATGACGCGCTGCACCTGGAGCTTGAAGGCCTCGACTTCCACGGCGCCGCTGACAGAGCCTCGGTTGAGGAACTTCTTGTCGCCGGCGTTGACGACCGACTCGGCCTTGAACTCCTTGTCGGCGGCGAGCTTGATGTATTCCTCGTTGGAAAGGGCGGATAGCACGTTGAGCTTGGTCTGCACCACGAGGTACTGGCGGCTCAGGTCGAAGCCGTAGTTCTTGGCCATGGTCGCGTTGTCGGACTGCAGCACGGCCAGCTTGGCCTCGAACTCCTTGCTCCGGGCCTCGCGCTCGGGGGTCGTCAGGGCGATCTGCGCCAGCTGTTGGACCTGCTGGGCTTCCTGACGCTTCTGGTTGATGACCTGGACATTCCGCTCGAAGTTGGCGAAGTCCTCCACGGCGGCGAAGTTGCGGACGAGGACGAAGCGTTTGCCTTCGACCTCGAGCACCTCGACCTGGGCGGCCTTGGGGTCCGCCGGCTTGGCATCGGCAGGCTTGGTCTCCTGTGCCGTCGCGGACAAGGCGCAGAGGCAGAGGAATGCGGTCAGCTTCTTCATGGATTCGTAGGGACGGGAGGGTTGAAAATAACGAGAACCTCCCCGGGCTCTACAAAAAAATACGCCCAGACCTTACTTTTGGGGCTTTTCCAATGCTTTGCCCATCAAGCCGGCCAAGTCCACCTTCTCGATCTCCCGCTGCAGGGCTTCATCCGCCAAGGCGGCGCGCACTTTTGGGTGGTCGATTAACTTATTTAAATCATTATTATTCAATGCTTTACGAATATCAGCATCTTGCCATGCTTGGTAGACTGTCGGGTGTGAGGCCAGGCCCCGGATTTCGGGCATCGCCATGAGTCTCCGTCTCGCCGCGGGATCCGCCATCACTCGGCGAGAACGGGAAATCAGGATGCGATGCCGGTCAGGGATGGGGGACCAGTCCCTGAGTTCCGAAGCCAAACCACTTTCTATCAGTTCTTTGCGGATTCTGACGGGCCAGGCCTCGCCCTCTGTCGGTCCCTGCAGGCATTCCTCGATGGAGGCCCATGAAAACAGGGTCATCACCAAAAGGACGAAGTACATGATGCCGGTCCAGCAACCGACGAATGCGCCTGCCACTGGACTTTCAGCCTCGTCCGAGCCCTCCGGCCTGCGTCCCAGCCACCAAGAGGCCGAATAGGTCATCAGCCCCGCGACGGCGCCGAGGACGCAGATTCCGGCCGCGCCCCTGAGCAGCCACGGAAAGTCCGAGCCCTCGAGCGCCGCGTGTCCGGCCTCCGGCCCGAAGGCCCAGCCTGCGGTGATGCCCGCGGTGAGTGCGGCCGGGCCGGCCAGCTGACGCAAGGGGCCGCGCCGGTAGCCTCGCCAGGCGCCCCGGATCATCAGGCCGAGCAGCAGGGCCAGGGCGACGTAAGCGGAGACGGGGAAGGCCGGTTCCATGGATCAGCGCTCTCCCAGCACCTTGAGGATGCGTCCTTCGCGCGCCTCGATGCTCTCCGTCAGCTTGAACTGCACCAGCGCGCGCCGCAGGTTGTGGCCCGGGTGCCGCACCTTGAAGTAGACGTCGCCGGCGAGGTGGTCGGCGAGGAAACGGATTCCGAGCTCGAGCGGGATGAGATGCACGCAGTCGAAGAGACGGCGGTGGTCCTCCTCGCTGAGGAACTCGCGCGCGTGCTTCAGATAGCCCCGGTAGATGGCGGTGAACAGGTCGGTGTCGAAGATGACCGATGACAGGTCCTGGGCGTCCTCGCCGGCCGGGTTGCAGGCCGACCGTGTCGCGTCGCCGATGTCATAGTGCACCAGTCCCGGCTGCACCGTGTCGAGGTCGACGATGCAGGTTCCGCGGCCGGTGGCCTCGTCGATCATCACGTTGCCGACCTTGGGGTCGCCGTGCGTCGTCCGCAGCCTGAGACGTCCGGCGTCCAGCGCGTCCTGCAGCACGCGGCAGCGGCCGCGGCGTTCCTCGACGAACCGCACCGCGCGGCGGGCCTCGGGCGAGGCTTCGAGACGTTCCTGGCCGGCCCGCGTGGCCAGGGCCTCGTCGAGCTTGGCGAGGTAGCCGGGGGTGACGTGGAAGCCGGGCAGGGCGTAGCGCAGGCGCGACGGCTCGAGGTCGCTCACCATCCGGTGGAAGTGCCCGAGCACGAAGCCGACCTCGTGGGCGTGCTCGGGATTCTGCACGCGCTCGTGGGCGTTGGCGCTCGCGATCTGAGAGATGGCCCGCCAGAGGTCTCCGTCGGCGTCGGTCACCCAGTCCTCGCCCGCCTTGGTCTGGATGATCTTGGGGAGCTGCCAGATGCGGTCCGAGCGGTCGGCCTCGGCCTCGAGCCGCGCATGGCAGTGGTCGGTCAGCGCGCGCATGTTCTGCATGATGGCCTCAGGATCCGGGAAGACCGACTTGCGCACGCGCTGCACGATGAAGCGCTGCTCGGAGAACGTCGTGCGGAAGATCGCCAGGTAGGTGTCGTTGACGTTGCCCGAGCCGTAGGGCTCGACGGTGACCAGCCGGCCCTGGACGTCGAACTGCCTTGCGATGAGGGCTGCGCGCATGGGACGGCCCCAATCTGCCCCGCCGCGGCCGTCTGGCGAGGGCATTCGGCCTCCGCCAAGGCTTGCCTTCCCCGCCCGGACCGCCCACGTTCATCCTTCCTTCGTGCCGCCACCTTAGCTCAGTTGGTAGAGCGTCTCATTCGTAATGAGAATGTCGCCGGTTCAAGTCCGGCAGGTGGCTCCAGCACGGAGGGCCTTTTCATCCCGGCCGGCTTGCGTCGACCGGCAAACCTCCCTCCCTCCCAGCATGAGCCGAGCCAAGCATCCTCCCCGCAGCCGCGACCTCAGCCGTCGTTACGACCGGGCCTTCCGCGCGGATGACGCCTACCGCGCCACGCTGCCGGACATGCAGAACACCGACGGCTCCCAGATCCAGGGTGCCAACGTGCCCATCCAGCACGTCGGCATCTCGGGCTTCCGCCTGCCCATGTCCGTGGCGTCGCGTGAAGGACGGCCCGTGCTCCTGGAGTGCTCGGTCACCGGCACGGTGTCCCTCGGCGCCGACCGCAAGGGCATCAACATGTCCCGCATCATGCGCGTCTTCTACGAGTTCAAGGACCGCGTGATGTCCCATGAGCTGCTCGAGGAGGTCCTGCTCCGCTACAAGAAGGAGCTCGGCTGCAGCCGAGCCCGCATCCTGGTCGAGTTCCGCTACCCGATCCTGCAGAAGTCCCTGCGCTCCGGCCTCGAAGGCTGGCAGTACTACCGCGCGGTCCTCGAAGGCACGGTCGACGACCTCGACCGTCTCCGCCGCTACGTGCATTTCGACTTCGTGTACTCCTCCGCCTGCCCCTGCTCCGCGGAGCTCACCGAGCACGCCCGTGAGGAGCGTTCCGCCTACGGCATCCCCCATTCCCAGCGCTCCAAGTCCCGCATCGTCGCCGAGGTGGCTCCCGGACGCAGCCTGTTCGTCGAGGACATGAAGGACCTCGCCCTGGCCGCCCTCCAGACCGAGACGCAGGTCATGGTGAAGCGCGAGGACGAGCAGGCCTTCGCCGAGCTCAACGGCGCCTACTCCAAGTTCGTCGAGGACGCCGCCCGTCTCGTGTTCGAACGCTTCGACGCCGACCTCCGCGTGCGCGACTTCGTCGTCGCCTGCTCGCACTTGGAGTCGCTGCATTCCCACGACGCCGTTTCGGTCATCAACAAGGGCCTGCCCGGCGGGCTCTCGGCCGACTTTACGGGCTTCAGAGACCTGGTCTGCTGACTTCTCCGAGGCTTGCCCCGCCCCTCGCCGGGGGCATCCTCGGTTCCACGAGGGGGTAGCTCAGTCGGATCAGAGCAGCAGCCTTCTAAGCTGCGGGTCGCGGGTTCGAGTCCCGCCCCCCTCGCCACTTTCTCCCGGGCTTGCTCCTGCGGCCTGACATCGGTTTGCTCCGCCCATGGAAATCCATGTCGCCCGGAAGTCCGTCTCGCTCGGGACCTTCAAGCCTGAGGAGGTCCGCGCCGGGCTGGCGACCGGCCGCTTCATCACGACCGATCTGGCGTGGCGGGAGGGCATGGCGGAATGGAAGGCGCTCGGCGAGTGGCCCGAGTTCGCGGGCGCGGTGCCCCCGCCGTCCCCGGGCTTCCCCGGCGGCTCCGCCGAACAGCCGCCGCTGCCCTCTTGGGAGCGCGGCGCATCCTTCGCCCACTTCTTCGCCACCATCAGGGAGGTGGCGCTCGATCCGGTGCGCACGTTTGACGGGATGCGTGAAGGCGGCTTCAGCCGGCCCATCTCGTTCACCTACGCCTCCCTCTTTCCCGCCTGGCTCTGCGGCAGCGCGCTTTACGGCGGCCTGATTTTCTTCATGGCCAGTCTTGCCTCCCATGATGGTGGCACCGGTCTGAACAACGACCCAGTGGGCAAGCTCATCACCGACATCGGCCCCGCCGTCGCCGCCGCGGCCGCCGCGGCCATCCTGGCCTTCATTTTCCTTCTCCTGCCGCTCTTCAATTTCGTCGGCGCCGCCGTGGCCCATCTGCTCCTGCTGCCCTGGAATCCGAAGGGCGGATACGCCCAGACTTACCGGGCCCAGGCCTACGCTTACGGAGCGTTCATGCCCTTCGCCTTCATTCCTTGCGTGAATTACGTGGTCGGTCCCTGGCAGGTGGTCGCCGCGGTCATCGCGCATTCACGCGTGCACCGGATCGTCTGGTGGAAGGTGGCGATCTCCCTCGTCCTTGTCCCCTGCTGCTGCGTCTGCGGAATCTACTCCCTCCTCATCGCATCGCTCGCCGGCAAGTTCTGACGTCCTCTTCCCATGCAGATCCACATCGCCCGCAAAGGCGCCCAGCTCGGCGTCTTCACCGATGACGAGGTGCGCGCCGGACTGGCGGCCGGGCGTTTCAACGCCGCGGACCTGGCCTGGCGCGAGGGCATGGCGGAATGGAAGGCGCTCGGCGAGTGGCCCGAGTTCGCCGCTGTTTCGCCCGCCGCCCCGGCCGCGCCCGCCGTCACGTCCGAGATTGCCTGGGAGCGGGGCAAGTCCGCCGGTTCGTTCTTCGCGACCGTGAAGCAGGTGATCTTCGACCCTTCGGTCCTGTCGACCGGACGCCTCGGCTTCGGCGACTGGCTGCTTTTCTGTTACGTGGCCCTGGCCTTCGCGGCGCCCTTCAATCTGGCCGGCGTCTTCCTGGCCGGCCAGCAGAACGAGGCCCTCGCCTCCATGGTCCGGGGCTTCGGTCTCCCGCAGTTCAACGAGTTCGCCGACCAGATGGCGCAGACCCCGCCGACTCCGGTCGGCCTGATGGTTTTCCAGACGGTCATCGGACTGGCGTTCGCCCCGATCTTTTACGCAGGCCTCGGCCTCGTCCATTGGGTCGGCCAGAGGATCTTCCGGATCAGGGTGCCGGCTGAGCGTACCGCGGCCTCCGCGCTGCTGGCCAGCGGCGCGTTGTTGCTCCTGGCCGCCCCTTTCCAGCTGCTGGCCTTCGACCTCCGCGCCCAGCTGATCGTGGGCGTGCTGACTTTCATCCCCTTCTGCGTGGTCTACTTCCGCTCGTTCGGGGCGGCGACCGGCGTCAATCCCTGGGCGCAGTTCGGCATCTCCTGCTTCGTCTGGTTCGTGCTCTGCGCCTGCTGCTGCGTCCTTCCGCTCAGCTTCTTCGGGCTCCTTGTGAGCCGCTGACCGGTGCTGCGCCTGATCCGCAGGCCCCCTTACCCCGGCGAGCTGAGGCACGAGCTCGTCTGGAGCGCCACGTTCCTGGGCGGCGGCGCCGCCGCCTTCCTCTGGTTCGCCACCGGGTGGAGCCTGCCGGACTGTCTGCTCATGAAGTGGACGGGGCTGCCCTGCCTCGGCTGCGGCGGCACGCGTTCGGCGCGCTGCCTGGTCGCCTTCGATCCTTGGCAGGCCCTGCTCTACCATCCGGGCTTCACGCTGACCGTCCTCGGGCTGTGCCTGTGGACGCTCTACTCCGCGTACGTCCTGGTCAGCCGTGATCCATTGCGCCTGAGGATCGCCATGGATGAGTCCGGGCGCTCGTGGCTGCGCCGCGGTCTGGCAGCGGGAATCCTCCTGCATTGGGCCTGGCAGGTCTTTTATCTCACCCGGGCATGACCCGCCGCGTCCTCAGGCTCATCGGCTGGCTTGCGCTCACGGCGGTTATTCTCGCCGTGGCGCTCGCGGCGGCCTACGGCCTGCTGGACCGTCCGGGGAAGAAAGCGATTGAAGGGCCGGCGCTCGATCTCGTCGACAGGGTGCGCGAGGACGGTGAGACGCCGCGGCGTGTGGTGGGCTGGCTCGACCGGGTGGCGGACGCCACCTTGTCGGTGCAGGGCGAGGTGGTGCCGGCTCCGCCGCCCGCCCCCGGGTCGGTCTGCGCCTACGGGGAGCCGCTCGACCGGGTGGGCCTGCAGCGCCTTTCCAACCGGGGCCATTCGGTCGGCTATGACAACGCCCTGCCCGGACCTCGTTGGGCGGCCTACCGCGTCTTCCCGCATTCCGGCCAGTCGCCTCCGCGGCCGTCGTCGTTCCGCACCGATCGCCGGACTTCGGCCCTGGTCCGCACCGATGAATACACGCGCTCCGGCTACGACCGCGGGCACATGGCGCCCAATTACGCCGTCGCGGTCTGTCACGGCGTGGACGCGCAGAACGAGACCTTCCTCATGAGCAACGTCGCTCCGCAGCTGCATGCGCTCAACGCAGGGCTCTGGAAGGACCTCGAGCTGCGCATCGCCCAGCGCTACGTCGAGCGCTACGGCGAGGTCTGGGCCGTCGTGGGGCCGGTCTACGGGGCCGCGCCTTCCAGGTTCGGCCGCATCCCCGTGCCGGAGGCGTTCTGGGCGGTCATCGCCGAATATGACGAGGCCGGCCGTGGCGTGCGCGCCATCGCCTACCTCGTTCCGCACGAGGAGAGGTGGCGCGACCGCGAGCTGACCCGTTACGTCGTCAGCGTCGACCGCCTCGAAGAGCTCACCGGCCTCGACTTCTTCCCCGCGCTTTCCGCCGAGACCCAGTCGCTCCTCGAGTCGAGGCGCGCCGACCGGGCCTGGTGAACGCCGCGAGGTCGGCGGCGTGGATGAGGCCCACGCAGTCGGAGCCGTCGGCCGTCGGCAGCCAGCAGACCGGCAGCCGCGGCCATTCCCCGGCCATCGCCTCCCGCAGGCCTCCGACTTCGATGACCAAGGCGCCGTGCGGGAGCAGCGACGAGGCGGCCTCCCGCAGCAGCCGGCGGATCACGTCCAGCCCGTCCTTCCCGCTCACCAGCGCTTCCGGCGGCTCGCGATGGAATTCGGCGGGCAGCCCGCGCAGCACCTTCTCCGGCTCATACGGCGGGTTGCTGATGATCAGGTCGTAGCGCGGCCGTCCTGCCAGCGAGCGCATGACGTCGGTGCGGTGCAGGCGGACGCGCTCCTTGAGTCCGTGGGCGGCGACGTTCTCCGCCGCCACCTCCAGGGCTTCGGCGGACAGGTCGGTGGCGTCGACCGTCGCCTTGGGGAAACGGCGGGCGAGCAGCACGGCGAGGCAGCCCGAGCCCGTGCACACGTCGGCCACGCGGAGGATGCTCTCCGCCGGCGGCAGCCAGGCGGGGATGACTTCCGGAATCAGTTCCACGAAGTAGGAGCGCGGGATGATCACCCGCTCGTCCACCTTGAAGCGCAGCCCGCCCAGCCAGGCTTCGCCGACGAGGTAGGCCGTCGGCGTCCGATCCTCCGTGCGCCTGCGCAGCAGTTCGAGGAACCGCGTCGCTGCTTCCGCGGGCACCGGCTTGCGGAAGCAGGAAGGCAGGTCCTCCCAGGCCAGTCCGAGCGCGTGCCCGAGCAGCGTCAGCGACTCCTCTTCCGGTCCGAGGAAGCCCTGCCCGTGGGACACCCCGGCCCGGCGCATCTCGCGGTTGGCATGCCGGAGCAGGTCGCCTCCCGTACGGAGAGGCGGGGGCGGGGTGGGTCGCCTGCGGCCGTTCATGCCGCCGGCGTCTTCAGGTGAGCGGCGCCGCCGACCAGAGCTCCTTGGGCGTGCGCTCGAAGAAGTCCTCGAGGTACTTCGTCGTGGCTCCGCCCTGACGGAACACCGGGTCCTTCATGATCGCGCGGCAGACCGGGATGGTCGTGTGGACGCCGCGGATGATGTACTCGCTCAGCGCGCGGTGCATGCGGTCCAGCGCCTTCTGGCGGGTGGCGCCCACCGAGATGAGCTTGGCCACCATCGAGTCGTAGAGCGGCGGGATGACGTAGCCCGAGTAGCAGTGGGAGTCCACGCGCACGCCGTGTCCGCCGGGCGCGTAGTAGAGCCCGATCGTGCCGGGGCTGGGCGTGAAGTTGCGCGCGGGGTCCTCCGCGTTGATGCGGCACTCGATGGCGTGCCCGTTGATGCGGATGTCACGCTGGGAGAGCTCCAGCTTCTCGCCGCAGGCCACGAGGATCTGGCGGCGCACCAGGTCGATGTCCGTGACCTCCTCGGTCACGCCGTGCTCCACCTGGATGCGCGTGTTCATCTCCATGAAGTAGAACTTGCCGTGCCGGTCCACGAGGAACTCGAGCGTGCCGGCGTTCTGGTAGCCGATGTTCTCGGCGAGCTTCACGGCGACCTTGCCCATCTCCTCGCGGAGGCGGGGCGTGAGGAAGGGGGAGGGCGACTCCTCGATCAGCTTCTGGTGGCGCCGCTGCACGGAGCAGTCGCGCTCGCCTAGGTGGAGCACCTTGCCGTGCTCGTCCGCCAGGATCTGGAACTCGATGTGGCGGGGCTGCTCGATGTACTTCTCGATGTAGACCGAGCCGTTGCCGAAGGCCTTCTCCGCCTCGGCCCGCGCGCTCTCGAACTCCTTGGCGAAGGCCGCCGCGTTGTGCACGATGCGCATGCCCTTGCCGCCGCCGCCCGCCACGGCCTTGATGATGACGGGGAAGCCGATGCGCTGGGCCTCCTTGATGGCCTCGCGCTGGTTGTCCACCGGTCCGTCCGTGCCGGGGACGCAGGGCACCTTGGCCTTGGTCGCGGTCTGCCGGGCCACGGCCTTGTCGCCCATCAGGCGGATGGCCTCGGGCCTCGGGCCGATGAACTTGATGTTGGCCGCGGCGCACTTCTCCGCGAATCCGGCGCGCTCGGAGAGGAAGCCGTAGCCGGGATGGATGGCGTCGACGTTGGTGATCTCGGCCGCCGAGATGATGCGGTCCTCACGCAGGTAGGAATCCTTGCTGGGGCCGGGTCCGATGCAGACCGCCTCGTCGGCCAGCTGCACGTGCAGGGACTGCTCGTCGGCCTGGGAGTAGACCGCCACGGTCTTGATGCCGAGTTCGCGGCAGGCGCGGATGACGCGCAGGGCGATTTCCCCGCGGTTGGCGATGAGGATCTTGTTCATGCGCGTTCTCCGGGGCTCAGCTGACCTTCACGCGGAAGAGCGGCTGGCCGAACTCCACGGAAGTGCCGCTGGCGACCAGGCACTCGACGATGGTCCCGTTGAGTTCGGACTGGATCTCATTCATGACCTTCATCGCCTCGACGATGCAGACGACGCTGTCAGGCTTCACGGGGGAGCCGACGGTCACGAAGGGAGGATTGTCCGGAGAGGGGGCTGCGTAGAAGGTGCCCACCATCGGGGAAGTGATGACCTTGACGCCGGGGTCGGCGGCCGGGGCGGCGACGGGGGCGGTGGGCGCGGCGGCCGGAGCAGGAGCAGGGGCGGGGGCGGCGGCCGGAGCCGGGGCGGCCACGGCCGGGGATTGGAACACCGCGGGCTGTCCCGCCACGTCCCTCTTGATGCGCAGCTTGAACTCCTGGTCTTGGATTTCGAACTCGGACAGACCGGACTTCTTCATCAGGTCCACCACTTGTTTGATTTTGCTTAGGTCCAAGGGATTTTCCTCCGTTATGAGGGTGAAGCCAGACTGATACACCGCTTCAGTCCTACAAATCAATCCCTCATTCCTTGAGGACCTCGGGAATTTTACCTAAGTCGCTGTCTTTGTTTGACTTAATGAAGTCTGACAGCCTAGGAAATGCGGAGGTTTCTGGCTGAGAAAAACTGCCCTTTACCCTTATTTTTGTAAGTCCGATCAAGGCCCGGTTCGGGTTCAGGAGGCCGATTAGGGGAATCCCCTGCTTTTCCATGAGGGAGAAGTCCCCGATGAAGTCCAATTGCCCCCCCTCCAAGCCGGCCACCCCCGACAGGGTGAGCATGGCTTGGGGCCCGGTCACGGTGAGATCAGGGAGGTAGGCTTTGCCCTCCAGGCAGCCGAAGGTCCCCCGGGCCTCCTGAAGGTCATAGGAGGTGAGGTTGACGCCGAGCTCCTCGAGCAGGCCCGAAAGGCCCCCCAGGAGCCTGACCTTCTTGAGTTCGGGATCCACCAGGCGGTAGTCGCCCAGCCCTCGCAGCTGGCGCGGGGCCCGGAGGTCGACCGTGCCCTTGAAACTGAGGTCCAGGCGGGCATTGCCCGTGCGCTCAACATGGGTCCCCTCAAAGGCGGCCAGCAGAAGCTCTGGTTTTGAGCCCAGAATTGAAAATTCGACGGCGGGTTTCCGCAGGACGTCCCCCTTCACGTCCAGCCGCGCTTCGCCATCCGCCAGCCCGAAGGTCGTCCGGATGGTCATACGCTCACCGGCGCCCTCCGTCTTCGCCTTCAGGTTCAGCAGCGGAAACCCCCAGGCCTGGCTGGTTCCGGGCGCGGAGATCTCGGCGGTGACCGCCGGCTTGCCGCCCTCGGGACGTGCGACCACGCGGAGTCTCCGGCCCGCAGGCAGCCGCAGGCCCTTCAAAGCCTCGCCGAAGGATTCGCCGGCGCACCGTGCTGCGATCCACGGCTCCATGTCACCGCTGACGTCGACATTCGGGCCGGCGATCTCCGGAGGGAGGCTCCAGTCCCAGGTCACTTGCCCGTCGAGCGAGCCGTCGGCGGGCAGGCTTCCGCCGGCGAGGTCCTCCAGCCCTATGACCGTGCGTCTCGCGTCCGCATCCACCGTCACTTCGACCCCACGGAAAGGCGCGCCCATGAACGTGAAGTCATCGAGCTTCACCCGGCCCTTGGTCCGGGCTCCTTGCTTCATCCACTCGCCGTCGACGTCGATGTACGCGTGAGGATGCCTGCGCACCTGGAACAGCGACCACAGGTCCGTCCACCAGCGGCCGAGCACCTGGTCGAGGCATGGAGGCGCCAGGTCGCCGCGCAGGTGCAGGGAGAAAGGCCCGCCGGCCTTGAGCGACAGCTCGGCCTCACCGCGTACCGAGGCCAGCTGGAGCTCCGTCAGCCGCAGGGGTCTGGGGCCGCGGGCCGCATCGAAGTCAAATCCGGCCGAGAGGGGCAGGGCGGCGCCTGGCGCGATGGATGACGATGAAAGCCCCATCGCGCTGAAGCCGCTCAGGTCCGCCGCGCCCGTCGCTCGGGCCAGTCCCCCCGCTCCGTCGGCCACGAACCGCGCCTCTCTCAGGATTATGGAGCCGGAGAGCCCGACTCCCGCGTCCGCCAGCGCCTTGCGCAAGGGCGAGACGGAAAGCATCTCCTCCGAGCAGAGGTCCGCCCGGTCCAACGTCAGCTCGCGCCAGGCCCGGCCCTCGGTCTTCAGGCGCCCGCTGGCGCGTGAGCCGTCGGTCCTCAGCAGGAATCGCGTCTCCACCGGGCCTTCCCGTCCCACCAGCGTGTCCCATCGTAGGCTCACGGTCGGCAGGCCGTCCGCGTGCGCCTCGTCCGCCTTGGCGATGATGCGGAAGCCGCCGTGCCGCGGCTCAGGCGATGCGGTCACCCGCAGGCCGCGCAGGTTCATCCTGATGTCTCCGATCGCGGCCGAGGCCTGCGCGGCGTCGGCCTCCAGCGCCCACTCGCCAAGGCCTGCGTCCGGGCGGAAGCCCACGGAGGCCGCGATCCTCAGGCCCTCGATGCGCACGGGGGTGGACGACGGAGGTGAGATCGCCGGCTGCGCCAACGCCTCGATGCGCAGCGTCGCTCCGCCCGCCCCGTCGCTCCGTGCCCGCACTTCGACCGAACGGAGCCCGAACTCGTCCGCATCCCTGATCCATGCGTCGGCCGATCTCAGCGCGGCGGGGAGGTCGGCGCCGTTCCGTCCTCCCGTCATGAGGGTCGCCACCGGCACCTCGCCCGACAGGAACGCCGTCATCCCCCGGCTCCGCAGCCGCGCCGAACGTATCACCAGCCAACGGCCTTCGCGGAGGACCTCGCAGTCGATCCGGTCCGCGATCGTCCGCGGCCTGCCGTCGGGCGTCAGCGGACCGGGGAGCCTCACCTGGGCGTCGGTGACCATGAGTCCGGTCGGCTCCAGCTTCCCGGCGGCCAGCGCCGGCAGGCTCAGGCGTACGTCCAGGCTTCGCGCCGAGATCACCCCGTCTCCCGCCCCGTCGAAGCCCAGCGTGACGTCCTCCGCCCGCAGCGACCGGTCAGGATTCACCATCAGCGCGCGGGCCGAGAAGCGGACGCCCTTCGCCGCCAGCGCCGCGGCCGCTTCGTCGAGCAGCCGGTCGGGCAGGCGCACGGGCCGGTCGTTATGGGCGAGCCAGAGGAGCGCCAGCTGGCAGGGCAGCAGCAGGAAGAGGCACGTGTGGACGAGGCTCCGCAGGAAATTCCTCCGTGCCGGCCGCTCCGGCGCCGGGCTCATCGGGGCGCCGGCGGCGCCAGCAGCGGCGTCACCGCCTCGGCCTGCGCGGGTTCCAGCAGGAACTCGTCGGAGTCGGCTTCGTCCCGCAGCAGCAGCGTCCGCGCGTTGATCGGACCTGAGCAGAGGTAGGTGCGGAAGGTCTCGGCCGCTTCGCCGGCTCCGCCCGCGGCCCGGTCCGTCACGCGGATCTCGAACCGCCAGCCGCCGGCCCCCGTGTCCCGGTTCGGAAATTCAGCGGCGCGCAGGTCGGACATCACCGAGGCGAGCCGGCGCGCGGCGGCGGGATCGAGCGCGCCCTTGCCGGTCCAGCCGCCGTCCGGCCCCAGCCTGGCTTCCCCGATCAGGGCGCCGTCCTCCTTGCGCGTCACGCGCAGCCCGGTCACGCGGGCGCCCTGCGGCAGCGTGGCGACGATCCTGCGACGCCATGCTTGGGGCTCCACTTCCCTGTGCCCGCCCATGAGCGAAGCCAGGTCGCAGACCGCGCCCAGCGGCGCGCCCTTGGCCTGCACCAGCGCCGCGCCCGCGCGCGCTTCAGGATCCTCCGAGAATCCCACGGTCATCCGTTCGCCGCCGAACTCCAGTTCGACCGAGTGGAGCGGCGCGCCGTTCGGCCTCGCGGTCGCGGGCAGGGAGACGTCGGACTTGGTGCGCAGGGCCCGCAGTCCGGCGAGCCCCTCGAGGAAGCGGTTGACCACGGCGGCGTCGGCCTCCCGTCGGCGGGTGGCCGTCGAGCCCGGGGCGACCGGGATCTCCCAGCGCGGCTCATTGCCGGCGGAATCGATCCGATGGAGCGTGAGGGAGCGTCCGCCCGAGGTGAGCGTGAATCCGGTGACGAGCGCGGGCTCGAAATCGGCGGGGCGGGACGGGGCCAGGGCCCTGGCGGCGTTTCTCCACAGGGCCGTCCTCCTGGTCTCGATCAGGAACGTCGAGGGATTCTCCTCGAGGCGCGCCCAGGAGAGGCCCGGCGCGTCGGCCGCCGGCTTGCCGATGAGGAGCACCTGCCGCTTGGAGTTGCCCTCGACGGCGATCCGCAGGGCGGGCGTGGCGAGGCCGGTGGCGTCCTCGGCCGCCTCCTGGAAACGTGCGGCCCGCAGCCCGGTCAGGTCCGTGACCGCCTGCGTCGTGGCCTCCTGGTCGGCCAGCGTGTCGAAAGGCGCTTCGAACCTCCATTCCGGTCCGCCGAGGCGTCGGCCCGGCCGCACCCTTGATTCGGAGAGGATGGAGACCGTCTCGCCCCCGTCAACCTTGACGGAAACGGCCCTGGCCTCGAAGTCCGCGACCTCAAACACCTTGTCGACCCGGTAGGATTCGGGCTTGGCGGAGAGCGCCGCCCCCATCGCCTCGGCGAGCGGCAGGATGCGCCGGCCGTTGTCGCAGAGCAGAAAGAGGTTCCTCGTGGCGGGCTGGAGGCCCGCCCTGGCCTCGACCGGCTCGACGCCCTCGCCCGTCACGCGCAGCGTCCAGCGGGGTCGGTCGAGCCCGTAGGCGGCGAGGCCCTGCGGCCCGGCCTCGGATGCGTCGAAGCCCCCGTCGGTCGTGATGAAGCGCAGCTCGTCGACCAGCCGCTGCACGGCCCAGACGTTCGCCTGCCACTCGAACGGCTCCGTGATCTTCCAGAGTCCGGCCCGCCGTTCCATGGTCAGCCGCTGCGCTCCGTCGGTGACGGAGATCCTGGCCGGCTCAGCGGGGAAGAGCTGCTGCCGCTCGACGGCCGGGGCGCGATGCGACGAAGTCGCCCTCCACACGAGCGCGAAGGCCGCCAGGTTGGCCAGCAGCAGAATGATCGTGGTCCTCGACGGCCGCATCCGACGCTAGTTTCTGCGGCGCCAGACGGAAACCGCAAGCCCGACCACCAGTACGGCGAGCGGCACGGCGGCGAAGCGCAGTCCGAGCGCCCAGAAGTCCGCCGTGGTCGCCGTCAGCTGGAAGGACGTCGCGCCGCGTCCGGGCAGCGAGACGGCCCGGTCGCGGTCGGTCAGCCAGGCCGCGCACTGCACCATGAAGGCACGGTTGCCGCCCCGGCTCAGACGCTCGTTGGCGGCGATGTCGGAAGTGCCCACCACCACGAGCCTTCCTCCCGTGCCTCCGGCGCCCTGCCTGATCCCGGTGGCGCGCTCGGCGGCGGCGGCGACGCAGACCGGACCCGGCTGGTCCCGCGCGGAGTCGAACCTCAGGGGCCTCCTGGCGGGATCGGCCTCGCCCCAGGCGGCGTCGGAGGAGAAGATGAGCTGCCAGACGTTGAGCGTGCTGTCGGGCTCGCTGCCGATGTCATACTTCGCGGGACGGAGTCGGGCGGCCAGCAGCGGCAGGTCCTGGTCCTGCAGGACCTTCGTGAGCGGGTGGCCGCGGTCGTCCAGGCGGGTCAGCGCGATCTCGCCGGAAGGGGTGCGCCTTGTCGGATCCGGTTCCTGCAGTTCGGCGTCGGGGGAGAACACGCCCCATTCGGAAAGCAGCTGGTCCAGACCGTGCGCGCGCCCGGGCTCCAGCAGCGCCAGCGCGCGGCCGTTGCGCTCCATGAGGTAGCCGCGGAGCCTCGCCGTCTCGGCGGGAGAGAACGGGGCCTGCGGTCCGGCGATGAGCACCATCGAGGCGTCGCGCGGGATTTCCGGCGTCACCGCGAGGTCCAGCGCCCGCACCTCGAAGTTGCGCGCACGCAGGAGCAGCGAGAGCTGGGACAGCCCGCGCGCCTGCGAGACGTCCTCGAGTCCCAGTTCGCCGTGCCCGCGGGTGACGTAGCAGACCGCCGCGCGGTCCTCGGTGACGTCGATGAGCGCGGAGGTCACCGCCTCTTCGCCGCGGAACGCGCCCGAGGCGTCGGTCAGCTCCTTGCGGCGCACGTATCTGGCCCGGCCGTTGCAGGTGAGGATGAGGACGGTGTCGGCTTCCGGCGCGCCGTGCCGCGCCGCCACTTCCGAGAGGAGCGGCGCGTTGCGACCGCCGCCCACGGTGTCGATCCTGAACCAGGTCGCGCCGTCGCGGCCCGCTTCCAGGGCATAGGCGTCGAGCAGGCGCAGCAGGCGCGGCCGTAGCAGGCGCGATTCGTCGGAGCCGTCCCCCGCCAGGACGAGGGCGCGCACCCAGCCCGCGTTGCGCCCCTCTCCGACCGGACTGCGCCGTCCCGCCACGCGCACCGTCTCCGCGGATTCGGGGGCGAGGGAGTGGCGGCGGTCTGCGCTGAGGTCCTCGCGCAGGCGGAAGGCCGGCAGGGAGGCGAGGAAGTTGACCGAGGCGGCCAGGGCGAGCGCCAGCAGGGCCTGCGTCGCGCGGTTCAGCCGGCGCACGGGGCGGACGGCGGCGAAGTCGTCGGGCGCCTGCCTCATGACTCCTGCCCCTCCAGGGCGAGCACCGAGAGTCCGAGGCAGAGCAGGGTTCCCGTGGCGTAAAGCACCAGCGGACGGGAGTCGATGACGCCGGAGGCGAAGTCCTGCAGGTGTCCGAAGGTGCGCAGGTGGTCGGCGGGGTCGCGCAGCCAGCCCATCCACTCCCAGCTTTCGACGGGCAGCGAGTCGATGGCTCCTCCCGCGGCGGTCAGCGCGAGCAGCGCGATGAAGGTGAGCAGCGCCGCCAGCGCCGGACTGCGGGTGACGCAGCTGCAGAGCACGCCGACCGCCACGTGCATCAGGCCGCTGGTGAGCACGAACGCCAGCCCTCCCCAGAGGGACACGGGGTCGGCCAGCCTGGCGTCGCCCGGCGTGCCCAGGCGATGTTCGGTGAGCCAGGGGAATGCGATGAAGGCCGCCCAGAGCAGGGCCCAGACGGTCCACGTCGACAGGAACTTCGCCCACACCACCGACGCCGCGCTGGCCGGCGTGGTCAGGAGCGCGGCCAGCGTGCCCGACCGGCGCTCCTCGGCGAAGGTGCGCATGGTGAGCAGCGGCAGGATGAAGAGCAGCGGGACCCAGAAGAGGCGGAAGGTCCCTTCCGTCGGGGTCCACGGCGTCGGCGCCCGGCTGCACTCCAGCACGGCGAACCAGTGCACGGCCCCCATGAGGGCGAGGAAAAGCGCCGCGACCGACCAGGTCGCGCCGGAGAGCAGCGCGCAGCGCAGCTCATGGAGGAGCAGCACGCGGAAGTGCCTCATCTCAGGAGCGCCGCCTCTCCCCGGGCGAACGGCGGGTCGCGGCGAGGAAGATCTCCTCCAGGCCGAATCGGTCCTCGGAGGCCTCCCTCAGGCGGAGTCCCGCCAGCGCGAGTCCGGAGGCAAGCGACTCCAGGGCGGGCGAGCCGGCCGGGAGCGAGAGGCGCGTGCGACGCCAGCCGTCCTCCTCTCCGGCGTCCTCCGCCGTGGCCGCGGGATCCAGCGAGCGCGCCGCGGCCAGCACGGCCGCGGCGTCCTCGCGGGCCACCACGGTGAAGGAAGCCGCGGGCCGCAGTTCGCGGCGCAGGTCCGCCGGGCGGCCCTGCGCGACCAGCCTTCCGCGGTTGATGATCACGACCTTGTCGCAGACCTGTTCGACCTCATGCAGGATGTGGCTGGAGATGAGCACCGCCATCCGCCCCCGCAGCGAGCGGATGAGGTCGCGGATGCCGAGGATCTGGTGCGGATCGAGGCCGATGGTGGGCTCGTCGAGCAGCACGACCTTCGGCTCCGCCAGCAACGCGTCCGCGATGCCGACACGCTGCCGGAAGCCCTTGGAGAGCTGGCCGATGAGCCGCCCGGAAGCGCGGCGCGCGAGGTCGCAGTCCTCCATGACCTTCGCCACGCGCGCCTTCACGTTCGCAGGCTCCACGTCCTTGAGCCGCGCGCGCAGCGTGAGGTATTCCTCCACGCGGAGATCCTCCGGGAGCGGGTTGTTCTCCGGCATGTACGCCATGCGTCGCTTGGCCGCCGCCGGATCGAGCGCCACGGAAGCACCCCAGATGGAGGCCCTTCCGGAGGTGGCCGCCATGGTGCCCGCCAGGATCCTCAGGGTGGTCGACTTGCCGGCTCCGTTCGGGCCGAGGAATCCGACCACCTCCCCGGGCGCCACGGAGAAGCTCAGGTCCTCGATCGCGGTCAGTGAGCCGTAACGCTTGGTCAGCCCTTCCGCCGCCACCGCTGCCTCGGGCTTTTCGGCATCTGGGATCATGGCGGTGGTTCGGCTGCTTGCGTCTCGTCCTGAGACCGCCGCAGGTCTCACTTGGCCGCGGGAGCGGCGGTGAGCGAGGGCTCGGAGCGGACGAGGAAGGCCTTGTCCTGCTGCCAGACGTTGTCCGGGCGCAGGCGCCGGTCCATCGCGTTGAGCCACTTCGCCGCTTCGGCGGAATCGCCGCGCGCGACGGCGAGGTTGGCCAGGCTGAGCATGGCCAGGCCGCGCAGCGTCTCGGGAGCGGAAGGTTCGTCGGCGACGGCGGCGACGGCGGCCTCGGCGCCCTTGTCGCCGAGCTCCGTGCGGGTCAGTCCGGCGTAAAGGCGGGCGCGCAGGGCGAGCGCGCGCACGGCGGGGGCCTCGCCGGCCTTGCCGGCGGCGACGGCCGCCTCGTCGTAGGCCTTGGCTGCTTCGGCGAGCTTGCCGGCCCGCTTGAGGTCGTCGCCGACTTCCGCCAGCGCGACGGCGGCCAGCGGATCGCCGGCATGACGCGCCGCGAAGGCGCGCCGCGCGGCCTCGTCCTGACAGGCGGCGTACTCGGCGCCGACTTCCTCGCGCCGCGCCTGCTGCCAGAAATGATGGCCGATGGCGGCCAGGATGCCCAGGATCACGAGGCTGGTCCCCCTCACGATGAGGGTCTTGTTGCGCTCCCAGAAGAGCCACAGCCGGTCCTCGGCGTCGGCGTTGGCGAAATCATCGTCCACGACGACCAGGTTGCGGTCATCGTCGGCCGGCGGCCGCTTCTTGGCGCTGTCGTCTGACATGGGTGGGATACGCTTGCGAGGGGTGGAGGGGTGTCAATCCCCGCCTCCCCCGCTCCGGGCTTGTGCCCGTCCGTCCGGGGCCAAGGATGCCACCCCCGATGAGCGCCGCTGACACCCTCGCCGCCCTGAAGGCCGCCGCCAAGTCCGGCAGTCTTTCGCCCGCCGCCCTGGTCAATGTCACCGGTTGGCTCGAATCCGGCGCCTTGCCCGCGGAGGCCATGGCCGCCCTGGACGATCTGGTCGCAAGGGGGTGCTGGGGGGAGCTGGAGGACCGTTTCTACAAGGGCATCGCCTTCGGTACGGGCGGCATGCGCGGCCGCACGGTTGGCCGGGTGCCGGCCGCGGGGGAGCTGGACGCCGCGGGACGGCCGGTTCGCGCGGCGGTCGGGTCCGCCTGCCTCAACGACGTCAATGTCCTGCGCGCCGCCATCGGCCTGTACCGGCACGTCTCCGCCGTCCATCCTTCGCCCAGGATCGTCGTGGCGCACGACGTCCGTCACTTCTCCCGCCACTTCGCCGAACTGGTCGCCTCCGCCTGGACGCGGCTCGGCGGCGAGGCGCATCTCTTCGCCGGCCCGCGTTCGACCCCGCAGCTCAGCTTCACCGTGCGCCACCTGGGCGCGCAGGCCGGAGTGGTCATCACCGCCAGCCACAATCCCAGTCATGACAACGGCTTCAAATGCTGCCTGGGCGACGGCGGACAGGTGACTCCGCCCGCGGACGCCGCGATCGTGGCGGAGGTCGGCCGGCTGGGTCCGGCCGAGGTCGCCGACTACATGGACAAGGACCTCGGCGGGGTCCTCACGGTCGGATCCGACGCCGAGGAGGCCTACCTGGCCCGGCTCGTCGACGCCGCGGTCGATCCCGAGGCGTTGGCCCGCCACGCCCCGCGCGTCGTCTACACGAACCTCCACGGCACCGGTGACGTCATGATCGAGCCGGCGCTCCGCCGTCTCGGCGTCGACCCTCTGCTGGTCGACGAGCAGCGCGAGCACGACGGCGCCTTCCCCACGGTCTCCTCCCCGAATCCCGAGAGCGCGGCGGCCTTCACGCTCGCCCTGCGTCTGGCGTCGGAGAAGGGCGCCGACGTCATCCTCGCCACCGATCCCGACACCGACCGGGTCGGCGCCGCGGTGCCCCTGCCCGAGGGCGGACACCGCCTGCTTAACGGCAACGAGGTCGCGGCCCTCCTGGCCGAATACCGCATCTCCGCCCTCAAGGACGCCGGCGTGCTGCCCGCCGCGGGTTCGCCCAACGCCGCGGTCCTGAAGTCGCTCGTCACCACCCCGCTCGTCGCGGCCGTCTGCGCCCGCCACGGCGTCCGCTGCGTCGAGACCCTGGTCGGATTCAAGTGGATCGCGCGCAAGCTAGAGCGCTGGTCGCGCAAGCTGGCCGAGCAGGCCGGGCCTGAGGCGCCCCTCCTGCCCCTGCGCCGGCGCGCCCCCCTGGCGCTCCGCCATTCCTGCCTGTTCCTGTTCGGCGCCGAGGAGAGCTACGGCTACCTGGCGGACGACGCCGTGCGCGACAAGGACGCCAACGCCGCGGTGCTCCTGCTCGTAGAATACGCCGCGGTGCTCCGCTCGCGCGGCCGCACGCTCCTCGACGCGCTCGACGCGCTGCACCTCAGCCACGGAGCCCACCATGAGGACCGGCTGGACCTCGCCTTCGAGGGCGCGGAGGGCGCCGCCGCCATCCGCCGGCTCGTCGCCTCCTGGCGCTCAGCCCCGCCCGCCACGGTCGACGGATCCAAGGTGGTCCGCGTCACGGATTACGAACGCGACGAAGTGACCGACGCCGAAGGCGAGCGCATGCCGCCGGAGGAATTCCTCGTCATCGACCTCGCCGACGGCCGCCGCGTCGCCGTGCGCGCCTCCGGCACCGAGCCCAAGGCGAAGTTCTACGCCTTCACGCGCGCGGAGGTCGCCGACGCCGACGACCTGGCCGCCGCCCGTGAGCGCGCCCGCAAGTCCGCCCTCTCCCTGCGCGCCTGGCTCGAGGCCGACGCCCGTCGCCGCGCCAAATGAAAGTCTTCATGAAAAAGCTGCCCCTCCTCCTTCTGCCTCTGCTGTCAGGCTGCGCCACGCCCGAAGGCGACGGATCGTTCGTCACGGAGAAGACGCCCGCCGCGGCGGCCCTGTCCGGAGAGTCCTCCTCGGGCGACTACGCGGACCGCGTCCGTTCGGCCAACCAGCGCAATGACGACCGGCTGATCAAGGGCGACTGGCGCGGCGCACGGCCCGCCGTCGGCCCCGGGCCGGACCTTCAGCGGCCCTGAGCGTCCTTCGGGCGCAGCTCGGTGCGGAAGTGCGTCCGGAAGTAGACCTCGACCGCCTCGGCCACCGCCTTCGCGGTCGCCCCCCGATGCTCATCCGTGTCCCGCATCGGTCCCGGCACCTCGAACTGGATCCCGTCCAGCTGGGCCTTGTCGCGTGAGCCGTGCGCCGCGATGTCGAAGGCGCCGTTGAAGTAGGGGTCCTCCTTCTCCGGCCGCTGCAGGTGCGAGGGCACCGCCGCCACGCCGCGTTCCTCGAGGAGCCCGCCCATGCTGCTCTTGCCGCGCACGAGTTCGGAGAAGCCGGCCTGCGTGCGCTCGGCGAGCCAGCGGACCGAGGACTTGCGCCGGAAGGACGGGTCATGGTCGAGCTTCTCGTCGGGCTGGCGCAGGTCCTCGGCGGTGAGCAGGTAGCCCAGCTCCATGCGCTTCTTGGGGTGTCCGTGGGAGTGCACGTCGAGATAGAGTCCGTGCGGGACGCGCCCGAGGACCTCGCGCTCGGCCTCGTCGATCATCGCATGGTATTCCTTCCAAACCTTCTCGGCGGCGGGATCGCCCTGCGCGCCTTCCTTGATGTCGCGGTTGCAGTCGACCTTGCGCCGGGAGAGGTCGCAGACGATGAGGTGCGGGGCCCGGCCGAAACGCGCGAGCATGGCGTCCCGCATGGCGGTCGCAATCGCCGCGGCGTGCGTGTCGCGCACGATGACCCCGCTCCTGCGGTCGGCGATCTCCGCAGGCCTGGCGGCGCCGTCGTGCGGGACGGAGATCACCACCTGCAGCTCGCCCGGCCAGTGGCGCACGTAACCGGACTCGCTCTTGCGGAACTCCGTGCGCGCGGCCGGTTCCGCCGCGGCAAGGGCCGCGGAAACGGAGAGGAACGCAAGCAGGATGCGGCGCAGGGGCATGACGCGAGGATGACCCAGGGCCATGCTGGGTCAAGGTGCGGTCAGCGCGCCGCTCCGCCCGAAAGCAGCGCCCGCACGGCCGAATCCTCGGCGACGTCGTCGCTGGTCGCGGCGCCGCCGATTCCCTCCATGAGCACGAACCGCATGCGGCCGCCGCGCACCTTCTTGTCGCGCCGCATGGCCGAGAGCAGGCGGTCGAGCGGCAGCGGCTCACGCAGCCGGTCGGGCAGGCCGTGCGCCGTGAGCGCCGCACGCACCTGCTCCGCCTGGGCGGCGGTGCAGCGGCCCAGCTCGGCGGAGAGCGACGCCGCCATCGCCAGCCCGATCGCCACCGCTTCGCCGTGCAGGTAGGCGCCGTATCCCGCCGTCGCCTCGACGGCGTGTCCGAACGTGTGGCCGAGGTTGAGCAGCGCCCGCCCGCCCTGGGCGCTCGTCTCCCGCTCGTCCCCCGCGACGACCGCCGCCTTGATCTCGACGCAGCGGCGCACCACGGCGGGCAGGAGCGGATGCTTCCAGGAGAGCGGCGCGTTCTGCTCCAGCAGGCCGAAGAGGTCCGCGTCCGCGATCAGTCCGTGCTTGATCACCTCCGCCATGCCGGCGGCGAACTCACGCTCCGGCAGCGTGCCCAGCAGCTCCGTGTCGGCGAAGACCGCGGTCGGCTGATGGAAGGCCCCCACGAGGTTCTTACCGGCCGCGAGGTTGATGCCCGTCTTGCCGCCGACCGAGCTGTCGACCATCGCCAGCAGCGTCGTCGGCATCTGTACGAACTCGACGCCGCGCTGGTAGGACGCCGCGGCGAAGCCGGCGAGGTCGCCCACGACGCCGCCGCCGAGCGCGAAGACCGCGCCGTCCCGCGCGACGCCGTTGCCGGCCAGGAAGTCCCAGCAGCGCGCGACCTCTTCGGCCGACTTGGCGGTCTCGCCGTCCTTCGCCGTCACCAGCACCGGCATGAGGCGGCCGAGCTCCGCCAGCAGGTCCGGCATCGCACGTGCCACGGACGGCGAGGTCACGGCCGCGCAACGACGGCCCGCGTCCGCCCGCACCTTGGCTGCGGCCAGCGCCTCGCGTCGCACGCCGGCGCCGATGCGCACGGGGTAGGAGCGGCTGCCCAGTTCGACGGTGACGGTCTCGGCCGGCATCCCTCCACGCTGGCGTGCGCCCGAGGTGGAGGCAAGAAAGCCTTACGGCGCCAGTCCGACCGCCGCGCGCGCGTAGGCCCGGGCCTCGAAGGGCTGAAGGTCCTCCGCCCCTTCGCCCAGGCCGATGAAGCGGACCGGCACGCGCAGTTCCCGCACGGCCGCGACCAGCGCGCCTCCCTTCGCGGAGCCGTCGAGCTTGGTCACGATCAGTCCGGTGAGCCCGACGGCCTCGTGGAAGACGCGGGCCTGCTCGAGCGAGTTGGAGCCGAGCGAGCCGTCCAGCACCAGCCATCGCTCGTGCGGCGCTCCGGGCAGCGCCTTGCCGGCGACGCGCGCCACCTTGCGCAGCTCCTCGAGCAGGTGCGTCTTGGTGTGCAGGCGTCCCGCCGTGTCGAGGAGCGCGACGTCGCGACCCCGCGCCGCGGCCGCGCGCACGGCATCGAACGCCACCGACGCCGGGTCGGCGCCGGCCGCCCCGCCCACCGTCTCGGCGCCGACGCGCGCCCCCCAGGCCGCGAGCTGCTCTCCCGCGGCCGCGCGGAAGGTGTCGCAAGCCCCGAGCAGGCAGGTGCGGCCTTCGCCCGCCCAGCGCGCGGCGAGCTTGGCCGCGGTCGTCGTCTTGCCCGCGCCGTTCACGCCC